>Ga0316204_10000112_pt1 | contig 329100 bp, 297 predicted proteins | sample 6monrhotite_MG_2_FD_205661 | JGI IMG/M metagenome (GOLD analysis project Ga0316204, IMG submission 205661) | Microbial mat bacterial communities from mineral coupon in-situ incubated in ocean water Damariscotta River, Maine, United States -... | ecosystem: Environmental > Aquatic > Marine >... | reverse complement strand
ATTTTAAACCACATGATTAATCCTGATATTGCCCATATAATCATTAAAACGGATAAAGAGTCTGCAAAGAATACCCATAGCCATTGTATAGAAAAACCTGCTACCGGATACCCATGTACTTGATGAAGATTGGTCAATAAATAATTGAGCTTAAATTTACGCTTATCTAGATCATTTACCCTGTAATTACCACTGGTGAAGCTGTAAGTTACACGGTAGTTTTTATTATCATTTTTAAGATCAAACTCTAAATTTGGAATCCGTTGAATCCTTGACGTTCCAGGCACTATTCCTTGGTTTTTTAATAATTGCTCTGCTTTGTCCAATAATTCTTTAGAGTCTATGTTCGAGTTAATATAATTTCCACTAGAGACTCTAATATCATTAACAAAGTCTGGTAAGGTCAGTAATTGCACTTTTGATGTAGGAATGTCTATGTTGATTCTATAATCTGCAACGTCATTCATGTTTCTTAGAATCATGGTACTATTGTACTTAATATTTTCAATTTCTGGATTAGAAATTACACTATCCATAACAATTAAATTGGTAATTGATGTAGCCAATTTTTCTATATCTGGAAATGTAGATGTGAAACTTTCTTGGTCATCAAGGGTAAAGGAATCGAATGAGCGATCATTTAGTATAGTTGGATGATTGAAAATGATACCTGACAATCCGAAAATAAAGATATATGGAATCATAAATAAACCAGCATAGAGGTGAATTCTTCTGTTGAGTTTGTGAAAATTGAATTTGCTTTTAGGCATAATTTTTAAAGGTTATTTTGCATTTTTTATTAATTAATTCAATAATAAATAGTCGGAAGGCTAGGGTTACAAATTATACTAATTAATATACAGAATTTCGAAAATGTACTTTAAGCCTCATTATTTTTTAAAATTAACTTTGGTGCCTTTCCAGTTTAAAGTAATAGGGTTAACATCACCTTTTTGATCTTTTTTATAGGATAAGAATACGTCTTTTATACTAGTACTCAATAACCCTTCTTCTTTGTAGAATAATTCTGCTTCAAATTCAAAAAAATCTTTCATTTTTCTCTGCATAGATATAAACACCCTATCTTCAATTTCTTTAATTGTGACTTTTCTGCCTTGCACTTTATAAGTGCCAATGATAGATTTCTTTATATCATCTTCTAAAGGCATTTGCTCTGTTGTTTTTGTATAGCGAAAAACTTCGTCTAGCCATGGGTCTTTTTTTTGTTTATAATAATTGAAAAGGAAATCAACACTTATGTCCGGTATCAAGGCCTTTCTTGTATCAAAAGACCAGCTAGTTGGCCAAAACTTTTTTGTTAACGATACTTTAATTCCTGAATTGGGCAATTCAATGGACTTTGTATCTCCGACAGTATTGGGCCCTTCGCCTGTTGGTTCACCAATAATTATAGCTTTTGTGTTAAGTTCTAATAAAGATGTTAATTCTAATAAAGTACCTCCTGTACGTCTACTTGTTAGAACAAATAATTTCCCTTTTTTATTGACCTCTTTATTTTTCTTAAAAAGATCAGTTAGAGGTTTTAATTTAAATCCATTACCACCTCCACCATAACGAGTGTCAATTACTATTTTCTCAACGTCAAGATTGTTTAGATTTGAGTTAATTTTTTTTATAAATTTTTTGAATGACACCTCAGATTTATCATTCCTAATTTGTAGAAACTGAATGAATAGAATTTTCTTTTCCTTTAGATATTCCATCCAATAATTCTCATCAGGATGTTTAGTGTTGTTAAACATGAAGTTCTGATAATTTGGGAGTTGTCTATTGAGTTTTATATAGTCCTCAACAGGCTCAAAAGACACTTTGTATTCTTTGCCTGAAGCTACTTTTAGAACAACATAATTTTCTCCATTATTTAAACCTGCAAATTCTAACCAAGCTGGAATCTGTGCATATAACAAAAAAGAGTAACGTTTACTATATTTATTATCACCAGGTAAGACAGGAATCATTTGCTGAAATAGTGTTTCAATATTCGTTCCGTTTATAGAAAGTAATTTCTCACCTATAATGTCTCGGTAATTTTCTGCGGCATCGCATACATATATTCCATCCTGAAACCAATACGTTTTAATGGGTAATATACTAGAATCAATCAAATCTTGGAATGGATTAATTTTAATTCCCTCATCATTCATCATGCAAAGTAACTCTTGAAAACCTAAAACGACTTGAGAATTAGTAAGCGCATTTGCTTTTTCTTTAAGCTGGTTTATTTTCAATTTAAAATCGTCCTGATTAACATGTACCTGAAAATCAGGCACTATTTTTCTCATTTCAGAGGTAAGAAAATCTAAATCTTCAATGAATTGATTACCTGTTATATTCTGAGAAGAGAGAGATAAAAAAGTAAAAAATGAAACTAGAAAAAGATTGATTTTTTTCTTCATAATGTATTCGGTTTTTATTTGAACTATTTCCAATCTTCAATATTAAACTTGGTAACATATATATCTAAGTGGCCATCAAAAACCTCAGGCCGATCGGAGTCCCTAGTTGAAGTAAAAAACAAATATTTGCCATCGGAGGTTACAAAAGGACTCCCATCAACGCCAGGACTATTAAGCGAAGTCATATTTTTTGGTTGACTCCAAACATCATTTTCTTTAAAGCTAATATATAAGTCTGAAACACCTAAACCATCATCAGCATACATCCGTACAAAAATCATATATGACTCGTCAGGAGCTATATAAGCGTCTGATTCTAATAAATTGGTATTTATATAACCTGGTAACCTTTCAGCTTCTTGGTATAAACCATTTTCATACCTTGAAACATAAATATCGTAGCTAGTGTCTTTAAGTTCTCTACTAAAGTATAAATTCTTGCTATTGGTTATTGCTGGATAAAATTCATCCAACTTAGAATTTATTTCTTTAGGTAGCATTTGAGCTTGTCCCCATACCTCGCCAACTTTTTTACTTTTCCATATATTACCATCTCTCCTTAAACTATCATTTTGGATATGGCCTCTCATTTTAAAATACACGGTATTTCCATTCTCTGAAATTCTGATATCACTTGCATTGTTAAAAATTACACCTCCAAATTCAACTTCTTTAGGTGAACCAAAAGAATCTTTATTGAATTTACTAACGAGAATATTTCGTGTGGAAAAGTCTGAAGAGGCTTTGGTATAATAGATTTCCTCTTTTAAAAGCGATAAGCTCCCTCCATACTCTATACCTGAAGTAGTTATATTACCTACCTCAAATTTTATTGGTGTTTTTCCAATGGTTGATAAATAGTTTGATAATGGATTAATAGTATCTTCTTTACAACTAGAAAATAATAAAACAATCAACAGTAAATAGAGTGCTTTCATACACCTAATTTTTAACATTCTTAGTAGGTAAATATTTTTTCCTTATTTGTAACTATTTCGCCCTGATTGAGTTTCCTCGTTTCTCATGTGTCACTTCTGCAAGACCAAGTGCTTCTAACAATGGTGGAATGTACATGCCAAATCTCCCTCGAAGCCCTTTTTTTAATCCATACCAACCACCAACTGGATTGTCTGAGGATCTACCCCAATGCTCTAAGGAGTTAGGTTTGGTATCCACTTTTTCATCTTTGCTGCCAAGTTCGATCCAATCACCACGTGATTTTAGCATGTTGTAAGCGTCATTAATACATCTGATATCATAATGAAGTACAGTTGACTTTACAGTGCACACTAATATTTCTTTTCCATCTTTCTCATCAACATGCATGGTATATTCTGATGATAATGGAGGAGTTTTAAGAGTCATTGGATTTTCTTTTGTCCCGATTTTTTCTTTGTAATTCATAATACTATTGGGTTTTCTTTTGAATTTATTTTTCTTATCTAGATATTATAACGGTTTGTCTATGGTTAGTTACGAAAAATCAGTTATAATGATTTTATTTATTTTCATTATCCTTATATGCTTTTATATATTTTCTTATAGATTCTATCGTTGGGGCATTTAATTTTTTTCTGCCTTCAACAGATACAGCAGTAGTATCTATTTGTGAAGGGTTTAAGGTAAGCTTACCATTATTAAACCCTATTCCTTGAGTACCATACCATTGCTTCTCTCCTTTTCTTAATAAATATCTATCTTTAGTTGCCGCTACTAACCAAGGAGACCTGAAGTGTTTATTTTCTTTTTTATAAGCTTTTAGAGCTAATTCATGTGCAAACCTGCTATCTTCTACAGATGTTCCATGATGAAAAATGAAAGCAGCTTTATAATAATCATGGGGGGATGAAATTTTATTTTGATCAATTTGCTTCTTTACATTTACTCTACGAATGGAATCTTCTTTTTCCATATTTTCATTATGAACTCCTGAAAGCCTTGCTTTTTGATCTTCAGCAAAAATCTTTGCAATCTGCTTATTATTAGATTTATAATAATTTGTAAAAAGAAGAGTCATTTTATTCCATTCATTAGTTTTTCTTAATCCTTCAAAGTCTTTATCATACTCTAAATGTGCTATATCACTCCAACCTTCAGCTATGCTTTTTTTAATGTAAGCTACAGTATTTTTATAATCGATAGCCTTAGCATAATAACTCGCAGCGTCATAATATGCAATATCGAGTTTTTTAGATTCCCCTTTTTCTATTGCTAGAATTTTAAACTTGGCGGCATCAGCATATCTATCTTCCATTTTAGCCCATGTAGCTTTGAAATTATACTTGGTTGTATCTCCCATTATAGTAAAAGTTGTCTCTCCTTTTTTTACTTGTATTGAATGCTGTGAATAGATACAAGTCCCATTAATTATAATTAGTATTAAACTAAAAAAGTTTTTAATTTTAAATGTTGATTTCATAATTTTTAGATTATTTCGTTTTAATTGCTTTTTATTGGTTACTATTTTTATTTCTGAATGATTATTTTTTTTCATGAGTCTAACCACTCTTTAAATCTCTCAACACGCCTTTGACTTACATACACATCTTTTTGAAAATTAGGAGTTAATTTCATAGTAATACGTCCATAATCATTGATCATTAATTCTATACTTCTTGTAGAAATTATGAGTTGCCTATTAATTCTAAAAAAATAATTTGTTGGTAGTATTTGTTCTAAGTCTTCCATGCTGTAATCAAGAGGTAAGGTTTTATCGGTCAAGGTTACAGCATATACAACCTTATGTTCAATGTATATATAGGCAATATCATCTATATTTAGAAAATGATATTTATTCCCTACTTTTATTAAAAACCTGGTGCGCGATTCTTTTAGCGCAAAGGCATTGCTCTTTAATATGTTTATTAAATTAGAATTGTCTTTTGATTTATTTTTATTTTGATAATGAAGTTTTTTATACTTCGAGATACTATTATCAATAGCTTCTTGTGTAAATGGTTTTAACAAATAATCTATACTATTTACTTGAAAAGCCTTTATTGTATATTCCTCATAAGCAGTACAAAAAATAATAGGAAGGTAGACTTCAATTCTTTCAAAAATCAAAAAACAATCACCATCCTTTAGGTGAATATCCATAAAGATAAGGTCAATATCTCCATCATTAGAAAGCCATTTTATACTTTCTTCCACGCTAGCTAAAACAGCTACAACTTGAATATCAAAGCGACTGTTTTTTAATTTTTTTTTCAGCCCCCTAACGGCTACATCTTCATCTTCTATAATTAAAATTTTCATAATGGAGGAATTCTGCTAATAAAGTAAACACTTTAAAATATAATCTGAATTACTATTGATTGCCTTTTCATGAGCCAAATATTATATGTCCCCAATATTAATAGCTCATTTTTTTTTGTAAATTATTTTATTTTTTCTTACACTTCTAATATTTTTCTTTTCAAAATATGTTTAATTTGATTAAAAAAGTTCTTCTGATTTTACTTTCAATACTTTAGTGAGCTCGATAGCATTTTTTTCGAAATGTTTATTTTTTTATATAAAAAAATCAAGATCAAAACAAAAGTAATAGTCAATAAAGAATTTCATTACATAGCTAATATTTATAGACAACTAACATTTATTTAATTACAAATATTAAAATTCAATTAACGGAAAAGGTTCTAATACATGTATTCAAACTAAATTTTAAATACAAAAACAAAAATTTCAACTTTACGTTAAGGAAATAGAAATGATTCAAATGTTAGAGAAAGAGTGATTCTTAAAAGGAAACTATACTTTTTTTGTTAAAAGTTCTTTCTATTAAGAGCCCCTAATCACTATTAGGTCATTCTTTATCACTAGCTTTTTATAGTGGAGATATTTTTATTAGTGGAATAGACACTTTAAAACTATCATCAGAATCACTGATAATTATTTTTTCCTTAATTAAGTATTTATATCTATTTATCAAATTTGTTAGCCCAGTATTTGTGGAAATCACCTTGGTTTTTTTATACTTGGTATTTGAAAATATTAATCTACTGTGAGAATCTATTTCAATTCTTATTTGCAGATGTTTTGATTTTGAAAAAACATTGTGTTTTAAGGCATTTTCCATTAATATTTGTAAAGTTAGCGGTGCAACCAAATAATTTTTTTCAACATTTTTAATATTGTTCACAATATCAAAACTATCTTCAAATCGATACTCCATTAAATTTATATAGGTATATAAAGTATCTAACTCTTTACTTAACGAAATAACTTCATTATCTTTTATTTCTAAAATATATCTATAGACTTTTGATAATTGTTGTAAAAAATTAAGAGCAACTTTTTTATTTTCATCAATCAACACAGATAATGTATTAAAACAATTAAAAAAGAAGTGTGGATCTATTTGGTTTTGTAAAGCTTCATATTTAGCTTTAATTTGCTCTTTCTCAATCTCTAATTTTATAACTTTTTCTTTTTCCCATTTACTGTAATAATAAAATGTCTCTGTTACTCCATTTACTAATATGGGTATAAACAATCCTAGTATTGCATAATCAAATAGATATTCTTGTGTAATTGGTATTTTCATTACAAAATCCCAGAATAGAATGGAATATAAGATAGCAACAATAATGGATAAAAAACTTGTAGCGATTAACTGTATACTAATTATTTGAGTCTCTTTATAGAAATAATTTCGAAGAATAGTAACTAATTTACCGTGTGCAACTAAAACTATTATGGCTAGAGAAACCCCAAAGAAAATCTCTGCAAAAATTGTCCAATTAAAAATGTCCTTTATTTGAACAATGCCCAAGATCAGAAACTTTATTTTATAATACGCAGGCATGCCCAAACCAACCAAAAGGATGATAAGGGCATTCATTTTTTTTCTTTTTAAAGGTTTAGCCATTCAAAATTGAAGATAAACTATTTAGTCCATATTTACATAAGCTGCTTTCCCTTCAATCCATACAAGATCACTTAACATATCTCCATATAGTTTCTCAACCATTGGATGTTCCTTGTCAGTTTCCATCTTAGACCTATCAGCTTCATTCTTAATATATTTTATAAAAACCACATCAGGCATATTAATATTTCCAAACACATTATCAGGCTTTAAAATTCTTTCATTTACAAGATGACGCTTATAATAAGGCTTGGTCTTTTTAATGTAATTATTATATGACTTTTTGTTCTTGTAGTTTAAGAATTCAATCATATATAATCTATCTGCTACATTTCCTTTTTCTAATTTTCCACCAATAACTTCTCCATCTATTCCTGCTATATCAATAGCCTCGGATCTAAGTTTTTTAAGTTTTATATACTCTGGATCTTTAAGAAATTTATGATAAGCTTTTTTGCTTTTGTAATATACAATGTTTATCATATGAGGAGTTTTTAGCTCTTTCCCCTTTTTTACTGCGAAGAATGATTTGACAGGGGAGATTATGCGTTCAGCGTTACTCTCATATTTACTTACAACTGGCCCAAGTTTTTGAACGTATTCTTGATATTTTTGAGGGTTTTTCACCCAAACAAGAACCACTTGATAATACTTTTTAACCTTTGTAGGAGCTTCATTCTGACTTGCTCTGAAATTAGTTGAAGTAGCAGAAATTAAAGTAAATAAAATGCACACTAAGGAAAATAAAAAAAATCTTTTTGATTTAATGTTTATAACTTTCATATATATTATGCTTTAGTCAAAAGTATTGAATAAAGTCTTTTAATATTTCATTATTATACTCAGTGATAATATAAAGTTGTTGAGCGAGGTGAAATCTAAGATGAAAAATATTTTAAGAGTTTGAATATAAGTTTTCTGTACCTAAATTGTTACATTTAATGTGGCTATATTAAATATACATTAGCTTGAGGTGCATCAATATTTTGAAAAATAATTTTTCTGCTATAAAGATTGCTGCTTAGTTCCTATGAATACAAACAGCTATATACATACCTCTTTTATCCATTTTTAAACGTTGATATCGTATACTTATTTTTTTCTTTGTACCTTATTATTGTCCTTGTCATAATAGGTTCTTTCTAACTCAATGTTGTTTTTGTCATAGGTTAATTTAACGAATGCAATACCATCTATTCTATTCGCAGTATTTTCATTAATATCTAAATATTTTATATTTATTATTAATCCTTTATCATTACGCTCGTAAACGATTTTATGAATTGCAAGTTGCTTATGTACTGTAGCTTTTCCTTCTTTATCAAAATAGGCTTCATCTGTCATATACCGACCATCTTCACTCCAATTCCATGCATATTTAGAATACTCATTGTTTGCATTCATTGGATTTTTTTCGAGGTCTTGAAATTCCAGTGAGGTGAAATTTCCATATTCATCAACATCAAAATGCCAACGTTGTGCTCCTGACCAATGGGTTGCAGGTCCTCCTTTTGTATCAAAAAAAATAATGTCTTGTAATTCATATTTATAATATGTATTTCGTTCACCTGCAGTATTGGAAGGGCCTTTAGTTTTCTTACCATCTTTATCATAAACCTCCCATCTATCAAATCTTCCTTGAAGGTCATAATAGTATTGAAAAATAGCAGCTCCATTTTTGGTATTGATAATGTTTCCATTCTCATCTATATTTTGAAGTGTTCTAAAATATCCTTGATTATCAAAAGCCATACGAATACGACCTAAATCAAAGTAACCTCTTAAAGGAACAATGTTTCCTTTTCTATTAAGACGTTCTTCTATGATACTTCCATCATTTTGGTGTGCCCAATTATAACTCTTAACACCTATTTGATCTACTATCTCCTTTCCTTTAGAATCTAGAAATGTTAGTTTGATGTTTCTGCCATAATCATCTTTATAGTATACTTTTGTATATACATTACCTTGCACGCTTATTTGGTTTCCAAAACTATTATAAAAACTATGTATTTCTCTTTTGGGTTCATAACGCACGATTGTCAATGGAGCATTTATATAGATGTTACCAAAAAAACCTTCAAATTCTTTATAGTGTTTTCCTATTTTAATATGAGAGGCGATCACTCTATTATGAACATCATAATCAACTTCAATATGAATTCTTTTATTAGCTATTTCTTGGGTAATAGGAGAAGCTAGTTTGAAAGGTTGGTAAGGTGATTCCCAAAATGGTAAATGTGCATAAAATTCAGTTCTAAAAACACCATCATTATTTTGACCTACTACGCTTATTGATAATAGTAGGATAAGTAATCCTGTTAGGTAATTCTGATTGTTCATGTAATTATTTTTGATTTTAAGATTTGATTGTATTAATTTCTTTACCGTTTTTATCATAAAATAGACTTTCCCTTTTCAAGTTATTATCGTCATATGTTATTTTTTCCATTGCAGCTCCGCTGTCTATTCTATTTGCTAGATTTCCATTTATGTCTAAATATTTTTTTGTAATAATCAGCCCGTTATTATTTCTAATATACTCAGCTTTATGAACTCCTATTGCTTTATGAATAATCTTGTTTCCTTTACTGTCAAAAAAAGCTGCGGACAGAAGATATCTACCATCTTTAGACCATTCCCAGGTGTTTTTAGAAAACCCATTGTTTGCATCCATAGGTTTACCATCTGCAGTTTGAAATTCAAGAGATATTCTGTTACCATAGTCATCTAATTCATAATGCCAACGCTGTGCTCCAGACCAATGAATTGCCGGATTTTCTTTTACATCAAAAAAGATTATACCTTCTATATTGTATTCGTAAAATGTAACTAATTCTCCAGCAGTATTTGAAGGGCCTATTGCTTTTTCACCATCTTTATCGTAAACCTCCCACCTAAGAAACCTTCCTTGATTATCATAATAATACTTATAAATAGCAACTCCTTTATCAGTATTTATAATGTTTCCTTTGTCATCTATGTTTTGAAGCATTTTAAAACGCCCTTGATTATCAAAAACCATACGAGTACGCATCAAATGAAAGATACCTCTTAAAGGAACAATAGAATTGTCTTTACCTAAACGCTCTTCGACAATACTTCCATCATTTTGGTGTGTCCAGTTATAACTCTTAACACTCGTTTGATCTAACGTTTCTTCACCTTGTTTATTTAGAAATGTTAGTTTGATATTTCTGCCATATTCATCTTTGTGATAGACTTTTGTATATACATTGCCTTGTACGTTTATTTGGTTTCCAAAACGGTCAAAAAACCGATGTGTTTCTTTTTTTGCTTTGTAACTTACTTTAGTTAAAGGCGCATTTATATATAGATTGCCAAATCTACCTTCGTATTCTTTGTAATGTTTTCCTAATCTTACATGAGCGGCTGTTATTCTATTTTGATCATCAAAATCAATTTTAAGATGAATTCTATTTGAAGCAATTTCTTTTGTTATTGGAATGGCCCCAATAAATGGTTGGTAGGGAGATTCCCAGAAGGGTAATTGTGCGTAATATTCGCTTCTATAGGTCTCCCCATTATTTTGACCTACTACACTTGTTGATAGCAGCAAAAAAAACAACCCTATTAAGTAATTCTGATTATTCACGATTATTATATAAAAAAGAGAAACAATGAAAGGTTCGAAAACATTAATTGAAACCCTTTTTCTTATTTCGTTTATTTTTTAGAATAAATAATATTCCCGTCATAAATTAATTCATAAGAACCTTTGGATTTTCTAAATTCGACGGGATACTTAAACATAAAACCATTATCGTTTAATTGATAGTAAAATGATTTATCCTTCTTTTGTAGAAGATTCTTTTCATCTTCTGAGTCTTTTTTAAAGATTAATCTATTAGACTTTAAACTAATAAATATAGTACTATTACCATTTATATATTTTCCAGTTAATTTTAATATATCATCTTCAGAGAGAGAGATTTTATTATCAAAAGAAGGCTGATTATTATTAACTTTTTTGTAACGAAATTTATTTCCATCTTGATTCCAAATTAAATTTCCTTCAAAATCCAATTCTATCATTGGACCAAATTGATCCATATAAAACTTGTTAATTGCTTCAGCTTTCAACTTTCTTTTATTTCCAAACAGGTAAAGAGAAATCTCTCCATTTTCTGTACCAATTTGTAGTTTATTGCCATTAACATGTTCGTAGGCACCAACAAACTTTTCAAGTAGCATTGATGGAACAGTTATGCTCTTTCTTTGAGAAGGTACTTTAATCTTTTTTCCAATAGATATTGCGATTAGATCTTTTCCTATCTTTTGAAGCGGAAGAGTCGAATTATTAGCTAGTATAATAATAAATAAATCTTCTTCAGGAATTGTAATCATTTGTGTGTTAAACCCAGTAATTCCTCCAGTATGGCCAAATCCCACTTCTCCATGGATATTTTGATAACCCCACCCTTTATAATATCGTATAGGTTTTCCAGAAAAAAGATCATCAACAGTCTCTTTTGAGAGAATTTTATAATCCATAATTGCTTTATACCACTTAACCATATCTTCTGTGGTACTATAGGCGTTACCCGCAGCATATACTGTAATTGGATTAAAAGGCTTAGAATTAATCATGTTTTCATGACCATCAACAAGATCTTCTTGATATAGTCTTTTTCTTTCAAAAACTCCAGAATTTTTCATATCTGCAATTTGTATTATCTCAGATTCTAAAGCGTCTTTAAATTTTTTTCCAGTTAATTTCTCAATTATTGCGCCTAAGATATAAAACCCTGTATTACTATATTCATAAGAGCTTCCTGGTTCAAAATTGGGATTCTCAGTACAAAATTTAAGAATAAAATCAGAAATACTTAAATTTGACGCACTTACTTCGTCATACCTTGACGTATAATCAGGTAATCCGCTTCGATTATTTAATAAATGAATGATTTTTATTTTACCTCCAATTTTCTTTGGGTAATAAGGCAAGTAATCGGAAATTGTTTTCTCTAAATCTATCTTACCTTCTTCCTCCAATTTTAATATCATCATTGCTGTAAAAGGTTTTGTTAATGAAGCAAGTGGAAATCGACTTTTTGATGATATTTTTTTACCTGATTTATTAGACTCTAACCCTTTATAGTAATCAAATTGTAATTTACCTTTTTGATATATAGTTATCCCGCCACTAAATTCAATGAGGTTATTGATTCCATTTAAGTATTCAAGAAAATTAGTTGTAGTTTTTACAACTTTTGGTTTTTTATAAGCTTTATATACTTCTTGAGATTGGATATTTGAAGATAGAAAGCAAATTAATGCAAATGTAATTTTTTTCATGTCTTTTGTTTTTTAATTCAGAAGAAAAACCCAGACGTTCTAATGTCGAAAAAATAACACATGTCGATTTAGAACGATATATAAATCTATCAATCAAAATTATTAGCTCTATACGACATTGACCTCTGGGCACCAAAAACCAACCACTGCTTTTGTTTAACCTCTGAATTTGAATATTTACAATATTAGGCTTAAAAAAAAAAGATTAAGTTCGAATTCGTTAATTCGAACTTAATCTTTTTTGGAATGGTTTAGTTTTAACATTTAGTTAACAGAACATTCTAGATTATATATTTTTCTATAACTGATATTTAATAATAACTTCTAAAGACTTATTGTCATTTACTTGATTAATGTGCGCATTGTGTGCAAAATTCGGCAAAAGTATACCAGTAATGCCGGGTTAAAAAAGCTGGAGACTATTGATGAACAATTTTCAAAAGCAGATATTCATCATAAGCGACGATTGATTGGTTCGATGTTTCCAGAAAAGTTCCAATTTGAGAAAAATAGTGTTCGAACCAAAGATGTTCATCCGATACTTTTAAAGATTGCAAGTGTGAATAAAGGATTGAACAAAAAACAAAAAAAGGACAAATCAAAATTATTTGATTTGTCCCACATGGTACTGAAGGCGGGACTTGAACCCGCACGACCTTTCAGGTCATTGGATTTTAAGTCCAACGTGTCTACCAATTCCACCACTTCAGCATTGGTCTTTTTAAAAAATAGAGCGAAAGACGGGATTTGAACCCGCGACCCCCACCTTGGCAAGGTGATGCTCTACCCCTGAGCTACTTTCGCAGTCATTTTTTGTTAATGAATGTTAAGTCTTTCAACTTTTGCTCCCCCTCTTGGACTCGAACCAAGGACCCTCTGATTAACAGTCAGATGCTCTAACCAACTGAGCTAAGGAGGAGTTTACGAAACCATTTTTGGTTTAGCGTGTGCAAATATATACCTTTTTAAAAAAACGCCAAAAGATTTCTAAAAAAAAGAAAATCTTTTTCACTATTTAAAATCTCATTTTTCAATACCAGTTTTTTTGAAATGTTGTATTTTTGTATTTTATAAAAGCTTACACGCAAAGCATACAATTCTTTATGGACAAGTTTTCGTTCTTAAACGCAGCACACACAGGCTTTATAGCCGATTTATACGACCAATATTTACAAGATCCTGATTCCGTAGAACCAAGCTGGAGAAGCTTTTTTCAAGGTTATGATCTAGCAAATGAGAATTATACATTTACAGATGAAGAGGTTTCAGCAGAGATCCCTCAAGAAGTTCGTAAAGAATTCTTAGTAATCGACCTTATTAATGGGTATAGAACTAGAGGGCATCTATTTACCAAAACGAACCCAGTACGAGAAAGAAGAAAATATGTTCCTACGCTGGAGATAGAGAATTTCGGGTTGAGTAAAGATGATTTAAACACACCTTTCAATGCAGGTTCTATTCTAGGTATTGGAAAAAAAACATTACAGGAGATTATCAACCATGTAGAGCGTATTTATTGCGATTCCATTGGTGTTGAATATATGTATCTACGAAATCCTGAAGAGTTAAAGTGGTGGCAAAATCGTTTGAATGAAAATGATAATCACCCCAACTATTCTTTAGATGCTAAAAAGTATATTTTATCTAAACTAAATCAGGCCGTTACATTCGAAAGTTTTTTACAAACCAAATATGTAGGACAAAAGCGATTTTCTTTAGAAGGTGGTGAGGCTCTGATTCCAGGAATTAGTGTAGCCTTAAGAGACGCTGCTGAAAAATACGGTGTTAAGGAGTGCGTGTTAGGGATGGCACACAGAGGTCGTTTAAGCACGTTGGTAAATATCTTTAAAAAACCTGTTCGAGATCTATTCAGTGAGTTTGAAGGAAAAGATTTTGAAGATAAAAATATTGATGGTGACGTAAAGTATCACTTAGGTCTTACTCTAAGTAAAACGTACAGAAATGGGAACGAGATTAAAATGAATTTGGTTCCAAACCCTTCTCACCTAGAAACAGTAGATGCAGTTGCGGAAGGAATTACAAGGGCTAAGATTGATAGAAAATACGATGGGGACGAATCTAAGATCCTTCCGATCTTAGTGCATGGTGATGCTGCTATTGCAGGTCAAGGAATTGTATACGAGGTCACACAAATGGCACAATTAAACGGATACAAAACCGGAGGAACCATTCATATTGTAGTAAATAACCAAATCGGGTTTACCACCAATTATTTAGATGCACGTTCTAGTACCTATTGTACAGATGTTGCTAAAGTAACCTTATCGCCAGTATTGCACGTAAATGCTGATGACGCAGAAGCGGTTTGTCATGCTATGGAAATGGCTTTAGAATTTAGAATGAAATTTAAGCGCGATATATTTATAGATCTGCTTGGATATAGAAAATATGGTCATAACGAGGGTGATGAGCCTAGATTTACACAACCAAAATTGTACAAGGCCATCGCAAAGCATTCCAATCCAAAAGATATATATGCGCAAAAGCTAATTGCTGAAGGCTCTATTGATGAAGCCTATTTAACATCAATTACAGATGATTTTAAGCAAATGCTTGGCGAGGAATTCGATAAATCAAAAAAAGATAGCACTTCTAAAGTAAAAGAATTCATGCAATCTACCTGGAAAGGGTTTATCCGTCAACAGTTAAAGGCGATGTTACTTCCTGTAGATACGAGCTATGAAATTACTAAATTAAAGAACATTGCCAAGGTAGTGTCAACAGTTCCAGAAAACGTAAAATTCTTACGTAAAGCGGAGAGAATCTTACAAGGTAGGGCCAAAATGGTTTTTGAAACCAATCAACTAGATTGGGGAATGGCAGAAACCTTAGCTTATGGAACTTTATTAGAAGAAGGATATGATGTTCGTATTTCAGGACAAGATGTAGAGAGAGGGACCTTTTCACATCGTCATGCAATATTACGAGATGAGGTTTCAGAAGAACGGATCAACTTATTGAATACCAATCCGCATAGTAAAGGGCAAATGCGAATTTATAATTCGTTACTGTCTGAATATGGTGTCTTAGGTTTTGACTATGGGTACGCTATGGCAAACCCAAATACTTTAACGATATGGGAAGCGCAATTTGGTGATTTCTCTAATGGTGCTCAAATCATATTTGATCAATACATCTCAGCAGCAGAGGACAAATGGAAAATGCAAAATGGAATCGTTGTACTGCTACCCCATGGGTATGAGGGCCAAGGTTCTGAGCATTCATCTGCAAGGATAGAACGTTACTTGCAATTATGTGCTGAAGATAATATGACGGTTGCCAATTGTTCTACACCGGCAAACTTCTATCATTTATTACGTCGTCAGATGAAACGTAATTTCAGAAAGCCTTTAATTGTATTTACGCCAAAGAGTTTATTGCGTCATCCTAAAGCGGTAAATACTATAGAAGAGCTAGCAAATGGTGAATTCCAAGAAGTGATCGATGATACGTTACACCCAAAGAATGTAACTAAGCTTGTATTTTGTATGGGTAAATTCTATTATGATCTATTGGCCGAACGTGAGAAATTAGGTAGAGAGGATGTTGCTTTGGTAAGAATCGAGCAATTGTTCCCACTACATTTAGAAAAATTACAACAAATTATAGATCGTTATCCAAATGTAACGGAATATGTATGGGCACAAGAGGAGCCTAGAAACATGGGAGCATGGAGTCACATGTTAGAACGTTTTGATTTAGTACGATTGCAAGTAGCTTCGCGTAAGTATTATGCGGTGCCGGCAGCTGGGTCTAGTACACGGTTTAAAAAGCGTCATCAAAAAGTAATTGATAGCGTATTCAACAATAATAAAGACAATAAATAATATATTCGATAAAATTATAACTGATGATTTTAGAAATGAAAGTTCCCTCTCCGGGAGAATCTATTACAGAAGTAGAAATCGCAGCATGGCTTGTTGAGGATGGTGATTATGTAGAAAAAGATCAGCCTATTGCAGAAGTAGATTCAGACAAAGCAACGCTTGAGTTACCTGCTGAAGAAAGTGGAGTAATTACACTAAAAGCAGAAGAAGGTGATGCGGTTGAAGTTGGTGCTGTGGTTTGTTTAATTGACATGGATGCTGCAAAACCAGAAGGAAGTACTGCTCCAGCTAGTAAAAAGGAGGTAAAAGAAGCTCCTGCAGTAGAAGTTCCAGCTAAAGAAACGGCACAAACCTATGCAACAGGGAGTGCTTCTCCCGCTGCTAAGAAGATTTTGGCAGAAAAAGGAATTGACGCTACTACGATTCAAGGTACTGGAAAAGATGGTCGTGTGACTAAAGATGATGCCGTAAAAGCGGTTCCAAGTATGGGATCTGCTGCTGATGGTGCCAACCGTGGTTCTAGCAGTAAAAAATTATCAATGCTTCGCAGAAAAGTAGCACAGCGTTTAGTATCTGTAAAGAACGAAACGGCTATGTTGACTACATTTAACGAAGTAAACATGCAACCTATTTTTGATTTGAGAGCTCAATACAAAGAAGACTTTAAATCTAAACACGGTGTTGGTTTAGGATTTATGAGTTTCTTTACCAAAGCAGTGGTAAGAGCTTTACAAATGTATCCAGACGTTAATTCGATGATCGATGGAGATTATAAAGTGTCCTATGATTTTCAAGATATTTCAATAGCGGTTTCTGGACCAAAAGGCTTGATGGTTCCTGTAATTAGAAATGCAGAAGAGCTGACATTCAGAGGTGTAGAGAGTGAAGTAAAAAGATTAGCTATAAGAGCTAGAGATGGACAAATTACTGTGGATGAAATGACTGGTGGAACATTTACCATTACCAATGGAGGTGTTTTCGGATCTATGTTATCTACCCCAATTATCAACCCTCCTCAGAGTGCCATTTTAGGGATGCACAATATTGTGAATCGCCCTATGGCAGTTAATGGAGAAGTGGTTATCCAACCGATTATGTATGTTGCTTTATCATATGATCATAGAATCATTGATGGTAAAGAATCTGTTGGATTCTTAGTAGCGGTAAAAGAAGCTTTAGAAAACCCAACTGAGTTATTAATGGATAACGATATTAAGAAAGCATTAGAGATGTAATCTCATTAGTTTTATAATAAAAAAAGCCGAACGATATCGTTCGGCTTTTTTTAGTTGTATACTTTTCTATTTATTCTTTAGTCTCTTTTGTACTCATATGAAACTCTTCATAGATCTGTAAGAGACTCATTAATGCAGATATTAAATCCTGTGTTTCTAGCAACACACTAAAGTATAACGTCGTGTTCTTAGGGCTTGTTTCGTCCGTTCTAATTCTAGACACTTGTTTTTCAATAGAAGAAGAAACACCTTTTAATAACTCTTGTTTCTCAACTAGTATTTCATCCAGATCATCGAACGTTCTACTTTCAAAAGCATTACTTACCTTCCCTAAAAGATCCGTTAACTGATTGTCAATTCCTTTAAGGTCTTTTAACTGTCCTTTCTTTAAATTCTTGTGATTATTATTTACATGCTTATAACTTGCTCTAGAAATATAACTAATCGATTGCGCTACATCTTGTAAATATCCTAATACTAAAATATAGAACCTACTGGCCTGTACCGAAGTATCGTCTAAAGACTTTATAAAGTAGAAAACGCCATCTTTTAACCCATCAATTTCATCATTTAACTTACCTACGTGCTTATCTGTTTTACGTAATTTGTTCAGATCATGATTTGCTAAATCATTTACCACATTGGTATATAATTTATTCACGCGTTGTGCCACTTCAGAAATATGATCTGCACTTTCTTCAATCACTCCATTAATGGTGATTAATTCAGCTCTTTCTATATACTGTTGTTTTTTAACTTCTTTGGTTTTCTTTCTATGAATTAATGTATTTCTCGTTATTAAGAAAGCAACAAGTCCTAATAACACTGGAATCATCGCCATATCCCAACTAATAAGGTATGCAACAATTGCTGCAGCAATGAATGCCGTAATTGCCGTTAAGAACCAACCTCCAACTACATTAATCACTCCAGCAACTCTATATACAGCGCTTTCTCTACCCCACGCTCTGTCGGCTAAAGATGTCCCCATGGCCACCATAAATGTTACATAGGTAGTAGATAATGGTAGTTTCATAGATGTAGCAATAGATATCAGAATTCCTGCAACGATTAAGTTCACGGATGCCCTTACCAAATCAAAGGCTGGCATCTCATACTTTTTATCCTTCGTTAATTCAATCACTGGCTTTTGGAATTTAGAATCTACATAGTCCAACGTCTTTTTAGGAAATACATAACTTAAACCAGTATTAATACCCATAGCGGTTCTTACGACCACTCTCGATAATGGATTAGGCTGAAATTTTTCATGCCCTTCTCCTTGACGTGATAAATCAATTCCTGTCTTAATTACATTTTTAGCTTTACTTGAGGTCCATAAAGTAACCACCATAATTCCTCCAGCAATTAATAATAGCCAAACATTAGAAGGTACTTTTTTGGCCAAAACACCCATTTCAAAAGCATTTGCTTCTACTCCAGAAACACTCCAAGCTTCATATGAATTCCAAGCAGCAATTGGCACTCCAATAAAGTTTACCAAATCGTTTCCTGAAAATGCCATTGCTAAAGAAAATGTTCCAATTCCAATAATCAATTTTAGCACGTTTATCTTAAACGCTTTTATTAATAGCTGAGAAATTAATGTCCAAGCAACAAAACTTGCAGCAATAATCAATATTGTATTGTCCTCAATTAAATGCTTTACATCTTTATAAAAAGGAGTTCCTTTTAGTCCTTTAATTACAATGAAATATGTAATCGCGGTAATAGCAAATCCTCCAAATAATGCATTTACATAGCTCGCTCTTTTTTCAAAATTAAAGGAGTAAATCAATCTAGAAACAAACTGCACAATGGCTCCGACCGAAAATGCGACGACCACAGAGAGCAAAATTCCAAAGATGATTTTTGAAGCTGTTTCATAGTTGATATAATTCCAAATTGCGCTAATCGTTTCCGAATCATTCGCTGATATTTTAATCAAAGTAATCGCTACTGCTGCTCCTAACAATTCAAATACAATAGAAACGGTTGTTGAGGTAGGCATTCCTAATGTATTAAATACATCTAATAGTAAAATATCCGTAATCATCACAGCCATAAAAATGAACATGATATCTTGAAACACGAACATTCCTGGATTAAAAATACCTTTTCTAGCCACCTCCATCATACCACTCGATGTCACTGCTCCAAAGAACACTCCTAAACTGGCAATAATCATGATATTTCTAATAGAAATAGCTTTTGAACCGATCGCTGAGTTTAAAAAGTTTACAGCATCGTTACTAACTCCCACAACTAAGTCTACAATAGCTAAAACAGCTAAAGCGACAAGCATTAAAATATATGGATCTCCCATTTGTTTGGTTTATTTAAGTTCTGCAAATTTACAAACCCCTATTGGGGCTCATGTTACGTTTACGTTATATTTTAAAAATGTATATCTACTTGTAATCTAAACATAACTTGATTACTCTTGTCTGCTACATCTAAATAACTCAAGTCTGTTTGTATCTTTAATTTGTGTCCCGCTATATATTTAGAGACACCTACCGTGTATTGATTCTCCGCTCCTTTGCCCGTTATACTCTTATCTAAAGCAATGTTTGTGTAACGCCCAGATATTTCCACTGTTTTAGAGACTAAATACCCTGTCTGTAAATTAAGTCCACTACCTACCTGTACTTCATCTCCTGTTAAACTTCCATCAGAATTCTTGGCAAAAGGGTCTTTAGCATCTCTATTCGCATATTCTCCCATAAAAGAGAATCCTTTATATTTAAACATTGCATCTATAAAGACAGTAGAAATATTTGTTTGATAAAAACCTACATCATTTCTCATATAAGATCCTTGATTACTTCTATTCTTTACAGCGTTATTATTTAGATCATAACTTACTCCAATAGCTAACTTTGGATCTTTTTCAAATTTTAAATCACTCCCTTTATAATCTCCTTTGCTTGCAAAATTCCCCATCGGTAAAAATTCTACTCTAGTAGTGTATTGATGTCCTCCTAAGTTTCCAGTAGTTACGTTTCTACCTTCTCCTTGAGAAATGGCAAACATTTCTTTTACGATAAACTTTTCTGAAAGGTGAAAGTGATGTCTTAACTGTACTCCCATATCACGATCAATATTAAATCTACTATTTAATAAAGAGCGATCTACTTGTTGCAGGTTACCCGATGAAACAACTCGTTCTCTATTACCTGGAAGTTTTGTTTGACCCAACCATAATACAAAATTGCCACTAAAATTCCACTTTAACACAGCGTCCAAAATATATCTTGGTGTATTATTAGTAAACTCCGAAGCTCCAGAAATATCTCTATTAGAAAGTCCTAATTCTAATTTATATTGCAATTTTGGTGAATACGCAAATCCATCGAACTTCAATCGCGCTCTTCTCACTAAAAATGAAGCAGCCGGATTAGACAATCCTCCATTATTAGAATTCCATTGAGAGGTTGTTAAAAATTGCATTCTTGCACCAATTTTCATTGACCAAGTGCTGTCTTTTCCAATAAGGTTGAAAAGCCCTTTTCCAAATTTTGGGGCATTTGCTTCTTGACCATTACTATTCAAGAAAGCAAATAAACTCATGCACAAGAGTGCATACTTAAGTTTCATAATTTATTAGTTTTTGTCGATGCAAATAACTAATACTTATGTTAAGTTAATGTTTCCAAAACATTAAGATAAAAACTGCCTTGGCCAAAGGCAGTCATCCGTCACATATTTGTAAAAATTGACAAAAACTAATGCTAATTATGAGACTAGATTCAATCTTAAGATTAGCTCAAATTTCTTATAATTATATAAATTAAAAGTTCCTAAAATTTTAAGCAATTGTTAAGGTTCTCTTGAACAAGAATCTTTTTCAATCGTCTATTAATCCTTAATTAACCTGCTGGTAATAATAAGTTAACAAAATTTAATACCTTTAAAGCACTAATACCAATCTTATGGAATACGTTGTTACTGGTCTTATTTTGTTCGTTGCTCTAGAACATTTTTACTTTTTAATCTTAGAAATGTTTCTTTGGACAAAACCTAAGACCATCAAAATTTTTGGTTTAAAAAGTAAAGAGTTGGCTGAAGAAACCAAAGTGTTAGCTGCAAATCAAGGTTTATACAATGGATTTTTAAGTGCTGGCTTGGTTATTTCTGTAATCCAAAATAACCTTGATTTAAGTACCTTATTTTTATCTTTTGTAATCGTAGCAGGAATATATGGTGCGTATTCTACAAAGAAAATACGTCTTTTTTATGTACAGGCTGTGCCTGCCATAATTGCCTTAGCTCTTATACTACTCAAGCTATAATTTGCTTTTTTCTTTATTGGCAATAAAATCCTTTAAATAGAAAGGTTCAAAGTATGCGACATCTTCTAGATTGTTTCCTATATATTTCTCATAGGACAATGTAGCCATCTCTTTTGCTGATGGAAATTTATCATCTATAAAAATCGCATTAGGGTGTGTGATTATTTCTTTACATTTTTGAGCCCCGTCTCCTAATAAATATACCATCCCTTCATCTAAATACTTCTGGAACGAGTTTTCATCTATAATTTCGGCTTCAATAGTTCTTATCTGTTCAAAGTCTGTATTGAACACTGCTGAATACACTTCCATTCTTCTGGCGTCTAACATCGGAATAACGACACCGCTTTCAAACTGAATAGACATAGCTAGTGATTGTAATGTATTGACTGAGATCAAAGGGATATCGAAAGCGAAGGCTAACCCTTTTGCTGCAGAAACTCCTATTCTTAACCCTGTATAAGAACCTGGACCTTTGCTTACAGCTACAGCATCAATCTGAGGTAAACTTACTTTCCCTTCTTTCATCACTTCAGAAATAAACGGATGCAACTTTTCTGCATGAGAATACTTCATATCTACAAGCTCTTTTAAAGCTATGATCTTACCATTTTCTGCAATACTAACAGAGCAATTCTTCGTAGATGTTTCTATATTTAAAATTATGGGCAAAGCAAAAAAATTATAAAGAGCAAAGATATAGAAAAAGAAAAACCTCACAGTGCTGTGAGGTTTTCAAATAACAATTTTGTTTATTATTAGTTTAGGTTCAATTCTCCATAGTAGAATTGTAATACTTTCGTTTTGAATACAAAATCATACTTTGATCTGATTAAGGTCGATTCAGCACTTACTAGCCTATTTCTTACCAAATCAAAGTCAAATAATGACATTGCTCCTAGATTATACCTTTCTTGTGCATTTTTAAATGCTTCCCTTTGCGAGTCTAAGGAAATTTTTGCTGCTTCATAACTTTTAGAAGCTGCCTTAGTATCTAAATATGCTTGTTCAATAGTTTGTTGCAAATTCAATTTTTCACTGTCCAACGACAATTGTGCAGCATCCTTATTCAAAATTGATTTAGCTACGTTATTCTTATTTTGAAATCCATTAAAAATAGGAATATTTACAGAGATCCCTACTCCATGTTGCAATCTATTATTCAATTGATCAAAGAAACTTTCGTTTGTTTGTCCAGGAAATAAGTTATTCAATTGATTAAAATAAGAGGTACTTGATCCTAAGTTATAGCTAACCGATGGTTTCAAAAATGATTTAGAAATTTCAATAGACAAATCAGCATTTTTAATTCCTAATTCCGCATTCTTAATTTGAGGCTGCGTTTCTAACGCTTTTTCATAAACCATATTAGAATTCGCATATAACAATCTTTCAGATGGAGATCCTACTTGAATTTCTAAAACGTCAAATCCTTCATACGGAACCTGTAAAAGCTGCGCCAAATTCAAAAGTGCTATGTTCAAAACATTCTCTTGGGTAATTACATTTTGCGCATCATTTGCAGCCGTAGATTCTACATTTAACAAATCTCCTCTAGGAATAACTCCAGCTTCAAATCTACTCTTAGCAGCATCAACTTGTTTTGAACTAATCTCAGCTTGTACCTTGGCCACACCTAAATTCTCTTTAGCGAACAACACATTCAAATAACCATTTACAACGAATAGTGAAATATCATTCTGGATTTTTTCTAAGGTCAATTTACTTGATTCAACACCAAGTTTTGCTTGCTTATATGTATTGAGGTTTCTGTAACCGTTAAAGATGGTACCGTTTATATTTAGCCCAAAATTAGCACTTACGTTATTGGTATTTTTTAGAACTCCATTTTCATCTTGCGATAAACCTGATCTAAAATTTCCTCCTGAAGAACCATTTATACTTGGTAAAAAATTCCCCTTAGCAATAGCAACGTCTTTCTCTGCTAATAAAAGGTTTAACTTATTCTGTTGAATGGTAATGTTTTTATTCAAGGCAGTGTCTACACACGCTCTTAAACTCCATTTTTCTTGTGAATATCCTAAGCTTACTACGGCTAGTAATGCTATCAGTAAAAACTTTCTTTTCATGTTGGTTAGATTCTATATCGATATTTAATTTCATATCATTTAATAAAATGATACGCCTTTAAGACGAGCAAAATTAAAATATGTTACAAGTATAGGCACTTATTAAAATGTTAATTTTTAGCCTTCTTATGATATTTGTATAAAAAATAGAAGAGAACGCCTATTAAAACATATGGAAAAGCCATTAAATAGGTAATCCCAGAATTAATTCCTTCTGCCATAGATTGATCTCCGTTTTCCACTACCGCTTTACACATAGCACATTGTGAAAAGGAATCCTTAGTGAACATAAAAAGGAAAAGCAGGCTCACAAAAATGGTTCTTAATCTAAACATAATATGGAGATATCATTACATATACAATTACACCTGTTACCGCAACGTACAGCCACAGCGGAAACGTAAACTTTGCTATTTTTTTATGTCTTGGGAAGTTTCCAAGTTTTGCTCTCATATATGTGAAAAGCACAAATGGAATTACCACAACAGATAAAAGAATATGGGAAATCAAAATGAAATAGTACACATATTTTACTGTTCCCTCTCCTCCAAATTCGGTTGGGTCTGAGGTCATGTGATAGGCTACATACATTATTAAAAATAATACAGAGCAAATAATAGCCGTTGTATTTAATAACTCGTGTAGTTTTCTATTTCCTCTTTTTATTGAGACTACAGCAAAAATTAACAACACTGCTGTAATACCATTAATGGTAGCATAAATAGGTGGCAAGAAAGACAACGGTTCAACATTAGGGATTCGTACTCTAAATAATGTCGCTACTACCACAGGAATTAAAATCGATAAAATCGTAATTCCTCTTTTGTATTGTTTCTCTCGTATATCTGTACTACTCATTTAATAGCAGTTTAATATCTTCTTTTAATTCTTTTATTTGATCAGGAAACCCACTTTCTTTTAAAGCTCTATAATACAATATTGGATTCCCTTGTTCGTCTTTTCTTGACCTAATATATCCATCCTTATCAACAAGCGCAAATAACCCTGAATGCTCAAATCCACCATGCTCTTCCTCTCCTTTTCCGACATATAATTTAAATCCTTTGTTAGAAAGGCTGTACACCACCTCATCAGATTTTCCTGTTAACAAATGCCAGTTCTTATGAGTAATCTCATTTCTTTGAGCATATTCTTTTAAAACTTTAGGACTATCTATATCTGGAGTAATAGATATTGAGGCAATTCCAAAATCATCATCTTTAGCAAATTCATTCTGTATTGTAACCATTTTTCGATTCATGATCGGGCAAATTGTTGGGCATGTAGAAAAGAAAAACTCAACAACATATACTTTATTTGCATAGGTTTGATTGTTGATGGTATCTCCATGTTGATTTACAAACTCGAAAGTAGGTACCTTACCGAATTGAAATAAACCAGATGGATTTGATTTTCTGATTTTCTCTACCTTGTTCAATCGATCGTCCTTTATTACTTCATCATTATTAAGTGTATTAATAATCTTTGGAATAGCGTAAATTCCAAATAGTAAAATGACAAATGCAATACCTATATATGAATACTTTTTCTTCATGAAGGGTTAAATTTTTCTGTTTCTCTTGTTCTTCTTTAACGCCAATCTGTATTCGGCCAACACAACCTTTACGTCATCTTTCATCTTATTATTTAACTCTGCAACAGATTGCATATTGTAGCCAAACAACATTCCATTCTCATAATCTTCATCGTCATTTCTACCTCTAAGGTTTAAGTCCTTATCCACAATAAAGGCTCTCGAGGAGTATTTATTGGGTGTTAACGTATAACTTGTCTTAAAGCTATTGTATATAGCATCTATTTGTTGATCCGTTGCGGATATAAAATTCCATTTGACCATATTTGTAAAATCGCCAAGATCGGATTTTAGCTTAGCTACTATGTGTTCACTTTCCTTTGGGTATATAGCCACAATTTGAAAATCTTTGAACCCGTAGAATGGTTTATATATTTTCTGATTCAAATTAAAAAAACTTCCTTTTACCTTATCAACATCATAGCCTAAAAAACAAACGATACTAATATTGTCTTCAAACTGCAATGTATTTGTCGAATCTATAATCGAAACATCAATTACATTTGAAGTTACCACAGGAAGCTTATTAAAATTATTTATTCCTGTAGAAAGCAGTAGAAAAAACGCTAGAGGAAAAATAAATAGCGCAAATAAAATTGCTCCTTTTTTAGATATTTTTTTCATGATGAAAGCTAAAAAAAGGTGGTTAAAACCACCTAATTATAATTTGATTACCATCGTACTAATGGTGCTAATGTCTCGTGTAAATAATCTCCTTCGATTAGCAGTAGCGTTACCAGATATACGATCAGGAACACTGCCGTCCAAACAACAGCTCTTCTAAACCATTTCTTTTCCCCTTCCATGTGCATGAACGTCCAAGTAATTCCATACGCCTTTGCCAGCGTTAAAATGATAAATATCCAATTTAACCAACTTGTGCCTAAAAAATTACTTAAGTGAAGTGCATCAGGCTTTACTATACCAAAAGCAACTTCTACTATGGTTATAAGTGATAGGATGCCAAATACCATCCATATTCTTTTTACATTCGATTCGTGTGCGTGTGCTGCCATCGTTGTCTCTTTGCTTATTTAAAAATTATACTAAGTAGAAGAAGGTAAATACAAATACCCAAACTAAATCTACAAAGTGCCAATATAATCCTACTTTTTCCACCATTTCATAATGTCCTCTACGCTCATATGTACCTACTATTACATTAAAGAAAATGATAATATTAATTACGATTCCTGAGAAAACGTGGAATCCGTGAAATCCTGTAATAAAGAAAAAGAAATCTGCGAAGATGGTATTTCCATATTCATTCACTTCTAAATTTGCTCCTTCTACCACCAATTTTGTCTTAGCCAACTCTGTTGCACCAGCCTCTCTAGACAGGATTGTTTTTTTCTTTGTTTCTAAATTTATAAACTCAGTTCTTATTTGAACCGACGGATCTGCATTATATGCCTTTACAATTTGATCTATAGAATATGTGGCAACAGTTCCTTCAGATTCGAACCATAGTCCATTCTCTTTTGTATGTTGTACTCTATGATCTTCTCTTGCTCCGTGCACAAAATCTGCAATTGCTATTTGGTGTCCGTCTTTTACAAATTGTAAGATTTTTCCCTCGGTGGTTTTAACTGCTCCATACGAACCTTTAATAAAAGTGTTCCACTCCCATGCTTGAGAGCCTACAAAGATTAAACCTCCGATAATTGTAGCCAACATATACCATGCTACTTTTTTCTTCTTCATTTGATGTCCAGCATCTACAGCCAATACCATAGTAACTGAAGAAAAGATCAGAATAAATGTCATGAAAGCCACATAATACATAGGATAATTTCCATGTATAAATGGAACGTGAGTAAAAACTTCATCGGCAATCGGCCATGAATCAATAAACTTAAAACGAGTTAATCCATAAGCAGCTAAAAAACCGGAAAAGGTTAATGCATCTGATACGATAAAAAACCACATCATCATCTTACCATAACTAGCTCCGAATGGTTTTACACTACCACCGTTCCAGGTTTCCTTTTTTTCTGAATGTACAGCAACGTTTGCTTCCATAAATTTATGTTAAAAAAAATTTAAAATGTTCGCCAAAATTAATCAATTTTTATTTCCTAATAAAATAGAAAAAGAAAAATAGACAAATCCATAAAACATCTACGAAATGCCAGAAGATCGCACCGAGTTCAAACCCAAGAAAATCGTCTGATTTATACTTATATTTAAAATGATTATAAATTACAACTAACAATACAATTATCCCCGCTGCAACATGCAACACGTGCATTAATGTAATTCCTATTAAAAAAGAGGTTGATACAGTACTTCCTTTTCCTGTAAAGTATAATCCTGCGTTCTTTAACTCACTAAATCCTTCATACTGTTGCCAGATAAATAATATTCCTAAAACAAATGTAACTATTAATAGCAATAAGGAAATTGATCTCTTGTCTCTCTTCAAGAACATTTGAGACAAGAATAGCGTAATACTACTAATTAGTATTAATACGGTACTCGTAAATAATGCATCAGGCAAGTCAAAAGTAACCCAATCATCACGCTTCATACTAATTATATATGCACTTGTTAGTCCTGCAAAGAACATCAACATACTGATCATCGAAATCCAAAGCATAGGCTTAGCCGATTTTTTCTTAGCGACGCTATATTCTTCTTGAAGTGTTTCTTTATCTACCATTTCTAATGTAAAAATTTATCTACCACATATACTATTTGTACTACTGTTATATATAGCACACTAGATAACATCAATTTTCTAGCTTCTTTATTATCTTGAGTTTTATACAATTGATATGCATAATACAACATTACAACGCCCAATAATACAACAATAACAGCTGTTAAAGGGTAAATGTAAAATGTTCCCGTCACTTTAAACGCTGGTGCCACAGATACCACAATCATAATGGCTGTGTAAAAAAGAATCTGTTTAATAGCGCCTCTATCTTTTCTATTCATCGGCAACATACTAAATCCTGCTTTTTTATACTCTTCGAACTGTAGCCATCCAATTGCCCAAAAATGTGGGAACTGCCAGAAAAACTGAATCATAAACAAAAACCCTGCTTCAATTCCAAATTGATCTGTAGCTGCTACCCAGCCCAACATAAACGGGATTGCACCAGGAAAAGCTCCTACAAATACCGTAAGAGGAGTCACTGACTTTAAAGGAGTGTATGCACACGTATAAAGAAAAATAGAAATCGCTCCAAACAACGCACTCTTTGCATTAATTGAATACAGAATCGCTAATCCTACAATTGTGAAACTAATGGCAATAACAAAAGCGAATCCCACACTCATCCTTCCTGTTGGTAAAGGCCTGTTCATCGTTCTCTTCATCAAAGCATCTGTATCTTTCTCAATAATCTGATTAAAAACATTGGACGCTCCCACCATTAAAAATCCTCCAACTGCCAATAAAGAAAGTGTTGTGTAATTTACATGATCTACAGCGAGTAAATATCCTGCAATAGAAGAAAAAACAACACTCAAGGAAAGACCTACTTTTGTTAGCTGCTTTAAATCCGATAAAAAGCTCTTTATGGTTGCTTTATTCTCTATAACTGTAGTAGAATTCATTTAAATAAAATTCGAGTGCAAAGATATTTCATAATAATTGAAATACCATGTTTTTTTATCAATATTCAACCTAAGCAGATCATATTCAAACAAAACGAACATTTTGAAAAGATCATTTACAAAAATACCCTTTTGTAACACAATTATTCTTTTCAACATTCCAATACAACTACTATACAATATTTTTCATTTTCCTTATACTTAAAAGAAAAATACTACCTTAGTAACCAAACACCGTATTACGAAATGATCAGTGTAATTTCTTTTGTTGGATTTACAATTTTGGTTGCCATTATCTCATACCTTGCAACCAGAAGCACTAATGAAAACTCTTCAGAAGGATATTTCTTGGGAGGACGGAGCTTAACAGCAGGGGTAATTGCCGGTTCTTTACTATTAACAAATTTATCTACCGAACAACTTATTGGATTGAATGGAAATGCTTTTTCAGAAGGTATTTTAGTGATGGCTTGGGAAACTCTTGCCGCAATAGCAATGGTAGTTACAGCCCTGTTTTTACTGCCTAGGTACTTAAAAAGTGGGCTGACAACAATTCCGCAATTTTTAGCAGATCGATTTGATACAAGTACAAAAACCATGACATCTTTATTATTCCTTACGGGGTATATGGTGGTGTTGCTTCCCACTATCTTATATACGGGATCTCTTGCTATTAGCGGAATGTTCGACATTCCTGAATTATTGAATGTGAACAAATCTACTGCATTGTGGATTTGCGTGTGGGGTATTGGAATCATCGGATCTATTTATGCTGTTTTTGGTGGTTTAAAAGCTGTCGCTGTTTCGGATACCATTAATGCCATAGGTTTGCTTATTGGCGGAATACTAATTCCTATACTAGGTTTAATTGCCATTGGAGACGGAAGTGTTTTTGATGGGCTTTCCATTTTGACAGAACAGAGTTCAGAAAAATTCAACGCTATCGGATCGAAAACCGACTCAATTCCAATTGCAACCATATTTACCGGAATGATGCTGGTACAACTTTTTTACTGGGGAACAAATCAACAAATTATCCAAAGAGCATTGGCGGCAAAGAATTTAAAAGAAGGGCAAAAAGGATTGCTTTTAGGTTCTTTTATAAAAATTCTCGGACCATCGATTGTGGTAATACCTGGAATTATTGCGTTCTATATGCATTCAAATGGAATGTTAGAAGTTTCAGCTCCAGATGAAGCGTATGGAGAACTCGTTCGAAAAGTGCTTCCAGCTGAACTTATCGGTTTTTTCGCTGCTGTCATTTTTGGAGCTATTTTAAGCTCTTTTAATAGCGTTCTAAATAGTGCTGTTACCTTATTTGGTGTTGATATTTATAAACAACATATTTCCAAAAACGCATCGGAAAGAAGCGTAGTTAAAAATGGAAAGACGTTTGGGATAATTTTAGCGCTAGCAGCTATGTTTATAGCCCCATTTCTCGAAAACCTATCAAGTATCTTCGAGTACTTGCAGAGAATAAATGGAATTTACAGCATCCCTATATTGACTATTATCGTTGTTGGTTTTACCACAAAAAGAGTTCCAGCGATTGCTGCAAAAATTGGCTTGCTGTCTGGATCTATATTATATATAATTAGCGAGTTCTATGTTCGCCCAAGCTTTATTACCAATGCGGTAAGCAAGGCGAAGGTTTTAGGGATAACTGACCCAGACCGCTTAAAAGAAATTGAAGTAGACGCTTACCCACATTTCCTACATGTTATGGCCATTTTATTTGCTCTAAACGTTGTTATTATGTTAGTAATTGGAAGATTAAAACCACGAAACGAAAATTATGTACAAACCTATACAGAGCAGGTAGAAATTACTCCTTGGCCCCATGCCAAGAAAGTGGGACTACTAGTAATCTGTATTGTTATTTTCACCTTTTATTACTTTAAACAATGAAGTTAAAATATTTTCTCATCGTTTTTCTTTTCATTCAAATTGGCACCCTAGCTCAAGAGTTGCCTCCGATAGAAGTCTTTATGCCAGAAAATTATGGAGCCGAAGATCAAAATTGGGCTATCGCTCAAGGAGATGATGAATCTATTTATTTTGCTAACAATAAAGGGGTACTGTCATATAACGGAGCGCGGTGGAAACTTTATGAATCAGCCAATGGCTCCATAACAAGATCGGTAAAGGTCATTGATAATAAGATTTACACTGGTTCTTATATGGATTTTGGGTATTGGGAAAAGGATGAATTTGGTGGTTTAAATTATACTTCTCTATCTAAAAATAAGACTATATCACTTGAAGAAGATGAAGAATTTTGGAACATTTTAGAATTAGAACGCTGGATACTTTTTCAATCTTTAGATAGAATCTACATCTATGACACTAAAGACAAAACTTTTAATATTATTACTTCGGAAACTAGAATTGTTAAGATTTATAAAGTGGATGACAGTATCTATTTCCAAAAAATAAATCAAGGTATCTTCAGGTTTGAAAATGGGAAAGAAACCTTAGTGACCAATCATAGATACATTAGAGATCGTATCGTTGTAAATATATTTAATGACAATAATGAATTATTGATTCAGACCAAAGAAGATGGTTTTTATAGCCTCCGTAAAGATGTAAACTTGATACCATGGGATACTGCCCTCAATACTAGATTAAAAGAATATAGCATCTATAATAGTATTCAATTAAAAAATGGAGATTACATATTAGGAACGGTTTCCAATGGTATTATTCATATAAATAAAAAAAAGGAAATCGCGTATGAAATAAATCAAAGCACTGGGTTAGGCAACAATACCGTACTTTCTTTATTCGAGGATAACAAAGGAAATGTGTGGCTTGGTCTAGACCATGGTATTAACAATGTTAATTTTAACACCTCTTTTAAGGTATATAAAGATGACCTAGGTATTCTAGGTTCTGCCTACACAACCTTTATAGACAACAACATTCTTTATTTAGGCACAAATCAAGGGCTTTTTTACAAAGATCATAATGTTCATGGCACATTCAAATTCATAAAAGGAACAGAAGGACAAGTTTGGACCATCCAGAAAGAAAAGAACATCATATTCTGTGGCCATGACAAAGGGACCTTTATCATTTCCAATGGGCAAGCTCGAAAAATTTCGGATGCACAAGGGACTTGGAAAATTCAAGAGATTAAAAACAATCCAAACTTATTAATTCAAGGAAACTATAATGGCTTATATATTCTTGAAAAAAAGAACAACTCATGGAGTTTAAGAAATAAACTTGAAGGGTTTGATATTTCATCAAGATATTTTGAATTTATAAATGAATATGAAATTTTAGTAAGTCATGAGCACAAAGGTGTATATAAATTGCAAACCGATGCTACATTTAGCAAAATACGTTCTTATAAAAAAACAGCTATAGAAAAAAGCATAAAGTCAAGTCTTATCAATTATCATGGAAAAATTCTCTATGGCTCCAAAAAAGGTGTTTTTTTTTATGACACAGCTTCCAGTACGTTTTTAAAAGATATAATGCTCAATCAACTATACGATTCTACAGGCTACGTTTCGGGCAAATTAATAAAGGCTAATGATAAGCTTTTTGCATTCTCTAAAACAAACATTTCATACGCACAACAAGGTAAACTTAGTGCAAAATATGATCTTTTTACAATTCCACTTCCCAACAGTGTCAGGCAAACCAAGGATGGCTACGAGAATGTGCTATATATAGGTGACAACAAATATTTAATTGGCACTACTGATGGCTACACTATTTCAGATTTAGGTATAGACTATTCTATTGAGCCTAAAATTGCTTTAGATGCGGTCTCGGCTCGGACAATTAATGGTCCTTCTATTCCATTAAGCCTCACAAAAAATCTCGAACTGAGAAACGAAGAAAACCATATTCAGATAGCATTTAATGTTTCCGATTACAGCAAATACTTACCGTCTTTATACAAATTCAGGCTACTTGGCTTCAATGATAACTGGAACGAGTGGTCTCCAAAATCTATAGCATATTTTGAAAATCTGCCTCATGGAGAATACACATTCGAAGCAAAAGCTAAGCTAGGTGATACTGAAACAGTAAATAACATTAGCTATAGTTTTAGTATAGATAAACCTTGGTATTTACAATCAATGGCGGTAATCGTTTATATTCTCTCAGGAATGTTTATAGTGTTCATAACCCATATGTTATATAGAAACTACTATAAGAACCAGCGTAAAAAACTACTACATCAAAAAGAAAAAGAACTGGAGATTCAACAATTGGAGAACAAACAACAATTAATGCATTTCAAAAATCTTGATCTCCAAAAAGATATTGATTCAAAAAATAGGGAGTTAGGGCTTTCAACAATGAACCTTGTTCGAAGAAATGAACTACTTAGCACCATAAAAAAAGAGTTGAGTCTTACAAAAGGTAAAGAAGATATCACCAATGTTGTAAAATTGATCAATAAAAATTTAAACGCGTCCGACGACTGGAAGTTATTTGAAGAGGCTTTCGAGAACGCGGATAAGGACTTTCTTAAGAAACTCAAATCAAAACACTCAAATCTTACGTCAAATGATCTGAGGCTATGTACATATTTGAGGCTAAACCTATCTTCGAAAGAAATAGCTCCTTTACTTAACATCTCTCCAAGAAGTGTAGAAGTTAAACGATATAGGCTCCGAAAAAAGATGAATTTGCCACATGAAGCTAGTTTATCAAACTACATTCTTGATTTATAAATCCATACATCTCTTTTATTTACCTATACAAAACCACAACATTGCGTTTTTTAAGGCGAATTATTTAAACATTCATTTTATATAAACACCCTACTATTAAAGGGGTTTGTTTAGTATATTCTCAAAATTCGATGGTTTTTTTTGCCATGTATACTTTTTATTGAGGTTTTATTTTAAGAATCATCAATGCATACCATTAAATTTACTATCACACAATTTTTCTAAGCGTGTATAAAGAACTTAAACTGAATAACATGAAAAAAAATCTACTAACGCTTCTACTTTTAGTAAGCTCTACATTGATGTTCTCACAGGCTGACAAAGTCTCTGTAAAAAAAGATGTCGATGGAATGCGACTAAAAGTAAATGGCGCAGACTTTATGATCAATGGTATGAACTGGGATTATTTTCCTATTGGTACCAACTTCAATTATAGTTTATGGAATCAATCTGACGACTTTATTAAAGAAGCCCTGGATGCAGAGATGGGTCTTTTACAGAACATGGGGATTAATGCGATAAGAATGTATACTGGTGTTCAACCCAAATGGATTCAATATATCTACGAGAATTATGGAATTTACACGATGCTAAACCATTCTTTTGGAAGGTATGGTTTAACCATTAACGGAGCATGGGTTCCTGTCACAAACTATTCAGATGCCGAGACTCAAAAATTACTTTTATCAGAAGTTGATGAGCTCGTAAAAACCTATAAAAATACACCAGGGCTTCTGATGTATCTATTAGGTAACGAAAATAATTATGGCCTTTTTTGGGCAGGTGCAGAAACAGAAGATTTTCCAGACGAAGATGATAAAAGACGAGCTGTTGGTGAAAATCGCGGTAGACCAATGTACAGATTAATGAATGATGCGGCTAAGAAAATGAAAGCGATAGACGGATCTCATCCCGTAGCAGTCTGTAACGGAGATCTCCTATTCGTAGATATTTTTGCTGAAGAATGTAAGGATGTGGATATCTATGGTGCCAACACGTATCGTGGAATTTCGTTTACTGACATGTTCGATGTGGCAAAAAAGAAATTAGACATGCCTATCATGTTCACAGAATTTGGTTCGGATGCGTTTAATGCCAAAAACAACCAAGAAGACCAGAAAATGCAAGCGTATTATGACCTTGGTAACTGGAAAGAAATTTATCAAAATGCAGCAGGCTTAGGGAAAGCTCAAAATTCCATTGGAGGTTTTACTTTTCAATTCAGTGATGGATGGTGGAAAAAAGGGCAAACAAAAAATTTAGACATTCATGACAATGATGCTACGTGGCATAATGGAGGTTACCCTTTAGATGTTGCATCTCCCGGAGCAAATAATATGAATGAGGAATGGTTTGGTATCTGTGCAAAAGGGCCAAACAATGAAAAAGGGTTATACACTTTATACCCAAGAGCAGCATATTATGTTTTAAAAGAAGCTCATAAATTCAATCCTTTTACCCTTGGAGCAAGCCAAAAAACTTTAGAAGATCATTTTGCTCAGATAAATCTAATGGATGCTGTGTTAAGAGCGAGAGGGGATAAAGCTGCCCTAAGTGGTGGAGCAGGGTCTAAATTGAGGATAAGTGAACTAACTGCTCAGTTTACTACATTTCAAACAGGAGGTAGTCTGATTACCACACCTGATAATCCAGATCCGAACGAAAATAACTATCCTAATCAACTTGGGTTTGATCACATGCAATCATACTTTATTGGAATAGAAGGAAACCCTTCTCCAAATATGAGAGCGAATGTTACATTTAACGTAATTGGTAATGTTGCAGAAAACCCGATAGATGAGATTTTCTATGAGAATAGAGCAAGACCATTAACGGTTACAACGCCTGACGGAAACGCAATTATTACAGATAACAATAAAGTAAATGTTTATAACGCAGAATTCGCTTGGAACACAAAAGATTTTGATATCAGAGGGTTCTATCGTACCGGACATTATCATTGGGGATATGAAGGAGATTTCTTTGGATTATATCCTGAAGCAAACTACGGTCCAAATTTGGATATCTATGGAGGTGAAATTCTCGGTATGGAAATCGACGGAAAAGGGTCGTTTGATGGCTTTAAAGCAGCTTTCGGGCCTCAACTTTGGTGGGGAGCAAATCCAACAGCTCTTTTAAAATATCGTAAGAAGTTAGGACATTGGGACGTTACAGGGATTTATCATAGAGACTTCGAGACAGATATTATTATAGACCCAAATACTGGGCAGAGAGTTTTGGACGCAAATCAAGTGCAAAGTGGTATCATTCCTGCTTTCCCTACTGAAAGAGCAACTTTGGTACTAGAGAGAAAGTTTGGACATTTCGGTTTGACCTTAGGAGGAATATGGGCAGGAAGTCCATTAAACGGGACCAGTTTCCAGGACATTAATGATAGCGGGGTTGTTGTAGAAGATAGAATAAAATCATCCGACAATTGGGGTTGGAAAGCAAAGCTTACTTACCAAAAAGGAACTTTCAATTGGTATGCACAAGGAGGAGTCTCAGGATTAGTTGCCAATGGTGGTGCAGATCAAACTCAAACATTTACTGGTTGGAGGTTGAAAGACAACGGAAGTGGAAATCAATCGAATTTTTTAACAGGATTTACCTTGACTAAAGGGAATCTTCAAATTGCGCCGAATTTCTTATGGCAAAAGCCTTTGGTTGCTCCTATGCCAAACAACGTAGCTGGACCAGGAAGATTGCGTAACGTAATCTCTGATCCTTTTGCAGTAAGAGGTAACAGAGAAACAACCGGTGGAGAACTCTTATTAACCTATGATCCAACACCTGGCACATGGATGTATGAATGGGACAATGACAGAGCCGAGGATGCAAAATTTGCCATGAATTTAGGTTTTGTCTTCAGACATCTACCAACAACTATGGACGCGCACATTGGATTCTTAGCTAATCGTACCTTTTTCGCTTTCCCAAATTCTGCACCTGCAGAAGATCTATGGGAAGTTCACTCAAGAGTGGTTTCTAAAATCAATCCAGATTTAGGAATCATCGGTAATTTCTATTACGGAAATGGGCAAGCTAATGGAGATAACGCTAGATTGGTTAAGAGATTTGGAGGTGATATTAGAATGATCTACAAAAAAATGAAAATAACATCACAAGTAAAAGTGAACGATTGGGGGCCTTTCGATTACCATCGAGACTTCAACCTTACGTTCCCGTTACAACTGATGCTAGATATATCTACCACATTAGGGAAGCCAGATTGGTTTGTGTTACCTAGCACGAGAATTGGAATAAGAGGAACATGGCGTTCATTAAACGAATTTTCGCCTAGATTTTCTCCCAATGCAACTCCATTATTTGGGAATGCACCAATCATCAGTCCTGTAGGGTTTCCAAACGGTTCTGAATGGGAAATTCGAACGTACGTTCACATTAACATAGGAAAATAAAACATACAAAATGAAGACAATAAAATATATCAAAACGAAGATTTCCATAGCAATGGGGATACTACTTCTTACAACCTTAGGTTGTGAAAGAGATCTTTCTGAAGATGCTGTATTGGCAACATTCCCAAGCACAGCAGAAGTCTATACAGATGCTCCTGTGAGTTTAACAGATGAGTTTTTCATTTCATTCAACCCAGCAGAAGGCGCAAATCCAAACGGGTTTGGAACGGATGATAATGTTGCATATCAAGGAAATTCTTCTATTAGAATTGATGTGCCAGGTGTAAATGATCCTAACGGAACATTTATCGGAGGAATTTTTAGAGACAGAGGAGACGGACGAAATTTAACTGGATATGACGCACTAACCTTTTGGGCTAAGGGATCTACAACAGCAACTGTGGGCTTAGTAGGTTTCGGTACGGATTTCATTCTAGACCAACACGCTGTTGGTCTACAAAATATCTCTTTGTCCACAGATTGGGTAAAGTATACCATTCCAATGCCTGATGCTTCAATATTGGTGCAAGAAAAAGGAATGTTTATTTTTTCTGCTGGCACCGATAGTACTGGTGGTTTGGGTTATACCATGTGGATTGATGAGATCAGATTTGAAAAACTAGGAACCATTGCTCAGCCGAGACCAGCAATTATGAACGGAGCCAATGTAACTGCTCAAACTTTCAATGGAGCAAGTGCCATGGTAGAGGGGCTAACAGAAACTTTTAATCTAGCAAATGGTCAAGACATAACTATATCGGCAGCGCCAAGTTACTTTACATTTACTTCTTCAGATACAGCTGTAGCTGCCGTAAATGAGTTAGGTGTTGTATCTGTTGTTGGTGCAGGAACTGCCGTTATTACTGCTAGTTTAAATGGCATCGACGCAGCTGGTTCATTAACATTAGAATCTCTTGGAGATTTCACAAATGCTCCAACACCTACTAGAGACCCTTCCTTAGTGATTTCAGTCTTTAGTGATGCATATACAAACGTGCCTGTAGATTATTATAACGGATTTTGGCTACCATTCCAAACTACTGGATCTGCAGACTTTAATGTAAATGGAGATAATGTATTAAACTATACAACCTTTAATTTTGTAGGAACAAGTTTTAGCAATCCTACTGTGAATGCTTCTTCAATGACCCATGCACATTTTGACATCTTTATTCCTGGGACTATAAATCCGGGTGCACAAATGAAGATTACCATTCGTGATTTTGGAGCAGATGGTGTAGATGGTGGTGGAGATGATACAAATTTAGAAACAACATTAACTACCGCTACTTTGGTTGGTGATGCTTGGAATAGCATTGACATCCCGTTAACCATGGTAAATAAGAATAATTTAGGTCTTATTATTTATGAGAACCTTGGCACGAATCTTACCAATTTCTACGCAGATAATATTTATTTCTACGAAGTACCAACAACTCCAACTGTAGCTGCTCCAGATCCAACACTTGCGGCAGCAAATGTGATTTCGTTGTTTAGCAATGTCTATACAGATGTAACTGTTGACACCTGGAGAACACCATGGTCTGCCGCTGCAACTGTATTCTCTGATGTTACGATTGCAGGTAATGATACTAAGAAATATGAAAATCTCGGTTTTGTGGGAATTGAAACGACATCAAACACGGTTGACGCTTCAACCATGACACATATTCATATGGATGTTTGGTCACCTGATTTCACCTCTTTAAGTATAAAGCTTGTTGACTTTGGTCCAAACAATGCTTTTGGCGGAGGAGATGACACAGAACATGAAATCAGCATTACTGGCCCAGCACAAGGCCAATGGGTAAGCTTAGACATTCCGTTAAGCGACTTTACGAATTTAACATCCAGAGCCAATATTGCACAATACATTTTGGTTGGACAGCCTTTTGAGGTGACGGATGTATTTATCGATAATATATATTTCCATAACTAATGGAGCTAACATCTAATACCAAAATTATGAGAATACATAAATTCAATATAAAGACTTTTTTAACCTATGCCCTATCATGCATCTTGATGATAAGTATGGCAAGTTGTGAAACTAATGAAACACAAACAATTGTGAATTTCACGAATTTGACATGGCAAGACGAATTTAATACTGATGGAGCTCCTGACACTACTAAATGGACGTACGATATAGGTACAGGAAGTAATGGCTGGGGAAACAACGAACTGCAATATTACACGGACAGACCAGAAAATGTAAAAGTGCAGAATGGAATGCTGGGGATTACGGCAATAAAAGAATCATACATGGGTTCTGGCTATACTTCAGCTAGAATTTTAACAAAAGGATTGTTTGAACAAACATACGGACGTTATGAAGCACGAGTAAAATTACCTTGGGGTCAAGGAATTTGGCCAGCATTTTGGTTGTTGGGGGACGACTCAAATGGCTCTGTTGTTTGGCCTCAAATAGGTGAAATAGATATTATGGAGTACCGCGGTCAAGAACCTACAATTACGCACGGTAGTGTGCACGGTCCTGGATACTCTGGAGCAACTCCCGTTACTAAAAGTTATGAGTTAACAAACGATCGTTTTGACACCGGATTTCATGTATTTGGAATTGAATGGGGGCCAGATTATATCAATTTTTATGTTGATGATGTCCTTTACAATCAAATCACTCCAAGCGATGCAAACGGAGAGTGGGTTTTCAACAGTAATTCATTTTACATTATTATGAATATGGCTGTAGGAGGATCTTTTGCAGGGTCTCCAAATAACAGCACTGTTTTTCCACAAACCATGTATGTAGATTATGTACGAGTATATTCTCAAAACTAACTAAGAAACAACATACCCAATGTATGCTTGAAGGTGGTTTAACCAGCTATCTTCAGGCATATACATCCACAACGAAAAAGAACTAAAATTACAACAACTAAGAACGTTGAAATGATTAGCGAGACAATTTTGAAAGAAGAAAAGAGATATACAAAAGATATTCGGCTCACATCTGTAAACATTGATGATGAAATGTACTACAAGATTTCGAATAGTGAAGGCATGCGCCCCTTCTTTATGAGTATCGTAAGTGATTCCAATCACTGGATGTTCATTTCTAGTAACGGTGGTTTAACTGCTGGGAGAAAAAACGCTGAGTACGCTTTGTTTCCTTATTATACTGATGATAAAATAACAGAGTCAGCTGATATTACTGGAAATAAATCCATTTTTAGAGTTTACAAGAACGGTCAAGAATATATGTGGGAACCTCTGGCGATACGATCGTTAGGTAGGTATAACACATCACAAAACTTGTATAAGAACAAGTATGGGAATAAAATTATATTCGAAGAGATCAATCATGATTTACAATTAACCTTTAGGTATCAATGGAGTTCTAGCAACTTCTTTGGTTTTGTTAAAAAATCTAAATTGATTAACACTTCAAAAGAGTCTGTTAATGTTTCCTTCTTAGATGGAATTCAGAATGTTATGCCTGCAAGTATTGGTAGCGATATTCAAAATCAATCGAGTAATCTTGTAGATGCATACAAACGCAACGAGTTAGAAGAAGCCACTGGACTTGGAGTCTTTGCACTAAGTGCAATTTTAGTCGATAAGGCAGAAGCTAGTGAAGCCTTAAAAGCAAACGTAGCATGGTCCTTAGGTCTGGAAAATCCAACATACTTACTCTCATCTTTACAATTAAACAATTTTAGATCACGCCAACCAATCACACAAGAGGTCGATATTAAGGCTGAAAAAGGCGCCTATTTTGTGAATGACGAAATTACATTACAAGGAGAATCGTCTAAGGAGTGGATGATCATTGCCAACGTAAATCAGAATCATTCTGATATCGCTCGTTTATCAAAGCAACTACGAGAAGACGCAAATCTGACACAAAAAATAAATGAAAACATAGCCTTTGGAACAAAACGCCTTGTAGAATTAAACGCGGCATCTGATGCTATTCAGGTTTCCGCAGATAGTTTGCGAGATACGCGGCATTTTTCAAATACGCTTTTCAACATTATGCGTGGTGGAATTTTTGACAATGGTTATCAGATTGAAAAGTGGGATTTTAGTAATTACCTCACCAATGCAAACAAAAAAGTAGCGCGAACTTCAGAATCTGTTGTTGCAAATTTACCCGATGTGTTTTCTGTATCAACACTACAAGAGATTGCTCATAACAATGATGATAAAAACTTTAGACGACTTTGTTTAGAGTATATGCCTTTGAAATTTAGTCGCCGTCATGGAGATCCAAGTCGTCCTTGGAACAAATTCTCTATAAATACCAGAAGTGAAGTAGATGGATCTAAAATCCTAGATTATGAAGGAAATTGGCGTGATATCTTCCAGAATTGGGAGGCATTAACCCATTCTTTTCCTGAGTTCATTGAAAGCATGGTGCATAAATTTTTAAATGCAACCACATTCGATGGTTACAATCCTTACCGTATTACTAAAGATGGTTTTGACTGGGAAACTATAGAACCAGACGATCCTTGGTCCTATATTGGGTATTGGGGAGATCATCAAATTATTTATTTATTGAAATTCTTAGAATTTATAAATGATCACAAACCAAATCAATTAGAAAGTTTCTTTACAAAAAACCTGTTTGTGTACGCAAATGTACCATACAAGATCAAACCATATGAGGACTTACTAAAAAACCCAAAAGACACCATTATTTTTGATGAAGATCTAGATCATAAGATTCGTGAAGAACGTAATCAATTAGGTGCAGATGGTGCATTACTTCGTGATGAGAATAGATTCATTGTAAAAGTGAATTTTGTAGAAAAAATATTAGCTACATCATTAGCAAAACTATCCAATTTTATTCCTGAAGGAGGAATATGGATGAACACACAACGACCAGAATGGAATGATGCGAACAATGCCTTGGTAGGTAATGGTGTATCTATGGTTACACTTTATTACCTGAGAAGATTCTTTAATTTTTTCGATACACTATTGGTTTCTACACAAGTAGACACTGTTGACATTTCAGATGAGGTTTTTGTTTTTTTCAACGACGTGTTAGAAACATTCGAACAGCATAAAAACTTACTTTCCGATTCCATTTCTGACAACAATAAAAAATTAATCCTAGACAGTTTAGGAAAAGCTGGAAGCAGTTTTAGAACACAAATTTACGACCATGCTTTTACAGGAAGAAAAACAACCCTTTCTATTGCAAGGTTGAAAGATTTTATATCCATAAGTAAATCGTTTCTAGAACATTCTATTGAGGCAAATAAACGTTCAGACGATTTGTATCATGCATACAATTTAATGACGGTTAACGCAGACAATGCTATCTCCATTTCTTGCTTAAGTGAAATGTTAGAAGGTCAAGTTGCTGTTTTAAGCTCTGGTTACCTAAGTGCTTCGGAATCACTAAATGTGTTAAATGCCTTAAAACGTAGCAAGCTTTTCAGGGAAGACCAGTATAGTTATCTGCTGTATCCAAATAAGAAATTGAAAGGGTTCTTAGATAGAAATACAATCCCAGAAGATGTAATTCTATCTTCAAAACTATTGCAAGAATTACTAAAAGACGGTAATGTTCAAATCATAGAAAAAGATGTAAACGGAGCGTATCATTTTAATGGAAACTTTAAAAATGAGGGAGATGTTTCTGCAGTTTTAGAAAAGTTGGTAGGTTCTAAATACCAATCACTTTTAGATTCAGATTCTCAAAAAGTATTAGACGCTTTTGAAGAAGTCTTTAATCATAAGGCATTTACAGGAAGGTCCGGAACGTTCTATGGTTATGAAGGACTAGGCTCTATTTATTGGCATATGGTTTCGAAATTATTATTAGCTGTTCAAGAGTCTTGCTTAAAAGCCATACATGATGGTGAAAATGACATTGTTGTTGGGCATTTACTAGAGCACTTCTACGAAATTAATGAAGGTATAGGCGTTCATAAATCACCAGAATTATACGGTGCTTTCCCAACAGATCCTTATTCCCATACTCCTTATGGAAAAGGTGCTCAGCAACCTGGAATGACAGGTCAAGTAAAAGAAGACATTTTAAGTCGTTTTGGTGAGTTAGGAATATTTGTTTCTCAAGGAAGGCTAAATTTCAACCCTTGCTTATTAAGAAAAGAAGAGTTCTTCACTGAACCCTCAAATTTTGAATATCTGGATCTTTCTAAAGAAAAGAGAACGATTCAAATGGATAAAAACTCACTAGGGTTTACTTACTGTCAAGTACCAGTTATATATCAAATTTCAGAAAGTGACAAGATGAGCATATCATTTAAGGATGGTAGTGCTATGTCTTTTGATCATTTAGTAGTTGATCAAGAGATCAGTGAACAGATCTTTAAGCGTACAGGAAAAGTAACTCAAATAGTAGCACACATTAAATCGAGTCATTTAAAATAAAAACATAGAAGTCCATGAAGTTGAAATTTTATCTATACGCAGTGTTGGTTTCAAGTATACTATGGTCTTGTAAAAACGAAAAGAGCAAAGAAAGTTTGAAAAAAGAAACTAAACAGAAAATAGCATTGACAGCAAAAGATATATTAGGAAATTCCGATTACTTGGCAATCTCTTATGGAGGTTATCGTAAGACCACTCGCGATATTCAACCCTCCATCGCTCAGATAAAAGAAGATATGAAGATTCTTTATGCTATGGGTATAAGAGTGTTGAGAACATATAACGTTCAGTTAGCGCAAGCTCCAAACATTTTACAAGCAATTCGCGAGTTACAAAAAGAAGAATCAAACTTTGAAATGTATGTGATGCTCGGTGCATGGATCGATTGCAAAAATGCTTGGACGGATAAAGCTCCTGATCACAATATAGAAAGTGAGCAAAACGCGGGAGAAATTGAAAGAGCCGTTGCTCTTGCTAACGAGTATCCAGATATTGTAAAAATCATTGCAGTCGGAAACGAGGCAATGGTGAGATGGGCTGCTAGTTACTATGTGCAACCCAGTGTTATTTTAAAATGGGTAAATCATTTACAAGGTTTAAAAAAGGAAGGCAAGCTTTCAAAAGACCTTTGGATTACCAGTTCTGACGATTTTGCCTCATGGGGAGGTGGAGATCCGAGCTATCATACAAAAGATCTCGAAGATATAATCAATGCCGTAGATTATATTTCTATGCACACGTATGCATATCACAACACTCATTATAATCCAGAATTTTGGCAATCTCCTGAAGAAGATGAAAAGCTTTCAGATGCAGAACAAATTGATGCGGCCATGTTGCGCGCAAAACAATTTGCTGTGAAACAATATAACACTGTTTCAAATTATATGAAAAGTTTGGGTGTTGATAAACCTATTCATATTGGTGAAACAGGCTGGGCAACAATTTCAAATGGGCACTATGGTCCAGATGGATCTAAAGCTACTGATGAGTATAAGGAAGCGCTCTATTATAAACATTTAAGAGATTGGACAAACCAGGAAGGAATTTCTTGTTTCTACTTTGAGGCTTTTGATGAACCCTGGAAAGATGCAGCTAATCAAAGAGGTTCTGAAAATCACTTTGGTCTTTTCACTGTTGATGGTAGAGCTAAATATGTGTTTTGGAACCTTGTAGAAAATGGAACTTTTAATGGCCTTACCAGAGATGGCAATACTATTTCAAAAACTTACAACGGTAAGAAAGAGGACCTAATGACAGAAGTACTAACACCACCTAAAAAAAAAGAAATGTCCCTAACACATTAAAATAATTTTTCAGATGAAACTAATTAGAAAATCCAGTTTTTTTATGCTTATTCTCATGACTACAGCGTCCTGCACATCAGAGAAAACATTGTCTGTCGAAGTTTATGAAACTTCCGAAAGTGGGCACAAGCTAACTTTAGTTTCTGAGTTTTCTAAAATGGATAGTGTCTCAACAATCTTTCTAGATCCTGAAAAAAAATACCAGACTATTTCTGGTTTTGGAGGAGCTTTTACAGAGTCTTCTGCATATCTATTAAATAAATTAAGTAAAAAGAATCGAGATACGATCTTAAAAGCATACTTCGCTAAAGATGGCGCAAATTATTCATTGACAAGAACACACATGAATTCTTGTGATTTTTCTTTAACCAACTATTCATATACTCCCATTGCTGGAGATAAAGAACTAAAGCATTTTACCATCACAGAAGATAAAGATGATCTTATTCCCATGATTAAAGATGCTATGGCTATTTCTGAAGATGGTTTCAACATTTTTGCATCTCCTTGGACAGCAGCTCCATGGATGAAAGACAATAATGACTGGGTTGGCGGAAAATTACTTCCTGAATATTATGATACATGGGCATTATTCTTTTCAAAATATCTAGAAGCTTATAAAGCAGAAGGTATTGACATTTGGGGATTCACCGTAGAAAATGAACCACATGGAAATGGAAATAACTGGGAGAGCATGCATTTCTCTCCTAAAGAAATGACAGATTTTGTTGAATTTCATTTAGGTCCAAAATTAGAAGCTGATGGATATGGAGATAAGATCATATTAGGATACGATCAAAACAGAGCCGGCTTAAAGGAATGGGTGGATGAGATGTATAGAGATGAAAACTCTTCGAAATACTTTGATGGAACAGCAATTCACTGGTACGAAAGCACCTATGATTATTTTCCTGAAGCACTCCAATATGCACATAGTAAAGCGCCGGACAAATACTTAATTGAAACTGAAGGTTGCGTAGATTCTGAAGTTCCAAAATGGAAAGACGATGCTTGGTACTGGAGAAAAGAAGCCACAGACTGGGGTTGGGATTGGGCGTCTGAAAAAGAGAAACATCTGCATCCAAAATATGCTCCCGTAAATCGATATGCTAGAGATATCATAGGATGTCTTAACAATTGGGTAGATGGATGGGTAGATTGGAACATGGTTTTAGACACACAAGGTGGGCCAAACTGGTTTAAGAATTGGTGTGTAGCTCCAGTAATTGTGGATCCTGAAAAAGATGAAGTCTATTTTACTCCGCTGTACTATACCATGGCACATTTTAGCAAATATATAAGGCCGGGTGCAGAGGTAATTGATGCTCTGAATTCAGATAAAAATTTAATGGTAACAGCCGCAAAAAATCCAGATGGATCTATCGCTGTTGTTATTTTCAATGAAGGAAAAGAAGGTAAAAATTTTAAAATCAAGCTAGGAGGAAAATCAAAGGAAATTGCTATTAACCCTCAGGCAATACAAACAATACTAATCAACTAAAATTAACGATTATGTCAAACGTAAAATCAGTATCAAGGAGTAGAGTACCAATAGGACAAAAAGCAGCCTTTGGAGCTGGGCATTTAATCAATAATTTAATTCCTGGGATTTTAGGTGTATTTGTTGTTATTCTTAAATCTGCTGATGGGTTTGGAATGGATACTATTTTAGCTGGTTTAATAGTTGGTCTTCCTCGTTTATTTGATGCTCTTACGGATCCTGTTATGGGATATATTTCTGACAATACAAGTTCGAAATATGGTCGAAGACGACCTTATATTTTCATAGGAGCCATCTTATCTGGCGCTATTTTCGCGATTTTATGGCAAGTACATGGCGATAGTTCAGAAATGTATAATTTCTGGTACCTTCTTATTTTTTCTATTCTTTTAATCTTTGGAAATACTATTTTCTCTACCCCACTCATTGCTTTAGGGTATGAAATGACCTCAGATTATAATGAACGTACACGATTAATGAGTTTCGCCAATACAATTGGTCAAGTGGCTTGGATGCTAGTTCCTTTTTTATATGTGCTAATTCCTGATGACTCTCTGTTTGACTCACAGCCCGAAGGTGTTCGTACTGTAGCACTAATTTCAGGAATTGTAATAATCGTTTTGGGAATTTTACCCGCTATTTTTTGCCGAGGTATTGATTCCAGTAAAATGGAAGGTCGAGAAGACGTTACCTTTAAAGGTGTCTTTAAAAATACAGGCAAAATCTTTAAAGGAATAAAAATTGTTCTTAAGAACAAGCCATTTGTAAAACTATGTTTAGCAACTTTCTTAGTATTTAATGGCTTTCAAATTGTTGCAGAATTTGGTGTTTTCATTATCAACTTTTACATGTTTGATGGTGATTGGGGCGCCTCAAAATGGTGGGTAGCTCTTTTCCCTGCTGTTACAGCTGCCTATACTGCATTCATTGCAATTCCAATAATCAATTGGATGGCTAATAAAGTTGGTAAAAGAAAAGCTTTTATTTATGCGACTGCCATTTCCATCGTTGGATATGTTTTAAAATGGTGGGGATTCGATCCTGAAAACTATTACATGATCTTCTTACCTATTCCATTAATGGCATTTGGTATGGGTTGCTTATTTACGTTAATGATGTCTATGACTGCCGATGTCTGTGACCTAGATGAATTAGAAAATGGAATGCCTAGAAAAGAAGGAACTTTTGGTGCCATCTATTGGTGGATGATAAAAGTAGGTCAAGGTCTCGCGCTTGTATTTTCTGGTATTATTTTAAGTTTATTAGGATACGACCCTACTGCTACAACTCAAACAGCCGAAGCCCTAACCGGTATGCGAATAACGGATATAGTATTACCTGCCTTAACAGCTGGACTTGCCATTTGGGTAATGCGGAACTACAGTCTAAATGAAAACAGAGCAAAAGAAATAAAAGAAATACTGGTCGAACGACGAGGTGAATTATAAAACAACAAAAAAGATAGTATAACATTATGTCGATAAGAGAAGAAAAGTTTTTGGCGTTAGCGAGTATTGACTATGCTGATAAATCTATTGCCGAATTAAGAGCTTTATTCAGAAAGGTATTACGGTCTGGTATGCACGGTTTATGCTCAAGTCCTTATGTAGAAGGACAAGAACCGGGAGATCAATTATCCGAGGAGCAAATTCGAAGAAGACTGAATATTATGGCTCCATATACAAAGTGGATACGATCTTTTTCATGCACAGAAGGCAACGAATTGATTCCAAAAATAGCACATGAGTATGGTATAAAAACATTAGTAGGTGCCTGGTTGGGTGATGACCCTGAGACTAATGAAAAAGAGGTTGCTGGTCTTATCAAACTTGCAGAAGAAGGTTATGTAGACATTGCTGCCGTCGGAAACGAAGTTATGTATAGAGGTGATCTAACTGAAGAAGAACTTCTTACCTTCATTTATAGAGCAAAAGAAGCCATTCCAGATGGTGTTCCTGTAGGATATGTCGATGCATATTATGAATTTAGTGAACGTCCAGCAATTACGGAAGCATGCGATATTATTCTAGCGAACTGTTATCCATTTTGGGAAGGATGCGATCAAGATTATTCCTTATTGTATATGAAGGATATGTACAATAGAGCGCTTAGAGCTGGCAACGGAAAAAAAGTAATCATTTCAGAAACTGGCTGGCCAAGTCAAGGGACAAATTTAGAAGGAGCTTTCCCTTCTGAAGAAAATGCTATCAAATACTTCATCAATACTCAAAAATGGGCCGAAGAGGAAGATATAGATATTTTCTATTTCTCTTCTTTCGATGAATCCTGGAAGGTTGGAGATGAAGGTGATGTAGGAGCATATTGGGGTATTTGGGATAAAAATGAAAAATTAAAATATTGATCATCTAAAAATTACAGGTTTCGGTTGTCCAAAAACCACAACAACACCCATACAAAAGAGTTTTTAAATAAATTAACACAACATTAACTTGCTGACATACAGTCGTATAGGTTAAAAATAACATATGTATAAAACATTAACATCTTGTGTAAGTTTTGTAGCGGTCGTTTAAAAGGCACCAGTGTTTAATTAATTTATATTTATCTGATAATCAAATTTTTACAAATAAACTTAATTCAATAAATAAACATAACATTATGAAAAAAATTACTTTTCTACTTATTTTATTAATATCTAGCGGGTTTGCATTTGCTCAGGCTCCTACAGATAATGCAACAGATCCTCCTACGAGAGATGCTGGAGATGTCATTTCTATTTTTAGTGGAGCATATACCGATGTTGGTGGATCAGACTTTAATCCTAACTGGGGACAAGCTGGTCTTGGTAGCGCCAACACAAGTTTTGATCCTGGAACAGGTAACATTGTTTTAGCATATCCGAACTTTAATTATCAAGGTGTTCAATTCGGAAGTGCTCAAAACATCTCGAGCATGGAAAACTTACATGTCGATATTTTTGTAGATGGAACTTTTGATCCACGTGTCTTTGTAATTAGTTCTGGAGGTGAAATTCCTCACGTGATTACAAACACTGGAGCGGGCACTTGGATAAGCGTGGACATTCCTATTGCTGGAATTACTGGCGATGCGACATCTGCCATTCAATTTAAGTTTGACAATGGTAACGGAACTACAGATGGTATCTATGTAGATAATTTATATTTCTGGAAAAGCCCAGTTGATCCTACAACGGATGCTACGTTAAGTGACCTAAAAGTAGATGGGAATACTATTTCTGGTTTTAGCGGATCTACTGAAGATTATAACTATGGCCTTCCTTCTGGTTCTGCAGTACCTACTGTTACGGCAACAACTACAAATGGAAGTGCAAGTACGAACATCACTCAAGCTCCGGCTATCCCTGGAGACGCAACAGTTGTGGTAACCGCGCAAGATGGTACGACGATGAAAACATATACGGTCTCATTCTTCACAGAAGGACCACCTACTGCAGCTCCAACTCCTCCGGCAAGAAATGCTTGGGATGTAATCTCAATATATAGTGATGAATATACCGATGTTACCAGTAATTTTGACGCAGGATGGTGTGGCGCATCTTCGGTAGAAGAAGTAATGATCTCTGGGAATGCTACTCAAAAATATAAAAACAATGCATGTCAAGGTATAGACTTTGCTTCAAATAGAGTAGATGCAACCGGTTTCACTCATATGCACATTGATTTTTACACTACAGAAACCAATTTAGTTGGTAAAGTATTTAATCTAAAATTAGTTGATTTTGGCGCTGGCGCTGGAGAGGTTTCTAATGTTGAGGTTAATATTAATACAGGAACCACACCAGCAATTGTGACTGGTTCTTGGATTTCAGTGGATGTCGCTGTAGATCTTTCTACCTTTACAGGTTTAGCGCAAGCGGCTATTACTTCTAACTTAAATGGAACTGTGTGGTATGATAACTTCTACGTATACAGAGCGGCTACGGCAAGCGTAAAAGAAAATGATCTTATTGAGTCTAGTGTATATCCTAACCCGTCTTCTAACGGATGGAATATTAGTACACCAAATAACATTATCACATCAGTAGAGATTTTCAACATCTTAGGTAAAAAGATTTCTGTTCAAAAAGGAAATGATAGAAACGAGGTGAATATCTCAACAGAAGGTATTGCTACAGGTGTTTATATTGCGAAGGTCAATACAGATATTGGAATAAAAACTGTGAAATTGATTAGGAATTAATTGATTGCTAATTTGAAAAGCAATACCCAAGTGGCATTGCTTTTCAAGATTTTTTGTAAGATTGCTAAGAGGCGTTGTTTTAGGAGTTCAACGCCTCTTTTATTTTTTAGAAATCTAAATACCAATTAAATAAATCGGCCTTTAAACCAACGGTAAACCACGTTGTTGTTTCTTTTTGGAAAGTGGCAGAGGTTGTTTCTGGTGAAAAATTCCTGAATGTAAACCCTGCAAAAAGACTCAATCCATTAGAAGGGTTCAATAAATAGTTGGCTTGCACTTCTCCTATTAAAATTGTAGCGCTATTACCTTGAGCTATTTCATTTCCAGTATCTCCAACACGAATGTCATACGATTGATAAATATCCCCTCCATAACTAACTGTTTGGTCGAAATCAAATCCTTTTTTTCCTAAGATTAACTTTGCGCTTCCAGACCATCGATCTCTTTTATACCTTGTAATTCCAACTAATTCCCAAAAATTAGCGCCCCATAAGTGTGCCAATGGTTGACCATAATGTCCATAATTCAATATAGGGTTTCTGTGTGCATATGTATACGGTCTTGCGTAGTTAAACTCTCCCTGTAAAAACAGATTTTCTACCTTAAAGGCATTAAAATATTTTGCACCTATTTGATACGCAAATTTATTTCTCCAATCGCTTAAGTCACCCAAATTCCCAACAGAAAACTCATCAATAATCAATTGAGAGTAGAGCGATGTATTCTCCGTCAGTTTATATTTCGCAGTTAATCCTAAAATAGCATTACCTGCATCTTCGCCTCTATTAAATTCTACAGATCTATAGAAGATCAGAGGGTTTAAGAATCCTGCATCAATACCATTTTCTCCAGCAGACATTGCCGTTTCAAAAAGCCCTAAATTAAGTCTGTCAGAAACATTAATGCTTAAATAATGAGCTGCCACATACTTTCTAGCATGTTCAGTACCAATTACTGCTGCTTGCCTTACATCATTTGCCCAAAGCCAAACGTTAGTGTATTGAAATTTCCAAAAGCTAAACTTCGCTTTTAGGTAAAGTGATGGTGTTGCGACATCAGATAAAACGAAAGATCTATATCCATCACCAATAAAATTCTTACCATGTCCAAACTGGAATTGCATGTACTTGTTTGGTGTATACGATAAATACCCTTCAGCAACAGGGTAATCGAACGCATCTTCTTTAAAAGCTTTTGCCTTCCCTCTACCAGGGACCAATCCTGCGGAAAAAGCAGGTTTAAAGTTAGGTGACGGGTTTGTTATAAATTGATTTACATAATTAGCAAACCTCCCTTGACTTTCATAGATGGTTGCTGAGAAAGAAAACTTCTCGCCAAAACCTCCATTTATTCTAAAAATTCTTGAATTATTATAGGTGTATGAAACTTCATCGGAATTATCTTTTCCTAACTGAACATCAAATAAAAAGTCTAGGGTAAACCAATAGTCATCTTCTTTTACTTGGAGTAAATGTTCATTCCATAACTTTTTTCCAAACCATGATTTGACCTCAGGTTTGAGAAATTGTTTTTTCCGCTCGGTTAAATCCAGATATTCACTCATTTCTGAATATACATATGGTTTGGATGCCGTATGTGTTCCCTTAGCTTTATGGAGAGCAAACTCATAATCCACATAATTTTGATGTGTAAAAGGAATATTTAACTGACTCTGATGTTCTAAGAAGATCGAGTCAGAGCTTATATTTTTAGTTACCACTTCCTTAATATCTAACTTAGGCATTTCCTTTTTTTCAACAACCTCTATTTCTTCAGTACCATTGTTTAAAGGAAATGAAAGGGGCAGTATAAATTGCATCTCTATAGCATGATTATTATACGTAGCTGGTTGTATTTTCGGAAATGTCGCAAAGGCTCTCTCTACTTCCTTTTTTAGCACGTCGTAAGGAGAATTTAAATACAATAGCTTAAACTCACCCGAATTCGAAACGAGAAAAATAGCATTCACTAAACCTTTAAACCCTTCTTTTCCAATTATTGAAGGCTCTTTAAATTCTTTAAAAAACAATTCCTTTGTTTGCTTGTAAAAACAATCTTCAACAGACGATATCGTTTCGTCCTTACAAAGGTCAAAAACTGGAAATTTTTCTGATTGAGAAAAACAAATAGATGGTAAAATGAATAAGAAGAAAAAAAACTTTCGCATACCTTGAATTACAATTTGGTTACTTTATTGTTTTCTAATTTGTATGTAGCTTTACTCTCGGGGCATACCGCGGCACCTTCGTCATTAAAGTGAAGTCTATGGCCAAATTCACTGATCCAGCCAATCTGTTTTGAAGGATTTCCTACAACCAAAGCATAGGGTACTACTTCTTTAACCACAACAGCTCCAGCTCCGATAAAAGCATATTCTCCAATATTGTTACCACAAACAATCGTCGCATTAGCTCCTATACTCGCTCCTTTTCTTACAATGGTTCTTTTAAACTCGTCTTTTCTTTGCACCGCACTCCTAGGGTTAATAACATTCGTAAATACCATTGACGGTCCTAAAAAAACGTCATCTTCACAAATAACTCCTGTATAGATCGACACATTATTCTGGACTTTTACATTGTTCCCAAGAATCACATCTGGTGAAATAACAACATTCTGTCCGACATTACATTTCTCTCCCATTTTGGAGTTAGGCATAATATGGCTAAAATGCCAAATTTTTGTTCCGTTTCCTATTTCACAGCCTTCATCTATAACAGCTGTTTCATGCGCAAAAAAAGAATTCACTACATATTGTTTTGTATACTGTGAAATTACAACTATTTATTTACTTGTCAATAATCGATTTCTTTTTTAAAATGTAAAAACCCAATCAAATTGATTGGGTTTTTATGTTATTCCACTATTACTTTCATGGGCAAGGTATATTTAACTCCTACCGGTGTACCACGTTGCATTCCTGGTTTCATTTTAGGAAGTTCCTTAACAACTCCCATAGCCTCTTTTTCTATTCTAGGATGGGGAGCCTTCACTATAATATCCATAATATTACCATGTTTGTCAATTACAAATTGCATCACCACGCTTTTCTTGCCAGGAGATAATCCTAACTCGCCTAATATATCTGCATTGAACTTTTTCGAAAAATGTCTTTGCATTTTTTTATTAAAACAAGCTCTTAATTCGTCATTATCTCCACTGCACCCAGGGAAAGTAGGTACTGTTTCTAAAACCATAAAAGGTACATTTTCAACTAAAGGAGGATCATCGTCTAAATCATCAGTCGTTATTCCAGTCAGTACTTTATCTATTTTCTTAATCTCATCGTCAGTTGTAGGTAAAGTCGTTTCAATAGTTTTGCTGTCATTAGCCACTTTCTTTACATCGATAAGAGATTTTGGCTTTGGCTTGGGTTCAACCTGCTTTGGTTGTTCTACTTTGACTACTTTTTTTTCTTTTTGAATAGGCAGAATTGCATCTGGAATAAAATCGGGCTCGCCCGAATCATAAGGCATATCGATTATTGCAAGGTCCTGTTCTGTTTCATGTTCAATAAAGACATGTACTATAAATAACACCAGGACAAGGCCTATTTGCATAAAGATTGTTGAAAATTTTTCTAATTGCTTTTTCGGATTTTTTTTTAATGGTTGCATAGCTTCTGTTTTTAATATTACAACCTTGCTAATTCAAATAGTGTGCCAATAAAAAAGCTCAATCTTTCGATTGAGCTTTTTCTATATTGTTTGTGATTGACGTTTATTCTACATCAATTCTCATCGGTAATGTATACTTTACACCTACAGGCTTACCTCTTTGTCTTCCTGGTTTCATTTTCGGAAGTAATCTGATAATTCTAATCGCCTCTTTTTGTAATCTAGGGTGTGGAGCTTTTGCTCTAATATCAACAATATTACCTTGTCTATCTATCTTAAATAGCATAATTAAACGCTTCTTTCCTGATGATAACCCTAACTCGTTAGGTAATTCAGCATCAAACTTCTTTTGAAAGTGCTTTTGCATTTTCTTGTTAAAACACTTCTTTAACTCAGCCTTACCTCCCTTACATCCAGGAAATACAGGCACATCTTCAATAATCATGAAGCTTACGTCCTCTACCACTTCTTCTTCTTCTTCGACCTCTTCAATTTCTTCCACTTCTACAGCTTCCGTTTCATCAGTTTCCGTAGATTCGATTACAGTTTCTTCAACTTCTTTCTCATCTTCTACAACTTCAATCTTTTCTGGAGTTGGTGGTGGTGGAGTTTTTGGTTTTATCGGTTCGACTCTCTCCGTAATTGGAATTTCTTCTTCCAAATCAGCATTCATGCTTATATCTCCTAAGTCACCAAATTGTCTGTCGAAAGTTTTCTTTTCAATGGCTACATATGTAACAAAAAGAGCTAAAACCAAACCAAGCTGCATAAAAATCTTGCTATAGTTCTCTAAGTTTGATTTTGGGTTTTTCTTAATTTCCATCTTAAAAAGTTTTTAATAGATTGCTAATTTAATTAAATTATTATTTGATTTACAACCTTTAACATTAAATATCCGCTTTTTTTCTTGTAAAAGTTTTAAAAATCACAAATCCTAATACGATACCTAATGAATTTGCAACAATATCTAATAAACTTGCACTTCTATATGTGGTTAAACGTCCTTGGAGTACCTCAATAATTATGCCGAAAACCAAACAAGCAACGAGGATTACAACATAAGGTGTGGCTTTAAATTTCACATCTCTACTTACTAACCAGCTAATTGTAAGTACCATATACGCAAAAGTATGCTGTATCTTATCGAGATTAGAAACCTCAATGATTGGTTTTGGAGGCATTTTAATTAGGCTCAATAGCGTAATTAAAACAGTGATCACAATTGAAATATATAAGCTATTATCCTTTAATAAGGTTTTGATATGCATCGGCATCTAATAAATCTGCTATTTGAGACGAATCAGCAATGGCCACTTTTATCATCCATCCTTTCCCGTAAGGATCAGAATTTACTAATTCTGGCTCATCCTCTAATTCTTCATTAAATTCTGTTACCTCTCCAGTTAATGGCATAAAAAGGTCTGAAACCGTCTTTACAGCTTCTACAGAACCGAAAACTTCATCTTTCTCAACAGTATCATCTAATGTGTCTACATCAACATAAACAATATCACCTAGTTCACCTTGAGCAAAATCTGTAACACCAATAGTAGCGATTTCTCCTTCTATTTTAATCCACTCATGATCTTTGGTATACTTTAATTCTGATGGAATATTCATTGTACTTTTTTTATTAATTACCTAAATTATAAATTATATTAAATCCGCCGTTTATTGTTTGTCTTGGGAATGTTGTAGAAATAGCATACTTAGACGTTTGATGGTTGTAATAAAATGACGCCGTTAAATTACTATTTAATCTGTAATCTGCTGTCAATTTTAATGAAAATAATTTCTGTCCTCCACTGATTTGATCATTATCTACATCGATTGATCTAATGAGCGTTAAGTTATCTCGCAAGGAAACATCCGCTCTAATATTAACATCTCCTTTCAATGTTTCTTTCTTTCCTGTAAATCTAGTTGTCATCTTTACATCCTTAATAATATACCCTATTCCAAATACATATTCAATCCCTTTTATGTCAGTAAGCGTATTATTATTAAAGTTCATCGTTAAGGTTCTATCTTTTCGCACCTCTCCAATAAACGAGAATGAGTTTCTCATTTTCATATCTACTTTAATCAAAGGAGAGAATTCGTCTACCAAACTTACGGCAGATACTAACAATTCTGGATGGTAGCTTCCTGATGAATTCGTTCCTGAAGGATTCGCTGCATCGTATTGGAAGTTATTATTAAAACTAGATACAGTATATGAAGAATTGTATCCATGACTTACAGAGAAATTAGAAAAATTCTTTTTAAACCATTTAAACTTCATAAATCCGTTATAGCGTAAATTCCAGTTAGGAACAGGAATATTTCTAAACAAGCCAGTGTTCACTTTGTTAGGGTCTTTCCCTGAATATGCTGCAATAAAAGCTGGTAATAATACTTGTTGCGATGTTTCTTGGTACCCACTAACAGGAAGTCCTGTTTCTGTTGATAATCTATTTGCAATAGTGGCTCTATAATCTTTAAACGTTTGGAACAGTTGATCATTGTTCTTAAATGAGGTAGAGAACATGGAGAAACTTGTACTAAAGTTCCCGGTTTCAAACGCAGGAGTATCTTGTATTACATTGTCTATTACATCTAGTTGTTGTGATAGATCTCGAGTATTAATCTTATTTCCTCTAACTTCAATGCTTAGGTCCTTAAATGGTTTTAAAGAAAAGTTATAATCGAGTTTATTGTAGTGTGTTCTGCTGTATGTTCTGTTGTAGTACTCATCATTCGGTGCTCTTGAAATTAACCAACCGTTTTGCAATGCCCTTGTTCTAATATCAACCTGACTACCAAATGCAAATGCTGTTGTAGGTCCTCCGAAAAAGTTAAATTCTGGTGTATATCCTGGTAGTAATTGTCCATTATTCTCAGAATAACTAATTTTTCCTGTTTTCACAGATGTAACTACATCATACAATCCTTTGATAATTTTCTGCCCAACAGATTTCTTCTTTTTCACAGTACTCACCTGTCTTGGTCCTCTTGGCAAACCTTTTGGAGTTTGAGCTCTTTTCTGTTTCTTTTTAATGAGGTTTTCGAGTTTTATATCTCTATAGAATCGTGCAAAATTGAAGTTCGTATTTACATTATGTGTGTTCGCGTTTTGAATCATATTACCTATAAGGTTTACATAACTCTGTGAAGCTGCCCTCCAATCAAAATCTGCCATATAACCATAATCTGCTGTAATAAAATTAAGGTATGGGATCTTATTAATTGGTAATTTATACGTAGCATTTAATTTTTGATGATAGTGATCTGGTCTACCCACTGTAAAGAACTTATCAAAAATTTCCAGCTCTTCGTTACTACCGAAACTGTCATATATATAACTATTGGTAGCATTAAAGTTTACCGAAACAGATTTTGTCAAATCCAATCCTATTGTATAATCCCAATCGAATAAGAATCTTCTCTGTGTAAGTTTTGGTTGTGGAGATAATCCTTCTACTAAGTTTCTAGATTGCTGCTCACTAAAGTTTCTGTTGATTCTTGTATTCACAGCAATTGTCGTAGGAATAGGATTGATATTAAGATCTCTTAGCAACTGTAAATACTTACTCCTTAACGCTTTTGAGTTTTTAAATGGTTCAATGAACTTCGACTTTGGGCTAAAATTGTAAGACGCAGAAGCAGTTACTGTTTTATTAGCATACTTTTGAATGTTATAATCTCTATGATATTCTTCGTTAAACGCATAGGAAACCGCAACATTTTCTATATCGTAAAATCTTGGTTTTTTTGTAGATGCCGAGTTTCTGTTTTTCTTTACATTAATAAAGCTAATGCTTCGTCTTTTGGTATAATCTCTTGAGAATTGACTATTTGGATTAGATGCTACGGCATCACTCAATACCACATCTTGATATTGGGGATCGAATTTAGGGTCCTTAAACTCTTCTCCAATACTATAGTTCATTGGTAATTGTATTCCCCATTTTTTAGGCATCATTTTACCTAAGTTTACACTGGTGGTTACATTATATTGTTTCGTTTCATCAAGTGATCGCTGACTTACCCTATCTTCTACATTTCCGAAACCAATTGTTTGCATTCTTCCCGATACTGACACATCTGCTATATCTGCAAAGTTTGCATCTGCATTTACCACAGCGGCCCACCCTCCGTCATTGTCAAATCCAGAAGAACGTAATTCATTAAACCATATCTCAGCACTTCTATCAGCCGCTACAGTGTTTTTTACCCCTAGCATTACTGTACGTATTTGTGCCATTGTCGGGTTCCCTTTTACTCGTATGGTAAACTGTTTAGGGTCTGTTGGTGATGGTGTAGGGTATAATTGATTAATTGGGGCATTATCTCCATCTCTAGTAAGTTTGATCTTACCAAATTCTTCGATAATAGCATCTAAATTATTAAGCTCTGGCCAAACGGTTGTTGGCTGATTCGCATCGTTTGCTGAAACTTTTAAAGGAACTTCTATTTGATAGAAGTTGTCATTCAAATCAGTTCCTAGTCTTATAATAGCTACTAGATCATCATCTTCAACAATGTTCTGACTCATATTTGTAACGAAAAAGTCATCAACGTGCATGAACATTTTCAATTGTTTGTACCTTCTTAGGTCTACGCTAATGTTCTTGTAGATCGCTCTAATTTTATTTTGAGGAAGATCTGTTACTTTTAACGATACTGATTGCTCATTTTGCTGTTGCACCGTAGTACTCCCTTGTAGTCGTTCTCTTTCTATACCTGGAGGTAAAACATAGCGTCCTTCGTTTTGTTCAATATTTACAACACCAACCTCAAAGCTGTTTAATTCTGCCAATGTTAATTCTTGGTCAGGAACAATAGCTGGGTCTAACGTTCTTACATATCTTCTCCAATCACCTCGTACTAGATCCAACTCACCAAAACGTAATACGACTGGCATTTTAAACTTAGTCATAAACATTCTTATAAAACGAATACTGTTGAAATCTGAAATTCCGTTAACGGGAGTACCTCCTCGAATTGGAACTCTAAATTGATACCATGTTGTATTCTGAGTGGCTCCGTTATCTAAAGTAACCTCGGTTGTTTTACTATCTACAATAAAATTTTGTCCAACGACCAGATCATTTTTGTTTAAAGAAACCTTATACTCATAATAACTTTCCACCGTATTCATAGTCTGGTCTCTATTGATATCCTCAACATCAGGATAGGTAGTAGAAGATGTTGGAAATGACTCCGGAGATTGATTCAAAGTAGGCGAGTTCCCTTGTGTATTATTAAAGAACTTATATCTACTAATAATGGAGGCATCTATGGCATCTTGATTACTTCCTCTGAAGTATACAAAATCATCTGACGATGGATCTCCATTAAATATGGTTGCTATTTGTGCGTCGGTTAGGCCTAAGTCAGCCTTGATCTTATTTGCTTCTTCCAAATTTGTCAATCCATCTAACCCTAAATCTTGATTTGTTCTTGAAGCATCTGATTCATCGAAAGCATATAGAATAGATTGTGCTAAAGGCATATCTCCCCAATTCGTTCTCGTTACATTTACGTTGTTCACCTTTAATCCATCAGAAGGAAGTCCATTTTCGTACATCTTTCTGTTATCCTTCAGAATATCTTCAGAGATATTCCCTAAATGAAAGTATAATTCTCCAACTTGATTTTGAGCATCTTGCGGATTGATTCCAGCAGGTAAACCTTCTGCATTGGTAATAGAGTAGTTTTCATACGGGTCCATCACCCAAAACTGAATGTATTCAACATTTGCTTGATCGAAATTATTAGTGGTCAATGCACGCATAATTCCACCCCATCTATCTTCAGGGTTGTTAAATGTTCCATCTGTATTTACACTAATCCCTGTATCGTAATTATAGGTTCCTCTTTCATTAGGAAAAAATGCAAAATCCAAGGTTCTTATTAAGGCATTTTGCGTAACATCTAGTTCTACGTTCGGAAAAAGTTCTCTAAAATTAATTTGACGTGTTTCCGCTCTTGACAAATCGTCTGCACTTATATTTCCAGGACTAGGTCCTGCTCCATAAAATATTTAGTCAATATTATACCAGGCAAATCTAGATCTACCAAAGTTATAATCTAACTGATCACTATTTCCATTGAATCCAGGAAATTCTCTTGGTGTACTGGCTGTATGCCAATCTAATGGTGTTAGTAAACTGATTGGGATTTGCGATGCTTCAAAATCATCGATATAAGACGTTGCTTGTCCTGTTACATCAATCCCGCTCGGAGACCCTGGTAATAGGTAAGCCATATCGGCACGTATAGAGAAATTAGAAGGTGCATCTGTATCTACAAATGGAAGTTTATTTACCAATTTGGTTAGGTATGGAACTTCTGAAGAGTAATCAACATTCACTCCGAACATCGTATTATTAATAGGTTCCTGCCCAAAATTAACTTTAGGAGTCAGTGGTCTTTCATTCACATTTAAAATCGTTCCTCCCAAGACAAAATTATCAGAAAAACGATGCTCTATGTCAACTCCCATAAAAGTCTTTCTTTGCTGATTGAAAACGGAATTGTTTTCTGTCGAAACTTGAATAGGTGTTCCTGAATTTTGCAATCCTGGGTCAATAATTTGAACCCTTCCCAACTGATAATCTACTACAAAATCTACTCCTTCTACCAATTGTCTTCCTCCAGCAGTTACTGTTACAGATCCTCTTGGGACATTAAATGCGTTTAAAGGTATTCCTCCTGCATTATCTGATTTAAAATATCCCTTTAATAAGTATTTATCTTTGTTCTGAAAGTTATTCTTTGCATTAATCTTGGTCTCTAAATACATCTCTTTAAAGACATATGTATCAATATCAGACTGTATTGTTAATTGATCTTCTAAATTGGTTCCGAAAGGTTCGGGTTCTGGGAAAATAACATATCCGTTCTGAGAATTTACGGTAATCCCTTCTACATAATCAAAAAACCCATCACTGTTCTGGAACTGACTCTGATCTAGTTGATCCAAGTGCATTACTCTTAATAACGGCTGTGTAGAAATCCCTGGAGTTAATGCATTTTGAAGCGTATTTGAAGGAATTCCAGTTTGGTCATCTCGGTATTGTACTTCGAATCTAAATCCATCTGGTGTCAATGGAAATGCGCCCAACGCATATACGTTTTTCATCATCAAATCCCATGTAGGAAAAGCTTCTTCAACTCCTGCTACAGTTCTCTTCGTGGTTAATATTTCACTTCTCAATAACTTTACTGCTAAGTTAGCAGGAGCCAACACTCCATCATTAGAAAACTCCCCTACTTTAAAAGAAGTTTCTGTACTTCCGACTACCGTATATTCATAAGCTACGGCTAATACCTCTCCGTCGTTTAATCTTCTCTGTAAAGAAATAAAACCTAGCTGAGGATGCAATGTAAACTCATTCGGACTTAGCTTTCGTGCATTTTGCAGTAAACTATAGTCGGTTCCCTGTTGCATGTTCAAAGGTGGTCCTGTAAAACTCGGTGTTGTTTGTAACGTATTGTCTACTGTAGAGATATCTCTGATTCCGTTACCTGACAATAAATCGAATATGTCATTCGCGCTATTATCTGGTAAATTTGTCGGTTGCCCTGTAATAGAAACGCTTGGGGGTTGATTCGGTGAAGCTGCATCATAAACCAACGTATTTACCAGTCTACTAGAATCAGATTCTCCAATATCCGCGAAGGCAACAATACTTCTAAAATCTTCTACACTAGCAGATCTATTGGTAATCCATACCTCAACTCTCGTAATATTGATTGGACTGCTTATTAACGGATAGTTCTTTAATGCATTTGCATAATTATTTCTAAAAAATTGTGATAAGAAAAAGTGTCTATCTGTATCATAATCTGTAGTTCTTAATTCAAACTCTTGAATAGAAGAGCCTGCCTGCGCAGTAACTGTTGTACTTTCCGAATTTTGTTGAGAAAACACAGTGGTAATATGCGTCTTCCCAAATTGTAGTTTTGCCTTCACCCCAAACAGACTTTGAGACCCATTAATAAGTGAATTCTTGATTGGCATAGCCACATTACCTGCCTCAATACCTTGCAAAATATCATCCTCTGTAGGCGTGTATTCTATTTTAATAAGGTTTTGGAAATCAAAGGTTGACTGTGTGTCGTAGTTTGCGGTTAACTGCAGGCGGTCACCGATTTTAGCCTGAATACTAGCATTTATTTGCTGATCAAAATCAAACGTAAAACTGCTTCTATTTTGCTCAGATAACTGTGGGTTATCCGTGTTCTGATAAATAAATCCAAGCTTTAAATTGATGCTACCAGAAGGAGTAATTTGAATTTTATTACTCCCAAAAATATCTGTAAAGAATTTTGAATTTACATAGTACGTTGGTAGTAAGTCTTTCTGAGCATCCTTAGCTCCTTTCAATTTACTGTTCGTAGCTCTAACCTTATTTTTAAAGTACTCCAACATATCTCTTTGCAATCTGTACTTAGCATATTCTTCTGGGGTCATATAGATAGGAACTCTTACATAGTAGTCTCCTATTTTCTCCAAAAAAACGTATTTGTTCAAGGTCTTATCAAAGATCACCTTTAATTTAGAAGGATCTTTTAAGAACAAGCCTCCTTTTTGAAAATGAGTGAAATTATATCGTAGTTTGGTGGTATCCTTTTTTACTGCAGTTGAATCAGATTTAGTCTGCGCATACGTAACTCCGTTTACTCCAAGAGTAAACAGCAATAAAAAAACGATGTGCTTTACAAAGTTATTCAATTGATTATAAATTCTTTAACGCCCTTTTAATAAGTAATTCTACGGTTGACTCTGGAGATTCTTTTAAAATAGCAATCACAACTTTTTCCGACTGCTTTCTTGAGAACCCCAAAACTTCTAATGCTGATAACGCTTCATCCTTGTTAGTATTGCTTTTAGAAATAGAAACTTCATCAATATCAAATGTTTTTAAAATCTTATCTTTTAAATCCACGATTACACGCTGTGCTGTTTTAGCTCCGATACCTTTTACAGATTGAATAGTAGCTACATTATCTGAAGCGATTGCTTGTTGCACGTCTTCTGCAGTCATAGAAGAGAGCATCGTTCTAGCAATACTAGGTCCAACACCAGAAACTGATATTAATAATTTAAATACTTCTCTTTCTGTTTTGCTTACAAAACCGTACAAGGTATGTGCATCTTCACGGACAGAGAGGTGCGTATATAATTTAACCGCTTCTTCTTCCGGTAAACTTGAAAATGTATTCAAAGAAATATGTAATAGATAACCAACTCCTGAACAATCTACCACGACATATGTTGGATTTTTCTCAACTAGTCTTCCCCTAATCTGTGTAATCATGATCTAATTTCTGGCTCTAATGTAATAATTATTTATTTCGTTTTAACCTTTGTTGCGCGTCAACTACTGCAACGGCAGCCATATTTACCATTTCATCCACACTTGCCCCCAATTGCAATACATGGGCAGGCTTTCTAAACCCTAAGATAATAGGCCCTATCGATTCTGCCTCATCCACTTGTTTTAGAAGCTTATAAGTAATATTTGCCGACTCTAAATTTGGGAATATTAACACGTTAACCTTCTGTCCATTTAATTTAGAAAATGGAAACTCTTTAGCCAACATTTCCGGATTCAAAGCAAAATCTGCTTGCAATTCTCCATCAATATTTACTTGAGGGAAATTTCTGTGTATATAAGAAACTGCCTCTCTGATTTTTTTGGAGCTGTCAGATTTAGAAGAACCAAAGTTTGAAAAAGAAAGCATGGCAATATTTGGTTTCATTCCAAACATCTTAGCTAATTGATATGTCATTTGAGATATCTTAGCCAGATCCTTTGCGGTCGGGTTAATATTGATAGTAGTATCCGCTAAGAACATAGGTCCTTGCTTAGTTAACATCAAGTTGGCCGCGGCTATTCTTGTGACTCCTCTATCTTTCCCAATCAACTCCATCATTGGTTTTACTACTGTTCTGTAGGGCCTAGAATATCCTGTAATTAAAGAGTCTGCTTCTCCTTCATTCACCATCATTGCAGCAAAATAATTACGCTCTCGCATTAATTTTTTTGCCTGAAACAGATTGATTCCTTTTCGCTGTCTAGTCTTCCAATAGATCTCTCCAAATCGATCTCGACGTGCCGTTTCTTCGTCAGTTTTTGGGTCGATAATTGGAATATCTTCCTCGAAACCAAGTTCTTCTTTTAATTCTAAGATTACTTCTTTTCTTCCCAATAGGATAGGTTTTCCTATTCCCTCTTCATATACTCTTTGTGCAGCTTTTAACACATCTAAATGATCTGCTTCCGCAAAAATGATAGTTCTTGGGTCTCTTTTAGCTCTATTATGTAGTAATCTAATCTCTTTACTTCCAGTTCCAGATCGATCCATTAAAGATTCTCTATACTTATCCCAATCTTCAATAGGTTCCTTTGCAACACCCGACTCCATGGCAGCTTTCGCTATCGCTGGAGGTATTTCGTAAATCAATCTAGGGTCAAAAGGTTTTGGTATTATATATTCTTTTCCAAATGATAAGCTCACTTCATCATACACGATGTTTACTTGTTCTGGAACGGATTTTTTTGCAAGATCTGCCAATGCTAATACAGCAGCCATCTTCATCTCTTCATTAATCTTAGTAGCTCTAACATCTAAAGCTCCTCTAAAAATAAAAGGAAAGCCAAGTACGTTATTTACCTGATTGGGATGATCAGATCTCCCTGTAGCCATGATAATATCTTTTCTCGTTGCTACAGCAAGATCGTAACTAATTTCAGGCTCAGGATTGGCCATTGCAAAAACAATAGGGTCCTTTGCCATTGATAACAACATTTCTGGCGACACGACATTTCCTTTAGAAAGTCCAATAAAGACATCTGAGTTTTGCATCGCTTCTTCCAAAGTATTCACATCTACGTCTGTTGCAAATTCCGCTTTTTGTGAGGTTAGATCATCTCTATCATTTCGGATTACTCCTTTACTATCGCACATGATAATATTTTCCTTCTTGGCCCCTAATCTTAGATATAGCCTCGTACATGAGATTGCTGCTGCTCCTGCTCCATTAACCACAATCTTTATTTTTGAAAAATCTTTTTCTATGATCTCAACTGCATTTTTAAGAGCTGCTGCAGAAATAATTGCAGTTCCGTGCTGGTCATCATGCATGACAGGAATATCTAATTCCTCCTTCAATCTTCTTTCTATTTCGAACGCTTCAGGCGCTTTTATATCTTCCAAATTAATTCCTCCAAACGTTGGTGAAATTGCCTTTACCGTTTCCACAAATTTATCTACATCTGTAGCGTCAATTTCTATATCAAAAACATCAATATCAGCAAAGATTTTGAACAACAATCCTTTCCCTTCCATTACTGGCTTAGAGGCCTCAGGCCCTATGTCTCCTAATCCTAATACAGCTGTTCCATTAGATATTACGGCAACCAAATTGCTTTTAGCTGTATATTTATATACATTATTCTTATCCTTTGCTATCTCTAAACAGGGTTCTGCAACTCCAGGTGAATATGCCAAAGAAAGGTCGTGTTGTGTCGCATATTTCTTCGTAGGAACAACCTCTATCTTTCCTGGTTTTGGTTTTGCATGATATAGCAAAGCTTCATGTCTTTTTCTAGATTCGTTCATCTATTTTTATCGTTGGTTCTGACGTACAAATATAGCTTTTTCAGCGTAAGTGGACTGCTGATTCTTATTCTTTTAAAAACTGGATGTTTCTAGTAATTCCTGAGAATTTTGTTCTCTTTACCGCAGATTTTTTGAACACCTTTTTAAACGTATCTTCAGTTATTTCTTCCCATTCCTTTTTGGTCATTTCTAACAACTCTTTTTTTGGTTGGAATAGCGGCTCCTGATGGCCGCTCGAAAATCGATTCCACGGACATACATCTTGGCATATATCGCAGCCAAACATCCAATCCTTCATTTGATCTTTAAATTGATTTGGGATGTTCTCTTTTAATTCAATCGTAAAATATGAAATGCATTTACTCCCATCAATAGTGCTATTGGGTAAAATAGCTTCCGTAGGGCACGAGTCGATGCATTTTGTGCAATCTCCACAATGATCTGTTGTAAAAGGAGCATCATATGCCAGTTCTAGATCTATGATCAGTTCTGCTAAAAAAAAGAAAGAGCCTTGCTGTTTTTGGATCAACAAAGTGTGTTTTCCGTTCCAGCCTAAACCAGCTTTTTCCGCCCATGCTCGCTCTAAAATTGGTGCCGAATCTACAAATGCTCTTCCGGACACCTCCCCAATTTTCTCCTGTATTAAATACAATAACTCTTTTAATTTACCTTTTATTACGTGATGGTAATCCTCTCCATATGCATACTTTGAAATGTGATACGAATCTGTTCGTTGTTCCTGTTCCGGGTAGTAATTATAGCTTAAGGAAATAACCGATTTTGCCCCTTCAACCAGTAACCTTGGGTCTAATCGCTTGTCAAAATGGTTTTCCATATAGTACATCTCTCCATGAAAACTATTTTTTAACCAATCTTCTAATCTGGGGGCTTCTTTTTCCAAGAATGTGGCCTCCGCAATACCACAATCTAAAAACCCCAAGCGCTTGGCTTCAGTTTTTATAAAGTTCGAATATTGTTCCTTCTTGGTCAGCATAAAATCAAAAGTACTGAAAACAACTTTTTCAAAAAGAGTAGCGTCTATATATTTTTAAGAGTTTATTGTATCTTGTTTAACAAAATTTATAGAGTTGATGTTATTGGCATGATATATGTTTGCCAAATCAACAAAATAACTATCCATGAAAAAAATTACTACCTTATTTTTTATTTTAATCTCATCGTCCATTTTTGCACAGGTCAAAGGAAACATTACCAGTAAAAAAGGAGGAGATCCTTTATCTTTTGTAAGTATTTATCTAGATAAAACCATTACAGGGACTACCTCTAATGATAATGGAGACTATGAATTAAACATTACCAAAACTGGCGACTATACTGTTGTATTTCAGTTTTTAGGCTACAAAACCTTAAAAAAGAATGTTTCGGTTACATCATTTCCATATACTTTAAATGCTGTTTTAGAGGAAGAAAAGGTGGTGTTAGATGAAATTTCTATCTCTACTCAAGAGAACCCAGCAAATCAAATTATCAGAAATGTCATTGCGAATAAAGAAAAGAACACAGATAAATTAGCAAAATTCACGGCTAAATTCTATTCCCGTGGATTGTATCGCATTAAAAACGCACCAAAAAAGTTCTTAGGTCAAAACCTAGGTGATCTTGGAGGTGGTCTAGACTCTACTCGTAGTGGAATCATCTACCTTTCCGAAACAATTTCAGAAATACATCAACAAAAAAAACCGAAACAATTCAAAGAAAAAATAATCGCCTCTAAGGTAAGTGGGCGTGATAATGGCATCAGTTTTAACAGAGCTGAAGATGTAAATTTGAACTTTTATGACAACAATGTTGAGTTTGGTAACGACTTGGTATCTCCTATTTCAAACGCTGCATTTGGTTATTACCGATTTAAATTAGAAGGTACTTTTTATGACAAAAACGGGAAGTTGATTAATAAGATTAACATCATTCCAAAGAGAAAAAATGATCGAGTTTTTGGAGGGTCCATTTACATTGTTGAAGATGATTGGGCTCTATATGGTGCTGATGTGACTGTAACGGGAGCACAGATAAATATCCCTGCCGTTGATGTTTTAAGATTGAAACAAAACTTTAATTATTCTGAAGAAAATGATGCATGGGTATTGATCTCTCAAACTATCGATTTCAAAGTTGGTTTTCTAGGTTTCAATATTGACGGTCGCTTCTCTGCTGCGTATTCTGAGTATAATTTTATTGAAAATTTTGAAGAAAATACCTTTTCAAATGAAGTATTGACATTTGCAAAAGAGGCAACGAAAAAAGACCCGACTTACTGGAACAAACTCCGCCCTGTTCCTTTAACTGGCGAAGAGATCAAAGATTATATCATCAAGGATAGCATTAAGGTTGTTAGAAAATCAAAAAAGTATTTAGACTCTGTTGATCGTGTTCGGAATAAATTCAATTGGTTGAATCCAATAACAGGATACCGGTACAGAAATTCTTACGAGAAATGGTCTTTAACGTTAGATTCACCTATAGATAAAATCAGTTTTAACACGGTTCAAGGGTGGAACTCTACTGTTGGACTAAGCTATTTTAAAAGAGAAAATGATAAAGGAAAATGGTGGAATGCAGGCGTAAATGTAAATTATGGAGTTTCGGATGAGCGCGTGCGACCTGTTTTTTATTTTACCAAAAAATGGGATAATCTTTCCAGACCAATCTTAAATTTTTCAGCAGGTATAGAAACGCCTCAGTTTAATTCTAGACAACCCATTTCTAAATTCTACAATATGATCTATTCGCTTACACGCGAGCGAAATTATATGAAGATCTATGAAAAAACATTTGCAAGTGTGGCGTACAGGCAAGAAGTTTCGAATGGAATACGATTGAATACATCTTTAGAATATGCAGACAGAAAGCCTCTATTCAACACTACGAATTACACGATTTTTGGCAGGGATCATAGTTATACCTCAAATAATCCATTGGATCCAACTGCAACCACGGCTCCTTTTTCTCAACATAAAATATGGACACTTAATGCGGGAGCAAGTATTGTTTTTGGTCAAAAGTATTTATCATATCCGGACAGAAAGCTGAGCATTGGGAATCCAAAGTATCCAAGATTATATATTGGGTATAAAAAGATGTTTGGCGCAGAAAACTCCAATTTGAATTCGGATTTGTTCATAGCAAGGTTACGTCAGAACGTAAATGCTGGAAACGTAGGATTGTTCAGATATAACATTCGGTCTGGTGTCTTCTTAAAACAAAAGAACATTGCCTTTATGGATTACTTACATCCAAATGGAAATCAGATCCGTGTAAGTGATGGTCAATACATGAATCGATTTAACTTATTGGAGTATTATAAATTTAGCACCAATGACAAATATGCAGAGTTCCATGCCGAGCACAACTTTAGAGGTTATTTGTTAGGAAAAGTACCTTTGCTTAACAAATTGAACTTTCATTTAGTTGCTGGAGCAAAGGCGTTATACACCGGAGGAAGAAAGCCATACACTGAATATTCAGTTGGATTAGACAATATTGGTTTTGGAAAATGGAGATTCTTGCGAGTAGATTACGTACGCTCCAACTTCAATGGCATTCAAAACGATGGCTTTATGTTTGGTATAAGTTTATTTAACTAATAAGCCTTATTTTTGATACATGAAATTAGATATTCTTCTTTTTGGTATCACGACAGATTTAGTAGGAACTTCTAACATAGAAATAGAAGTTCCTACTAACTCTTCTGTGGGTCATTTTAAAAATGAAATGCTCACTAAATTTCCCCAGTTATCGAACATCGGAACTTATGCAATTGCAGTTAATGAGAGCTATGCTTCAGATGACATACTTCTTCAAGAAAACGATGTTGTTGCAGTTATTCCGCCAGTAAGTGGAGGGTAAATCAAACTAAAAATTATAAAATGAATTAATGTAGCAATTGTTACGTTGACACATTTCTACATTGTTATATTATCTTAGGTATTTCTTATCTACATAGAATGTTCCAAAAGGAATAATAGAAGCCAATAACACAATGCTAAAGGTTTTGTTATTCCATTTCATTTCGGAGCGTAGCATAAATGCCAAAATCACATAGAGCATAAATAAAATCCCATGAGGCATTCCTAACATTTTTACATAGCTGGGATCATCTCCAAAATATTTGATCGGCGTCGCTATAAATAATAGAAGTAAATAAGATACTCCCTCTAAAAAACTAACAATTCTAAATATACTTTTCACGATTCTTTATTTAAATGGGTCTACAACCCTAATGTTGGTAGGTGTTTTACTTTATGGTATTGCAGCGCCACTGCAATGCATTTTTTAAGTGCTGCTTTAGGAAGATCGTCTTTTAATGGAAATATGATTGCCCGACTTCCTTCGAACTCAAAAATGTTATGATATATTAATTTGAATGTCGGTATCAACTTACTCGTGCATTGAAGATACATAGCATATTGATCTGGCGTTTTAGCTTTCCAGTCTATTCTAATGGTACTTCCTTTCTTTGTTAGATAACTAGGTTCTCCCCATTTTAAAGTCTCCTCTACGGAAGACACCGTTTCTAATGCTGTGGCTGTTTCAATAATTAACTCACGAAGTGCCAACATCTTTAACTTAACCTCATCTGGATAATTACTAAAAATAGCCGTTACCGCCGGGTTTGTTTTTATTTCTAACATAGTCTTATATAATATGCTACAAATGAGTATTCATTGAATACAAAGATACGCCATCAATTTCCTATTTTTGCATACCAATGCATAATACTTCTGTTAAAATAACCGATCAAAAACTAGACCTCAACGAATGCTATCAATTCGTAACTGATGACGCTTGCGGGGGAATCGCGGCTTTTGTGGGTACCGTAAGAAATAGCACTCAAAACAAAGAGGTAACACAGCTTGATTTTTCTACATATAAGCCAATGGCTTTAAAGGAAATGCAAAAGATTGCGGATCAGGCAATGGAGCAGTTTGCCATCAAAAAAATTGCCATACATCATGCTGAAGGTCTGTTACAAATTGGTGATATTCCTGTAATTATTACAGCTGCTGCACCACACAGAAAAGCGGCATTTGACGCTTGCCAGTTTGCGATCGATACGTTAAAAGAAACGGTTCCTATTTGGAAAAAAGAACATTTTTCGGATGGTGAAGTTTGGGTAAATGCACATCCTTAATATTGAGAGACTCCTCCAGCCAAGCTTATTACTTTCGCTTCTGGATATCTTTCTTTAAGCATCGTTGTTGCCCTATAACTTGTAATTCCTCTTTGACAAACTAGAACATAGGTTTTATTAGCATCTATTTCGAATCCTTCTACATCCAGTTCTTGAATTGGAATTGTTCGATGAACTTCAAAAGGGAGTTCGAGATTGGGTAATACTGCGATTAATTCTAGATTTCTCGACTCCTCTCGAAATGATAACTGCCTTTTCAATTCCTTGGGTGAAATTAACCAATCTGGATTTTGAACGTCGCAAGAAGCATCATAATAGCTTTCGTTTTCGAAAATCTTTTCTATTTTGGCTTTGGAAATTTTGGCTTGCAGTTTCATTTTTAATTGTGAATTCTGAAGAGCATTATAGATCAGTAATTCATTTTGTAGTGGTTTTCCCACTCCCGTAACAATTTTCAAAACCTCGTTCACTTGTACCGTGGCAATCATTCCCACAATGGCATTCAAGGTTCCTGCCTCTTCACAGTTAGGAATGTCTGTATTCATCACAGGGAATGCATCACGTAAATTAGCAGAAAAACAACCCTTTTCTTGCTTCAAATTAAAGACACTTACATACCCATCAAACTTATACAAAGAACCATACACCAAAGGTTTCCCCATTAAAACACAAGCATCATTCAACAGGTATTTAGTGGGCAGACTATCGGTACCATCTACAATGATGTCATACTCAGAAATTAGCTCGATCACATTGGTTTTTGTAATCGGTTCTTTTGAAAAAGTAACATTAGTAAACAGAGCTCTTCCTTGAATAAAGTCGGTAAGTACTTCCGATTTATATTTCCCCACATCGTCCAAAGAATAAAACACTTGACGATGTAAATTGGTCGCATCTACTGTATCGAAATCAACTAAATGAAGTTGTCCAATTCCACTAGCAGCTAAATACACTGCAATCGGACTTCCCAGGCCTCCACAACCTACAACAAGAACTTTTGCTTCTTGTAATTTTTGCTGCCCCTCTTCACCTATTTCTGATAGCGTGATCTGACGTTTGAATATATCTTCTTTGTTGATTTTCATTGTGTTTTTTTGTCATTTCGATTGAAGTGAGAAATCTGATGATGAGATTACTCCTCATAAACTCGTTCGGAATGACAGAACTACTAATTAATTATTTCCTTCTTGGCAGCTTCGTATTGATCAGGAGTATTCACATTTCTAATCAAATGATCATCAACTTCAATGATTTCTACATCTGAATTGATCAACATCTTACGAGGACAAGAGTACCCCTGTGCCAGATATTGCAATAAAACTGGATAGGCTTTTGGTTCATAAATGGTGATTAGTGGTTCGGGAAATTGTTTTCCTTTTCCTTTCACCGTTGTAGCAACTTTAGATGGGTTTCTTTTCTGTAGTAATAATTTCACTAGATCTTCATTCACAAAAGGAAGATCTGTAGCTAATACCATCCAGGCACTATTTGGATCCTTTTGAAAAGCCGAACAAATGCCTCCAAATGGACCTAAATTGAAAAACGTATCATGAATTTCATCACCGTTTCCATTGTCTTTTTGAACGGAATAAAAGGTTTTATAACCTTGATTCTCCAACAATTCTTTTACAAATTGTTTTTGCGGCTTTCCATGATATTCCAACTCGGATTTATCAGCACCCATTCGTGTGCTTTTTCCACCAGTTAACACCAACCCCTTTACTTTTGGAATCGTCGCGAGCATCAGTTTGAAAATGTGTTGTTTTATGTTATCAATTTCATCTATACCATACTGAGGGATTTTATTCCAATCTGAAAATTTTTCTTGTAGTGCCTGAAAAGGCTTTATATCTTCAGTAAGTTTCACAAAGAACTCCACATCCGTTATTTGATCGATACGCTTATTGATTGATGCTTCTTTTTCTGGATCTAATAACACAATTTGTTTATTTCCTGCATAATGATTTCCGTTAATAAATACATAATCGTACTGTGAAAACTGAATGCGCTGTACATATTGATTTATAGGTCCAGAAGTAGTAATACTCAAATTACCTTCATGATGAAAAGTAAAATCTGCAAGACCATTCTCTTCCACATCTTTAGCATGGGAAGCATCGAAGTATGCCAATTTAAATTGAGACAATTCTTTTGAAACATGACGTACAAGATCTGCAATAATTCCACATTTCGCTCCTAGTATAGCAACTTCATTGGGTGCGAAATTTCCATTTTCCCTTTTCGCAATGTTTGTATGTTTTTGATGTTTTTTCATTTTCATTTGTCATTTCGAACGAATGTGAGAAATCTCTACACAGATTCCTCGTCGTTCTGCTCTGTCGGAATGACATTGCTGCTCTAATTTAATTATTCTTTATATCGGATTTTCCTCCCGTTTTTTCTACTAGTTTTACTTCTTTAATTACCATCTGTTGTGAGATCGATTTACACATGTCGTAAATGGTCAAGCAGGTAGCAGAAGCTCCTGTTAAGGCTTCCATTTCTACTCCTGTTTTTCCTTCGATCGTCACTTTACAAAGAACCTCAATATTAGCATCATCTATAATATTGATATCAATATCAACGCCATTAATCAACAATGGGTGGCACATCGGAATAATCTCGGAGGTCTTTTTTACAGCCTGAATTCCAGCAATGATGGCAGTCTGAAAAACAGGTCCCTTTTTAGTGGTAAGCTCCTCGTTCTCAAAATGAGAAACGACTTCCTTTCCTAAATGCATTGTAGCTTTGGCAACTGCTGTTCGTTTTGTAACATTCTTACCAGATACATCCACCATTTTAGGTTGATTCTTTTTATTTATGTGTGAAAAATTGCTCATTATCTATATCGTATAAACGAGAAAGTCTCTCCTTTTTTAAATGTTATTTGTTCTTTTGGCAACTGAACAAATCCGTCTGCTTGCACCAAACTTGCCAAGTCTCCTGAGCCATTTCCTTTTATTGGGAAAGCTACTAAATGTCCATATTTAACCTCAATACGAACCTGCAAGAAATATGTCAATTCAGGTTTAAAAGAAACATCTTCTCCTAAGATTACTGTTTCTTCCTTGAGTTCAAATCCGCTTGACTTTGCAAACCAAGGATAAAAATACGCCAAACAATTTACATAGGTCGATATTGGGTTTCCAGGAAACGCAAACACAGATTTTCCATCTAGGTGTCCATACCAGAAGGGTTTTCCAGGCCTTTGAGCAACCCTATGAAATAGTTTTTCAACCTCAAGTTCTTCTAATACTTCAGGCAAATAATCAAATTTCCCTTTGCTTACGGCTCCACTAAACAAGAGTACATCATACTCTTTTAAATAGCTTTCAACCCTCATCTTCAACCGCTCTTTATCATCGGTAATATGTGCAGTCTCCGCTTTAATATTTAATTTTTGCAATAAAGAAACTAACGTAAATACATTACTTCTCCTAATCTGATGTGCTAATGGCATCTCATTCACTTCAACCAGCTCATCACCGGTAGAAACAATCATTACTTTTGGAGTTTTTGCAACTTTTACACTTGATTTCCCAACCGTAGCAATGACACCAATTTCAGCAGCAGAAACAATTTTATTTTGTGCTATTAAAAGATCTCCTGCAATTCTATCTCTTCCTTGCTGATGTACATTTTGATTTCCAGTAACGTGCTCAATTTGTACAATTGCCACTCCATTTTCTATAGTTACATCTTCATAACGAATTACCGTATCTGTATTATTTGGTAATACAGCACCTGTCATCACTTCCATGCAACTTGTTATTTCGTTCATGGTTAACTGAGAACTTCCTGCTGCTTGAACACCTTCTATGGTAAAGCTTCGCTGTCCGTTTTTGAAAGCTGTAAAATCAATTGCAATACCATCCATAGACACTCTATTGAACGGTGGGAAATCTCTATCAGCAACAATATCTTCTTTTAATACCCTACCTACAGATTCTAGAAATGGAACTTCTTCCACGCCAAAATCTTGAGAATTATTCAGGACGATTTGTAATGCTTCTTCTGCTGAGATCATATTTTCTGAGACCTCTGCACTAGAGGTGACATTTTATTAATTCATTAAATCTATCCGCCTATTGTTGACATGCTTTCTGATACATCTCCTTGCTTACGATTTGCCTCTGCCACAAATCCATTTTCAGGCTTTTCTTTCACTAAGGACAGAAACAATTCTTTCATGTCTTCATTACTCGCTCCTTTTCGCATAAAATCGCGAATATTAAATACACCATCATCAAACAAACAGTTTTTAAACGTTCCTGTTGGAGTGATTCGAATTCGGTTACAATCTCCACAAATAGTCCTAGTAAATGCAGGGATGATTCCGGCAGTTCCTATATGTCCGTCTATAGTAAAGTTTCTAGATGTCGACGATTTCTCAGAGGTCTTCGGTTTTACATCAAACTGCGTTTTAATTTCATTCAAAATTCGAGTATAGTTCCAATTTTCTTCCATGTCTCGCTGACCTTTCCCATTAAATGGCATCTCTTCAATAAAGCGAACGGCCACGTCTTTGTCTTTCGTCAGCGCAACAAAATCCACAATTTCATCAGTATTGAATCCCGCTTGAACAACCACATTTAATTTTAGGTTCAAATTGCTTTTCTCTAAAGCTTCAAAAGTTTCATATACTTCAGGGAATACATCTCTTCTAGTAATCTGATTGAACTTATCCTTTTGCAAACTATCGATGCTGAGATTAATGTTTTTGATCTTCTCCATTTGCTCCAATACTGGAATATGTCTAGCGATCATTGCCCCGTTAGTTGTAATGTTAATTGCTTCTAGCAGGTCATTAAAGGACAGCATTTCCAAAAACTTAACAAAGTCCTTTCGAACAAACGGTTCTCCTCCTGTTAAACGCACTTTGGTCACACCTAATTCTGTCAATACTCTAATAATGCGGTACATCTCCTTATACGTAAGTAGACTTTCTCTAGGCGCTATTTCTATTCCATGCGCAGGCATGCAGTACTGACAACGCAAGTTGCAACGGTCAGTTACCGCTAAGCGAACATAATCCATCTGTCTTCCAAAACTATCTATTAACTGCTGCATGCGAAAACGGTTTCAAATCTGGTTCATGCACTTTCGCTTTTGCCTCTAGCGAACGGAATACATCCCAACTATAATGTTTTTTTTTTCTTCTTTAAAATTCTCCAACAAATGAGGGAATTCCTTTATTAGATCGAGAAACGTTTCACCGTTCCCTTTTCTCATATAATGATACATAATTTGTAAAGAGGCGTATGTTACAGTCGCGTTAAACTTCATTGTTGCACCATACTTTATCGCAAAATCATATATCTGTGTACACATATTATCAATGGATTGTTCTAGTCCATATTTTTTCAAATGGATATAGGCCAATCTCAAATGTGCTTCGTGTGAAAAATAAAGTGGTGGAAATTTACACTCTCTAAACTTTTCTTCAAAAACCTCATCTGAATATCGATAATGTTTTTCCAATTTAACTGGGTAATTTCTTACTCAACAATCCAAATATAAATGCTCCGAGAATAGCTCCGAGCAGTACTATCAAAATCGTTACCGCTCCATGCCCAATCAACACAAAAATAGGTCCTGGGCAAGCTCCAGCTAAGGCCCAACCTAGTCCAAAGATACTTCCTCCAACAAAGGTTCTAATAAACCCTTTTTTCTTAGGTTTTACATTGATAGGATTCCCTTGGAAATCCTTTATAATTCCTCTTTTAAACAGTTGCATTAAGATTACTCCAACTCCAACTGCCGATCCAATCACTCCATACATATGGAAGGATTGAAACTTGAACATCTCATATATTCTATACCATGAAACCACTTCCGACTTGCTTAAGATGATTCCGAATAGTATTCCGATAATTAAAAATTTTCCGTTTTTCATAGCTTAAAAGATTAAAGGGAATAAAAACCAAACCATTAATAATCCACCTGCAAAGAATCCTATCACCGCTACTAGGGAAGGAAGTTGCAAACTGCTTAATCCCGTAATGGCATGTCCCGATGTACATCCACCGGCATATCTTGTTCCAAATCCAATGCATAGTCCTGCAACCAATAAGATTCCGATACCTTTTAATGACAATAAATTATCTGTATTAAAGATCTCACTAGGCAAATATTCATTTCCTGCATTTGCAAATCCTAACTCGGCAAGCTCTTTTACCGTTTCTGGGTTTAAGTCAATTGCTTGAGAAGGCATTAAAAACTCACTTGAGATTACCCCTCCCAAAATAATTCCAACCACAAAAATTAGACTCCATTTTCTTGCTTTCCAATCAGTTTTAAAGTAATCCGAAAATTTTCCCGCTCCACCGATGGTACAAAATGTTTCTAAGTTGGTCGAAACTCCAAAGCTTCTTCCAAAATAGAACATCAAGAATAGAATAAAGGTAATGGCGGGTCCTGCGACATACCAAGGCCAGGGTTCTGAAATAAATTCCATAATTATGTATTTAGTTGTTTGTTTATATAATTCATTATCAATGAAGTAGCACCTGTATTTTCTTCTACATACTGTCTGTTGACAGCTCCTGTATTCCTTCTAAATACTTCGTCTGACTTTAATTGTATAAAGATAGTTGAAAAGGTCGATTGATCCTCAATAGAAATGCATCCTTTTAGCGCAACAAGGTCTACAGCTTCTTTAAATTTATCATATTGATTTCCAATCACAACAGGAACACCATACGTTGCTGGCTCTAAAATATTATGCACTCCGTTAGAAGATAACCCTCCACCAACATAAGCCACATCAGCATATGAATACACTTTTGTAAGCAAGCCTATGGTATCTAGAATTAATACTTGATAGTCCTCTAAAGTTTTTCCCTCTTTTTCTGAGAACAAGATTGTTTTCTTGTGGATTGATTCTTTTAATGATCGAATGACTTTTCCATTCATATTATGAGGCGCTATAATAAATTTTTCATCCGCTACGGCATTCGAGTTTATATAGTTTACAAAAAGAACTTCGTCTTCTCCCCATGTACTTCCTGCTACGACAGTATACTGACCATCCTTAAATTTTTCTACAAAATCTAGTTGATTGTCTTGTTGTAAGATCTCATACACACGATCAAATCTCGTGTCTCCACAAATGGATGCATTATCAAATTGAATATTCTTTAAGAGTTTTTTTGAATTCTCATCTTGCACAAAAAAATGATCGAAAGCCTTTAAAGATTTCCTAAACCAAACTCCGTAACTCTTAAAAAAGGATTGATCCTTTCTGAAAATTCCAGAAATTAATATAGTCGGTATCGACTTTATTTTTAACTCATTTAATAGGTTCGGCCAAAACTCATATTTAATCAATATCGCCATTTTTGGTTGGACCGTTTTCACAAACCTCCGTACATTTCTTTTGGTATCAAAGGGTAAATAACAAACTACATCTGCTAATTCATAGTCTTTTTGTACTTCATATCCTGATGGGGAAAAAAAAGTGACGAGTATTTTGTGTTTTGGATAATCCTTTTTTACTGTTTCAATGACAGGTCTCCCTTGTTCAAATTCACCCAAAGAAGCAGCGTGAAACCATATAACATTGTTATCCCCAGAAAGCTCAGAAAGTTTTGAAAAGGATGCTCTTCTTCCCCGTATAAAGAGTTTCATTTTAGGACTAAAAAGGGCTATGACCCTCAGAAAGAAAAAAGTGATGTGAGCAGAAATATTATACAAGAAATTCATTCTGGTAAATGTACAAAAACAAGCATAAAAAAAACGCCCAAACAATGTTTGGGCGTTTCTATTTTTTAATCTCTTTATTTCTTAAGCCTCGAAAGGAACTATAGAAACATATGATCTATTATCTCTTTTCTTTTGGAAGTTTACAACACCATCAATTCTTGCATGTAATGTATGGTCTTTCCCCATATATACATTTTCTCCTGGATAGTGAGTTGTACCTCTTTGACGAACAATAATGTTCCCTGCAATCGCAGCTTGTCCTCCAAAAATTTTAACGCCAAGTCGTTTCGATTCTGATTCTCTACCATTCTTCGAACTACCTACACCTTTTTTATGTGCCATGATCTATTGGTTTTAAAATTATTATTATTTACTTAACGCATCAATTAATTCAGCTTTCTTTAAAGAAGTGTATCCTTTGATACCTTTTTCTTTAGCTATAGCTTTTAATTCTGCAACAGTCATTGAACTTAAATCTTTCGATGCCGTTTCTTTTACTTCAGCTTTTGGAGCTTCTTCTACTGCTTTTTCCTTTTTAGGAGCAGCTGCTTTTTTAGCTGTTGCTTTCTTTGCACCTGAAGCAGCGATACTCTCAATTTGAATTTCGCTTAAATACTGACGGTGACCGTTTTTCTTTTTGTAACCTTTTCTTCTTTTCTTCTTGAAAACGATTACTTTCTCACCTTTAAGGTGATTTAAAATCTTAGCCGTTACTGCGGCTCCTTCTATAGCTGGGGCGCCAATAGTTACGTTCCCTTTATCTTCTACAAGCATTACATTATCGAAAGTTACTTTCGCACCTTCTTTTTCTTGTAAACGGTGAACATAAACCTTTTGGTCTTTTGCTACTTTAAACTGCTGCCCTGCTATCTCTACAATTGCGTACATACGTTAATGTTTATATTAGCTTTACGTTTATTAAGCATCTTCTTACCGAAAATGCGGGTGCAAATATACATATTTTTTAATGCATAGCAAGTCAAAATATATAAAATAACTTGCATAAAATCAAAAGAATAAAAGATCTTAACTTCATGAAATTGTTTTTAAGTTCTTATTTTTGGTGATAAAATTTTGACTCTCTAAAAAAATTGTAACAAATTGATGGTAGAAGCGTCATACAGAACAACTTTAATAAATTAACAAATCGATGAAAAAAAGTATTATAGCACTGGCTTCAGTGCTTTTAGTAGCATTTTCTTCAAGTGCTCAAAAGGTTGAGTTTGAAGAGTATGATTTAGACAATGGAATGCACGTTATTTTGCATAAAGACAACTCTGCTCCTGTAGTAGTAGTCTCTACGTACTATCATGTAGGTGCAAAAGATGAACAACCAGATAGAACTGGAATGGCACATTTCTTCGAACACTTACTGTTTGAAGGAACAAAGAATATTAAAAAAGGAGAGTGGGACAATATCGTTTCTTCTAATGGAGGAAGCGGAAATGCAACCACTGATGATGATAGAACCTATTATTATGAGGTATTTCCTTCTAATAAATTGGCTACTGGATTATGGCTAGAGTCGGAAAGACTTATGCATCCTGTAATTACTCAGAAAGGCGTTGATACTCAAAATGAAGTTGTAAAAGAAGAAAAAAGATTACGAGTAGATAATCAGCCTTATGGTCGTTTTTTAGAGTATGTAAAAAAGAACATGTTTAAGAAACACCCATATAAAGGAACTACTATTGGTAAAATGGCACATTTAGATGCTGCTACATTAGACGAGTTTTTAGCGTTCAATAAGAAATTTTATGTTCCTAATAATGGAACTTTAGTTGTGGCTGGAGATATCAATATCAAGGAAGCAAAGAAAATGATTCAGGATTATTTTGGAGCTATTCCGAGAGGGAAAGATATCGAGCGAAATTTTCCGAAAGAAGATCCTATTACAAAACAGATCAACGCAAAAGCATACGATCCTAATATTGGAATTCCTGCAATAATGGCGGCATACAGAACTCCTTCTATGAAGACAAGAGACTCTAGAGTTCTAGACATGATCTCTACGTATTTAAGTACCGGAAGAAGCTCTGTTTTATATAAAAAGTTGGTTGACACAAAGAAAATGGCGCTACAAACTGGTGCGATTAACTTTAGTCAAGAAGATTACGGAACATATATTCTATTTGGTTTGCCACAAGGAAAAAACACGTTGGCAGATCTTATTAAAGAGATTGATGAAGAGGTTGTTAAAATTCAGACAGATTTGATTTCTGAAAAAGCATATCAAAAATTGCAAAATCAATTTGAAAACAACTTTGTAAATGCTAATTCTAGCGTGCAAGGAATTGCAGGTTCTTTAGCTAGATATCATGTGTTATTTGGAAATACTAATTTAATCAATACTGAAATTGACATCTTTAGATCTATTACTAGAGAAGAAATAAGAGAGGTAGCAAAGAAGTATTTAAATCCTAATCAACGTTTAATCTTGGAGTATTTACCTGAGAAAAAATAATATCAAAAGACATTAAATAATTATGAAAACAAAAATTTTATCAATCGTAGCGATTTTGACGATGTCTTTTGCATTGCATGCGCAAGTAGACAGAACAAAACAACCTCCTTCTGGGCCTGCTCCAAAGGTGAAATTAGGTAAGCCAAAGAAGTTTACACTTAAAAATGGTTTAACCGTAATCATGGTAGAAAACCATAAACTTCCAAGAGCTTCCGCAAGCTTAACAATAGATAATAAACCTTATTTCGAAGGAGATAAAGCAGGCGTTTCTGGTATGATGGGAAGCCTTCTAGGTAGAGGTACAGCAAGCATCTCCAAAGATGATTTTAATGAAAAAGTAGATTTTTTAGGAGCTAGAGTTAATTTTAGCAGTTCTGGCGCGTTCGCTTCTTCATTAAAAAGATACTTCCCAGAAATATTAGGTTTAATGGCTGATGGTGTGAAAAATTCAAATTTCACACAGGAAGAATTTGATAAAGAGGTAAAAGTAACTTTAGACAATATTAAGAGTAGTGAGAAAAGCGTTACTGCTGCGGCACGTAGAGTTGAAGATTTATTGACTTATGGTGCTAAGCATCCTTTTGGAGAATTCACTTCTAATGAAAGTGTAAATAACATCTCTTTAGCAGATGTTAAGGCAAACTACAATACATATTACAGACCTAATAATGCTTACTTAATAATCCAAGGGGATATCAATCCAAAGGAAATTAAAAGATTAGTAAAAAAGCTTTTTGGTGATTGGAAAAAAGGAACAATTCCAGCTTCAACGGTTACAGCACCTAAAAATGTTGAAACTACTGAAATAGATTTCATTAATATGCCAAATGCGGTACAATCTGAAATTGCAGTAATTAATAATATCAATCTAAAGTTAGGAGACAAAGATTACTTTGCAGCCTTATTGGCAAATAGAATTTTAGGTGGAGGAGGAACTGCTCGTCTATACTCTAATCTTAGAGAAGATAAAGGGTATACGTATGGTTCTTATTCAAGAGTAAGACAAAGCAGAAATGCTGCTACGTTTAGAGCTACAGCAAGTGTTCGTAACATGGTAACTGACAGTTCTGTGGTTGAGATAATGAAAGAGATTAACAAGATTCGTTATCAGAAAGTAACAGAAGATGAGTTGGAAAACGCAAAAGCACAATATGTAGGAAGTTTTGTTATTAATGTACAACAGCCTGCTACTGCAGCTCGTTATGCCTTAAATATTCTTTTATACAACTTACCTTCTAACTTCTATGAAACCTATTTAGCGCAAATCAATGCTGTGACTATAGAAGATGTTCAAAATGCTGCTATCAAATACTTTAAGGGTGATAAAGCTAGAATTGTTATTACCGGTAAAGGAATTGATGTATTAAAGAATTTAGAAAAGAACTCTGACTATAAGATCCATTACTTTGACAAATATGGTAATCCTACTGAGAAACCTGAAATGACATTACCAATTCCAGCTGGAGTTACTGCATCTACCGTTGTAGATAGTTATTTCAAAGCTATTGGTGGTAAGGAGAAAGTAGATGCTGTTAAAACATTAATGGTGACTTCTGAGGCATCTTTTAATGGTGCTGCATTAACCTTAGTTACTAAAAGTGCTGCGCCAAATAAATCATCTTTGTTGTTAACTGGATTTGGACAAACACTACAGAAACAAGTTTTTGACGGAGAAAAAGGATACAGTGAAGCACAAGGTCGAAAAACAGACATGACCGCTAAAGAAGTGGAAGAAGCAAAAGCTAAAACAAGCCCGTTTGGAGATGGTGCTAATAAAAGTGGAAAGCTTGATAGAATTGAGCCATTAGACGGTAAAAATGCTTATGTGATTGTCTTGAAAGATGGTAGAGAGATATTTTATGATGTGAAATCTGGTTTGAGAGTAAAATCTATAAATGTTGTAAAAGGTCCTGATGGAAAAGATGTGAAAATTCCAACTACCTTTTCTGATTACAAAGCTGTGAATGGTATTCTAATGCCACATAAAATAGATCGTTCTACTGGAAGAGCTACATTGAACTTTGTAGTGAAGGAAGTAAAAATGAATGAAAATGTAACAGACAAAGATTTCGAATAATCTTTAGTTTTAATATTATAAAAAAGCCGCTACTATTAGCGGCTTTTTTTATGCTTTACATAATCTTCTTTCTTTACAGGAATAAACCTTTTCTCCTTTTGACGGTCCTATATTATGAACTTAAAAAGAACTCCCATGAAGAAATTAGTAGTCATAGCATTTTTGATTTCCGCTTTCGGATTTCAATCCTGCGCAGTAAAAGTTGTCGAAAGAAATCAACCTAATGTTGTCATAGTCAAAAAAGTTCCAAGAAATCACCGTGTCGTGGTTGTAAAAAACAAACGCTATTATACTTGGGGTGGCAAATATTACAGAAAAACTAGGCAAGGATATGTTCGTGTGAGAGTGTAAAGTACACTGTCCCTAAAAGTTTTACTTTGCCTTATTTACTAGGTACACTCCGAATAAGATAATTGCGCCTCCAAACAATTGTATTACATGCAATTGTTCTCCATCTAACATTCCCCACATTACTGCTACCAGCGGGATTAAATAGGTTACAGATGCCGAAAACACCGGCGAAGAGATCTGTACCAATCTATTAAACATCACCTTAGCAATTCCTGTGCCTACAACAGCCAGAATCGTTAAATATCCTATTGATGTTGTAGTTTCAGCATTAACCTCAAACGTTGTGAAAAAGTTACTAAAATATAGAACCAATAATGTCGGTACAATTAACAATAAAAAGTTCCCTGTAGTGATTGCTAATGCACTAATATCGTGTAAATATTTTTTCACAATATTAACGTTAAACGCATATCCAACTGATGAAATAATTACAAGCAGCACAAACCAATAGTTTTGATGTGGATTCACATGAGCTCCTTTTAAAACTAGGATTAATGTCCCTATTAACCCCACCAGGATACCAAGTAATTGTTTCTTTTTAAATGCAAATCCGAAAATCAACGCTCCAACAATAAATGTATTAAAAGGGGTTAACGAGTTTAGAATTGCAGGAATTGAACTATCTAATTTTGCTATCGCAAATACAAATAAGAATGCCGGAAAGAACGTTCCCAAAATCGCAGTATAAAAGATATAGATCCAATGTCTTTTTTGAATTTGACGTATACTTTTAAAACCTATTAACAATAAAAAAACTGCTGTAATTAATATCCGTAAAGCGCCTACCTGAATTTCGGTTAATCCTACAGATGCTTTTTTAATCAGTATAAATGAGCTTCCCCAAACTATTGAGAGAATTATTAAGTAGAACCACTTCCGTTGTTGGTTATTCATGGGCCGTTGTTAAAGTCTATACAAAACTCGAACAATTCTATGGATAAATAGGCATTTATGTATAAATTTGCACAATAAATGTATAACAAAAAGCAATCATGAAGCTCAACAAGATTATCTTAGTTTTAGCACTAGGTGTTTTTTCTTTAAACGCTTGTAAACAGGTGGCAACAAAAGAAGTTGAAGCTCCTAAAAAAGTGTTAGCACAAAATTCACAATCCGTTTCTTTAAGTATCTCAGGGATGACTTGCGAAATTGGATGCGCAAAGTTGATTCAATCAAAACTTTCTAAAAAAGAAGGGGTGGAAATGGCCAAAGTAATCTTTAAAGATAGCACTGCTACAGTAGCGTTCAATGCGAATGCTATTTCGAAAAAAGAGATTATTGCTTTTATCGATGGGATTGCAGATGGCGAATTATACAGAGCTACAGAAATAGCAACGGAAAAATAATTTTTCTATAACAATACTTAAAAAGGCTTCTACATGTAGAAGCCTTTTTGCGTTTTTGATTGTATCTTTGTGTAAACTTTATTTTTAATGAAAAAGCGCTTTCCTTTTATCGTAAAAGCGACATTAATTAGCCTTTACTTAATATTTATAGCTGGGTCTGTAGTGAGAATGACAGGTTCAGGAATGGGGTGCCCAGATTGGCCGAAATGTTTTGGCTATTTGATTCCACCAACTTCTGAGGAACAAATTACCTGGACGGAAGATAAGGAGTATGCAAAGGGAATGATTATCATTAAAGACGAGGTTTTGTACGTTGCTGAAAATAATCTTAAAACAGGCGCTACATTTAATGCTGATAATTGGTCTGAGTATACAAAACATGATTACGCCAAATTCAACAAGTTCCATACCTGGACAGAATATATCAACCGTCTTGTAAGTGTTCTCGCTGGATTCGTTTTCTTGTTCTTAATCGTGGGTGCTGTTAAATTCTGGAAGGAGAATAAGTGGATTACGATCCTTTCATTTATAGCTTTCATATTAATGCTCTTTGAGGCTTGGCTAGGAAAAACGGTAGTAGATAGTAACTTGACACCTGCCATCATTACGATTCACATGGTTGTTGGGTTGGTGATTGTGGGACTCGTACTGAAAGTACTTTTTATCATCTCAGAAAAAGAAAACACATATCCCTACCACTCGTTGTTCAATAAATTATTGATTATCTCAGTGATATTTTCCTTGATTCAGATTGCTTTGGGGACTCAGGTTCGTCAATTTATAGATGAGCAGGTAAAGTTATTTGGTTTTGAAAACAAGGAATATAGTTTGATGGCTCCAAATTTCAAGTTTTACTTCCACCGATCTTTTACTATTGCTATTGTGCTTGTAAACTTTGCATTGCTGTACTTAAATCAAGTAAAAAAGCTTGGGTATACACTTGTTAACTGGGTGATTGTTTTATTGTTTTTAGAGACGATCACTGGAATCCTAATGTATTATGCAGATTTCCCTATGGGAACTCAGGCAGTACATTTGCTATCGGGTGCTTTATTATTTGGAGTACAATTTTATTTGTGGCTACAGAGTAGAAAACTTGCAACAGTTTAATTTTTCCATTTCAAGGTTTCCATCAATTTCATGATATCTCTTTTGATGTATGCTACTGCAGGTAATACAGAATCGTAGTTCGGTTTTGTATAAAAGTATAAGGACCCTTTGATAAAGTTCTTAGTACTATCTGTGACATGAAATTGAATCTGAGATGCGGCATTTCCCGTAATTTCATACAAGCTTCCGTAAACTTGATGCTCTTCATTCACATAATCTTTCGGCACTATCTGTTCTGCTTTTACGGCATGTTTGTACACCAATTTTTCAGACTCAACCAAAAGCTCCTTTAAATTTCCATCAACAGGTCTATACGTTATATCAATAGAAGCTTTCAATTTGGGGTATTTGATCTTAAGCCAATTATTTTTTTCTTCTTTCAATTCCGCTTTATCCGAAATTAAAAAACTATAAGGACGCTGTACATTCAATTCCTTATAATCGGCAGGAGTATAATTAAGGCTTAGGTAGGCCTTGGGCTTTGGCAATACATCATCTTTGCAAGACAATAATAATGTGGATGCTATCAATACAACAAGAATTTTACGCATGAGTTCTTTGGGCCTTAATTTGAATGATTCGCTTTCTATCTAGAGCTTCAATGGTAAACGTATAATTTTTAAAGTTTATTTTCTCACCCTTGCGAGGAAATTTTCTCGACACTTCTAATATAAATCCAGCAAGGGTTTCCGATTCCCCTTTTTCTTCTTCAAAAACTTCTTCATCTTCGTCAAAAATCTTACAGAAATCTTTAATGTTGATCTTTCCGTCAAACACATAGGTGTTCTCATCAATTTTCGAGTACGAAAGGTCATCTGTATCAAATTCATCGTTAATATCCCCTACAATCTCCTCTATGACGTCTTCTAGTGTAACTATTCCACTTGTCCCTCCATATTCATCTACTACAATAGCCAAGTGATTCTTTTTTTCTTGAAATTCGCTCAGTAAATCATCCAGTTTTTTATTTTCCGGAACAAAGAATGGTTCCCGCAATAGCTTTTGCCATTTAAATTGTTTCTTATTCAAATGGGCCAACAAATCTTTTGCATATAATATTCCTACGATATTATCTATAGTGTCTTGATAAACTGGATTTCGTGAATAACCATTTTTCAAGATCTTTTTCATCACTCCTTCATAGGTCTCATCGTTCGAAAGAGCAAAAATATCTATCCTCGGTTTCATAATCTGTACTGTCTCTGTGCTCCCAAAATTGACAATCCCCTCTAAAATTTTTTGTTCATCTTTCGTTGTAGATTCATCAGAAGTTAATTCCAAAGCTTGAGAAAGTGTTTCTACGGAGAAATTAGAATTCTTATTCCCTAAGCGCTTTTCTATAATTTGCGTGAAATGTATCAGTGGATAACTAAATGGCGTTAAAACAGTATTTAAAAAGCGAATAGGCCTACACATTAGGTTCGAAAAAGACAATGCTTTTCTAGATGCATATACCTTGGGTAATACTTCTCCAAATAATAGAATTAGAAAAGTAATAAGTACTACTTCAATTAAGAATCGAATATGAACATCTACCACATACAAATCTAAATTGTAATCTAAACCACTAAATACGGTTTCTCCAATGGTAGCAAAAAGCAATACAATAAGAATATTAATAAAGTTATTGGTAATTAGTATTGTTGCCAATAGCTTTTTTGGTTTCTCCAATAATTTTACCACCGTGCTTTCCTCCTTGGAGTTTTCAGCTAGTGTATCCAAGTCTGTTTGAGAAAGTGAAAAGAATGCAACCTCAGTACCAGAAATCAATGCAGAACAAATAAGTAATATGATAAGCACGATCGTGTTTATAAGAAGTAAGCTATCTATGCTTGAAGAAAATAGGAATATACTAAAGGGTTCCGGATCCAAATTTTACAAATTAATTAAACTAAAATGGTAGGTCATCGTCTTCTGATGTAACACTTTTAGGAGTAGTATCTGCAGGGGGTTGTGAACTTCCGGCATCCAATTGCTCTTTTTTAGTAGACAAAAATGTCATCTCAATAACATGGATCTCTGTGGTATACCTCTTTTGTCCATCTTGTTCCCACTGTCTGGTTTTCAATCTACCTTCGCAATATATTTTATCTCCTTTGCTCAAGTACTTTTCACAAATTTCAGCTAGTTTATTTCGGACTACGATATTATGCCATTCCGTGGTCGTAACTTTTTCGCCTGTTTGCTTATTTGTATAGCTTTCGTTGGTCGCAACTGGAAAACGTCCAATTGAATTTCCTCCATCAAAATAATGCATTTTCACCTCATCACCGAGGTGACCTATTAATATTACTTTGTTGATTGTTCCAGCCATAGCTCTATAAATTTACCTACTCAAATGTACTAAAAAAATCAATCCGTTTATGAGGAAAAAGATTTGATAAAATTCGAGATCAAAATAGGTACAGGATATTCCTCAATTCTATCCCAAGAAATCACATTTTCAGAAACCTTTTTGTCCTCAACAATCCAAAACCGAGTATATAAATGCTGATGTGAAAGTTTATGTACTATTTCTTTTTCATTGAATAATGATATACTAGCTTTTTCTGAGAAAAGTCTTTTAAATTCTTCATTGTTAACAATAACTTCTTCTTCTACCAAATGGCTCGTTTCAATTAACGGAAATTCAAACAACCCTTGCCATATTCCTTTCCCTTTTCTTTCCGTTAGTACTGTTTTTTCCTCGGTATTTTTTAACACTAGATAATTAAAGTATCGTTTTTTTATTTTAAGTTTCCTCTCTTTAAAAGGGAGTTCCTTGATGGTTTTCTGCTGTAAGCCTAAACAACTTTCAGATAAAGGACAGCTATCACATAAAGGGTTTTGAGGCTTACAATGTAATGCCCCAAATTCCATAATCGCCTGATTAAAGGTTCCTGGTTGTGTTACATCGATCAATTCTTGCGCCAGTGCTTTGAATTCTTTTATTCCTTTGGACGAATTAATCGCCGTGTGAATATTAAAATATCTAGCCAATACTCGATATACATTTCCATCGACAACGGCATGAGGTTCTTGAAAGCAAATGGATGAAATTGCAGAGGCGGTATAATCTCCTACTCCCTTTAATTTTATAATTTTTTCATAAGTATCAGGGAAGGTTCCGCCAAAATCATGTACTACCTGTTTTGCTGCAAAGTGCAAATTTCTAGCTCTTGAATAATACCCCAACCCCTGCCACAGTTTTAAAACATCTTTTTCGGAAGCACTGGCAAGATCAAAAACAGTAGGAAACTCTTTTGCAAATGTTAAATAATAAGGTGTTCCTTGTGCCACTCTAGTTTGCTGTAATATAATTTCCGACAACCAAACAAAGTATGGGTTTTTAGTCTTACGCCAAGGCAAGTCTCTATCATTTTGTAAATACCACTGTATTAATACTTTAGAAAAATTCATTATTAAATTTCGGAATTGCAATATTACATCATAATATTAAGATAATTTTATTGCTTATACTTTTCCGAATAGATTAATTATCATATATTTGCCTCCGCATTTTTGAAAATAAATAACTAAAAACAAGAAACATGACGAAAGCAGATATTGTATCAAAAATCTCTGATAAATCGGGTATTGAGAAGGCAGATGTATTAGCAACCGTAGAAGCATTTATGACTGAGGTTAAGGGTGCATTAGAAAATGGAGACAATGTTTATTTAAGAGGCTTTGGTAGTTTTATTATTAAGACTAGAGCAGAAAAAACAGGAAGAAATATTTCTAAGAACACAACGATTAAAATTCCTGCACACAACATACCAGCTTTTAAGCCTGCGAAGACCTTTACTGAAGGAGTAAAGAGCAAAGTAGTTGTAAAGTAACAAACAATAATCAAAATCGTAACGATTTTAAAACAAACTGACAATTATGCCAAGTGGTAAAAAAAGAAAGAGAGCAAAAATCTCTACACACAAACGCAAGAAAAGAGCTAGAGCTAACAGACATAAGAAAAAGTAAGGAAACTTACTTTTTCTTTTAGCTTTTATTTTAGCTTACAAGTTCATTGACATTGAGGTTTCGTAAACCTCGCACGGTATTATAATACCTGACAATTTTAAACCATCTGCACAATTATGTGTAGTATAAAACCATTTCAGTATGAAAACAGAATTAATAATTCGATCAAATTCATCTGATATTGATTTTGCCTTACTAAAAGATGGAAAACTTATTGAATTAAACAGGGAAACAACGGATAACAAATTTTCAGTTGGCGATATTTTTTTAGCCAAAATAGGAAAAGTGTTAACCGGCTTAAACGCAGCCTTTGTAAATGTAGGATACCCGAAAGACGGGTTTTTACATTATCATGATTTGGGTGCACAAGTACAATCTCTAAACAAATTCCTTAAGAAAGTAAGCACAGGTAAGTATAAAGAATTCACTTTAAAAAACTTCCGTTTTGAAAAAGACATTCATAAAGACGGTAGTATTAATGATGTACTAAAATCAGGTCAAAACTTATTAGTACAAATTGTAAAAGAACCTATATCTACAAAAGGGCCAAGAATTAGCTCTGAGCTTTCCATAGCTGGTAGATTTTTAGTTTTAGTTCCTTTTTCTAATAGAATCTCGGTATCTCAGAAGATAGAAGATGCCAATGAAAAAGAACGTTTGAAAAGATTAGCAAAGAGCATAAGACCAAAAGGATTTGGTGTTATTTTAAGAACTGTTGCCGAAGGAAAAAAGGTGGCAGAGCTAGATAAAGATTTGCAGAACTCATTGGATCGTTGGAAAACCATGTGTAAACGTATTCCAAATACAAACACACCAACCAAAATATTGAGCGAATTAAACAGAGCATCTTCAATTTTAAGAGATGTGATGAATGACTCTTTTACAAGTATAGTAACTAATGATGAAGTTCTTAAATTGGAAATCAAAGATTATTTAGGAGAGATTTATCCAGAAAAGGAAAAGATCGTAAAACTTCATAAATCACAGGTTCCAATTTTTGAAAAGTATGGAATTGAGCGCCAAATAAAAACGTCTTTTGGAAAGACCGTTTCTATGAGCAAAGGTGCTTATTTAGTTATTGAACATACAGAAGCACTTCACGTTATTGATGTGAACAGTGGAAATCGTTCCAATAAAGCCGGTTCTCAAGAAGAAACTGCTTTAGAGGTTAACATGATCGCTGCTACAGAAGTTGCAAGACAATTGCAATTACGTGATATGGGTGGAATTATTGTGATCGATTTTATAGACATGCACAAAGCTGAAAACAGAAATAAGCTGTATCAGCATTTAAAAGAGCAAATGTCTTTTGATCGTACAAAACACAAAATATTACCCCCGAGTAAATTTGGTTTAGTACAAATTACACGCCAACGAGTTAGACCTGAGTTGAGCATAAAAACAACTGAATCGAATCCAAATAAAAATGGAGAAGTTGAAGCACCTATTGTCTTAATTGACAAAATTGAAGCGGAAATAGAAAAAATCATTTCTAATCCTAAGAATAAAAAGATTGCATTGAACGTGCATCCTTTTATCGCTTCACATTTAACAAAAGGAGTTTCTTCCATTAGATTTGGATGGTACTTAAAGTACAAAAAGTGGATTACCATTATACCTAGAGACGCTTACACATACTTACACTATAAATTTAAAATAGAACGTAAGTAAGGCAATATGTATATCAAAAAACCCGCATCTTTATAAAGATGCGGGTTTTTATTTTATATGAAATCCAAATTAATTTATAGCTACAGATGTTTTCTGTTTCTGAGTGTTTACACTTGCTATGATATTATCCTTGTAATTAATTTCCGTTAATAGACCATTGTTCCACACGCACCATTTGCCCACTTTTTTCCCGTTCTTATAATAACCAATAGTGATTTTATTTCCTTTTTTATCAAACTGTGTCCATTCTCCGGTTAGCTTTTTGTTCTTAAAGTACCCTTGTTTTTCAACAGCTCCATCTTCATGGTAATATGTGGCTTTTACCAAATTTCCGTCGATTTCGTAAGTCGGTTGTTTTTTGTCTTGTGCCTGCATCATCGAAATTGCAAAGAGGCACACTAATAGTAGTAGCTTTTTCATGGTATGAAAGGGTTTTTATTAATGTTCTACTATAAATATAGTTAATTTTTTACATTAAAGAAACTATTACGTAACATTAAATTAACATTAGAACCAGAATCCTAAATTGAAAAGCCAAAAATGGTTCTTGGTATCGGGAGACCAACTATACTTAAGTTCTATGGGGCCTAGGAACGTTTTTAAGCCATAACCAACCGAATATCCAGATAAGACATTCTTAAAAAGATTACCATCTGCAAAGACATTCGAATCGATTCTTGCATAGTTCGCAATAAAGCTCGCATAATTATTCTTCGCAAATTGATATCTAAGTTCAAATTCAGATTTCAGGAAGGTATCTCCAGAAAGGTCACCAAATTCATAACCGTACATGGTTACAAATGTGTTAATATAGTTTTTGTTATATCCTCCTAAATAAAAATCGAACACATTAGAACTAGGGCTATTGAATGAGAACCCTGCCTCATTGGTATACTGAAAGGTAATGTTCTTTAAAAATGTCGTTGCAAAACCCAATGTCCCATTAATTTGAGGGAACTGTTTAAAGTCATTGTTATGGTCTGATGACCATGCATACCATTTAAAACCGAGATCGGCATAAAACCCTTTTGTTGCAAAAACGTTGCTATCGTACGTATCTAATTTTAAATAACCTAACAGGTTAAAGTAGCTACTTTTATCGAATATGGTTCTATTACTATTTCCTGAAATAACCGTTTCCGTTTCTGCTTTTATAATTTTTAATTCAACTCCACCACCAATGGCGAACTTTCTTCCAAATGTTGTTTGCACAAAAGCTGAGTTGGTAAAATCTGTATACTTGAGGTTGATCTTATTCAAATTCTGATTTCCTTGCAAACTAAATTTTGTGTTCGTACTAAACTGGTTGTATCGCGATCTAAAACCATAACTCACGTAGAATCCATTATCTACAAAATAGTCTAAGTTATAACGTATCCTATCACCTAAAACTACATCCAAAGAGAGTTGATCATTTCGAATTAATAAACTCTTATTTGTATAATCTAAAAGGACTCCTGTTTCGTACAATTGATCATAATGCACTCCTAAACGTATATTGGCTTTCTCTGTCTGCTCTATCAAATGTATATTGAGCTCTTTCTTCTTTTTATCTAGGTGGTATTCAATCTTATCGTAATTGTTCGTTGCTGATAAAAAATCTATTTTCTTATCGAGTTCTTGATGTGAAATACTATCTCCAACCTGCACATTTAATTTCCCAAGCACATATGCTCTGGTATATTCTTTAGCCCCCACCACATTAATCTTTTCTAAAGCGTATTTCTTCACACTTATCTCGACTTCGTTTTTCTTTGCTGCTTTTGTCTCTTGAAGCATCGCAATTCGACGAAAAATCTCTTTGAATTGTACCGCTATCTCATCTCCTTTTTGCAAGATCTCTTCTTTTTTGGCAAAATCAGCTGCGTTGAACTCGTAGATTTGAGGTTTGATATAAATATCTACATGCTTCTTCTGTTCATCACTTTTACCATAGGTTTGAAAGCTGATAATTTGATTTAATATGGAGACTAGCGAACTTAATTTTTCTTTTTTTATAAGCTTTCCTTGAACATCCACTCCAATAATGAAATCCACATCTTTAGATTTCATATACTCGGCTGGGAAATTATTAACCACTCCACCATCAATAATCAACTTTCCATCTACCTCAACTGGATTTAAAAAGGTAGGAAAAGAGCCACTTGCTCTTAACGCCAAAGGCAATGGTCCTTTTTCAAAAATAACCTGCTCTCCTGTTTCTACATCTGTTCCGATACAGAAAAAAGGAATGGGTAATTTGTCAAAATCCTTTATAGAATCAACAGGAGAAAGTAAATACGTCAGCAGTTTTAATATATTCTGACCTTTAGAAACACCTCTAGGTAAGCCTATCTTATTGTTCTTTACAGGTAGTGTAATTGCGTATTTTTCTCCAAATTCCTTTTCAAAGAAAGGCAAAGCATTTCGAGGTAATTTGTCTTGCAACAAGCTTAAGAAATCTATCTCTTTTACTAATTTTTCTATCTGAAAGGCAGAGTATCCTGATGCGTATAATCCTCCTACGATAGCACCCATACTTGTACCTCCTATGTAATCGATCTTAATACCCGCTTTTTCAATTTCCTTTAAAACACCAATGTGTGCAAAACCTTTTGCACCGCCTCCACTTAGAACCAGTCCCACTTTAGGTGGACTCTTCTGAGCAAATACCATGGAAGATATCGTTAACGATACAAGGAATACAATTTTTTTCATGTCACTTGGTGTGGAAATAATCAAATATCTTTCGAGCTCTAGAATTTCCGACTTCTTCTTTTAACTCTTCAAATGTAGCATTTTTAACACGCTTTGCCGATTTGAATTTCTTTAATAATGTAATAATCGTCTGTTTGCCAATATCAGGTACTTGCTCTAATTCTGACTGAATAGCGCTCTTACTTCTTTTGTTTCTATGAAATGTAATTCCAAAACGGTGCGCTTCATTTCTTAAGAACTGAATAATCTTCAAGGTCTCTGACTTCTTATCCAAATACATGGGTATTGAATCTCCTGGATAATAAATCTCTTCCAGCCGCTTTGCAATTCCAATGATCGCAATCTTTCCTCGTAAACCTAAAACATCCAAGCTTTTCAATGCCGAAGACAACTGCCCTTTTCCACCATCAATAACTATTAATTGAGGTAATGGCTGATCTTCCGTTAATAATCGCTTATAACGTCTAAAAACAACCTCTTCCATCGAAGCAAAGTCATCCGGACCTTCTACAGTTTTTATATTGTAATGCCTGTATTCTTTTTTGCTTGGTTTTCCATCTTTAAACACTACACAAGCAGCTACTGGATGTGTCCCTTGTATATTAGAATTATCAAAACACTCAATATGTCTGGGTTCTGACTTTAGACGCAAGTCCTTCTGCATTTGTGCCATAATACGTTTCACATGTCTGTCTGGATCTACAATCTTAATCTGTTTAAACTGCTCTTGTCGGTAATATTTGGCATTCCGTTCAGAGAGCTCAACGATTCGTTTTTTATCTCCTAATTTCGGTATGGTCACTTTTACTGTGTCTCCCAGATCAACTTTAAAAGGTACATAAATCTCCTTAGAAACAGAGTTGAAACGTTGTCGAATCTCAATGATAAAAAGTTCTAAAAGTTCTTTATCTGTCTCTTCTAGTTTCTTTTTAATTTCAGTGGTATGCGATTGAATAATAGCTCCATTGGCGATCTTAAAGAAATTCGCATACCCATAGCTTTCATCAGAAATAATAGAGAATACATCCACATTGTTGATACTCGGATTAATGATGGTCGATTTGGCTTGGTAATTGGCCAGCAACGCTACTTTTTCTTTGATTTTTTGTGCCTCTTCAAACTCCATATTTTCCGCAAAAATGGTCATCATTTCCTGAAACTTATCTAAGCTGTCTTTAAAGTTTCCTTTAATAATATCTCGAATTGCTTTGATTGTCTGGTCGTATGCTTCTTCTGTTTGAAAACCCTCGCAAGGTCCTTTGCAATTTCCCAAATGATATTCTAAGCATACTTTATATTTTCCTGCCTCGATCTTTGCTTCACTAAGGTCGTAATTACAGGTTCTAAGCGGATATAACTCCTTGATCAAATCGAGTAGTACTTTTACCGTTCTTACACTGGTGTAAGGCCCAAAATATTCAGATCCATCCTTGATGACTCTCCGCGTCATAAATACTCTCGGAAAGCGTTCTTTCTTGATACAGATCCACGGATACGACTTATCATCTTTTAGTAAGATGTTATATCTAGGTTGATACTTCTTTATCAGATTATTCTCTAATAATAAGGCATCTGTTTCCGTATTCACCACAATATGTTTGATATACGAGATCTTACGCACCAAAATGCGGGTCTTGGCATTCTCGTGGGTCTTGGTAAAGTAGGAAGCAACACGCTTCTTTAAGTTCTTTGCTTTCCCGACATAGATGATTACATCGTCCTTATCAAAATACTGATATACGCCAGGCGAATTGGGTAAGGTTTTTATTTGCACAGAAAGTTCAGCAGACATACCGCTAATTTAAAACTATTTGAATAGAATATAGATTCAAAAGGACAATAACTTACAGTGAATTTAGTGTTCTTATAACAAAAGATATCTAGATACAGTTTTATGTCATATCGAGCAGCGTCGAGGTAACATAAACTCACTGGATGTAACAATCTATGCATGTATTGCTTGGTCATTCTTTTCCTTGGATGAAAAGAATCAAAAATCAAGGTTTGAACTTTCGGCGATCCCTTAGTTTCTTGAAAACTAAAAGAAATGAACTCGACTTTCAGCCTCAGACAACATTTCTTTCTGTACGTCTTCTGCGAAAGAGTGATCCTCGCCTACAAGTTCTATACCGATAAGTTGACGTAATTACTTAATAATCTACCCCTTTTTTTCCTTAGGAAAAGCCTTTTTACTGAAAATGAATAATAAGATTACTCCAGCAGTAATATAGGCATCTGCCATATTAAAGATATATGGGAAAAAAGAGAAGGTATCTCCGCCTATAATTGGTATCCAACTAGGCCATGTAGCATTTTGAATAATAGGGAAATAAAACATATCTACCACTTTTCCATGGAATAATGAACCATACGGTTGTTCTGCAAATAAGGTAGCGATTCTATGTTGAGGTGTATCGAAGATAATTCCATAAAAAACAGAATCGATAATATTACCTATTGCTCCAGAAAAGATTAAGGCGATGGCCACCACCACCACAGTGGGCATGTTCTTTTTCAGTGTGGTTACCAACCAATAAATAATAACTGGTACTACCAAGAGTCTAAATAAGGTCAACATCAATTTTCCGATGCTGCCTCCAAACTCTATTCCCATTGCCATTCCGTTGTTCTCTACAAATTGGATCTGAAACCAATCAAAGATCTCATATGAATCATACAACTTAAAATGCGTCTTTACATAGATCTTTGAGATTTGATCTATTAATATCGCAAGTACAATCGTTATGATGGCAATGTTCTTCTTAGACATCTTAGGTGTAAAATTTAGAAAGCAAAAATAGTAATATTATGTTGTTTTTTTAGATGTTAACACAACATTAGCGTTAATGGAACGTACAACAAGCTTTTTCTTCCCTTTTTCATTCTTTTTGTAAGGTGATTTCATTCTTTTTTTATCTAAAATGATACGCCCTTTTCTTGTTTGTACGTCCAATGCAGTCTCTTTGGAAACTTTAGCATGGATGACTCCTGAAAACACATCTAGCAACACCTCTCCTTTTATTTTTTGTATTTCGATATTTCCTTTATCAACACTCACTTTTAAAACACCTTCATAACCTTTGCTTTGAATATCTACCATAGCACCTTCAATAGTTACTTTTTTATGTTTAGGAATCTTTACTATGGCGGTCACATTACTTGGTGGTGCCAACGGAAACTGATGGATCTTATCGTTTATGGCATGTGTTTGTTTTATCACTGCCCGAACTTTTAGGACACAACTTTTGTCTTCGCACGAGAAGCTTTCTATCACACCCAATTCGTTCATATCCAACAAGGTCATCTTTATGTTATTATCTTCCGATTCTTGAATCTTGAGGTTGTCTATCCCTTCAATAGAAATGTAAATATCAGTAGCATCACTTTGAATGGTACGCATCACTTTTTGTTGCGCTATTAAACTTGTGCCAATCAATAGAAATACTATGGAAATAAATGCTCTCATATGTTGTTTCGAAGATAGGGATAAAACTACTGTGCAAAAAAAGGGGGTATCAACGTTAACCTTTTTCGTGCATAACAATATCAAAAGTCATGTATTACAAAAAACGAACGTGTTATTACAAATAACCTGACAGACATCACAGCCGTACTAAAACATGCTAGCTTTGAATATTACTCATAAAAAAGCACAAAACATGAAATTAGCAGATGCTGATATTGAAGACCCCACTTCCATTTTAATGAGTAAAGTTGCTATTTACGCAAAGAAATTCAAAGATTTTGATCCTAGAATTATCGAAGGCTGCGCCTTATGCTATAAACATAGTCCCATATATAGAAAACACATAACTTCTTCCAGTTTTGGCAAAACTATGGGGTGGCGTTTAACGCATGCCTGGACTCAAAAGCCTAAAAACTATAGCGACCTTAAGATGATCGGTCCGCTAGACCTAGGTCTTTTCTCCGTAAGAATTGACGCTATTCTGGGAAACAATCAGTTAACTGATTTTGTAGAGGAAGCCAAAAAGTTAGCCATCTTTAAGAATTATATCCACGCAACTCAAAATTTTATATTGAATTTATTGGCCCATAAAGATATCCATTGGCTAAACTATGACACTCATCCTTCAAATGAAAAGTTCTTAGCGCTCTGCAAAAGTTATAGCCCCACATTTAAAGAAGTCATGGAAAAAGGAAAAGATGACGGTTGGGAGTTGGTAAAGATATGGTCTGATAATCCAAGAAATATTACTGCTCTCAAAGCTATTTTCCCTTTAGATATTGCTCTTTATTGTGTTCGCTTAGATAGTATTATTTACCATACTGATTTGACAGCTTTTGCAAACGAAGTTCATAAAAACCAATACACTTCAGCATTACCTATGGAGGTTATGAAATTTGTTTCCCAGATTAAAAGTGAGTGGAGTGCTCGTTAAAATTCTATTAAAACAAAACCACCATAACGCCTTAAATTGTTTTCATTTTAAATATTCTTAAGTATTATTATAATTCCCATAAGTATAAACATTACTATCAAACCCCAAGTTTGTACTAGTAATCGCCAAGAAATCAATCCATAATCCTTCATTCTAAATGAGTTATTTCTCTTAAGGCGAAAAGCCAAGGCAATTAATCCAATACCAATAAAAATTAATCCAGATATTATTGGATTCTGTTCCATAAAATTTCCAATCTCTTTAATCATGATAAAAAATTAAAAACTAATTAACGGGGATACAAAAATACTTTTCATCGTATCTACAAACAATTTGATGGCGCGGAAATGCTTTCCGTGACACTTTCTCTAAGATACCATAGTTATAGGTGCCAAAAAAACCTAGTGTCTAAAACACTAGGTTTATACTACTCAATAACTTCTTTTATGGCACGGGTTGCAAATCCGCGCCATCGGATTCAGGAACTCTTATAACAAAGTAGAAGGAAAGTTAATTCCTTCTACCTTTTATAACTATAAATAAAAATACTCACTTACTCTTATTCGTAACTTATTCACTTTTAACCAATTCCCTTAAATGGGACAGCTATTCGTATAAACGTCTCGTAAGAAGCAGGGCAACAGAACACCAGTCTTGTTGTTAAGTTTTTCATTAATTTCATAAAAAAGAAAAGGAGCTATCGTAAAAAATAGCTCCTTTTGAATTATAAATTAGTTTAAAGGATTTAAAGAAATATTAAACACATTCTTTTTACTATATACATCTTTAGCTTCATGATACTCTTTGAAATCAGGTATACTTACCTTAACTTCAATATATGCACCTTTATTAAATTTATGAGAGTATTTCCCTTTACTATTAGTTTTAACAGTAACTTTCTCATCTTCAGAGTAGCTTTGATCAGGAGAATTACCATACTTCCAACAAATCAATATTACTTCAACTCCCTCTAAAGGTTCATTTGTTTTTTCATTTTTTACAATTCCACTTATGGTGACATTCTCTATATCACTTCTTTGGCATGAAAACATGAAAATCACCGCGATTAAAATTATTTTTTTCATTCTACTTTTGATTTATCATAATTATAGATTCTTGTATTAATCTGTGGAGTTATAATAAACAACTTTTAAATAGTTTTTATCTTTTTCTCTATAAACATTACACAAGAATATGTTATTATTTTCTCCTACAGCAGGGAAGGAATAAGATTCTTGTTCTTCACCACATTTTACAAAATCTTTAAGAGCTAAAACACTACCATCATATAAGATTTCATCAATAGCTTTATTCAAATTTGGGCTATTTAAAGTAATATACCAAGTTTTATATAAAATTGATTCATCAGAAAATTGTAATTGAACTAAAGTGTCATTTACTTTTTTCTCATAAATTAAAACATCGGCCACCTGTCTTTTATATCCTTGCTTATTTAAGTTTTCATCTTCAAAAGAATCAACAGAGATATTTTTGAGGTTTTCAATATTAAAAAGAGCACTTGAGACTATCTTATTTTCTTGTTGAGCACACTTAATGAAAAGTGTACTTAACAATGCGACGGAAAAAATTAATTTTATTTTTTTCATATTATTATTTTATTTTTTTATTTATACGATTTCCTCTCTCATGGTCTGTTCCTGTTTTTATTTTATAATATTCTCTTAAAATATTAGCTCCCTCATTTAGACTTTTATTAGGACTTATATGAAATAATAATTCATGTAAAGCTACGCCTCCTATTGTCCATTTATGAGAATTTGTAGAACTATAAATACTAAGAGCATTTGATAGTGAAATTCTATTTTTACTATCAGTGCTACCACCACCAAAATCTGAGAGATGCCCTCTTCCTGTTTTGAATTTCATTTTTTTGTATATTTTTCCTTTATCTGAAATTATATCAACTAATATATCTTCTTTAGAGTTTATTATTTCATATAAAGCTTTAGTGTATTTATCCTTCTCCCAATCAAACCCGATACTACCTTTTAAAACGTATACATCATACTCTTCTTCTTTATATTCATCTTTTCCAAACCAACCGCCATCTTTTACTTTTACTTTTCTCTTTCTAGTTTGTTTTTCAACTGAGAAAGGAGATGATCCGTATTTATCTTGATATATGCCATTTAAATCACTAGCTATAGTTTCTAGTTCCTTTTTACTAGGATTAGTAACATGATCTCCCTCTCTTTCATTTGAACACTCTCCAGCCTCACAGTCAACTGTCCATTCTTTACCATCAAAGTCTTTTATAACCTGACTATCCGCCCCACTTGGGTCAGCAAAATATACAGGATTATTATCAAAAGCAGTATAAGTAGACATAGAATGATGTGTTACTGGATCTATACTTGTCCATCTTGCAATAGCTGGATCATATTGACGTACATCCATTTCATACCAGTCTATCCCTAAAGAGTTTTCCAACTCCATACCGTTAAACTTAAACTTCTGGGCAGTACTGTTTCCATTAGAAGAAACCACGTTATTATACCCTTTATGTTTTAAGCCAAATGGATAGTAATTAGATTCTTCTACGATTTCTGAGGTAGTAGCATCAAACTCATATACACTAACATTGTCTATATAAAAATCCTTAGCTTGTGTATAAATAACACCATCTGTTACGGCTATATCCTTCCCGTAAAAACGCAACTTGTATTGCGCAGTAGCTAATGCTGTAAAAGTAAAGGTAAAGGTACCTCCTTGTGCAAAATAGCCACTGTTATAGAGTTCTGTAGGTCCGTATACATTGGCCATAAAATCTATATTAGTAGCACTTAAGTCTACGGTATACGTAACCTGATAGGTCTTTCCTGCTTCCAGATTCATGTTAATATAGGTTCCTTTGTAGTTTTGGTCTATGGTGCATTTTAAACGATCAGTATCTATAGCTAAGGTCTCATCTCCAAAACTCTTACGCCATGGTGTTACATCTGTAGTATCGTTAAAATCACTTTCATGTATGGTACTTACAGCTCCAGTACTAATAACACCATCATTATTAGAATCCGCATAACTTAATCTAACATTCCCTAAATGGTCTTTGTATTGGTACACATTAGATAGGGTGCCATTGTCATTCTTTGTATACCCTTCTACATGGTTAAAGAATTGGAGAGTGCCATCTTCGTAAATATGGTTTCCTGCATAATCTGTGATTTTTTCCAAATCTATAGTCTCATCAATGACTTCTTTTCTTAATTTATTTCCTGTAGCATCGTACACGTAATTTATCTCTTTCACTGAACCAGAGTTTCCAAAGAAAATAGACGTTGGTAAATTCAAATGGTTGTAATAAATATTGGTAATTCCTTTGTTACCATCAGAAATCATATTTCCATTTACATCATAAGTATAGTCATTTCCAGAGTTGGATCCATCTTTAAAACCGAATTGTGTATTTCCTCCGTCAGCAACTTTTATTAGTTTATTACTGTTGCTTTCATAAAAATAATCTAATTCATCCATAACGTCAAAAACTGTCGCTGCTATATTTACTGCACCTTCTCTATTTAGAAAGGTGATATTTCCATTTTTATCATATTGCACTTCTTCCAAGCTATAATTCCCTGTATTATCCATACCGCTGACAATCCTATTTAAAGCGTCATAACTATAGGTATAGGTTCTTGTACTGGTGTCCGTATTTAATGTATTCCAACTCGTCTGAGAAATGTTTCCATTAAACAACTTTTTTGAAATATCTGTAATATCGTTATACTTCAGGTTAAAGTTAAATAAATCATTATCATTATGCGAGTCGCTATTGATGTTTTTCAACCAACCTCTAACATTGTATGTATAGTCTACTTTTTGTAGTCCTTCGCTGTTGTCTATTATATTAAGGTTTTTAACCTTAGCTCCTGTACCATGAATACTAATATCTCCCAATAAAATTCCTGTAGAAGGTATCAATGATACATAAAAAACAGCGCCATTCTTTTTATAATATACCTGATTCCCTATTCGTTCCACTCTAAAAACATCTCCCACAACATACGTTCCAAAACTTCCTTTATTTGTATTATTCTCATACACTTTTAGCTCATTCCCTCCATTATAAATTGCATAGGCAATGGTACTATAATCTGCATTTTGATTTGTGGCTGACAACCCTACCATCAAATGTAAATTATCTTGAACTGCTTCAAACACTACATATCCATCCTTTTGGATGCTTCCTAAAGTAGCCAGCCCTTCATTCCAACCATTGGCACTGGTCTTGGTAATTACATCTTCAGAGATACTGATTCCCGAAGTCACATCTTTATATCCTTTTTGCGTTCCATTCCCCACCAATTTACTTTCTAGCTGCCCCAATTCATCATAGTTGTTCTTCACCAATCTATCGGTAGTCTGGTTATTCACCTTTTGGGTTTGATTGATCAGTCTGTCCATATGGTCGTATTCAAACCTATCGGTAACTATAACATCTGTATTTCCAGTCTTTTGGTGTGTGCTTTTGGTTTCTAAGACTTTGCCTGTAAAATCGTCTAACTTACTTTCTATAATATCAGTAGTTCCTAAATAGGCATTGTTGCTATACACATAAACGGGACGTGCTTTTTCGTCGTAATAACTTACCGTGGTAGTCCAATTAGTAGTTCCTAATACACGTACCTTGCTCACTGTTGGCAAAGTTTTTACAATAGTGGTTGGCGTTACCCCATACACTGCTCCTGGAGTAGTAAACCCAGATGGAAGATCCTCATAAGAATCATAATAGTTGATGGTGTGTACTTCCTTCATACTTGTTGGGTAGGCAGTCTTCGAATAATAAATAACAGCACCTCCAAAGTTTTGATTTGTAGAAGCTCTATCCTCATACATAGGGTACGTTCCTTGATTGTATGTTCCTTGTAGTGCAATTCTGGTACTGTTGTTTTCTGCCATGCCAGTATACACTACTCTTCCTAAAATATCATATTTGGTAAAGAGCCACTCGTTAGGAGACTTCGCGCGTTGATTTGCATCTTGCGTCATTACAGGCCTGTCCAATTTATCATAGACAATATACTCCCATCCTTTCCCCGGAATCTTCTTCTCTATCAATCTGTTTCTCTGATCGTATTTGTATTGGTAGCCTAGATTGTCTAGTGTACTAATAACAGTACTTAAAGAGGCTGAGCCTCCATCCATCTTCGGTGGTAATACATAGGTTAAATTCCCATAATCGTCATACACATAATACGTGTCATGCGCCTGACTATTATTATAGGTACGCTTTAAGATCACTTGACCATTTTTGTCTTTAAATTCTTCTGTAGTATGGTTTACACCATCTGCCACTACCCAATTTTCATCTTTGGTCGTAGTTTTAGAGAGTTCTCCTACCGGATAGTTTGTGCTACCTCCTGTTAAGGTAGGCGTATAGGTATTATTGGCAAAGCTTAAACTTACATTATACAATTTCACCTCCGTAGCCGTATTGGTATTGTATTCAAAGCGGATACTATGCCCGTCTGAATAGTCTTTGCCAGTTATGTTGTTTGCTCCTCTTTTCCAATCTTCTCCCGGAGCGGTTTGTTCAAAAATCCTTCCTAGTGGTGAGTTCTCAATGGTCTTTTCTGAGTAGGCATTGACCTCTGAGATTATACTGTTTGCAAAATCATTGGCATGCTTACTCTTATAATAGGTTTGGGTAACTAGGGTCATGTCTCCGGTTCTATATTGACCATTATTGCTGCTTACGGCAAAAGGTAGGTACTCTTTGAGTTGTCTTCCGTATTGGTCATATTCTAGATGAGTCACAATATCTGCAAAGGATCCCTCTGGGGTAATGACTCCCGATGCATTCAAAACATCGGATATCGATAACTCATTACCATCCATCTTCTGAACCAAAGGACTCCAAAAATATTGCCTATCCAAGGCATTGCCTGTAAACAAGTAACTTCTAAACCTTCCTACCGTGCTGGTAGTCTGCCATTTATACTCATCGGCATCCAGTACTTTGTTTCCCTGCGTGTCATATACTCCACCAATACCCTGATCTCCTGCTGTGTGATCATACGGATGAATCATTCCTACCAATAAATACCAGGTATCCATTTGCGGTAGATCTCCTAGAAAGAAGTACTTTTCTCCGTAATTAGTTCCATCTAATCCTGCTACTACATGGGTTCCAAAAAGAGTATTCCCATCATTACTATGGGTTCTTTTAACCCATACCGTATAACGATAGGCCTTGGTCTTATCTATAGCAATAGGATCGGTAATCCAACCTGCACCTCCACCTCCATTCGTGTCTTTACATTCCCATAACAGATCCGTATTACCAAAAGGGGTGGTCCCATTAACAATGGTATTCTCAGCATCAGTACCTTCCTGAGTATAAAAAGAGGTAGATCCTGCATTTCCTAAAGTCCAGTCATACAACAGTGCATTTTTATCCGTTAACCCTCCACCTGCATCAACAGCCACACTTTGTTTGGGTCTTCCCAATCCATCGAAATAAGTAACATTTTCTATTCCATTTGTTGTTGATTTTAGCGTATCTATATCCGTCGTAGGTACACGTGCCGTAATGGTATAGACATAGTTTTGATTGTCCGGATCTTCTGCCTCGCAGCCTCCTTGAGCACTGCCTCCCGCTACATCAGGACATTGATCATCGCTATTGCTTACATATCCAAAAGGTTGCAAGCATTGAAATATCGTATGGTTAGGGTCTCCTAAACCATCGCCATCGGTATCTAAATACCAGTTTGACCCAGCATTAGGATCCAGGGTAACAATCACATTGTTCCCTCTACCCCAGGTGTTGCTTGCCAGATCCAAAGGTCTAATAACATACGTTCCTGAAGCGTTCACTATATAATTGCTAGTCGCCGGGAAGCTAGTATCAGTCCCGTACTTACTGTTTTGCCAATACCACATCTCTCCGGTAGGAATGGTTCCTGTTTTTTGCAATTCTGCACTGCTACAGGTTTGACTTACAATAATTGGTGCCGGTGGTTGTGCAGGAGCAATAAACGCTTTACTTTCTTCTAAAGGTGTTTCTTCTTTTATAATCGCATCCTTTAATGCTTCTTCTGAAACTTCGATATGGTCTTTCATTCGGTTATCTGAATGAAATAATGTTGGTTGAGCACTGCTCAAATGTGTACCTAAGATCAATAGACCCAGTACTATCTTTTTAGATTTTAAAAACTTTTTCATAACACTTTAGTTTTTATAGTTGTATTCTGTTTTACTTACCATATTTCCGTCATGATCTTTTACAAACTGGAGTCTGTTAAAGCTGTCATAGTGGTAATACACTATTCTCCCTCTAGTATCTGTGATACTGGTCACACCAATAAGCGGATCATAGGTAAACGAAGTCATCTGTGCATTAGGTAATGCATTACGAAGGTTTGTCAGCGCTGTTCTTAATGTACCTTCACTTCCGGCTATCCCTTCTGTGCGGTCATTATCGTTGTTAGAAGCTGTTTGGATACCAGCTACATATCCACTTACTTGTACATAAGTAGCATTTTCTATCTTCGCTATAGGTACTGTTTGATTGTACCCCCAGATATACACAATACGAGTACCATCGGTCTTACTGACCTCTTTTACATTTCCATTGTCGTAATAACTGTGATATACAATACGTTCTTCTAAAGCAGTGCCTGCCTTGGAAGTTTCTACATTTTTAGGTAACACTAGTCCTAACGTACCTACTATATTGAAATTCGTTCTCACAACAGACACTACACTGGCGTTCTTCTTGGTCTCCACCTGAACAGGTGTTGCTACTTGATGGGTTCCCGTTAAGTTTCCTGCATCTGGCGCTCGTAGTTTTAGGATAGCCGTTAGTTCTGGTCCGCCTAAAACATCATAGCCCAAATCTGTAGTGGCTAATACATCTGCGGGGTAGTAATTGATCGTTTCCATAACATCTCCTTTACTGTCCGTAACAGAAGTGCTTTTTAATTGATAGTGTTTGTTATAGTCATAACCATAAGTCGTAATGGTTTCTACTTCACCCGCATCGTTAAAGCTCTTTTGGGTTGTACTCTCTAAATTTAGCGTACCGCCCGTAAGGTCATACATTCGATAGGCATTGTAAGGGTTGTTATTAACTGGAGAGTTTCCTTGTGCGTATCTCTTTACCATAAACAAGGGGAGTCTAAAATTAGTTCTTGTTTTTTCGTAATTTGAAGTTGAAGAACTTACCGTCCAATCAAATTCTTCACCTTGTGGTGCAAAAACAAAAAGTTCATTTGTAGGGGTATTTCCTGCAAACTGAAATCCACCAACTCCTGCGAATGGAATCGCAAAATCAAGATTATGTAACCGGTCACCAAATCGATATTTGTTATGAGTTTGTTTTACTAGTTCATAATCGATATCTCCATTAGGCATATTTCCATCATTCTTGTAATAATACATGCCAACAGGTTTTCCTCTGAGCCACTCATTGTCTGTAGGAGGGTGATAAGGAAATTCAAAATAATCCCCCCCCGAATCATTAAAGTTGGTGAACCTATATTCCGTCTTACCGATGTTATCATCTTTAGTTCCGTAGTATTCAATGACACCCGAATAGCCTATATAATTAGATTGAAAACTACTATAAGCACTACCAGAATCATAATAAGCCGTATATCCTGTAAGGCCAAAGAAATCGCTATCGTAACCACTAATAGGTGTATTTAAAAAAGCAGGTAACCCTTTAATATTTCCACTAGGTAAATAACCTAATTCCGGGGAATTCAGATCTGCCAGATATGCATACTCAAATTCTTTGGTACTTACTACTCCATAAACATCAATATGTTCAATCTTTTTAATCCGTTTTCCTGGACCATATAGTAAGTTTGACACAGATTGCTGTTGCCAAGTTATCTCCATGCTAAAGGTGTAGGGAAAAGGAGTAAAAACACCTCCCACGTTAAAATTCCAAGTGCCAGGACTGGCGCTCCAGTTAAAGTCATTTACAGGATCGAATACAAAACGGTAGTCCCCAGATTGGATATTGCTAAAATCTGTATTCCCCGCAAATAGATTATAGGTTGGTGCACCATTGAGCCCCTCAAGTGTAATATTAAAACCACATTCGGGCTGTAAGGGATTTGCACAGGCCGTATTTTGATCTGCACTATTATAATTGGTTGGCAATAAACTCACATTAATACTTGCTGAAACACCATTGGGATCGGGGTTTATGGTAAAAGTGTTGCCAATATACTTGTTTCCATTATAAGCCAGTGTATCTAAAAAACTAAGACCTTCATAATTTGTACCATTACTCGGATTTATAGCAGGAAGCTTAACACGGTCTGACCATGAAACGTTTGTTCCTTTATTATGCTCGTAGGTAAATTTAACTTTACCTCCAGTGGGGTATTTTATTTCTTTTAAAATTCCTGCTTCTGATTTTAGGGTATCTACACGTCTATTGGGAACATAATGACCATAGGGGTATACTCTTGTAAATGGTCCGTTATCTAATGCGCCATTATAATAACCCCAATAATCTTGTCTAGAAGATAGCACACTAGGTAGTACCTGAGAATCGTATGTAAACTCATAAGCCGGCAGATATGCATTATCACTTCCATATTCTGCAACCTCTTTTAAAAACAAACGTTTAAAGTACATCAAAAGTTCAGGTTGATTCGGTAGTGTAGGCAACATATTCGAGGTATCGGTACTTGTGGTATACTCATAATTCAGATCAAAACCCTTTACCAGATTACCATCATGATAGATCGCAACTTTATCTAAAGCGTAGCCCACAAAATCTTCTCTTGTTGTTGTTTGTTTGATAAATTCTATTTTATCTCTACCTTCATTAAACTCAATACGACTAATTTGGTATTCATAGTTTTGCACTCTCGAAATTTTGGTGCGTATATCTGCCAAATTACTCATCCCATTAACACCAGTAGTAGTCCCTCCTTGCTGTGTATTAATATGCAAATCTGTAGATTTTCTCCAATAGGGTGCTGAATAAGATTCATAAAAAAAACTAATCAAATCTCCTTGAACGGTCTCTATATCCATCAGCTTCCAAGCACTGTAATATTCATCTGCACTAGTTGCTGGAGGGTCTAATACTTGATTTCCTAGATGATCTACAGTATACCCCACAGAATTTTGATAATCCTGAGCCGTGCGAAGACCATCTTTAGAGATCCCAAAGTAATACTTGGTTCCGTTGGGGTCGGTCATAACAAAAGCATTAATCTTAGTTCCATTAATCCCTGAATCTTGCGTATAGGTAATATTTATGTCTCCATAGCTTTGTATTAAAGGTTGGCCGTCTGTATGGTCTAGTATAAACTTACCACTCACACCCCCTGCATTAAAGGTAAACTGATCAGGATAGAAATCGAACGAAAATGTTTCATCATTACTCATAACAGCTGCTCGTGTCAGCTCATTTAAAGGAAAGTTGGTAAAAGAATTACTAAAGTTCAAATAGCCTTTAAGGTGCTCGTCACTTCTACCTCGCATTTGACGAGAAATAGCTCCTCCATAGCTCAGCGACCAGCCTGTTCCGGTTCTTGGAGCGATCTCTGAAACTTGTACCCCTCTAGCATGATAACTCAATCCTATAGGAATACTTACGCCTCCTTCTTGTATGGTGTAAATCGGTACCGAAATATTGGGAAGCCCCGTATAATGTGATACCGGTACTTCGGTGAAATTTGCCAAAGCTGATGCCTCCGGAGCCGGAGGTACAATAGTCGGCAATTCTTGAGATTGAACGCAGAGCGTCCCGAGTGCCAATACGGCACTGAGCAATAATCTTTTCATAAGATTTGTTTTTGGGTTGTTTGTTAGCAATTACTTCTTTTTCCTTTGTCCTGAACTTGGTTCAGGAACTAGCATATTTAAATATCCATCAAAAAAGGGGTTTCATAGCTGATCTTTGTTAAAAACAAACATCAGTATAGCATATAGCTATTGCACACGGCAATACTATTTTCGTTCAGATAAAAAAGTTTTGTAAAAATTAGGGTAATATCTTAATAGCAATTTTTTTATCTCTTTCATCAACAAATATAACGAAAAAAAATCCTACTAATTTATATTGCTTCTTAAAATTTTAATAACACCATGAATTTCAAGGGCTCCAACTAATGATTCCTCTTACTAGCATATCGCAACATATAAAAAAAGCTTCCCAATGGGAAGCTTTTTTATTATTGTTTTCTTTTGGCCTCGATGCTTAAGGTCGCATGAGGTACTAATTTCAATCGTTCCTTTTGTATCAGTTTTCCTGTAACTCTACAAATTCCGTATGTCTTATTTTCAATACGAATCAATGCATTTTTCAGGTCACGAATAAATTTTTCTTGTCTAATGGCTAACTGCACGTTCGCCTCTTTACTCATTGTTTCCGATCCTTCTTCAAAAGATTTAAACTGAGGAGAGGTATCATCAGTACCATTATTTAATCCATTCTTATATGAACTTTGTAATAGTGCTAAGTCTTCTTCTGCTCTATCTATTTTCTTTTGGATAATTCCTTTAAACTCTTGTAAGTCCTCGTCCGAATATTTTGTTTGCGTATCTGGCATAATCTTACATTTTTTCTATTAATATTTTACTTGTGATGGTACCAAATTCAATCTCTGTTCCATCGGTTAACTCGTCTACAAAAACCAATTCATTGGTCAATGTTTCGCTCATGATGTATTGTTGGTTGTCGGAAATAGATTTCTCTAAATCTTCAAATCTTAAAACCGTCAACTTAATACGATCGGTAACTTCAAATCCGTTGTCCTTTCGGGCATTTTGAATTCTGTTTACCAATTCTCTTGCAACACCTTCTTTTTTCAACGCCTCTGTAATAGTAACATCTAATGCCACGGTAATATTGTTTTGATTGGCTACTAACCACCCTTCAATATCCTTAGAAGATATCTCTACATCAGAGCCCCCTAATTTAACAATTTTTCCGTTAATTTCTACAGAAATTTCTCCTTCTTTTTCAATGGTTGCAATCTCTTCTTTTGAGAAATTTTGTATCACATTGGAAATCAATCTCATGTCCTTTCCGTACTTTGGCCCCAATACTTTAAAGTTTGGTTTTATCTGTTTTACCAAAATATCGGAGGCGTCTTCCAACAACTCAATTTCCTTGATATTCACTTCATGTTTTATCAAATCAGAAACTGCGACAATAGCAGATTTTTGCTCGCTACTTTCTACAGGAATCATAATCTTCTGCAATGGCTGACGTACTTTTATCTTCTCTTTAGCTCTTAACGATAATACCAAAGAAGAAATTGTTTGTGCGTCTTCCATCTTACGTTCTAAACTCTTATCTACATAGGAGACGTCAAACTCAGGAAATTGTGACAGATGTACACTTTCAAAAGTTTCTTTTTTAGTCACTGCATTTAGATCTAAGTATAATTTATCCATGAAGAAAGGGGCAATCGGTGCTCCTAATTTCGCAATGGTAACCATACAGGTATATAATGTCTGATATGCTGAGATTTTATCTTGTTGATAATCTCCTTTCCAGAACCTTCTTCTGCTTAAACGCACATACCAGTTGCTCAAATAGTCTTGTGTGAAATCTGAAATCGCTCTGGCTGCTCTGGTTGGTTCATATGCTGCATAGAATGTATCTACCTTTTCGATCAACGTATGTAATTCTGATAAAACCCAACGATCTAACTCTGGCCGCTCTGCTAGCGGAATATCTTTCTCAGCATAAGAAAACCCATCTAAGTTGGTATATAATGAGAAGAAAGAATAGGTATTGTATAAGGTTCCGAAGAACTTGCGTCTTACCTCATCTATACCATCAATATCAAACTTTAAGTTATCCCATGGATTTGCATTGGCAATCATATACCAACGGGTAGCATCTGCGCCGTACGTATTTAAGGTTTCAAAAGGGTCCGTAGCATTTCCTAAACGCTTAGACATCTTTTGTCCATTCTTATCTAACACCAATCCATTAGAAACCACATTTTTATACGCTACCGAATCAAATACCATGGTTCCTATTGCATGCAGGGTATAGAACCATCCTCTGGTTTGATCTACTCCTTCAGCAATAAAATCAGCTGGAAATGATTTGTTTTCATCGATCAGCTCTTTATTTTCAAATGGATAGTGCCATTGTGCATACGGCATAGATCCTGAATCAAACCAAACATCAATTAAATCGCTTTCTCGTTTCATAGGTTGACCCGACGGAGAAACCAATACGATTTGATCTACAATATTTTTATGAAGGTCTATCGTTGCATAATTCTCATCAGACATATTTCCAGTTTCAAACTCCGCAAAAATATCTTCAGACATTACTCCCGCCTCTACAGCTTTTGCCATCTCTGCTTTTAGCTCAGCAACGGAACCAATACAGATTTCCTCTTTCTTATCTTCCGTTCTCCAGATCGGTAGTGGAATTCCCCAGTAACGAGATCTAGATAAATTCCAGTCATTTGCATTTGCCAACCAGTTTCCAAAACGTCCTTCTCCAGTCGATTTTGGTTTCCAGTTAATCGTAGCGTTTAACTCATGCATTCTGTCTTTAACATCTGTCACCTTGATAAACCAAGAATCTAACGGATAGTATAAGATAGGCTTGTCCGTTCTCCAACAATTCGGGTAACTGTGTTTGTATTTTTCAACCTTAAAGGCTTTGTTTTCTGTTTTTAGTTTGATCGCTAATTCTACATCTACAGACTTATCAGGAGCTTCTCCATCTGTGTAGTATTCGTTCTTCACATACTTTCCTGCATATTCACCCATTTCTGGTCTAAACCTCCCTTGTAAATCTACCAATGGCACTAAATTGTCATTGTCATCTTTCACCAACATTGGAGGGACTTCTGGACTTGCTTGTTTCGCAACCAAGGCATCATCGGCTCCAAAAGTAGGTGCCGTATGTACGATTCCTGTACCATCTTCTGTGGTTACAAAATCGCCCGTAATAACTCTAAATGCGTTTTCAGGGTTATCATTCGGCAATGCATACTTCAATAATTGCTCATAGCGAATTCCTTCAAGGTCTTTCCCTTTAAATTCTTTCAAAATTAAATATGGAATACTGGGAGTTTTATTTACATTAACTCCAGCTATGTCCTTTCTTGTTTCAAACTCTTCAAAATTTTCTACTTGTTGATACTTACCTGTAAATTGCTTTTGAACCAAATTCTTAGCTAAAACAACATTTATTTCTTCATTTGTATATAAATTTCTTGTTTTAACCAAGACATAATCAATCTTTGGGCCTACTGTGAGGGCTGTATTACTTGGCAAAGTCCAAGGTGTGGTCGTCCAAGCTAAAAAATAAACACTTCCTTCATTTTGTAAAAAACTAGGAAGTGTTTCTTCCTTTGCTTTAAACTGAGCTACCACAGTGGTATCCGTTACATCTTGATAGGTTCCTGGCTGATTTAACTCATGAGAACTTAGTCCTGTTCCTGCCTTTGGCGAATACGGTTGAATGGTGTAGCCCTTGTACAATAAACTCTTATCGTAGATCTGTTTTAACAACCACCAAACACTCTCCATATATTTTGGTTCGTAGGTAATATATGGATCATCCATATTTACCCAGTACCCCATTTGTTTGGTTAGGTTATTCCAAATATCCGTATAACGCATTACTGCTTTTCTACAAGCGGCATTGTATTCTTCTACAGAAATGGTTTTTCCAATATCTTCTTTTGTGATCCCAAGCTCTTTTTCTACACCAAGTTCAATTGGTAATCCATGTGTATCCCAACCAGCTTTTCTTTTTACCTGATATCCTTTCATGGTCTTATAACGTGGAAAAATATCCTTAATCGCACGTGCTAATACATGGTGTACTCCTGGTAATCCGTTTGCCGATGGTGGTCCTTCAAAAAACACATAGGGCGTATTGCCTTCTCTGGTAGAAACACTTTTTTCAAAGATATTATTCTCTTCCCAATAGGCTAAAATTTCGTTAGCCACATTTGGTAAGTTAAGTCCTTTATATTCAGGGAATTTCGTACTCATAAATCACAAATTCTAATAAGATTGCGAAATTACGTATTTTCTTGTAATTCTGATTCTAAAAGCCTGTAAATTCTACGTATTGTATTCTCTTTGTTATTTCGAGATAAGTATGACCGAGAAATCTGCAAATTGAGATTCCTCGTCACTACGTTCTGTCGGAATGACACTTCTAGTCATTTCGAAAAGAGTTTCATTTATTGAAACGATGGAGAAATCTATTTCCGTAAACAGTTTTTCGAGATTTCGCATATTCGCTAAAGCTTCATTCGAAATGATGAAAAAAATCAAGTACGTTTTACTAATTAATGCCTCGCTCTTTTTTGATTGTTTCATAAGCAGCTTGTATACTCTGAAACTTTTCTTGAGCTCCTTTTACATGCTCTTTACCAACTCCTTGAAGTTTATCTGGATGGTATTTTTTTGCCATTTTTCGATACGCTTTCTTCACTTCTCCATCGGTAGCAGATTTTGTGATCTCCAAAATCTTATACGCATTCCCAGAAGCGCTATAAAACATCGCTTTTATCGACTCAAAATCGTGTTGATTGATGTATAAGTATCCGGCCATTTTCCTGATCTCTTCTACCTCTACATCTGAAACAAATCCGTCTGCTTTGGCAATACCGAATAAAAAGTGGATCAATTGTAGACGCGAAGCATGTGGCATGTGTTGTCTAATTTGCAGACATACTTGTCGAGCAGATATTTGCTTCTTTACAATCCCTTTGAATAAAGCAAAGGCCTTGTTAGCTCTTTCTTTGCCATACATACCAGTGAACTGAGTTCTTACAAAACTCAATTCTCGTTTGTCTACTTTTCCATCGGCTTTAATTACTATAGAGGCTAATACTAAGAGGCTTATTTCAAAATCACCACTTTGCGTATTCATACTTCGACCAGCATGGCGCTTTTGAAATTCTTTTTGCTCTTTTACAAAATCCTCTTTAGAAAAAGCATCCACAGCACTTCCTGCAGCAAAACCAATTGCAGCCCCAATTGGGCCTCCAAAAGTGAACCCTATTCCGGCTCCTAACCATTTCGAAAAATTTGACATGTATTCAATCTTAATTGCTCCAAATATACATATTTGATTGCGTTTTTATCATTATCTTTGTTCTCTAAATTTTTAAGAAATTATGTATCCAGAAGAATTAGTAAAACCAATGCGCGAAGAATTAACCAATCAAGGTTTTTCAGCGTTATATACAGAAGGTGATGTAGACAGTGCTTTATCTCAAGAAGGCACTACTTTAGTGATGGTAAACTCTGTATGTGGATGTGCAGCAGGAACTGCAAGACCAGGTACACTGGCCTCATTATTAGGCGATAAAAAACCAGATCATTTAACAACTGTCTTTGCGGGAGTGGATAAACAATCTACTCAAAAAGCAAGAGAATATATGATCCCATTCCCTCCTTCTTCTCCGGCGGTAGCGTTGTTTAAGGATGGTGAGTTAGTTCATATGTTAGAGCGTCATCATATTGAAGGAAGATCTGCTCAAATGATCGCAGAAAACTTAGTTTCTGCTTATGATGAGTTTTGTTAATCCAAAATTTAAAAAGAATTCAAAAATCCACTTCTAACCGAGTGGATTTTTTATTTTTATACAATGGATACACATCTTATCATTCAGAATACTATTCAATTTGTAAAAGAAACCTTAGAAGGTGCCGAAGGAGGTCATGATTGGTTTCATATTCAACGTGTACTAAATAATGCAAAGTTGATTGCCCAAGACGAAGATGTGGACCTGTTTATTGTCCAACTCGGAGCACTGCTACACGATATTGCCGATGCAAAATTTTATGATGGAGATGAATCTGTTGGGCCCAAAAAAGCAAGAGCTTTTTTAGAGAGTCAAAAAGTGCCCGAAGCTACAATTGTACATGTCGAGAATATTATCAAGTATATTTCATTCAAATCAAGTTTATCAGGAGGTGCTACTTTCACTTCTCCTGAATTGGATGTTATTCAAGACGCGGACAGATTAGATGCTATTGGCGCTATCGGAATAGCGCGTTGTTTTAATTATGGTGGATTTAAGAATCGTGTTTTATACGATCCTAACATTCCTTCAAATTTGAATATGACAAAAGAAGAATACAAGAAATCTGCATCGCCCACCATTAATCACTTTTACGAAAAACTACTCCTTCTAAAGGATAAAATGAATACGGATACTGGAAAGCGGATCGCTTCAGATAGACACATATATATGGAGGGTTTTCTTCAACAGTTCTTTGATGAATGGGATGGTAAAAAATAACTATTCATATCGAGTCGTATTAGGAGTTCCAGATCAGCATGTGCTGGATGCATTACTTGATGTATATCAACAATTGTTTGAGGACGCCAAACTTGATTTTTTTATTGAGAGAGTTCAAAACAAAAAAGATCTAATTATCGTTTTATGCTATGATCAAAATACACTTGCTGGTTTTAAATTGGGGTATAGATATGACGAAAACACCTTTTACAGTTGGGTAGGAGGGGTCTTGTCTTGTTTTAGAAAGCAAGGAATCGCGCAAAAACTCATGGAACATCAGCATATGTATGCAAAAGAAAAGGGCTATCAAAAAGTTCGTACAAAATCCATGAATCGTTTTAAACCTATGATGATTCTCAATCTAAAAAATGGTTTTGAGATTGTAAAAGTCTACACCAACGATAGTGGGCAAACCAAGATTATTTTTGAAAAGAATATAAAAAAAAGCCCTCATCAATGATAAAGGCTTTGCTTTTGATTTTTCATTTGCATATGTTTTTGCTTATGATAAAATGCTGATTACTAATTGCGCAATTGGCTTTGTAACTAGTATTATAAGTGATGTTATGAATGCTATCATTATTATTCTTTTTAAGAGAGTTATTTAATTTGTCCGTTGTTAATTGTAACCATTTCATGCTTTTCTTCTGAAATAAAATTGAGCTCGATGCTATCAAATTCTTCAAAATCTTTAATTTCATTTTTAAGAATGGAATTGATTTTTGCCGCTTCGACCTTTAAAGATTTGTACTTGCAATTTTTCAAGACATACTCAACTTTTTCTGTAGAGAAGTTCCCTTTTGTATCAAATTGAATTCCTTTAGAATACATATCTATAGAAACATCTTCGCAATCGCAATTCTCTTTGAGAAGGTTTTCAATTTTACGGATGGCTAATTGATCTTCATTATAACTGTCTAGATAGCTATCCAAAGAAAATACAATTGTTAAAGAAAAGAATACAGCTAAAGCTAATATTAGTTTTTGTTTTGGTGTTTTTAAATACTCCATATCTAAATGATTTTTATTGGTTTCTGAGTTCAAATTACCTTTGAAAAAAACCTAAAAACAAGTAATGATTCCCTATTTTGAAGAAAAAAAGGAAGAAAAATTATTATTCAAAATATTGATTATCAATAATTTAACTTTATCTTAAAATTGATTGAAGCAGGAGAGTTGAGCAATCCCTAAATTTATAAATTTAGGGTTCTAAAGAGTTATTTTCTACGATTGATCGTTCAACTTTTTAATATAAAAAGATGGATTTAAGCCTGTGTGCTTTTTAAAATATCGAGTAAAAGAATCGGCACTTTTATAGCCTACCTCTTCAGCAATTGATTGTATAGAATATTGCCTAAATTGTTTATTATTTTTTAATCGCAACACTGCATAGTTGATTCGTAAATCATTGATATATGTGTTGAAGTTTTTTTGATAATGCGAATTAATGACTTTAGACAAGTAAGATGTATTGGTCTTTATTTTCTTAGCAACATTATAAGAGTTACATTCTTGCTGTAAAAAATATTCTTTTGCTTCTAACTTTTTCAATCCTTGTAAAATTTGAGCTCTGATATCTTCTGCAACATCTTTTCCAGACTCTTCTTCCGAACTGGTAACTTCCTCGTTTTTGTCGTCAATACTTGTTTTTCCTACAAGTGTTTCAAAGTGCTTCGAATTCCCTTTCTTTTTTTTATAAAATTGATAGAGTATAATCAACAACAAAATCACTAAACCTGTAGCAATCCATGTAATATATTTAAAGGAATTTTTCTTATAATTAATGGCTTCTAATTCTGCCTCAAAATCCTTTAACTCTTCTTCTTTAAATTTTGAAATTACGTCATCTTGAATTTTTTTAAATTCATCTGTAGTGTGAATATATTTCTCAAAGTAAAAATTAGATTTTTCTATACTATCGCTATATTTATACGCTTTTGCTAGCAACTTATAATGCTCTTCCATAAAACCTTCTTCTTCTGGTTTTACGCCATAATTTTTCAGTCCTTTTTCTAGTATTTCTACTGCTTCTGCATATTTTTTCTGACCAATATACACTTTTCCATAACCCGCAGACAACACTAGTTCTTCTCCTTTATTTAATGGTAAACATATGTTTTTGGATGTATCAAAACTAACAAGTGCTTTCTTAAAATCATTACTCAGTACATTTACAAATCCGAGAGTTCTGTACAATGATTTATCCAAACAAGTGTCTTTTATTTTTTTATTTAACAGTAAAGCTCGATCTATATAATGTTTTGCCGAATCCTTCTGCTTGGTTTTCAAGTACGTTAGAGAAACATAATATAGTGCTGCAATTCTAGATCTTAATCTTGCTTGATTTTTTATAGAATCCTTTTCTTCATCTGCACTTAATATTAAAGCTTGTTTTTGATTTCCTATAGCTCCATTATAATCGCCAATCGTAGATTTTATATATCCCAATTGAGATAAGACCGCCATTTCCATTCCTTTATTACCAATTTCTTTTGATAAGTCTAGTACCTTTGTATATGCATCTATAGACTCTTTCCAAACTCCTTGAAAGAAATATGAATTTCCAAAAGAATAGTATGTAAACATGAGTTCACTTTTGTTATCTAACGATTCGCTAATGGACAAAAGGCGTTCTTTTTCATATACAAATTCATCGAATTTTCTTTGATAAATACGATAGTTAATGAGAAAATTCAATCCAATAAACTCTTCTCTTAGATTGTTTTCCTTTTTTGCTTTTTTAAGATAATATTGGGCTACTTTTTCAGCTTTATTAAAATCAGATTTGAACGTTTCTTTAGCAATTGATGAGAGCTCACGATAGCTTTTACCTGCTAAGGTGTCCAGAGTTTGAGCTTGCCCGAAATAAGAAAACAAACAAAAAAGAAAAGCCAGTAAAACGCGAATTTTCATTATAAGATAGAGCCTATGAATACTGATGTGAAGATATAAAAAATCTCTAGGGTCTAAGCGAGTAATTGTTATTCATTTTACTTAGAACTCATCTTTATCATTTTTCTCTGCAGGTGCTTTTTTTGCAATTCGTTTTTAGTGAGATCAATAGCAACTAGTAGTTCTTTTTTTGCTTCTTCCTCTTTTCCCAATTCATTTAGAATTTGAGCCTTCAAAGAATAAAATAAGGCGTTCTTTTTTAATGCTCCCTCTCTGTTCATTGTCACCAATGTTTCCAATCCAATTTTGAGGCCATAGAACTTGTATAGAGGCACTATTCTATTCAATCTAACAATAGGTGAGTTTACATATTTTAACTGCAAATCATAAAGCTTCAAGATTTTCTTCCAGGCTATATTTTTAAAAGAAGAAGCTTCACAATAATAATAAGAAACCGCTGCTTGCAAATAGTAAGAAGGGTTGTTTGAAGGGTTCTCTTTGGAATCGTACAGGTGTCCCATCCCGATTTGAATTAGCTCTTTATTATATAGTTTTCTGTCCTGATGTTCTAAATCGATCAGTTCATTTTGATCGTCAATTCTAGCATCAAATCTAGCCGTATGAAAACACATTAAGGCAATCAATGCATGTGTTTCGGAAATGTTCGTGGTTTTATTTTCTAAAAGCAATAATGCCAACCGAATTGCTTCGTAACAGATATCTCTCTTAATTATTACTGCTCCTGTACTCGCCGTATATCCTTCTGTAAAGAGTAGGTAGATTACTTTTAATACAATACTAATCCGAGAAGAGAGTCCCATTTCCACTGGAATGTCTAGTGTTTTTATACTTTCTTTGAATTTTTTCTTCGCTCTGGTGAATGATTTTGCAACAGCGTCTTCTTTTTTCAGAAGTGCTCTTGAAATCTCTTTGTTGCTAAATCCTCCAATTAATTTAAGGCTTAAGATAATCTGACTTTCTGTAGGTAGGGAAGGATTGCAACAGGCAAAGATCATTTTGAGTTGACTATCATTAACAGTAGTATCTAACGACACCTCTTTGTCTACATCTGAAAGCTCGGACATCAAATCATATATTCCGTCGTGCTTGTGTACTTTTTGCTCCCTTCTAAATATATCAATCAATCCATTATTTGCAACTCTTAACAACCACGCTGTAGGGTTTTTAGGCACTTCTTTATATCCCCATACCTGCATCGCTTTTAAAAAAGCATCCTGAACTACATCTTCTATTTTTTCTAGGTGAGTCGCGCCGAATTTATGAACGAGTATGGCAACTATCTTTCCGTATTCGTGCCTGAAAATATGCTCTAAAGAATCATTTTTCTGGGTTGCATTCATTGTATGAATATAAAAAAAGTCCGAAAATAATTTTTCGGACTTTTTATTTTATTGATTTAGGATTACATATCCATAGACATGATTTCTCTCACCTCTACTGTGCTTCCTTCATAGTCAAAAATGGGACAGCCTTTAGAAATTTCAACAGCCTCAGCCAAATCTTTGGCAGATACAATAAGGTATCCTCCTACAATCTCTTCTCCTTCTGCAAAAGGCCCATTAGTAACAACTTCTCCTCTATTCTCTACTACTTTACCATCTGCACCTAAAGGTAAGCCATCTACTAAACGTCCTTCTTCTGTTAAGCCTCCCATCCAAGTGGCCCAAACTTGCATATGTGCTTGTTTTTCTTCTTGAGATAGTTTGTTGAAGTTCTCATCTCCGCCTCTAAATAAATACAAAAAATTACTCATCTTTTTTAATTTTAAATGTTATTGATATTTCTCTAAAGACGAATTAATTTATCCGTATTGGACAAATTACTTCATTTTTTTATTTTCCTGGAAAATCAGCTCTTCTCTTTTCCAAGAAAGCCGTGGTTCCTTCTTTAAAATCTTCTGTTCCGAAGCAGTTTCCAAACTCAGCTATCTCTACCTCAAAACCATCTATTCCATCTACAAAGTTTGCGTTTACCGCTTTTATCGCTGCGCCAATGGCTACACTTGAATTTCGCATGATCTTGCTTGCTAATTTTTCCGCTAACGGAAGCAACTCTTCTTGTGGAATCACATAGTTCACCAATCCACATGCTTTAGCTTCTTCAGCAGACATCATTCCTGCAGTCATGATCAATTCCATCGCTTTTCCTTTTCCCACCAATTGCGGTAATCGTTGCGTACCTCCATATCCAGGGATTACTCCTAAAGATACTTCTGGCAAGCCCATTTTCGCATTGTCCGATGCAACTCTAAAGTGACAAGACATCGCTAATTCTAAACCTCCTCCTAACGCAAAACCGTTCACGGCTGCAATTACTGGAGTGGATAGATTTTCGACAAAGTCAAATAATTGTTCTTGTCCATTCGCGGCCAATTTTCCACCCTCTTCTACCGAAAAATCGGCAAATTCAGAAATATCGGCTCCAGCCACAAATGCTTTTTGTTCGCTGCCGGTAATAATAATCGCCTTCGTATCTGCATCATTATTTAAGGTTTCGAATGCAGTATGCAACTCAGCAATCGTTGCTTTATTTAAAGCATTTAATTTTTTAGGTCTATTAATAGTAATGGTTGCTAACCCTTCATTATTGTTGACTAAAATATTTTCAAAAGTCATATCTATGTTGATTATTTTTTAGGTAAAGTTACAGTAAATACAGTTCCGATTCCAGCAGTTGAGGCAAATTTAATGGAACCTTCGTATGCTTCGATAATGTTTTTTATCATGGGTAGTCCAAGTCCCATTCCACTTGATTTCGTGGTGAACTTAGGTTCAAAAACAAGGTGTTTTACATCTTCTTGTATTCCTTTTCCATTGTCTTCTACTTCTATTATTATATTCCCATTATCTTCAGAAACGGTAACATCGATTTTTGGTGTTTCTTCTCCTTCAACGGCTTGAATCGCATTCTTGATTAAATTGGTTAGAATTCTAATCAATTGTGTTTTGTCTAACAATGCATATAATTCTTTTGCTTTTGGGTGATATGAAATAAATGACTCATTAAAAATATCCAGCGCCATTTTCACCACACCAATTACTTCTATTTGTTCTTTTTTCTGTTTTGGCATCTTTGCAAAATCAGAAAATGCAGAGGCAATAGAACTCATTACATCTATCTGCTGAATCAATGTTTCGGAATACTCTTTCAGTTTTTCTTTTACACTTGGGTCTTCTGGGTCAAATCTTCTTTCAAAGCTTTGAACACTTAATCTCATGGGAGTCAATGGATTCTTAATCTCATGAGCCACTTGTTTCGCCATCTCTCTCCAAGCCTGTTCACGCTCACTTTGCGCTAATTTAACCGCACTTTCTTCTAGCTCATCTATCATACTATTATAAGCCTCTACTAACGTAGTAATTTCTGAACTGGCTGTCCCTAAAATGATCTTTTCATTACGCTTATTCAGTCGCGTTTTATGCATCTTATCTGAGATCGTCTTTAAAGATCGTGTGATGTAACTAGATAAGAAATAGGCCAGTACAATGGCAATTAAAAACATAAAAAAGTATACGACACTTAATCTCGATAAGAACTCTTCTAGCTCTTTTTCTTGCTCTAGATTATCTTGGGTAAATTCTAACTTTAAGATCCCTATTCTTTTCGCGTATGGATCTAAAATATAGGTGTACGACGTTTCGTAACTAATTTTCTCTCCTTCTTTAATGTTTAAAATCCTGTCACTTGAAAGATTTGTCAATTCAGTGACAATGTCCTTGGAAAGATTATCAGGGATGGTGTCTTTTAATCCAAATGGAATCGATGTTTTTAAGAGTTCCCCATTGAGATCATACATGGTGATCTCGAAATTGTGAATATCCGAAAGCTCATAAATTCTATTCTGAAAAATACGTTTTAGGTTTTCCGTATTAACAAGATAAGTTGTCTTCTTTGTAAGTTCAATATTTATGTCCTTCTTAACGGTCCGTTCTTTACGACCAAAACGCTTAATGTTATATTCTTTGGTCTGTTCATCATATTGATAAATAGTAACCGTTACAATCAACACGGAAGCCATCAATACTAGAAGGATCATTGCTAAAAAGATCCGTATTCGAAGCGATATGTTTTTAAATGGATTCAATTATTCTCCTAAAACGATTCTTTTTGTTTTCATAATTAACAAGTCGTCGAACTCTCCGTCCTTGTCCCAATCATATTTACTTATTCCTTTAAAGCCATTCTTTATTTTCTCAATATAGTACGCTTCTTTTACATCTCTTCCATCATAAAAGAACTCGATAAAAAGGGAATCCCCTTGTACATCCCAAGTCCCTGAAGAATCTCCATGTCTTTCGCCTTTTCTGTTTAAAGACCATGTTGTAAACGTTCCATCACTCTTGTATAACGATTGTACTCTTCTTGCCGGATTGTTCTCAAACTTATCTTCAAAAACATTGGTAGAATCCGATTTATTAAATGTGGGCATTTCAATCTTCATATACTTTGTCTCCCATGAATCAGTCATGTATTCCTTCAATGATTTTTCTTTTGGAGAACAGCTTACAAATAGCGTTCCAAAAACAACCAAAAACCCTAGTATATATTTTGTTTTCATCCTTTCAATTTCTTTTTGATCTTTCGTATGGTCGGCGAACTTATAAAAAACAAGTAAAGCCCTGACAAGATAGTTAATAAACCTAAGACAGAAAAGACTCTTAAGATCCAATTTGTTATGTGATCTCTGGTTTCAAAATCCATCACATGTAGCATCCATAAGAAATCAAATCGTCTCCAATTATCATTTCTAACGGAAGTAATTTTAGCTAGTTCTGGATGAACATATACCACCGTATTTGAAGGGTGATCTAGCGTAATTGCATATGCTGGCAATGGCTTTTCTCGATATTCATGTCCTTTGGTAATATCTTTCTCCATTAGGTATGCTATTTCGCGAATCCCGATTTCTTCATGCAATCTGCTTTTTACAAAAGACACACACTCTTCTTGACTCAATGCTTTACTTACCTTGTATTTATCTTTGCTTAGATTCACAAAAACAATATCATTTGATCTGGTAATTCGTAGAAGGCTATCTTTTTTTACTACGATTCCTTCTATAGTCTTTATGGGTTTTGGGTCTGTTTCTTGAAGGTGAAAAAGCAGTTTTCTTGCTGGTTCTTGATATTCAAAATCGAATGTATGCTCCGTTTTATCCAATAAAGTCTCTCCATGGACATCGTCCATGTCATTCCAACTAAAGTATAAACCTCCGATGGTCCAAAATAAAAATTGAATTCCGATAAACAATCCTAAATAGCGATGTGTTTTTCGTGTAATTCTTTGTGTCTTAATTCCCATAATTCATCTTATAAAAAAAGTCATTACATACCATGCAATGACTTTCTATTTGTTAAAAAACACTGCGTGTTTTAGCCTACGATATTGATGATTTTACCAGGAACAATAATCACCTTTTTAGGTGTACGTCCTTGTAATTGTGCTTGCGTTTTTTCGTGTGCCATGACTACTTTTTCCATTTCGTCTTTAGGCATGTCTAGTGGAAGTTCTAATGTAAACCTCATTTTTCCATTAAAAGAAATTGGGTAATTCTTAGAGCTTTCTACCAAATGCTTCGCTTCAAAAATTGGAAACGCAGCTGTAGAAATTGATTCTGAATGTCCTAACTGACTCCAAAGCTCTTCAGCAATATGAGGTGCATATGGAGAAACCAATATCAATAAAGGCTCAAGAATCGCTCTTTTATTACATTTCTGCGCTGTTAGTTCATTCACCGCGATCATAAAGGTAGAAACCGATGTATTAAATGAGAAGTTCTCTATATCTTCTTCTACTTTCTTAATCGTTCTATGTAATGTTTTAAGTTCTTCTTTTGTAGGAGCATCCTCGGAAACTGAAAATTCCTCTCCGTTATAGTATAGTTTCCACAGTTTCTTTAAGAAAGAATATACTCCTGAGATTCCAGAAGTTTTCCAAGGTTTTGCTTGCTCTAAAGGTCCTAGAAACATTTCAAACAGACGCAATGAATCTGCCCCATATTCTTCACAAATATCATCTGGATTGACCACATTGTACTTGGATTTAGACATTTTTTCTACTTCACGAGAAACTTTAAAAGTCTTATTATTATCAGTTATAAACTCTGCACCCTTAAAGTCTTCTCTCCAATTTTCAAAGGCTTTAGTATCAAGCTCACCAGATGAGTTTACAAGAGAAACATCCACATGAATTTTCTCAATTGAATTATAATTTATTGAAAACAACTCTCTATCAATATATTTTTTATCATCCCCAACAAATAAATGTTCAATTTTATCTCTAATATTCATCCTTTTTATAGGAATTGTAATTTGATCATTACAAATAAAAACATTTGGAAATCTAAAAGATTTTATTACTGTTAGATCAATATCTTCACCATCAACATGTTTCTTAGTTATATTAATTACTAATCTATTAACAAATGCACTCGTCCCCAAAATCATTCCTTGGTTGATTAGCTTTTTCGCAAATTCATCAACAGGTAGTAATCCTCTATCAAACAAGAATTTTTGCCAGAAACGTGCATATAATAAATGCCCTGTAGCATGTTCAGAACCTCCGATATATAAATCTACTTGTTTCCAATAATCCAAAGATTCTTTAGAAGCAAACTCGTTGTCGTTATGCGGATCCATATACCGGTTGAAGTAATAAGAACTTCCTGCCCAACCTGGCATGGTGTTTAATTCTAAAGGGTAAATGCCATTATCTTGTTGAGATTTCTCACCTTCGTTCGAAATGACAAGCTTATTAGAGACTACTTGGTTTGTATTGGTGTCCCAAGCCCACACGTCGGCGTTTCCTAAAGGCGGTTGACCGTCTTCGGTAGGTAAATATTTTTCAACTTCTGGTAATACAATGGGTAAATGCTCAGCTGCTATCATTTGAGGCATTCCATCTACATAATATACTGGAAATGGTTCTCCCCAATAACGTTGTCTGCTAAAGACAGCATCTCTTAGTCTATAATTTATTTTTCCGTACCCAATGCCTTGTTTCTCCATTTCATAGATCACGGTTTTCATTGCTTTCTTATACTTCAAACCGTTTAAGAAATCTGAGTTTGCAATGATAGTATTTTCTTTATCCGCAAATGCTTCCTCAGAAATATCTACACCTTCAAAAATATTTGGAATCTCAATACCAAAATGCTTAGCAAAATCATAATCACGTTGATCTCCACATGGTACGGCCATTACAGCTCCTGTTCCATAACTCGCCAATACATAATCTCCAATCCAAATCTGCACTTTTTCTCCTGAAAACGGATGCACAGCATATGCTCCTGTAAAAGCACCTGAGATGGTTTTTACATCTGCCATTCTATCGCGTTCTGAACGTTTCGCTGTAGCCTCAATATAGCTTTCCACTTCTGCTTTTTGAGCAGCTGTGGTAATTTTCGACACCAATTCATGTTCTGGTGCTAAGGTCATAAAACTCACACCGAAAATAGTATCAGGTCTTGTGGTAAACACATCGATTTTTGCATCGTAACCATCTACAGGAAATGACACCATCGCTCCTTGGGAACGACCAATCCAGTTGGTTTGTGAATCTTTTAATGGTTGTGGCCAGTCAATAGTGTTTAGACCATCTAGCAAACGTTGTGCATATGCAGAGATACGCATAGACCACTGTGTCATTTTCTTGCGAATCACAGGATGACCTCCACGTTCTGAAACCCCGTTTACGATTTCGTCATTTGCCAATACCGTTCCTAATGCCGGACACCAGTTTACCTCTGTGTCTGACAAGAAGGTTAAACGGTATTGCAATAGTATTTTTTGTTGTTCTTTATTAGAAAATCCATTCCATTCTTCAGCAGTAAAAGACACTACATCTTCATCACACACCGCATTCACAGATTTGTTTCCGTTTTGTTCAAAAGCAGCTATTAATGTTGATACATCTTCAGCTTTATCAGTATCCTTATTGTACCACGAATTGAACAATTGAATAAAAATCCATTGTGTCCATTTGTAATATGCAGGGTTGGAGGTACGCACTTCACGTGACCAATCGAAAGAAAAACCTATTTGATCTAATTGTCTTCTATAGGTTGCAATATTCTCTTCTGTCGTCTTAGCTGGGTGTTGTCCTGTTTGGATGGCATATTGTTCTGCTGGAAGTCCAAAAGAATCATATCCTTGTGGGTGCAATACATTAAACCCTTTGTGACGCTTGTAACGCGCATAAATATCTGAGGCAATATACCCTAAAGGATGTCCTACATGCAACCCTGCTCCTGATGGGTAAGGGAACATGTCCAGTACATAATATTTAGGTTTATCTGAATCATTACTGGCCTTAAATGTTTGGTTCTCTGCCCAAAATTTTTGCCATTTCTCTTCTATCGCTTGATGACTGTATTGCATTGCTACTTTCTTCTTAAAGTGGGCAAAGTTACAGCTTCTATAGGAAAGAATAAAAGAAAATGCCCGTGATAACGAGATGTTCTAAATCTCACTGATTCTTAAAATTCAAACAGATATCAAAAAGGTGTGAATTCTTATCGTTTTATCATAAATCTATAATAAAATGCTGTTCTTTGTATAGATAAAATCACCAACCTTGAACAAGCAAATTTTAAGAGCGCATTTGGCCTTATTGGGTGCCAATATTATTTACGGGGTCAATTATATTATTGCCAAAGGTATTATGCCGCATAAAATAGGTGCTTCTGCCTTTATTTTTTTACGTGTTGTAGGCGCGGGTTTATTATTTTGGTTGATCAAATCTTTTATCAAAGAAAAGGTTTCTAAAAAAGATTTAGGGCGTTTGGTTCTGTGTGGTTTGTGTGGTGTCGCGGTCAATCAACTATTCTTTTTTCATGGTTTAAATTTGACATCTCCCATAGATGCTTCCGTAATTCTTACTGCAGTACCCATTTTAGTAATTATATTTAGTGCGCTAATTTTAAAAGAACGTATAACCTCCAATAAGGTACTTGGAGTAGTCGTGGGAGGCATTGGAGCTTTTTTACTTATTTGGTATGGAAGTTCCGATACCGGAACCAGTTCTTTACTCGGGAACTTATTTGTCTTTATCAATGCTTGTTCTTATGGTTTGTATTTAGTAATCGTTAAACCTTTAATGAAAAAATACAATCCCATTACCGTGATAAGTTGGGTGTTCTTATTTGGTTTCGTTTTTGTATTTCCTGTCGGAATCAATGATGCTATAACTACCAACTTTGAAGCCTTTACTACGCATACATATATAACGGTTGCTTTTGTTATTCTTGGGACTACTTTCCTGGCATATCTTTTCAATATTTATGCGCTTAAAAATGTTTCTCCTGCGGTGAGTGGTAGTTATATTTATATGCAACCAGCCATTAGCTTTATTATGGTGAGTATCTATGCATATTGGTTAGGGCATGAGCAATACAAAGGGGACATAAGTTTAGTAAAAATCTTAAGCTGCCTCTTAGTATTCTTAGGTGTTTTTCTGATTAGCAGAACTCCCAAAAAGGCATAAAAAAACCGCAATTTATTCTGAATATATTTCAGAACAAATTACGGTAGGCATATATAAAGTCGTAAGAATTACTTTACAGGAACGCTTACAATCGTGTTTGCCCATCCTAAGTATAACTTCCCGTCTTGTACAGTTATTGAAAATGCTTCAATTGAATCTGCCGATTTAGTAACGGTTGCTTTTACTCGAGCAACATCTTTATCTTTATTGTATGAAAACGCTCCCCAATCATTCGTTGCCGAATTAATGATGACCGTCCATTCTTTTTCTCCAGGAATTGTAAACAATGAATAGGTTCCTGCTTTTACCTCTTCTCCTCCGAAGTTCACATCTTTATAAAAAGTGATCTGACTTGCTTCGTTCGCGCCAGTTCTCCATACTTTTCCGTTTGGAGCTAATTTGTCCAAGCTTCTCCCATCTAGTTGAGGTCTACTATATACAATCTTTAATACTTTGTCAGCACCTCTTGTTGGAGAAAGAACTACATCCGCAGGACTCTTATCTAGTGGGCGGAATTTTTGAGCATTTGCATCATTCGTAAAAATGACTGCAAAAACTAGGATAGCAATGGTTGAAATAAGTTTTTTCATGATATTGATTTAAGTTAATTATTTAATAGGAATAGTTCTTCAAATTTACTCTTCCTTACAAATAAAACTATTAATGTTCTGTTAAAGATTGTTAACGTCTAGCCCTTGTTTCTTGCGGTAATAAGCTGTGGTATACAAACGTATTTGTTGTGGTGTCTACTCCTAGTTCTAATCCCAACCTATGCACAGTTCCTACTTGAGATTCTAGTTCCGATGGTCTTCCGTCCATAATGTCTCTTTGTAATGAAGCAGTCGTTTCGTGTGGAAGTCCGTCTATAAAATGAAAAACTTTGTCAATAGAATCTTGATTTAGCGCTACTCTTTTCGCATTGGCTATTTGCACAATTTCCTTGGCGGTTTTTTGCATTATTGCTCTTACTTCGGGAGTTGTGCGCATCTCCCCTAGGGTAGCTCTTGTGAGTCCTCCAATGGCACTGACTGTGGTAATGAATAAGAACTTACTCCAAATGGCTTTCTGAATATCATCTGGATTATCATTTAGGATCCCTGCTTCGTCAAATACTTTTTTAAAGCTTTGAATTCTTCCGCCTTTTTGATTGTCTAATTGACCAAAGGCGATATAAGGTTCAATAGCCATATGATTAATTACTCCATAATCTTCAATTTTACTCACAATCTTACATAAGCCCCCTATAACTTGTTGCTCATCTAATACTGAAAGCAAAGCATCTGTATTTGTAACCCCATTTAGCAATGGAAGCACAGTAGAGTAATAACTTAAGATGGGTTTAATATCTTTTGCCGCATCGGCTACCTGCCATGTTTTGGTTGCTATAATGACTAAGTCTGGGTTTGAGATGGAGCGAACATTGTCTGTTGCATTCACAGGAAGTACCGTATAATCTCCTTTAATGCTTTTTAACTGCAGCCCATTCTTTTGAATCGTTTCTAGATGTTTTCCTCTGGCTATAAAATGAACTTCATTGCCGCTTTGCGCCAGTCTTGCACCGAAATATCCACCAACACCTCCGGTACCGTAAATAACAATCTTCATAAGTATTTATTTGTTAACAGCCGCAATCTGGATTGCATCCTTTATCTTTTGCAGAAGAAAATACATATTTCTTAAGCAAAAAAACAATGGCCAACCCTACGACTATATATAAGATAATTTCTTGCATCTAACTCAGTATTTGAAAAACTATCAAAGAAGAAACATATGCTATTAATCCCATTCCAAATAATTGGATTAATGGCCATTTCCAGCTCTTAGTTTCACGCTTTACAATGGCTAAGGTAGCCATGCATTGCATTGCGAAAGCATAAAAAACCAGTAATGACATTCCTACTGGGAAATTAAATCTCTTCTCTCCAGTAGTCGGATTAATTTCTGAAGCCATACGTTCTTTTATGGTTGATGTATCATCGTCGTCACTTTCTACGCTGTAAATCGTGGCCAACGTTCCGACAAATACTTCTCTAGCAGCAAAAGAAGTAATTAATGCAATTCCTATTTTCCAATCGTACCCTAAAGGTTTTATTACTGGCTCTATAGTCTTACCCATAATTCCAATATAAGAATTTTCTAACTTTGCTGATGCGATCTTTTGTTGTAATTCATCGGCAGAAATATCACTATTTTCGATTTGAGCACGTACATTTTTTTCTGCATCTACGTAAGATTGTGGTCCATTGGATGCCAAAAACCATAAAACAATAGAAAGTGCCAGTATAATTTTACCTGCTCCAATGACAAATGCTTTCGTTTTTTCAAGCACATCAAAAGCCATGTTTTTTAAAGAAGGTGCTTTATAATCAGGCATCTCTACCACAAAAAACGATTTGCTTTTAACCTTTAAGGTTTTATGTAAAATGTATGCTGCCAAAATAGCCGTAGCAAACCCTAGTATGTATAGCGCTAATAGCGTAAGTCCCTGCAAGCTTAAGAAGCCTAAAACTCTTCTATCTGGAATCATCAATGCGATCAATATCGCATATACTGGTAGTCTGGCAGAACAGGTTGTAAATGGTACGACCAAAATAGTAATTAATCGTTCTTTCCATCCAGCGATTGTTCTTGTAGACATCACGGCTGGAATGGCACAAGCTGTTCCTGAAATCAGAGGAATCACACTCTTTCCACTCATTCCAAATCGACGCATAATCTTGTCCATTAAGAATACCACTCTACTCATATATCCTGTTTCTTCTAAAATGGCGATGAACAAAAATAGGATAGCAATTTGAGGTATAAATATTAACACGCCGCCAATCCCTGGAATAATTCCTTCTGCGATCAAATCGTTTAATACTCCTTCTGGGAATTGTGATTTAACAAAAGTACTTGCGTCGGCAAAAAGGCCATCTATAAAATCCATGGGAACTGTTGCCCAATCGAAGATTGATTGAAAAATCAGCAATAAAATCCCAAAAAACAATACATAACCAAATATCTTGTGGGTAAAAACCTTGTCTAGTTTTGCACGTAGGTCTGAAGCTTTTGACCTATCAACAACATAGGTTTTCTTTAATACTTCATTGATTTTTTGATACCTGTAAATTGTCTCTTTATGTTGATATTTCTTTAGTTTAGAGGCATCGTGCTTGAAGTCAATAAGTTGTTGTTTTTCCTCTTCTGAAATAGAGTCTGGAAAACTATTTTGTGTGATCATTAGCCATAACTCATATAACGAGTAATTTGGGCTGATCTCTTTTAACCTTTCGAAATAATCAGTGTCTATTTTATGATTTACAGAACACAAGGGTGCTGCTTTGGCCGAAATGTAGGCCTTTACAATAGCAGATTTTACTTCTTCAATTCCTTCATTCTTTCTAGCACTTATTAGCAACACTTCAGAACCTAGTTCTTTTTGCAATTCGGTCAAATCGATAGAAATACCTTTCCGTTTCATTTCATCAGCCATGTTGATAGCCAATACTGTAGGAATTTCTAAATCTTTGATCTGAGAGAAGAGTAATAAGTTTCTTTTCAGATTCTCTATATCTGCTACTACCAAAATCACCTCCGGTGCATCTTCTTTATCGGAATTCAACAACGTTTTAAGAACAATACTCTCGTCTAATGAGGTTGGGTTTATACTATAGGTACCTGGTAGATCGGTAACCACCGCTTTGTGATCTTTTGAAAGATTACTAATGCCTGTTTTTTTATCAACCGTAACACCTGGATAATTCCCCACTTTTTGATTTAATCCGGTAAGTTGATTAAAAAGAGAGGTTTTTCCCGTATTTGGATTCCCTATTAAAGCAACATTTATGGAAGTAGGAGTCGACATTAACTAGGTTTAATGATTGCGATTTTTTCAGCCGTCTCTTTCCTTATAGCTAAATGACTTCCATTGACACAGATGTATAATGGATCATTCAGCGGTGCTAATTGCACCAGTTCAACTTCTGCCCCTGGCAGACAACCCATTTCTAATAATTTAAGAGGAATTTGATCTAAAGAGTCTTCAGAGATATATCCAAGTTCACCAATCTGTAGAGATGCTATTGTTGTCAAAAAAAAGATTTAGAAGGCAAAGATACCAAATTAGAATGATTCTAAACAAGTTAATCTTCAGCATATTCAGCCTTTAACAATTTTATATCATTCTTCACTTTTTCCATATCTTCTTTTTTCGTTCCATCATAAAACCCTCGAATACGACGTTCCTTATCTATTAACACAAATTGTTCGGTATGGATAAAATCATTTTCATCACCTTCACCTTCATCTAATACAGCAAAATAACTTTTTCGAGCCAAGTCATAGATATGCTTTTTAGGTCCGGTAGTTACATTCCATTTTTTATCTATAACTCCTTTTTTTAACGCGTACTCTTTTAATACGGGAACACTATCCATCACAGGTGTAACAGAATGTGAGAGAAACATAATATCGTCATCATCCCCATAATACTCTTGCAGTTCTCCCATATTATAAGCCATCACAATACAAATAGTCTGACAACGTGTAAAGAAGAAATCGGCAATATAGATCTTCCCTTCATAATCTTTATTTGTGATTGTTTTTCCATTTTGATTGATCAAAGAAAAATCAGCAATCTTGTGATTATTGCGAACATGTTTTATCGTTGGATCCACCAATTTTGGGTTCACATCTGAAGGACTATATACCTTTAATTTTTTATCCACTTTTAAAATGTGATAAAATGCTGTAATCCCAACTATAGAAAATACGACCAAGAAGATTAATGTAGGTATTGATTTCTTAAAAAAGTGCAGGTTCATTTAAAAGTATTTATATTTACAAACACAATGCAAAGTTAGTTTATAATGAGGTTTTTATCACTATTATTTTTCTTTTTAACGCTATCTCTTTTTGCTCAAAAAAAGGAGTATTATAAAGATGCTTACCTCAATGAATTAACTAAAGGAGAAAAAAAGAATGCTGCTAAAAAATTAGTGTTTCAGAGAAATGTAAACACTGCAAATTACGATGTAAAATATCATAAATTGCAATGGGATGTAGATCCGACCGAAGCTTCTATTAGTGGCACCGTTACCACGCACTTTGTTGCCGAAGAGGATATGTCTTCTATTACCTTTGATATGGCAAGTAACCTAACGGTTTCTGCTGTCACGCAAAGAGGTGCAAACCTGTCATTTACCACAAACTCTGATGAACTAATCATTACGCTACCAACAACTTTAAACCAAGGGGTATTAGATTCATTAAAAATAGCGTACAGCGGTAATCCTGTGAGTACTGGGTTTGATTCGTTCGAAATAAGTACCCATAATGGAACACCTGTTTTATGGACGCTTTCCGAACCCTATGGAGCTAAAGGTTGGTGGCCGTGTAAACAAGATTTAACGGATAAGATAGATTCCATAGATGTATACCTAACACATCCAAATGCATATAAAGGAATTTCTAATGGTTTACGTATTTCCGAAACTGCGATAGGAGGTGATCTTGTAACACACTGGAAACATAAATATAAGATTCCAGCTTATTTGATTGCTATCGCTGTCACTGATTATACCGAATACTCACACCATGTGACCAATGGTAATTTTGATATTGTGAATTATGTGTACCCAGAAACACTCACTTCCGCTCAAAGTTCAACTCCGATTACGGTGGATATCATGAACCTTTTTGTAAATCTGTTTGAGCAGTATCCTTTTGCCGATGAAAAATATGGGCATGCCCAATTTGGTTGGGGCGGTGGTATGGAACACACCACTGTTTCTTTTATGGGTAATTTTAGCAGAGGGCTGATTGCCCATGAATTAGCACATCAATGGTTTGGAAACAAAGTAACTTGTGGTTCCTGGGAAGATATTTGGTTAAATGAGGGGTTTGCAACGTACTTAAATGGATTGGTTATTGAAAATCTAGATGGCGAATCTGACTTTATTGCTTGGAAACAAGGAAAAAACAACTCTATTACTTCTACTACTTCTGGGTCCGTACTATGTACGGATGTTACTTCTGTATCTAGGATATTCAGTTCAAGATTGAGCTATAATAAAGGTTCAATGTTGCTGCACATGCTGCGATACAAACTTGGCGATACTGACTTTTTCAATGCAATAAAGAACTATTTACAAGATCCTAAATTGGCTTATGGTTTTGCTAAAACTCCCGAGTTAATTCAACATCTTGAAACGGAAGGCGGCGAAAGTCTTACTGAATTTTTTGATGATTGGTATTCTGGTGAAGGGTATCCAAGTTATCAAATTACTTCAAATGTAGATGGTAATGATGTTGCCATTACTGTAAATCAAACACAATCACATAACAGTGTTTCTTTCTTTGAAATGCCTTTAACCTTTAAAATTGAAGGAGCTTCTGGAGAGGAGGAAACTATTAGGGTTGATCATACCACAGATGGTCAAGTTTTTAATCATACTGCTGCATTTCCTATTGCAAATGTAGTTTTTGATCCTAAATCTGATATTATTAGCCGTAATAATACTGCTACACTTTCTATTGCGAATGATGTGTTAGAAGCTGGGATACGCATTTTCCCTAATCCTGTTGTAGAGAATCTCACAATACAAGTGTCGAACAGTATTCAACTACAAAAAATTGAATTGTTTAACGCACTCGGGCAATTAGTTTTTAGCAAAACAAGCCCAGCAGAAATTACTGCGCTCTCAAGATTAAGAAATGGTGTCTATATTTTGAAAATTACTACCGATAAAGGTTTGTTAACTAAAACTTTGTTAAAATAAAAAGCCTTACCTACTTAAACCTTTTACAACTCTCTTTAAAAACGTACATTTGTGCGTTTTAAATACTTGACCAAAATTCCTTATGGAAATATTAATAAAAGCATCACAATTTATTTTAAGTCTTTCTTTATTGATCGTCTTACATGAGCTTGGACATTTTATCCCAGCGAAACTATTCAAAACAAAAGTTGAGAAGTTTTATCTATTCTTTGATTACAAGTTTTCTTTGGTCAAAAAGAAAGTGGGAGAAACTGTCTACGGTATAGGATGGATTCCTCTTGGAGGTTATGTTAAAATTGCCGGAATGATTGATGAGAGCATGGATAAGGAGCAAATGAAAGGCGAACCTCAACCTTGGGAGTTTAGATCTAAACCAGCTTGGCAACGCCTTATTATTATGTTGGGTGGTGTTTTTGTGAATTTTGTATTAGGTATTTTTATCTATATCATGTTAATGTATTCGTATGGTGAAAAGTATTTGCCAAACGAAAATGTTACAGATGGTGTTTGGGTTACGGATTCATTGGCTATTCAGGTAGGTCTCCAAAATGGTGATAAGATCCTCTCTGTAGACGGAGAAAAGCTTCGAAAATTTTCGGATATAACGGTCGCTTTCATTAATGGAAATACATTTACCATAGAACGAGACGGTCAAACAATTGAGAAAGATCTTCCTGTTGATTTTATCTCTAAGTTAATAGATAGAGGTAAAGACGCTGGCGCTATTGTTTCACCAAGATATCCTTTTATTATTGGGAAAATCCCTGATGAGTCTCCTAATAAAGACTCAGGTCTTCTAGCTAAGGATCTTATTGTTAAAGTAGACGGTCAAGAGGTAAAATATTATGATGACGTACAAAGCCTGCTTAAGGAGCGTAAAGGCCAGAACATTCAATTATCTGTAAAAAGAGATAGCAGTGTTGAGGAAATCTCAGTTTCCATTACAGAAGAAGGGAAACTAGGAATATATGCCGCAGATTTGAAAATGAGCGATTTAGGAAAAATGGGGTATTATGAATTAGCAGATGTTTCATATACCTTTTCAGAAGCGATTCCTGCTGGTTTCCGAAAATCTTATGAGACGCTTAGCAATTATGTAAAACAGTTAAAAAAGATCTTTAACCCAAGTACAGGAGCATATAAAGGTTTAGGAGGCTTTATTTCTATTGGGAGTATTTTCCCTTCTGAGTGGAGTGCTCAAAGCTTTTGGAATATCACAGCTTTCTTATCTATCATGCTTGGTTTTATGAACCTATTACCTATCCCAGCTTTAGATGGGGGTCATGTGGTGTTTACACTATGGGAAATGATTACTGGTAAAAAACCAGGAGACAAGTTCTTAGAATATGCACAGGTGGCAGGTTTCATATTGTTGATTGCACTACTGCTCTTTGCGAATGGAAATGATATTTTTAGACTCTTTAACTAGGGTTACGGTTAGGAACGTTTCTTAATTTTAATAGACACTGCTAAAGGTTGAAAGTACAAATAGCGTGTACTACAATCTTCACAGGAATACGCCTTAGAAAAAGGGATATATTTAAGTGGTGGTTTTCTGTTACGCCGACTCCTATTAACTGATTTGCATTTAGGACATTGTTTCATATTACGGGAGGGTTTGGAAGACAGTCCGCAATATAGACTATATTTTCAGAAGAAGTTGTAACTATTTAAACATAAAACAGTTACAACTTTTTTAGTTTTTCCAATCGATCTTGCTATTCCCTTAATGTCTTACCATCAGATCATCAAAATCATTTTTTCAACTAAGATGATATGCATTGAACCTATTTAAATAAGCCTTCTATACACTTCTGTTTTAATCTTAATACTTAGATCTAATAGTTGCACATACAAATATTTGGTTCCGCAATCCATACAAGCATATAGTTTAGATGAAGGCACAAGTTTTAAAAATGATTTTCGGGAACGTCTTATTCGTCGCGTAGATTCGCACTTAGGGCATCTTTTCATAATAGGGGGTTTAAAAGATTCCCTGCAATATAGTATTATTTTTTTAATACTATAATCAATCTATATTCAACCTTCTATGCGTATTTTGAATTGCTTTTTCATTTTTCCAATCGATCCATTTTTGACCTTTTAACTTTCTCATGATATTATCATAGGTTCGCATGATCGCAATATTATAAATAGCTCGCGAGAGGTTTTTAGGTTTTCTTGCAATAGCACGAAGGCTCATGGAAAATCCTGGAGTGATATATCGCATATAGTGCCAGTAACCTTCTGGCATATACAGCACATTCCCATGCTCCAAATTGGCTACATGACCCTTCGCATGCTTTAGCGCAGGCCATTTTTTGAAATCAGGATTTGAAAAGTCAATATCCTCTCTAGTAATCAAAGAGTTTGGAATTTTATACAGATACTTACGTTGATCTTGTTCAAATAAAATGCATTGCTTTTTACCCTCAAAGTGAAAGTGGAAAATGTTCGCCAGATCAATATCATAATGCATAAACGTATATGAATTCGTTCCTCCAAAAAACAACATAGGCAATCCTCTCATCAGTCTTAAACCAAAATCTGGATAACTAAAGTCTTTTTGTAAAATCGGAACTTCTTTCAATACATTCCATAGAAAAATACGGTATTTGGTGGGTTTCTTTTTCAGTAGATCTACATACTCACTCATTTTCATTGTGGCATGTGGCTCATTAAAACCATCGTTATAATCTACAGGTCTATCATCATATAGTGGAACCGTCTTATCTCCAGCCACATCTTTCATATAGTCTAAACTCCATTTTTTATAGGCAGGCCAATCCTCAATAAAACGCTCAATAACCACAGGTTTTTGAGGTTTGAAGTACTTTTCTATAAAATCTTTTTTGGTGATAGTTTCTACCCTATCTATTTGAGATAAGTTTAAACTCATTCTTAATCAATTAAAAAGCAAAGTTAAAAAAACGTAATAAAATAATTAACTCATCGCTATTCACAAAGAGTAGACGCTCATAAACCTAATTTTGTTACCCCGTTTAAGAAACTTTTGCCTCTTTCGATTTTTGTTTGGCTATTTCATTTCTTTCAATAGTGTGTTCGGGTCTAGTCCACTTAGGTTTTTCTCCTAGAGATTCAAATTTAGAATCTTGTGCTTCAACAGTTTCCGGTTGCATTTTTTTTATGAAAGGTTTTTGAGGGTTCAACCCTAACATCTTAAACATTTCCATATCCTTATTCACATCAGGATTCGGTGTTGTTAATAGTTTGTCTCCAGCGAAAATGGAATTTGCTCCTGCAAAGAAACACATTGCTTGTCCCTCTCTACTCATTTCTGTTCTTCCAGCTGATAGTCGCACTTGTGTCTCTGGCATTACAATTCTCGTTGTTGCTACCATACGAATCATATCCCAAATTTCTACAGGTTTCTCATCTTCCATGGGTGTTCCCTCTACAGCTACCAATGCATTGATTGGTACAGATTCAGGTTGTGGATTCAATGTTGCCAAAGCAACTAGCATTCCTGCTCTATCTTCTACATTCTCTCCCATGCCGATGATTCCACCTGAACAAACAGTTACATTCGTCTTTCTAACATTATCGATGGTCTCTAAACGATCTTCATATCCTCTGGTAGAAATAACTTCTTTATAGTATTCTTCTGATGAATCTAAATTATGATTATAGGCATACAGTCCTGCCTCTGCCAAACGATGCGCCTGATTCTCAGTGATCATTCCCAACGTACAGCAAACCTCCATCTCAAGTTTATTAATGGTTCTCACCATTTCTAATACTTGGTCAAACTCTGGTCCATCTTTTACATTTCTCCATGCAGCACCCATACAAACTCTAGAACTCCCAGAAGCTTTTGCTCGGAGTGCCTGAGCTTTTACATGAGGGACCGTCATCAAATCATTCCCTTCGATATCTGTATGATATCTTGCCGCTTGTGGACAATATCCACAATCTTCCGGGCACCCTCCTGTTTTTATGGATAACAAAGTAGAAACTTGTACTGTATTTGGATCGTGATATTCTCTATGAACAGTAGCTGCGTCATACAGTAATTCCATTAAAGGCTTATTATATATCTCTAAGATCTCTTCTTTCGTCCAGTTATGTTTTGCAGTGCTCATATATGAGAATTATTTTATAGGTCAAAAATAAAAAATTCCGCTGTAGTAGCGGAATTTTATCTTCGTTATTTAGTGTCTTCCGAATTGGGCTTTTCATTAGAAGGTTTCTTACCTTCAGGCTTCGGTTTTATTTCTTTGCTTTTTGCTTTCACGGGAATTTCCTTTGTTTTATCAGATTCCATTTCCTGACCCTTCAAGTAATCCGGTAATTGCATCCCTGCCATATTAAACATTTCTTGCAATGGCGGTACGGCTTTATACATGCCTGAAATAAAATTAGAGGTAGATGTTTTACCATCTTTTCCGCCACCATTTTCCCAAACGGTTACTTTATCAATCTTAATATTCTTAATTGCTTCAGCTTGTAATTTTACCAATTCTGGTAATTTATCAGCAATTAATAGTAGTGCTGCATTTTGAGAATCGTTCCCTGCGGCTTTTACAATTTGGTCTAAACCAGCTGCCTGTTTTGTTAATACTTCGAAAACTCCTTTTGCTTCCGCTTGTGCTTTAAATAAGATTGCATCAGCTTCTCCTTTTGCTCTTCTTCGAATTTTTTCTGCTTCAGCTTCAGCATCTATCTCCACTTTCTTTTTATCAATTTCTGCTGGAACAATGATATCTGCCATTTGAGAAGATCGTTCTCTTTCTGCTCTTGCCAATTCCGCTTCTTTTTCCGCAGCATAAGACTCTTCTAAAGCCTTCGCAGATTGAACTTTTTCCGATGCGATTGCTACTCTTTCTGCTTCTGCTTCTCTTTGACGTCTTAACGAATCTGAATTTGCCACTGCAATTTTTGCAACATTTTCCCCGTCTACAGCTTGCGCATTTGCCGCAGCTACTTGGGTTCTTTCATCTTGTACTGCATTTGCTTCCCCAATAGATCCATCTCTATTTTTTTCTGCAACCGATTTACGAGCCGCATTAATTGCATGTGCAGCTGCTTCTTTTCCTAAAGCTTCAATATATCCAGACTCATCAACAATATCTGTAATATTTACGTTGATTAGTTTTAGTCCTACTTTCTTTAATTCTGATTCTACACTTTTAGAAATATTCGTTAAGAACTTATCTCTATCCGAATTAATTTCTTCAATATCCATGGATGCCACTACTAAACGCAATTGCCCAAAAATGATTTCTTGTGCTAAATCTTGAATTTCATTTTGACCAAGCCCTAATAAACGCTCAGCGGCATTTTGCATGATTCCCGGCTCTGTAGAAATACCAATCGTAAATCGGGATGGTACATTTACACGAATATTTTGCTTAGATAATGCATTCACTAGGTTTACTTCAATCGATATTGGAGTTAAATCTAAAAATTGGTAATCTTGAAATACTGGGAATATAAATGCGGCTCCTCCATGAATACACTTTGCGGATTCTCCACCACTAACTTTTCCATACACGACTAATATTCGATCCGAAGGACATCTTTTATACCTTTTTAATAGTGTAAGAAAGATGATTAATACTCCTAGGATAATAGCAACAATTGTTACCGGCCATCCCAAATCTCCTAGTTGGAGAGCAATTAAACTTAACATAGACATTTTTATTTTTTTTGAGGTTCAACAATTAATATTCCGTTTGAGGTGACTTCCACCACTTTTATGACCATTCCCTGTGTAAGATCTGTATCATGATCAGTTAAAGCTTCTAATTCACGTAGGGAGCTTTGTACTTTTACCTGTACTTTTCCCATATTAGATCTATTAGCTCCAATAGTTAAATAAACTTCTCCTATTGAGTGCAAGGCGTTTTTCATTTTTAACGTTCCGCTAGAGGTTAACTTACTAATATAGTAAAACATGGCAGCCATCAAAGTCATCATTGCTAAACCACATATAAGAGAAATTATAACGACAGTTGTTTTTGAGCTTCCATCTCCCATACTTGCAATTCCGCTCCACCCAAAAATGGTAAAAAACGCGACTGTGTTTTTGAAAGTAAAAAACTGAAATCCAGCTCCGATATCTGCATCCATTTCAGCATCAATATCTCCAATATCATCGGAATCAGCTCCTATGAAAGTTGAGATTAAAACAAATAAAAACACCACACTAGAAATCCCTGCGATTGCCCAGTAAAATTGCTCAAAAGTCGTCAAATCAGAAAACCATTCCATCATAGTAATTATTTTAAAAAGTTACTAAATATAAGTAATTTTGACGTAATATTCTTTCTTATTTCGTCAACAGTACGGAAACTGCGTTCCCACCAAAACCCACGGCATTTACCAATATTTTTTTCAAGCTATTCGGTTGGTGTTGTTTCATAGCAAAAGGAACAGAAATTGGCTGTTGATATTGCAACATAAGTAATGCGAATTCAATGCTTAGCATTCCTGACGCACCGAACGTGTGTCCCAGTTTCCATTTATTAGTAGTTAAAAAAGGAATTTTGTTACAAAATACTTTTTTAATTGCCTTAAACTCAGACACATCTCCTTTAATTGTTCCGGGAGCGTGCATCACAATTGCATCCACTTCATTTGGGTTTATACTCCCTAGAGCCATGGTCATCGATCTTTGAAAACAATCCGCTTCTGTAGAAATCGAAATATTATGTTCTAGAATTTCTGTGGCATATCCAATTCCTTCTATGTAGGCCAAAGCATTCTCGGAAATGCCTTTTTCTAAACACGCCATAGAAGCACCTTCTCCGATCACCATGGTGTTTTCCTTTTTTTCAAGATCAAAAGCTCTACACGGATATTTTCCTTCACTGCTGGCATAGATTTTCATTGCCCGCATTTGTGCAATGGTGAAGCTTGTTAAAGCAGCCTCGCTTCCGCCAACTAAAAATTTATCTGCCATTCCTGACTGCATCCAAGCTATACCATTTAATAGAGAATGAAGTGCTGTTGAGCAGGTAATAGAATGTGATATTTCTGGCCCTTTTGTTTGCAGATCATGTGCTACCCAAGAAGATATGTTTCCTAAAGTTGTAGTGGGTGAAGTCAACGTCTCGGCAAAATCGTATTTTAAAAAAGACTGATGGTATTTCTCAAATAATGATGTTGCTCCTCTAGAAGACCCAATGTTAATTCCAAAATTATCTGAAGCGCTCCAACCGGCATTTTTAATTGCTTCTCTTGAGGTGTATAGTGCATATAAAACACTTTCATCTAAGTGTTTATATTTAGAGTCTGATCTTCTCAATACATCGATCTCTTCTTTGTCTTTATCTGAAATTGCCGATACAAATGCAGAAAATGCGTCAAACGCTTCTAAATTGATTGCGTGACGATCATTTTGATATTGTTTCCAAATATCGCTCTGTGTTTTTCCTAAAGCTGAAATGGAAGCAATTGAAGTAATGGCTATTGGTTCTCTCAAGATCTTTCCTTTGTTGCAAAAATACACATCAACATTTATTTACACTCATATTACCGTTGAAATCTATTTTATTTATCTTGTTAAAAAATTCAGCATGGAACATCAAGTAAAAAAAAGTTGGTTTCGAAGAAATTGGACATGGTTTGTACCTACTTTAGGTTGCGGAACCATTATCATCATCTTTATTATAGGTATTGTTGGAATTTTCTCATTGATCAGCAGTTCAGAACCTACTCAATTTGCTGTTCAAAAAGCAGCGGAAAATCAAAAAATCATTACTATTCTAGGTAAGCCTATCGAAAAGTATGGTATTCCTACTGGAGAAATGACCTATAATTCTGATAGTGGTAGTAGGGTTGACTTTATCATCCCGATAAAAGGCCCTAGAGGAAAAGCATCATTAGTTATAAAAGGTCGCAAAGAGGGCGATGCATGGGAATATCAAAAACTGTATGTACTCATTAAAGAAACCAATGAAAAAATCAATCTTCTAGATAAAAATCTAGAAGGTATCTAATAAATCTTCTATCGTTGTATAGATTTTTTCCAATTGCACTTCTGAAATAGTATATGGCGCAGAAATATAAATTGTATTTCCTAGCGGTCGCAAGAAAATTCCACGATCTATAAAGAATTGAAATAATTGATCTCTTAAATTCCCATAACGATCCATTTCAATGTTCAGATCTAATGCAAAAATAATTCCGGTTTGACGGGTAGTCTTCACTTTTGGATGTGCCGAAATTTTTTGATTAAATAATTGATGTGACACCACAATTCTTTTAATATTTGCCTGAATTTCCTCTGTCTGTAACAACTCAGCCGCTGCTAAAGCAGCAGTGCAAGCTAATGGGTTTGCGGAGTAGGTATGCCCGTGAAATAGTCCTTTTTTAATATCATCACTATAAAAAGCATCATAGACTTTTTGTGAACAAGTAGTAAGTGCCATTGGAAGTAAGCCTCCAGTCAAAGATTTGCTTAAACACATTACATCTGGCTTTGTTTCCATTTGATCCGAAGCAAAATAGGTTCCCGTCTTTCCAAAACCTGTCATTACTTCATCTGCAACAGTAATAATGTTATGTGCTTTACAAAATGATAATATTTGATTTAATCCTTTTGACGAGTGCATTTTCATTGCCGCGGCTCCCTGCACTAAAGGTTCATAGACAAAACCGGCAACAGTATTGTTTTGTACAACCTTTTCAAGAAGTCCCATTATTTCATCTTGATTTTTCTCGTTGGGTGTCGGGATTCTTTTTACCTCTATAAAAAAATCTTCAAATGGGCCATTATAAACGGATAGTCCTGAAACACTCATTGCACCAAAAGTATCTCCATGAAACCCGTCTTCAAAAGCTAGTAAAATGTTTCTCTTTTCCCCTTTGTTGAAATGATATTGCAATGCCATTTTTATCCCAATCTCCACACTTGTTGAGCCATTGTCACTAAAAAACAATTTTTCTTGGTTGTCGGGAAGAATCTTTATCAGTTCTTCAGATAATTTAATAGCGGGCTCATGTGTAAATCCACTAAATACTACCTGATCCAATTGCTGCATTTGAGCAGCCACTTTATTTGTGATATATGGATTACAATGTCCATACATAGCAATATACCATGAAGCGATTCCATCTATATATTGGTTACCATCCTCATCAATAAGTATACAGTCTTTCGCTTTTTTTATCGCGATCGTATCTGGATGCGTTTTATGCTGAGTTAATGGATGCCAAAGGTGTTTTTTATCTCTCTCTTGTAGGCTCATAAGTATTTTTTAAATCGTTCTGCATATTCCTTGATTACATTCTGATCAAAATAAGGTTCTTCATCCACACGCCCTATTATAGGAACTCCAGTCATTTTTTTAATGATCTCTTCTGTAGTTTTATGTTCATTCCCTGAAAAAATAATAGCCATATCGAATCCTTTTTCTTTAAGCGCATTTATAGTGAGTAACGTATGGTTTATACTCCCTAAATAATGACGAGAAACAACAATTACTTTATACTCAGGCTTGATAAGGTCAAACACCGTATTTGTCTTACTCAAAGGAACAAGTAATCCTCCTGCTCCTTCAATCACCAAACTGTTTTTGGTTTTAGGTTCTTGGATCTTATCTACTTCAATTTCAACACCATCTATCTCTGCAGCGGCATGCGGACTCATAGGCGTGTTTAGAGCAAATGAATTTTCATGAAAAACCGACTTTCTATTAGAGACCAAAGTTTTTATCTTATCTGTATCTGAATAATGTAGATCGCCAGCCTGAACAGGCTTCCAATAATCTGCTTCTAATGCTTCCGTAATAATCGCAGAGATTACTGTTTTTCCTACATCCGTGGAGATTCCTGTGATAAAATATTTACTCATTCCACAAAAATACGAAGTGTCTCCAAGACTTTCTCAATTTCTTCTTGAGAATTATAGGAATGTAAACAAAAACGTAATCGTTCTTGCCCTTTTGGTATGGTGGGTGATAAAATGGGTTTTACATCGAAACCTTTACCATGTAATGCTGTTGCTATAGTCTTTACTTTTTCATTTCCTGAAATAAGACAGCATTGTATGGCGGAGTCGCTTGTAATAAATATGTTCTCTAATCCCAACTTTTTTATGTTGCTTTTAAAATGTGCAATGTTTTTTACCAACTCATCTACTTTTTTCATTCCTTCTTCAGCAATTAGATACTCATACCCTGCCAAAACAGTCGCTACCGAATGAGGAGATAACCCTGTAGTATAAATAAAGCTTCTAGAGAAATTAATCAAATATTGTCTTAATTTTTCACTCCCCAGTATTGCCGCTCCATGACAGCCCAATGCCTTTCCAAAAGTGATAACTCTTGCAAATACATCTTCTGTGATTCCTAAATCTTGGATAATTCCATGTCCTTTTTCTCCAAACAATCCTACCGCATGTGCCTCATCTACTATTAAATGCGCATTATACCGTTTTGAAATAGTCGACATTTTTATAAGATCTGGAGTATCACCGTCCATAGAAAAAACGGATTCCGTAACTACAAAAATATCTTGTTGTGGTTGTGACAGAGGTTCTGAATGACGTATCAATAATTCTTGAAAATGCTCAATATCATTATGTTTGAACTTATAAGATCGTGCATCACTCATTTTAATACCATCTCGAATAGAGGCATGAATAAATTCATCAAACAAGATAATATCACCTCGCTGAGGAACAGAAGAGAAAAACCCAATATTCGCATCATAACCTGAATTGAACACCAAAGCTGCTTCTGAATCGTGAAACGTTTTTAAAAACTTCTCCAGATGATTATAAATATGGTGATTCCCTGACAACAATCTAGATCCCGTCGCTCCGTTCAATTCCATATCATGATCTTTAACATATTGAGATGCGCTGTTAAATACATCCTTAGACCTTGCTATTCCTAAATAATCATTAGAGGAAAAATCTACCAGATCATGTTGTAAATTTAACTTCCTTAAAGCGTTAGCTTCGGTCCGGTTTTTAAGTTTTGTATTTAGTTTTTTAGGAAATCCCATTCAGGCAAATTTATGTAATTTCTCGTACCTTTGGAACTTTAGAAAAATAGATGGTAAAAGAAACTTCTTTAAAAGAAAAATGGGATTTTTTGGTAGATAAGCTATCTCATCAATTTGCAGATGGTGACACACTCAATTTAGATGGTATTATTTATCTGATCGGCGTTCAAGAATTAGGACAAGGTCAAAGAAAATTTAAAAAAGATGAAAAGGTTAATTTAATGCATATTGCAATTTGCAAATTATTAGAACCTTATGGATATTATGAGTTTGATTATTTTGATGAGGACGGCTGGCCACATTACAAAGTAGTAACTGAATTACCAAACTTGAAATCTGGAGAACAAACTGTGTTAATGAAAGAAGCGGTTGTGCAGTATTTTCAAGACCTCAATTACTTTAAGTAACACTTAATTTTCTAATCATTACAGAGAATACTTTTGGGAACCATCTTTTAACATAGACTCCTAATTTTTCTTTTGCTCCTGCAATATATGCTTCCTCTTTCTTGTTTTTGATTGCGCTTGCCATCATTCTGGCAAAACGTTCTGGTTTAATGCCATTAGCTGTGGCTTTATCCATCGTTTTTTGCGGAGCTCCATTTCCAGTTAATGCATTTATAGAAACATTCGTTCGCACATACCCTGGACAGATTAAAGTCACGGCAATATTATCGTTGTAGACTTCCGCTCTCAGGCTATCAAAAAAACCATGTAAGGCATGTTTGGATGCCGCATAACTAGATCTCAGTGGAGTTCCAATTTTACCAACAATACTTGTGGTAACGACCAATTGACCAGATTGATTTTCTATGAAATGCGGTAATACAGCTTTAGTTAAGGCTATTGTTCCTAAGTAATTAATATTCATAATACGTTCATCTACTTCTATAGATGTATCTCTTACCAATGCTCGTTGACTAATTCCTCCATTATTGACCAAAATATCGATGTGACCAAAAGCACTGATTGCCTCGATCGTTTTCTCGTGAAAATTTGAATGTTGTGCAAGGTCTAAATCCAAGACATATACATTCTCTGGATTTTTGCAAAGTTGTTTGACAGTCTTCAAATCTTCTTTTCTTCTTGATGATATAATCAACTTTGCTCCTTGATCGGCTAAATGAAGTGTTAATGCCTTTCCAATTCCAGATGAAGCTCCGGTAATCCAAACTACTTTATTAACATAACTCATTGTTAAAATTTTATTACAAAGTACATAAATTCTATCAGAAGTGGTATTTTTGGAATGCTTCTTGAAAGCCTATGTTCAAAACTATTTATATGAGAAATTTTTTGATTCTTTTACTACTTGCAAGTACCACATTGCAGGCTCAATATAAAATATCTGGTTCAATACAACCTGTAAACAATTACAAAAACGCATTACTATATAAAGTAGAGGGTGCTAGGCAGGTGTATATTCGTAATGCGAAGATTGAAAAAGGTATCGATCAAAGCATGGGTACTTTTGAGTTCGTGTTTAATGGTGATATTACTCCTGGATCTTATAGAATTACATACGATTTGCAGCAAGGAGGTTTTATTGATTTTCTATATAATAAAGAAGATGTTTCATTTAACATCAATCCAAATGCCGAACAGCCAGCTATTACTTTTGATGCATCAAAAGAGAACTTATTATATACCCGTTTTTTAAGTGATTTATCCATCGCGCAATACAAAACAGATTCGCTGCAAATTGCCTATTTGAAAGGACCATCTAAAGTTACTGGAGAAGCCTACAAATCAGCGGTAAAAAACATCAAGACTATTCAGTCTGATTATTCTCAGAAAGCGAATAATATGTTGGTGTTAAACTTTATAAAAGCAACAGACCGTTATAATGCACCTGAGCCAGCTAAAACTCCAAAAGAATATTTTAGCGGTGTCCTAACACATTTCTTTGACAATATAGATTTCAAGAATCCAATTCTTTTTAATTCTTCTTTTTTAATTGATAGGATTACGGATTATGTTTTCTATATGAATTATACTGATGACAGAGATCGGCAATTAACCTTGCATAAAAATGCTGTTGATAAGGTAATAGGGTTAATCAAAGACCCAAAGTTTAAGGCAGATGTTATTGAATTTTTAGCGACGCAATTCTCTAGCGCCAAAGAAACTAAAATCGTAGATTATATTATTTCAAATCACTTTGAAAAATTACCCGCCTCATTTAAAAATGAAGAGTTTAAAAACAAGATGTTAAGCGAATTAGCTGTTGCCATTGGCAGGACAGCTCCTGATTTTTCATGGGAAGAAAAAGGAAAAACGGTAAAGCTCTCTGCGTTAAATGATGCTAAACATTATGTATTGATTTTTTATAGTACAGAATGCCCCCATTGTTTAAGGGAAATTCCTCAATTCTTTGAGTTTATGAAAGGTAAAGATCATATCAAAGTGATCGCTTTTGCTATGGAGAAAACAAATATTTCATGGAATAAATTTACATCAACATTACCAGGATGGCATCATGCTTTAGGTTTAGGGAAATGGGAAAACAAAATAGCTAGAACCTATCAAATTGTTTCTACTCCTACCTATTTTATATTGGATGCTGATAAAAAGATTATTGGAAATCCTGAAGAGCTAGACGATCTAAAAGCTGGTGTCTCTCAATTAAAAATGTAGAAAAGCATCTTTAAGGTGTTCTAATTGACATTTATGATCTCGCATAGTAATGGCAACAATGTCAAAGCGAACTTCTACGTCGAAATCACGTTGATTAACATATTCATTTACTGCATGTACTAGTAACTTTATCTTTTTTTGATTCACAAAATCTTGAGGGTTTCCAAATTCGTTTGTAGATCTAGTTTTTACTTCTACAACTACTAAAGTATCTTTCATCCGAGCAATAATATCAATTTCTGCCTTCTGAAACCTCCAATTTCGTTCTAAGATTCGGTATCCCGACTTTATCAAAAAGTCAACTGCGAGTTGTTCTCCCTCCTTTCCTAATTCATAGTGTTGCGCCATCACTTAAAATTATCCTTCCTTCATTTTTTGAATATACTTTTTTGCTTCTCGCATCACTCTTGGTGCCATAATAATAGTGGCAAGCATCGTGGGAATCGCCATAAGCGCAAATGCACTATCTATTAGATTGATCATGGTGTCGAGCTTTGCCATTGCTCCTATTATAATACTCGCAATAAATAGGTAATTATACAAATGCTTGTTCTTTGACCCGGCCAAAAATGATAAGGACTTTGTTCCGTAGTACGAGTATGAAAATAATGATGAAATACTAAATACTGCGACGCAAATCATGAGTAAATACTTACCTACTCCCGGCATCGCGTTTCCGAATGCAGTTGCAGTTAAACTTACTCCGTTTGCATCTGATGTCTGCCAAACTCCGGTAACCAATATCGCTAATGCAGTAAGTGTACAGACCACAATAGTATCTATAAAAGGTCCTAACATAGCAACCAATCCTTCTCGCACAGGTTCAGTAGTCTTGGCTGCTCCGTGCGCCATAGGCGCTGTTCCAATTCCAGCCTCGTTAGAAAAAGCTCCTCGTCTAATTCCTAGAATAATTAAGGCACCTAAAGCTCCTCCAAGTAAAGCATCTCCTTTTATGAAATCTGCCCCAAATGCATCCGTAAAGATTAAACCAAAATATTTAGGGACTACATCAATATTAACTCCTAAGATAACAAGTACCAAAATAAAATAAAGCAATACCATTGATGGTACTAATTTGGAAGTAACACTACTAATTCGTTTTAATCCTCCTAATACCACAATAGAAGTAATAATCACCAAAAAGATTCCTATTCCTAAATTGGTGTAGTTCGTTACTTCCACACCACTAGGTTTTAGTAAAATGTCATTTACAGCCTGTGTTAATTGGTTTACATTAAAAACGGGCAACGCGCCTATCATAGCACAAAGACTAAAAAAGATAGCTAAAGGTTTCCATGATTTCCCTAGTCCTTCAACAATAAAATACATCGGTCCACCTTGTACATTTCCTTCTGAATCTTTTCCTCTATACATAATGGCCAATGAGGAAGTGAAAAATTTAGTAGACATTCCTACAACTGCGCTCATCCACATCCAAAAAACGGCCCCAGGTCCACCAATCGCAATAGCCACTGCTACTCCTGAAATGTTCCCCATACCCACTGTTGCTGATAATGCAGTTGTCAGTGCTTGAAAATGGCTAATTTGCCCTGGATCATTCGGATCGTCATATTTTCCTCGCAATACCTGAATGGCATGTCCAAAAAATCGAAAAGGCAGAAATCTTGATAGGATTAAAAGGTAGATTCCTCCTCCTATTAGTAATATCAGTAAAGGTAACCCCCAAATAAAAGAGGCAAAATCTGAAATGGCTTGTTCAATTATATTCATTACTGTAATTCTTGTCTATATAGTCAATAACTTGTTGCTGTGAAAGTACGGCAAAACTTTTGTATCTGTTATGCACATCTACAATTTCATCCATTGCTTTTCGAACAAGTTCTTTGTTTTCCCATGTTTTTAAGTTCGATACTACCGTTTGTAAACATCCTTTTTTATAAGAGATCTGACCCAATACATGTACTAAGGTATCCGAAACTCTTTTGGTTTCATCAAATTCTAATTTTTTTAACAACGGTAAAATATCTTGAGGATGGGTCCTTCCTCGTAGTTCTAATCCATGGCAAATCTCTCTACGGATTTCTTTTTCCGGATGTGTTAGATATGATTCAGACCATACAAGAATAGGTTTGGGATTTACCTGCCCCATTTTTTTCATTGAGCCAATAACGGCGTTTCTTACCGAATGGTGCTCATCAAATAAGCTTACATCAAAAAAACCTTTAACTAGATTGAAGTGGCATTTTCCAATTTCACCTGCAGCATTTACTACCGTCTGTCGTATTTTAGGTTCTTCTGATTTCAACAACGTGGCAAGAACGACTATAATTTTCTTACGCAGTTCTCTATTGTTATAAAAGATTTTTCCAATGGCTAGATATCCCGTTTTTCTAATATAGGTGTCTTGATCAGAAAAATAGACTTGTAAACTTTTCGTTTGATCTTTAGCAAGATCCTTTTCTATTTCTTTATAAATTCTATTAACCAGAACAATTCGCTCTTCTTTTGTTAAATCATAGAAGCCCATATTACTTCTTAAAATGTATATAGGTTTTATCTTTTTTTGAAGATATGGTAACTTCTCTGCCAAGCAATAAGGCTCTATTATCTATTTCGTGTCCAGCGGGAAGCCCAAAAATTACGGGAAAATCGTATTCCGCAACAGCATCTAAAATGAGTTGCTCAATAGGGCTTCCCCATTTGGTTGTATTCTTTTTGATATTACTCATATTCCCCACAATTAGCCCATTCAATCCATCAAAATATCCTGCACGCTTCAAACTTTGTAGCATCCGATCTATGTGGTATTTATATTCTCCTATCTCTTCTATAAATAAAATCTTTCCTTTAGTCTCTAGCTGGCTTTTGCTGCCAAGCATCGTTAAGAGAATAGTTAAATTTCCTCCTACCAATTGCCCTTTTGCCTCTCCTTTTTTATCATATTTCGAAGATACTATTTCGTAACTCATTTCTTCTCCAAACAACGCTTTCCTTAATGTTTCAATACTTTGTTTATTTTCTTCTAGATCAAACTGAAAACTCGTACCCATCATTCCATGAATGGTTTCAATACCCATATTATGTACCTGATTGTGAATAGCTGTAACATCTGAATATCCTATAATCCATTTTGGGTGCTTTTTAAACGATGAAAAGTCCAATTGATCCAAAATTCGAACACTTCCATAACCGCCTCTTGCGCCCCAAATAGCTTTTATACTTGGATCATCCAACGCCTTTTGAAAATCACTAGCTCTTTCTGCATCTGTCCCTGAAAAATGATGGTTCTGATTAAAAACGTTCTTTCCTATAATTACATGCAAACCCCAGTCTTTCGCTGTTTCTTTTGCTTTTTGAATAATCTCTTTTTTATCTTTTAAAATCCCTGCTGGAGCTACAATAGCAATGGTATCTCCTTTTTGTAAGTACTTTGGGTGTTTTAGTTTCATTGTTTTTTTAACAAGTGCATCTTTTTTTTTCTGAGAGTTTCCTGTAAAGTTCCCCAACAGAAAAAAGACAATGATCCATTGTAGCAGATGCTTACTATTCATAAAAATGCTTTTTGTAAATGTATCCATTTTCATTGGTTTAATAAAATAGGTTCTGATTGCTTTTTTGTACTTTTGTCAACCAAAAATTAATCCAAAAAATATCTGAAGATATATGAGTGCTCCTAAACGATATACTATAACTGCTGCTTTACCATATACTAATGGCCCTATACACATTGGGCATTTAGCAGGTGTTTATGTGCCAGCAGATATTTATGCTAGGTTTTTACGATTAACCGGAAATGATGTTGCATATATTTGTGGAAGCGATGAGCATGGAGTTGCTATTCCAATGCGTGCCAAAAAAGAAGGTGTTAGTCCGCAAGATATTATTGATAAATATCATGGAATCATCAAAAAATCTTTTGCAGATTTTGGTATTTCTTTTGACAATTATTCCAGAACCTCTGCAGAGATTCATCACAAAACAGCTTCAGATTTTTTTGTGGATCTTTATGAAAAAGGTGAATTTATAGAGGAGGTAACTGCTCAATTATATGATGCTGAAGCGGATCAATTCTTAGCAGATCGATTTGTAATTGGCACGTGTCCTAAATGTGGGTTCGAAGAGAGTTATGGTGATCAGTGTGAGAACTGCGGAACATCTCATAATGCAACAGATCTAATCGGTCCTAAATCAGCAATTACTGGCAATGCCCCCACGATCAAAGAAACAAAGCACTGGTTTTTACCATTAGATAAACATGAAGATTTTTTGCGTGAATGGATCTTAAAAGGGCATAAAAAAGATTGGAAACCAAATGTATATGGGCAAGTAAAATCTTGGGTAGAAGATGGCTTAAGGCCAAGGGCAGTAACACGTGATTTGGACTGGGGAATTCCAGTCCCAGTAGAAGGAGCTGAAGGAAAAGTGTTATATGTTTGGTTTGATGCACCTATTGGATATATTTCTGCTACCAAAGAATGGGCAGAGAGAGAAGGAAAGAACTGGGAAGACTATTGGAAAGATGAAAATACTAAGCTCGTACACTTTATAGGAAAAGATAATATTGTATTTCACTGTATTATTTTCCCTAGCATGTTGAAAGCACATGGCGATTATATATTACCAGATAATGTTCCTGCCAATGAATTCCTAAATTTGGAAGGGAATAAACTATCTACTTCTAAAAACTGGGCAGTGTGGCTACATGAATATTTAGAAGATTTTCCGAACCAACAAGATGTATTACGCTATACATTAACAGCTAATGCACCAGAAAGTAAGGATAACGATTTTACCTGGAAAGATTTTCAAGCAAGAAATAACAACGAGTTAGTTGCTATTTTTGGGAATTTCATTAACCGGGTTATTGTCTTAAGCAACAAATATTATGAAGGAGTTATTCCTGAACCGGGAGATTTTTCTGAAGTAGATCAAGATACTTTAGAAGCCCTCAAACAGTTTCCTCACGTTATTGGAAAATCAATTGAGCGTTATCGCTTTAGAGAAGGAAGTCAAGAATTGATGAACTTAGCGCGATTAGGAAATAAATATCTTGCGGATGAAGAGCCTTGGAAAGTTATCAAAGAAGATGAACAGAGAGTGCAAACTATCATGTATGTAGCGTTGCAAATAGCTGCAGGTTTGGCGGTTTTATCCGAACCTTTCTTACCTTTTACTTCAAATAAACTTAAGAATATTCTCAATTTGTCACCTTCAGTGGAGTCGGGGGGGCTTTCTTGGGAAGATGTTTCCGAAAAAGAAGTGTTACTTCCAGCTGGACATCAAATCGGCAAAGCTGAGTTACTATTTTCAAAGATCGAGGATAAAACTATAGAAGTTCAATTGACAAAGTTAGAAGCGACAAAAGCTGCTAACGAGCAAGTAAATAAAGTTGTAGAACCTCAAAAGGAAACCATCGAATTTGACGATTTTACTAAATTGGACATCCGAGTAGGAACCATTTTGGAAGCTGAAAAAGTCGCGAAGACAAAAAAATTATTACAGTTAAAAGTGGATGTAGGTATTGACGTGAGAACCATCGTTTCTGGTATTGCAGAAAGCTTTGCTCCTGAAGATATTATAGGGCAACAAGTAACTGTTTTGACGAATTTAGCGCCAAGAAAGATCCGTGGAGTAGAGAGTCAAGGAATGATCTTGATGACAGATACGCCTGATGGAAAATTGGCTTTTGTAGAGCCTGAACAACAGGTAACCAATGGGCAACAAATTAGTTAAACTCATTCAATAGATTTAAGGTCAAACAGTGATTTGGTTCTAGTTATTATACAATTTTTCATTAAAAATTTGGTTTACTAGACGAGTGGTCATATCTTTGCAAAAGATTTTATAAAATGTCGACAACTTTAAAACATGACGAAAAAGCGAATTTCCTTTTAGATAAGGGAATGGAATTGTTATGGTCTAAAGGGTATAATGCGACTAGCGTAAATGACATTGTAAAGTCGGCAGAGATTCCTAAAGGGTCTTTTTATTTCTATTTTGATAGTAAAGAAGATTTTGCAGTAAAAGCATTGAATAAATACTTTGATGAGAATTTTGAAATTTTATTTGCCATTTTACGAAGCGAAGAGCCTTCTGCCAAAAAGCGGTTAATGAACTTTCATGAGTTTAGAGCTTCCGTTTTAAGAGATGAATTAGGCTATTCTGGAGGGTGCATGGCATGTAATATCGGAAATGAAATGTCCGAGCATAGTGAGAAAATTAGAAATACCATACAAACAAAACAAAAAGTGTTTATTGATGTTATTGCAGGGATCATTAGAGAAGCACAAAGTGCTGGGGAAGTAGATGGTTCATTTGATGCACATGACATGGCAAGTTTTTTAGAAGATGCAGGAAAAGGTGCTATGATCAGTATGAAAGAAACAAATAGTGCTTATCCAATTGAAAATTATTTACGCATGACCAAAAGCTTGTTATAAAAAAAATTTAACAGAAAAATAGACGACTGGTCAAATATTTAAAATAAATGCAAATTTTACTCGTTAACAGAAAATAACAATCAACCTGGATCACTCCATTAACTGACTGGTCAGTTAATTATTTTTCTAAAATGTCCAATATTTCAAGATAGGATCGTCATAAAAGAAAATAATCAAACATCAGTTACAATTAATCGACTGGTCAACTAATTTAAAAACAATGAACGAACAACTCAAACAAAAAAATGGCTTGGTAAAAAGTTTTGCTACTAAATGGGCAGAATTCATTATCCGCTTCAAATGGCCCGTGGTCATTGCAACCCTTGTGCTGGCCTTAGGCTTAGCTTCTCAAGGGAAAATGGAATTTGACGGAGATTACCATGTCTTCTTTAGTAAATCCAATCCAGAACTAGAAGCTTTTGACGCACTACAGGAGAAATATACAAAGGATGACAACGTAGTCATCGTATTGGCCCCAAAAAATGGCAATGTCTTTACCAAAGAAAATCTGACTGCTATTGAAGAATTAACAGCCACGGCATGGAATACTCCTTATTCTTCCAGAGTAGATGCTATTACCAATTTTCAATATACCCGAGCCGTAGGTGATGATCTATATGTAGATGATCTTTCTTATGAATCGCATGCTAAAACGCCCGAAGAGATTCAGAAAATAAAAGAAGTAGCTCTAAAAGAACCGCTGTTAATGCATCGATTAATTAATGAGAAAGGAAGTGTAACCGCCATTAATGTTACGCTAAGACTACCTGGTATTGATACAGCCAAAGAGATTCCTGAAGTTACCAAAAATACACGTGAAATGATTGCTGCTTTTCAAGAAAAGTATCCTCAATTTGATATGTATACTACTGGTCTCGTTCCTCTGAATACAGCTTTTTTCGAGTCTTCTTTTAAGGACCTGGCTTTAACTATGGTTATGTTTCTCATTGTAGTTGTAGTAACATTGCTCTTAACTAGAAACATCTTTGCGATGCTTGCTACCTTATTTGTGGTATTCTTCTCGATTGCGAGCTCCGTTGGTTTTGTTGGTTTGATGGGTATTAAGTTAACTCCTCCATCCTCCGTATTTCCAACCATGATCTTAACATTGGCCGTCGCAGATAGTATTCATATTCTGATTACGATGTTACAAAAAGTACGTAATGAAGGTTACGATAAAAAGGCAGCTATTATCGAAAGTATGCGCCTCAACTTTATGCCTGTTTTTATTACAAGTGTAACTACAATTATTGGTTTTCTGACCTTGAATTTCGGAGAAGTCCCTCCTTTTTGGGACCTTGGAAATATTGCCGCGTTTGGAATGACTATGGCTTTCTTATATTCAACCACATTACTTCCTGCATTGATGGCTATTTTCCCAATTTGGAAAAGAAAAGCCAAAAAAATCAAGGCAAAAGAAAACACTGTTTCCTTCTACACAAAACTGGGTAATTATGTTATAAAACAGCCCATTAGATTGACCATTATTTCAACAGTTGTAATTGGTCTTTTAGGTGTATTGGCAACTAAAAATGTTTTTAATGATGAGTTTGTAGAATATTTTGACACCTCGGTGAAATTTAGAACAGATAGTGATTTTATTAATGAGAACCTTACCGGGTTTTACAATGTTGAGTTTTCAGTTGGAAGTGGTGAAAGTGGGGGAATTAACAATCCTGAGTACCTGCAAACGTTACATAATTTTGAAGCCTGGTTAGAAACACAACCAGAAGTAACACATGTAAATGCGTTTAGTGAAGTTGCTCGAAGAGTAAATCGTTCTATGCATGGTGATGACGAATCCTTTTACCGAGTTCCAACCAGCAGAGAAGAGGCAGCTCAATACTTATTGTTGTATGAATTATCGCTACCCTTTGGGCTGGATCTTAATAATCAAATCAATGTAGATAAATCTGAATCTAGAGTTACGGTTACCTTAAAGAACAACTCCAGTGCCGAAATGATTGCCTTTTCTGCCCGTGCCGAAGATTGGTTAAAAGAGAATGCATCTGATGCTATGCATGCATTAGGAGTGAGCCCAACTTTAATGTTCTCTAAACTAGGATTCAGACAAGCAGATAGTATGTTCAAAGGGAATATCATCGCATTATTATTGATTTCTATAGTACTAATGATTGCACTACGAAACTTTAAGCTTGGCTTGTTAAGTATCATTCCTAATGTAACACCAGTGATTGTAGGTTTTGGACTCTGGTGGCTCTATAAAGGAACGATCAATACAGGAATGGTTATCGTATTCGGAATGACTTTAGGGATTATCGTAGATGACACAGTGCATTTTATGAGTAAATTCTTAAGAGCTAGGCGTGAGTTTGGTTACACAGCAAAACAAGCAGTAGTATACGCTTTTGAAACTGTAGGTCAGGCACTTGTAACTACTACATTAGTCCTCATTGCAGGTTTTGCAGTACTCTCTACCTCTTCATTTGCATTGAATAGCTATATGGCTCGAATCACCTTAATGATCATTATTGCAGCATTGATAATAGATTTTATTCTATTGCCGTCACTGCTCATTTTAACAAGCAAAAAAACAACAACAAACCTTTCAAAATAACAAACATGAAAAAAATAGTTTTATCGGCCTTAGCCATAGTATTAACCTTGGGCGCATTCGCTCAAACAGCGGGAGAACGTGGATTAGAAATTGCAAAAGCTGCAGAAAAAGCGGACCTAGGTTTTAAAAGCTCCGTTGTAACCTTGTCCATGACATTGAAAAACAAAAACGGACAGACAAGTCAACGTTCCATGGAAACAAAAACATTGGAATTGACGGAAGATGGTGATAAATCTTTGATTTCGTTCAATAGTCCAAAAGATGTAAAAGGAACAGCAACATTAACTTTTACCCATAAGATAGGATCAGATGATCAGTGGTTGTTCTTGCCTTCTATCAAAAGAGTAAAAAGAATTTCTTCTAATAATAAATCAGGACCTTTTGTAGGAAGTGAATTTGCATATGAAGATCTTTCTTCTCAAGAAGTAGAGAAATATACTTATACGTTTCTTGAAGAAAAGGGTAGTTTACTACTTGTAGAACAGGACCCTGTAGATCCTAAATCTGGATATAAAAGAAGAATAGTAACCTATAATAAGGATAAAGGATATCGCATTGAAAAAGTAGATTTCTATGACAGAAAGAATGCCTTATTAAAGACGCTTTCCTATTCTGATTATAAGCTATATAAAAACAAGTTTTGGAGAGCAGCAACCTTTAATATGGTGAATCATCAAAGTAATAAAGAAACCTTATTAAAGTTTAGCAATTATAATTTTGATGCAAACTTAACGGATGACGATTTCACGCAAGCTTCTTTAAAAAGAGCAGGAAAATAATATAACTAAGAGTAACACTGACAGCTGGTTATTGATTGTTGTTAGGTTTTGGTTAGTTCAATGATGGGCTACTCAGTGTTGCTTTCATAAATAAGAAATGAAAAAACGTATCTATAAGCTACTTTTTGCAGGAATATTAATTATTACCATAGATGGAATCTATGGTCAAGAAAAGAGTCCCGTAAGCCACGATTTTGAATTGGAAATTGAAGGCGAGTATCGTTATTTCTATAATGATGGTCTATTTACTGATCAGAAAAACCATTTTCCTTCCATAGCTTTTCGTCCAGAATATACTTTGGAATGGAATAAGGGATATGAGAGTATCAATTTTACAGGGTTCTTTCGATTTGATCAAGATGATAAACGAACTCATTGGGACATTCGCGAATTGTATTATCAAAAAGCAAAAGGCAATTGGGAATTGAGTATCGGTTTAAAAAAAGTGTATTGGGGGGTTACAGAAAGTAATCATTTGGTAGATATTATAAATCAAACAGATCAAGTAGAATCTTTTGACGGTGAAGATAAGTTAGGACAGCCCATGGTGCAGTTTACATATACCACTGATAGTTTTGGGAGTTTTGATCTTTTCTACCTACCGTATCACAGAAAACGAACTTTTGCAGGTAAAAAAGGACGTCTTCGTTTTCCCGTAGTTATCGATAAAGATGATCTTGCCTATGAAAGTGGCGCCGAGCAGTGGCGTCAAGATATGGCTATTAGATGGAGTCATTTTTTCGGTGCTTTTGATTTGGGTATCTCCCACTTTTATGGTACTGGTAGAGAGCCTCTTTTTACCTTTGACAGTTCTGGAAATATTAATGCTTTTTATCCAGTGATTAATCAAACTGGAGTAGACCTTCAGATAACACATAATGCCTATTTATGGAAGTTGGAATCTATTTATCGAAACGCAGATGCACAAGATTTCTTCGCACTTGTCGCCGGATTAGAATATACCTTCAGTAATATAGATGGTAATGGGTTAGATATTGGTTTGATCGGTGAATATTTATATGATGATAGAGATACTCTTTCCTTAAACGGTTTGCAAAATGATCTTTTCTTTGGAAGCAGAATTGCCTTCAATGATGTGAAAGATACTTCTATTCTCGTTGGTGGCATTACGGATTTAGAATCTAGTAGTACCATTTTTAGTATAGAAGCTTCAAGACGTATAGGTCAGTCGTGGAAAGCAGAAATTGAAGCCAGAATCTTTAGCAATATAGATGCTAATGAGTTTATACTTTCTAATTTTCAAAACGATAGCTTTTTGAGATTTTCCATCTCAAAATATTTTTAGTAGTTATTCTCCTAAGGAGTTATTGTTTTTAGCAAATTCAGATAGTTTTTGTAAAGAGGCAGTAACTCCTTTTTTAATGTTTCTTTTTACAAAAAGTTGGATGATGAGCCTTTTAATGGGTGATTTTGCCTCTATAAAAACTTCTATCATTAATTTAGATTGATGTTTCGAAACAGGTTCGATAACATAAAATTGATATAATGCATCCACAACAGGGGGTGTTTTTGTAAACTCTCCATAAACCAGTTGCCCTGGCTTTCCTTCTTTAGTAACTGCCGTAAAATCGATATGCTTGCCATTAATGACACAGGTATGTTCAGAATCTAAACGCGTTACTTCATTCAATTTAAATTTAAATTCATCTACCCCATTTGTCCATTCATTTCTATACCTATAATTAGAAACATATTCATATACTTTTTCCTTACTCGTTTCTAAGGTTGTTTCAAAGACTAAATCTGGTGCTCTATCAAAAGCAACTTTCTTAGGTTTCCCATGCTCTTTTAAACTTAATGAATCTGCACTTATAATAGCATAATTATAATTGACTAGTTCATTATCGTAAGTGTCCGATCCTGTTTTAAAATCGTACAATTTACTGGTGTAATCTGGCGTTAACCATAATTTTTTACTTAATTCCTGACTAATTAAAACATAATTATCACTATTGATTGAATTCTTTAAAAGCCTATGTGATTGAATCACCGGCCTCCCAAAAGGTTTTTTATTTCCTTGCACCTCTATAAATTGCATCTCTCCACAATGTACAATGATCTTTAAATTTAAATCGGGTGCTGTGGCGCAAGCATTACATGGGCAAATTCTATTAGTTTCTAATAGCTTTAAATGACTATAAAAAGCTTTGAACATCCGCTCTATTTGTGCCAATAATCGTTCCTGAGAAGGCACCTTGTTTTCTTTATAGAAAAACAGTGCATCCCCTTCAATTTCTGCTAATTTTAGATTCTCCACATTGGCATCAATTAAAACTTCCAGTAGTTCGGCAATTACATGTTGACTATGCTCAATCTCCGTCGTTTGAATGAAGTTGGTGTATCCTGAAATATCAGGAATAAAGAATAGAGAATGTGGCATCAATTGTCAGTTATAGTATTCAATAAATATAGTCGATAAAAATATTAATTCCTTAAGTCATGGGAGCAAATGCAAAAAAGATTAATCCCATCTTTTAACATAACTTTTCTTTTAATAGCCGCCTTAAAGAGCTATTTTTATAGCTCAGTCTTAGTAATTTGGAAAAAACTATAAAATGCTAGCTAACCGTACTATTTTAAAATTGATTTTACAAAGAGGTGTTTCTCTACTATTTACCTTTACATTCTCATTATTAGCTTTAAATGGGCAAGAACTTTCTTCAACGAAAAATATTGAATTAAGTTATAAGACATATACAAAACCATTAAGAGAAGTTGCATACGTTCACTTAAACAAGTCCGTCTATATAAAAGGAGAAGATGTGGGCTTCAATGCATATATTTTTGATAAGAACACTAAAAAGTTATCAAAGAAAACCACTAATCTTTATTGTGTAATTAGTGATGACAATAATCGCATTGTAAAAAAGCAGTTAGTAAAAGTAAAAAACGGAATCGCTAGTGGTCTTTTTAAATTAGATTCTTTGTTTACATCTGGCGACTACACTTTTAAGGCATATACAAATTGGATGCGGAATTTTAAGGAACAAAATTTCTTTACAGAATCTATTAGAATTATTGATCCTAGTATAGAGTCATTCGTAGAAGACACACCTACAAATACAGAAGTAGATATTCAATTCTTACCCGAAAGTGGGCATTTGCTTCATAATACCATAAATACCGTCGGTGTAGTTTTAAAAAACAACCTTGGCTTTGGGATTCCAAAAGCAACAGGGGAAATTTTCGATGAAAACAATACGCTGATTACAACATTTAAGTTAAATCATCTGGGTATTGGTCGTTTTTCCTTTCTTCCTTTGGTTGATAAAAAGTATGTGGTAAAAATCAACGCTCAAAACACTTCTTATACTTTTGATTTTTTAGAAAAAATAAATCCTATTGGAGTCATACTATCTCTTAAAATTCAAGATGATAGGGTATTATCTTCCATTCTTACCAATAAAGAAACTCTTTCTTTTATTCATAGAAAAAACTACACCTTAGTCATTCATAATGGAAACCAATTAAAATCTACTCCAATTACTTTTGGCAAAAAGATGTCGATTACAAAGCAAATAGAGATTAAGAATTTGTTCGCAGGAATGAATGTTTTCACGCTTTTCGATGAAAAAAACAACCCAATAGCCGAGCGTTTGTTTTTTAATTATAAGGGCATAAATTTTCTAAAACCTAGCATTATATCAGCGAAAAAGGAAAGTGACTCTATTTCGATTGAATTATCCTATCAAGACCTTGACAACTCCAAATTTAATTCCATCAGTGTTTCCGTTTTACCTGCAGGAACATCATCGTATCAACACCAACACAATTTAGTTTCTTATACTTTTCTGCAACCTTATATTAATGGAGTTGTCGAAAATGGGAGTTATTACTTTTCTAATATCAGTGAGAAAAAGAAATATGAGCTAGACAACCTACTAATAACACAAGGGTGGAGTAGCTATGATTGGTCTATGATTTTTAGTAGCGATTCTAGTACGAACTATATTTTTGAACAAGGAATTACATTTAAGGCAAACGCACCCGAAAAAGAAGAAACAAACTATTTAGTGCACTCTGTAGCCGGTCAAGATTTAGAATATTTTAAACTTTCAGAAAAGCATGATGCTTTTGTAAAATACAATACATTTCCTGTAGGGGAAGAAACGGTTAATATTTCTCAGATTGACAAACGCGGAAAACTAAATGGCAAAGGATTATATTTGCAATTCTTCCCAAGCGCGATTCCTTCAATACGTTTTCCCAAAAAAACATTAGACCATAAGCCGTTATCTTTCAAATATCAAGAAGTAAAAGGTGATCATTGGTTTTTAAGATCTTCTTCACCAAAAGTTGAAAAACTCGATGAAGTTGTGGTAAAAGCAAACTTAGAAAAAACCAGAATTGAAAAGTTAAAAAGTTCAAATTTTGGAAGAATCGATATTTTAAAAGATAACGACCGAATTTCAGGAATGACGCTGGCCAACTATATAACGAATCAAGGTTTTAGTTTTACGGCTTATGATAATGCTAACGGAGAGTTTGTTCTAAGAAATAGAAGGCCCACAACAATAAATTCTGGAGCTACCCCTCTTATTTTTCTAAATGGTTTTAGGATTTTTAACACGCAAGCCTTATATCGATTTCCACTAACTGAAATCGACTATATTGAAATGAACCCAACCGGCGTTGGAGAAGGTTTAGGAGCCAGCGCAGGCTATATAAAAATATATACAAATCCATTACTCAATAAAAAAGGAAGCGGAAAAGAAACATTAAAGTCGTTTAAATTTCCCGTTACATTTAGTCCTTCAAAAAGGTATTACGCCCCTCTGTATAATAATTACAATAATTCTTTCTATAAAAAATATGGAACTATCGATTGGTTGTCTGAAAAAACATCAACTAATGATGGAAGTTTTTATTTCAAAGTAAGGGCTAAAAATGGAATTAATACAATGCTTCTGCTTATAGAAGGTGTTGCAAATGATGGTGACTTCATTCATGAAATGCGAAAAATTTCTATTGACTAAAGCCCTAATTCTTGCTCAATTCGAAAAGGTAAAGCTTACTCTATCTGTTTGGGAATTTTATAGAGTTTTTTTAAACCATTGATTTTTGTAAATTATTAACACAACTTGATGGTAATAACCAAATACAACCTGTATAAAATTTGTATTTTGGTAAGCTCAACGATGTTACACGAATTAAAGAATATTATTCAAACTGCAAAACAAGCAAAAACAAAAACGGTTTTTGTTTCTGTCGTGGCTCTGGATGGTTCATCATATCGGAGACCAGGAGTTAGAATGTCCATCCAGGAGGATGGCACTATCGTGGGTGCTGTAAGTGGTGGATGTGTAGAAAAAGAAATCCTACGTCAAGCCCAAAGTGTTTTTAAAGATGCCGTCCCTAAATTGATGGTATATGATGGTCGTTATCGACTTGGGTGTGAAGGCATTCTATACATCTTAATTGAGCTGTTTGAGCCTTCTGATGATTTCTTTATCGCTTTTGAAAAGCAATGGAAATCACGAACTTCATTTGATATTCAAACTCATTTTTCAAAAGAAGAAACACATCAATCTAAAGGAGGTTCTACATTCATCTTTTCGAATACTTCATACGCGTTATCGTCTCATGTGAATCTTGATGATCCGCTTGATGTTTTTCATCAAAATATAAAAGCTGGTTTTCAATTATTGATTGTAGGCTCAGAGCACGATGCGGTTCAGTTATGCAAATATGCCTCACAAACAGGTTGGGAAGTCACCATTGTAGCACCTCCTGATGACCCAAAAAGTATTGACAATTTTCCTGGAGCATCTAAATACTTAGGTATTGATGAGACGATGTTTTCTCGAGAAGAAATGGATGATCAAACGGCGGTGGTTATTATGACTCATAGTTTTGCTAAGGACTTGAAATATTTGGGAAGTATTCGTGAAAAAATCCCTAAATATTTAGGACTGTTGGGCCCAAGCAGAAGAAGAGATAAAATGATTAATGAATTATTTGAATACTACCCAGATATAGATGAACGTTTTATTGAATCCATTCATGGTCCTGCAGGTATCAATATTGGTGCTGAAACTCCTCAGGAAATTGCTATTTCGATTATGAGTGAGATCTTAACGGTCATAAGAGGTAAGGAACTCATGCTTCTTAAAGATAAAACCAGAGGAATTCATCAGTAATGGAAAATGAAACGGCCATACTTATTTTAGCTGCTGGGTCTTCTAAAAGATTAGGCACTCCCAAACAATTATTACCCTATAAAGAAGGAACTCTTTTACAAGATACCATATCAAAATTATCTGACTTGCAAAATCAAAATATATATGTTGTATTAGGGGCGTATTACGAGCGCATAAAAACTACTATTGAACATTTACCTATTACTATAGTAAAAAATAGTGATTGGGAGAGTGGCTTGGGTTCATCAATTGCGGCTAGTATTTCTCATATCTATCGAGTAAAAGGCATCAAAAAAGTATTAATCACCTTAGCAGACCTTCCTTTATTTGAAACATCAAACTATCAAGCATTGTTAGATACACACCTAAGGAATTCGCTTGGTATCACTCTTACAACATATACCAACAATAGTGGAGTTCCTGTTATTTTTAATTCCAATTATTTTGAGTCTCTTAAAAAACTTTCTGGTGATGAAGGAGCAAAATCAATATTGATTCAAAACAAAAACGATGTTGGGCATTACAAAGCCAACATCGCTTATTTTGATATAGATACTATGGATGATTACTTGGAGCTGATTGCTCCTTAATTATCCTAGTACCTTTGATTTTGTACTCAATTCATTTGTAAAAGGTTGACTGAACAACTGTTGTCCTGTTGCCACTTTAATGGCATTTGCAACGGCTCCTCCTGCTGGTGGTAATCCTGGTTCTCCCAACCCTGTTGGAGATTCTTCATTTTGAACAAAATGTACATCAACCTGTGGAGTTTCATTCATTCGAATCATACGATATCGATCAAAATTAACTGCTTGAGGTCTTCCGTCTTTAAACGTAAAACTTCCATACATAGCATGTCCTATACCATCTAAAACACCACCTTCTAACTGATTTCTTGCTCCTGTTGGATTGATTACTATTCCGCAATCAACTGCCACGGTTACTTTTTGAACCTTTGGGATTCCATTCTTAAGGACAATGTCTGCTACCTCAGCTACATGTGTGTTATGACTATAATAAGCAGCAAAACCTTGATATACTCCATTTTCGGTATTTCCCCAATTCGATTTTTCAACAACGAGTTTAATCGTATCCTCCATACGTTGACCAGAATACTGGATTCGTTCATCTTTCGTTCCTTTTACATTTTGCAACAGTTCAATAATAAGTTGAGGATGATCCTTTCCTAATTCGTCTGCCAATTCTCGGAAAAAATTCTGTTCCGCAAAAGCTAAGAAATTGGTATATGGTGCTCTCCAAGCTCCTGTGGTAATGTTACTTTTATAATTACCTGTACTTACTTTATAATTTGGAATACATCCTGCAGGAAAGAAGTTAGGGATCAATCCATACATGTTTGAGTTAATCGCAGCCTCTTTTAAATGGTATCCTGAAATCTTCCCGTCTTTTAGAGATGCTTTTATTCTGTATTTGATTGCAGGTCTGTACGTTCCTGCTGCCATGTCATCTTCTCTAGAAAATACTACTTTGATCGGCTTTTTGGTTAACCCAGAAATCTCCGCTGCTTCTAAAGCAAAATCTCCGTACAATCGACGTCCAAAACCGCCGCCCATACGTGTCATTTCTAAATGCATTTCATCTGGCTTTCTATCAAACATTGCAGAAACCATTCCTGACACCCATGCCGGTGTTTGAATAGGACCTACTAAGTGCATTTTCTCTGGAGTAATATTTGCATAAAAGTTCATGGGTTCCATGCAGTTATGGGGTAAAAACGGAGATTCGTACGTTCGTTCTATCACCTTGTCAGCTTTTGCAAAAGCGTTCTTGATATTTCCATCTTCACGACGTGTATCAAATTTTTTACCGTCCAATATTTTAAACAACTCTCTATTGTGATCTTCTGTACTTTCTAATTTTCCATCATCTTCCCATTGAGCGATTAATGCTTTTTTTCCTTTCATCACAGCCCATGTACTCGTACCAATCACTGCAATTTTATCCGTAATACTGGTAAATCTACTCGCCTGATTTTCAATTTTTTTAAGTTTTTCTCCAAATCGAACAACGTCCGTTACTCCATTTACTGCCTTAGCTTTGGTGTCATCGAAACTCACTAGTTTCTTTCCAAAAGCCGGTGGTCTCAACACAGAAGCATAAAGCATTCCTTCAGCTTTATAATCCAATCCAAAAAGCGGCTTTCCAGTAACGATCTTGTCTATATCTACATTGGTTATTTCCTGACCAATAATCTTATAATCTTTTGCTTTCTTCAACGGTACATTTTCAGGAACTTCAAGTGTTGCTGCTTCTTTTACAACTTCACCATATCCTAATTTGTCTCCATTTGCATTGGTGATGATTCCTTCTGAAACCGTGCAAGTAGATGGATCTACATTCCATTTTTTTGCTGCCGCATTTATAAGCATCTGTTTAGCAGTTGCACCAGTCTGACGCAATGCATCCCAGCCAAATCGAATAGATTGACTTCCTCCAGCGACTTGCCTTTGAAAGTTTTTATTATCTAAAGCTCCTTGAGCCACAAATACATTTTTCCAGGCTACTTCCAGTTCTTCAGCAATAATCATAGGCATAGATGTTTTTACTCCCTGACCAATTTCCGGATTCGGAGAAAAGATAGTTACATAGCCTTCTTCAGATATTCTAATAAATGCATTAAAGTCATTAAAATTTAGACTTTCAACATCTACAGGCATTACTGCGTCAGATTTACATGCCGATAAAATATTAAATCCTATTAATAAGCCGCCACTAGCAAGAGCAGAGGTTCTTAAAAAGTTTCTTCGACTAAAATTGAAGGTGTTATTTTTAGATTCCATGTTGTAGTAGTTGGGTTAGTTAAGACATATTTTTAGAAGCCACTTTCACAGCTTTTTCAATTCTATTATAAGAAGCACATCGACAAATATTTCCATGCATAGCTTCTCTTATTTCTTTATCAGAAGGGTTTGGGTTTTCTTTTAAAAATGCACAAGCAGTCATCATTTGACCCGCCTGACAGTATCCACACTGTGGAACATCAATCTCTTTCCATGCTTGCTGTACAGGATGCGAACCGTCTTTTGAAAGTCCTTCAATAGTAGTTATTTCCATCCCATCTACCATAGATATTTGCATTTGACAACTTCTGGTGGCCGTTCCATCTATATGAATGGTGCAAGCTCCGCATTGGGCAATTCCGCATCCAAACTTGGTGCCAACCAAGTTGAGTTCATCTCTTAAGACCCATAATAAAGGTGTGTCTGAATCTACATTGACAGTTAATGACTTTCCATTGACTTTTACGCTGTAACTAGGCATAGGTAGTTGGTTTTGAATTTTGACGTGTTAAGTTACAAAAAAAACAACCCCTTTTAAGGCTACGCATTTTTTTAAGCTCCTTTTAAGAATGATTTAACAAAATATCCGTTCAACTGCAAAAAACAACCGTTTATCTAAATGGGAGCGTTATTAATCTAATAATCAACCTCTTTGTTTAGGAACTTTCTTAACTATGTACAACATAAAACGATGTACTATGTTTTTACAAATTATGCCTACGGACACTATTAAAGAAGCTACAGCCAGTTCAGCGCTTTTCTTTTCTGTCCTTCTTGTCATTTTTTTGTTAGGCGCTATTGCTTTTTTCTTAGCATCTAAAAAAGTTAAAAAATAGCCAAGTAGCACACTCCAGGACATTCGTGCAATTTTATTCTGTTTCCATTTATCTATTTAAAACTACCATTCACCGATAGCGTTTGGTTCATAATCGAACATTTAACATTCTAATACTATAAAAATTAGTATCTTAGCTGCATAACAAAAATTTTAATTTATTATGGGGGGGCCAGATAATATTATAATTCTTGTTCTTGTACTGTACAGTTTAGTATCGGCAATTTTGCTCGATCGATTCTACAGAAGAATTAAAGAATTAAAAAAGTAAACATTACGTATAATGTTTGATTATTAAAAAAAGTCGCAATAAGCGACTTTTTTTATGCTAAGGAAATACTTTATAAGGGGAGAAATGTTCTTCCTGTTTTCAAATCATTTGTTAAATCTGCTATCTTTTTATTTTTAAAATTTTCTATGAGCTTTGTTTTAATTGGATAAATGCTGGCATGTAGTGGGCAAGGTTTGTCTTGATCACAACTTTTTAAACTCATCATACATGGGCCCAACTTATTGCCTCCATCAATAATATCAATAATATCCATGATCGTGTTTTCCCTATTGGTATCACTTAAATAAAACCCGCCTTTAGGACCTCTTGTAGATGAGATAATCCCATTCTTTGATAGCTCTTGTAAAAGCTTGGCTATGTAGGCTTTAGGCACATTAATAGGTGCGGCAATATCTTTGACCGTTACCTTTTTTTCTTCACTGGTATGCAAGGCTAAATATAAAACTGCTTTAATAGCATACTTAGATGATTTAGAGATCATTTTATTTTTCTTAATTCTTTCAAATATAAAAAAGATATTTTTATCTTAAATATGATTTTTATCATATTTTCTACAAAGCAAAGGACATAATTTTGTGTTACTAAATCGATAATCATGAAAACAACACTAAAATTAATACCCTTCTTATTTGCCTTTCTTTTAATCAGTTGCGGAGAAAAAGAAACAAAGAACAAGCCTTCGTATGGCAAAAAGAAAACTGTAACCAAAATTGATAATACTCCTGCTTCTAAGAAAATTGATCTGATCAGCAAAGGTGTTGGTCCTATCAAGTCCATCACATTAGAATCTGAGATAAATCAAAAAATGGCAGCTCATGGTGCAGATGTATTTAAGAAAATGTGTACGGCTTGCCATAGAGCAGATAAAAAATTTATTGGTCCTTCTCCACAGGGAATCTTAGAAAGAAGAACTCCAGAGTGGGTCATGAATATGATCTTAAACCCCGATGAAATGGTCCAAAAAGATCCGCTAGCAAAAAAACTATTGATTGAGTTCAATGGATCTCCTATGGCCAACCAAAGCTTGTCTGAAAAAGACGCTAGAGCTGTACTAGAATACTTTCGAACTTTAAAATAATAACCCATGAAACCTTTTCAATTATTTCTAATGGGCCTTTTGTTGATTGTTTTTTCTGCTTGCAAAACAGAAAAAACAGAATCTAAATCATCTAAGCCCGCTATTAAAAAAGAGAAGTCTGGTCAAGCTTTTATTAAAAATGACGAGTCTGCTCCAAATGTTTTACAGATTGCCATTGGCTCTGAAAACCACACCACATTAGTTGCTGCAGTACAAGCTGCCGAACTAGAGAACTCCTTAGTAAATGCAGGGCCTTTAATGGTTTTTGCTCCTACTAATGAGGCTTTTGCAGCCTTACCTAAAGGAACGGTAGAGAATCTTTTAAAGCCAGAAAACAAGACCGCTTTAGCAAATATTTTAAAGTATCATGTTACGCCTGGTAATTATTCAAAAGATTTTCTAAAAAAATTCAAGCGCTTAGGACAAGCAAATAATGGCTATGTAAAAGTAGAAGTTGTGGATGGCGAACCACTTATTGGCGGTGCTAAAATTATCGCCAGTGTAAAGGCTGGAAACGGCATTGTACACGTCATAGACAAAGTACTCATTCCTCCTACAGAAAATTAAAAACTAATTAATAAACAAATACAAATGAAAACACTTATAAAATCAATTATTGCGACAGCAGTTGTATTAGTTGCGTTTACTAGTTGTAATACTAGTACCAAAAACAACGGAGCCCTTTCAAGTAGCGCGGCTGAGAAAGTTTATGTAGCTCCTGGCGAACATGACGAATTTTATGCTTTCATGTCTGGTGGTTTCAGTGGGCAGTTAGCCGTATACGGCCTGCCTTCTGGGCGTTTATTCAAAGTAATTCCAGTATTTTCTCAAGACGCGGAAAAGGCTTATGGTTACAACGAGGAGACAAAACCTATGTTAAATACATCTTTTGGGTTTATTCCTTGGGATGATGCTCACCATCCAGATATTTCTCAAACAAACGGTCAGTTGGATGGACGATATGTATTTATCAATGGAAATAATACACCTCGTATTGCAAAGATTGATCTAACGACTTTTGAGACTACGGAGATCATCGAAATTCCAAATAGTGCAGGAAACCACAGTTCTTCATATGTTACCGACAATACGGAATATGTAGTAGCGGGAACACGTTTTGGGATTCCAATTCCTCAGAAAGATGTATCTATTAAGGACTACAAAGGGAACTTTAAAGGAACTTTATCATTTATTAAAGTAGACCCTGAAGATGGAGGTATGGACTTAAAATTCCAGGTACTTATGCCCGGATTTGATTATGACAAAGCGCATCCTGGTCGCGGAAAATCGCACGGATGGTTCTTTTTCACTACCTATAATACAGAAGAAGCAAATACACTTCTAGAAGTAAATGCCTCTCAAAATGATAAAGATTTTATCGCTGCTGTAAACTGGAAAAAGATTGAAGCGTATGTAAATAATGGAGGAGGTACTAAAATGCCTACCAATTATGCTCATAATGTCTATGATGAGCACACTCATTCGGCTACTTCAACAATGAAAAAGGAGGTCCTTATGGTCGATCCTTCTGAAGTTCCTGGAGCTATCTTTTTCTTACCAACTCCAAAATCACCACATGGTTGTGATGTGGATCCAACTGGAGAATACATCGTAGGAAGTGGTAAGTTATCGGCAAACGTTACTGTGCATTCATTTTCGAAAATGATAGATGCCATTGAGAACAAAAAATTCTCAGGAGATGCATATGGTATTCCAATTTTAAACTTTGAAGATGTACTGGCTGGTGCTGTAGAACAGCCTGGTTTAGGACCATTACACACAGAGTTTGATGGTAAAGGAAATGCATATACTTCCTTTTTTATCTCTTCGGAAATTGTAAAATGGAAATTAGGAACTTGGGAAGTATTAGATAGACAACCTAGTTTTTACTCTATAGGGCATTTAATGATCCCTGGAGGAAATTCTCAAAAACCTTTTGGAAAGTATGTAGTAGGAATGAACAAGATTACTAAAGATAGATACTTACCTACAGGTCCCGAAGTAACCCAATCTGCCCAATTATATGATATTTCAGGAGGCAAAATGGAATTATTATTGGATTTTCCAACCGTTGGTGAACCGCACTATGCTGCTGGGATTCCTGCTGATTTAATAAAACCAAATTCTAAGAAAATCTACAAATTAGAAGAAAATAAACACCCTTATGTTGCCAAGAGCGAAGCTGAAACCAAAGTTGTACGAGATGGAAAAACGGTTCATGTTTATATGACCACGATCCGAAGTCACTTTGCTCCTGACAATATTGAAGGAATAAAAGTGGGAGACAAGGTATACTTCCATATTACAAACTTGGAACAAGATTACGATGTACCTCATGGTGTAAGTATGATTGGAGCTAATACCTCAGAATTATTAATAATGCCAGGGCAAACAGAGACGTTCTTATGGGAGCCAAAACAGGTTGGTGTATGGCCTTTCTATTGTACCGATTTCTGTTCTGCCCTGCACCAAGAAATGCAAGGTTATGTTAGGGTATCCCCTACCAACTCTAACGTAAAATTATCTTGGTCTTTAGGTGAGGATTAGATTCCATCATATGAGGAGGGTTTTATTTTAGTGTTTATTCTCCTCAAAAAAAGGCGAGAGATTCTCTGGTCTCTCGCCTTTCAAAAACACTAATCAGTGCTAAAATTTAATCTCATGAAAAAATCAAATATTATAATGCTTGTTGCAGCATTATTGCCTCTCGCACTTTTTCTCTTCCCTCTGTGGAATATCACGTTGGAAGCACCTCAATACCCTACTCCTTTGGGCATGGATATTTACATCAATGATTTTGCGGATGCACATCCTCATGATATTAAAAATATCAATCTAATGAATCATTATGTAGGAATGAAATACATTCCTGATGCTATTCCTGAATTTAAAATCTTCCCTATTGGAATTATCATTACCTCCATTTTAGGCTTCATTATTGCCTTAAGGGGAAACTACAAGTGGTTCTTATTTTGGTTCATATTAATGGTTACTTTAAGTGCTGCAGGTCTTTATGATTTTTATCTATGGGAACATGACTATGGACATAATCTTGATCCAAAAGCCATCATGAAATTTACGAATCCGGATGGTACTGTAATGGGCTTTCAACCTCCATTATTTGGAACGAGAAACATTCTCAATTTTACAGCACACTCGTATCCTCGCCTAGGAGCTTACTTTTTAGGTTTAGGTATTGCCGGTTCCTTATTTGCTTATTGGGTGGGAAAAAAACGGTGGCGAGCCTCCGTAAAAACATAAACGAGATAACCATAAAAAACACTAAAATGCAAACACTAAAAAAATACATACAGATTTTTCTGATGTTCCTTTTATTGGGATGCTCTCCGGTACCTCAAGCTATTGACTATGGAAACGATGGTTGTCATTTTTGTAAAATGACCATTGTTGACAAAGTTCATGCAGCGGAAATAGTTACTAAAAAAGGAAAAGTATACAAGTTCGACGCTACAGAGTGCATGATCAATTTTATGAAAGAGTTTGATCAATCAAAAATTCAACTCTATTTATCTAATAATTATGCCGAGCCTGAAGCTTTAATAGATGCCACAAAAGCCACTTTTCTCATAAGTGAAAACATCCCGAGTCCAATGGGAGCTTTCTTATCAGCTTTTAAGGATAAATCCAATGCGATAAGCGCACAAAGAAAAAAAGGAGGAACACTGTACACTTGGAATGAACTCATACTACATCTTAAGAAATGATATCAGAAATAACAGAAAATAAAACTTTAATCAAAAAATAAAATGAAACGAATTGCCCTTCTTTTTACGTTCGTCTTTAGTCTTTTCTTACACAGTGTCATGGCTCAAAACAAGAATAGTTGTGCACATTGTAAAATGGATGTAAAAGACAAGCTTCATAAAGCTGAAGCTACAATTAAAGAAAAAACCTTGCATTTTGATGCTATTGAGTGTCTAATAAACTATTTAAAAACTAAAAAAGAAAGTGACTTTTCTTCTCTAAAAGTTGCCGATTATACAACAGGCGAACTCATAAATGCAGCTCAGGCAACTTTTTTAAAGAGTAAAGCTATTCCGAGTCCTATGAGGGCATACCTATCCGCGTTCAAAAGCAAAGAAGTTGCCCAGGAGGTTGCCAATAAAAAAGGAGGACAATTATACTCCTGGAAATCTATAAAAGAAAAGTTTGAAAGCTCAGGCTTCGGTGCATTGCATCATAATCATTATCGACCAGATGCTCATGCTCCGATAGGAGTTATGGGAGATCATTTACATGAAAAAGGAGGTTTTATGGTTTCTATTCGCTACATGAATATGGTCATGGATGGTAATAAATCTGGAACAAATAATATCAGCGACACGGATATCTACAACAGCTTTATGGTAGCCCCTCAACATATGACCATGGATATGTATATGTTAGGCATAATGTACGCTCCCTCAAACAATTTGACCTTAATGCTTATGCAAAACTTTGCAAAGAAAAACATGGATCTGACAGCTCAAATGATGATGGGAGGTATGACCATGTTAAGAGATTTTTCTACTAAATCTTCTGGTTTAGGAGATTTAAAAATAGGGGCTTTATATCAAGTTTTCAATAATCATAAGACATCATTTCATTTTAACGGTAGCATTAATATTCCTATTGGAGATATAGAAAATAGAGGAGATACTCCTATGATGAGTGATATTAAACTCCCATATGCTATGCAATTAGGAAGTGGCACTTTTGATATAACCCTAGGAGCAACATACAAGGAGAACTTTGCCAATACTTCGTGGGGAACTCAGTTCTTAGGCACGTTAAGAACAGGAACAAATAATGAAGGCTATCGATTTGGAAATCTATATCAATTGAATGTTTGGGGTGCATATCATTTTGCTACTAATTTCTCTGTTTCTGGTCGACTATTAGGTTCCTCTGAAGGAAAACTAAAGGGTATAGATTCAGAATTGAACCCTATGATGGTTACTACTGCAAATACCAACAACTATAGCAATGACAAAATCAAAGCTTTTATAGGGTTGAATATCTCGTTTCCTCAAACATCAACATTAAAAGATATGAGGTTCGGAATTGAAGCCGGAGCTCCAATATATGAGGATTATAACGGTATCCAAATGGATGAAGATCTATCCATCAATTTGGGTCTTAAATACAGTATCTAACGCATGAAATTCTTTTGGCAACATAGTGTTTTTTTCTTCTTTCTATTCTTCTTTTCGTCGACCTATTCTCAAAAAATTGAGGTTTGCGAAAGCTGTAAAATAATATCTATAAAAGAAGCTATTAAAGTTGCCAAAAACTTTGACACTATCCTTGTTAGAAAAGGTACATACAAAGAGCATAATATTGTAATAAACAAACCATTGACCCTTATTGGGGAAGACTACCCAGTAATTGACGGAGAATTAAAAGGTGAGATTATTACCATTGTCTCTGATAATGTAACGGTTGATGGTTTGTTTATTATTAATGTAGGTACAAGTTACACGTCAGATTATGCCGCAGTCCGTGTTAAAAAGAGTAAGAATTTTGTCATCCAGAATCTAGTATTAGAAAAACTCTTCTTTGGCATTTATTTAGAAAAATCTAGAGATGGGAAAATATTTCATAATAAGATCATTGGTGATGCTGTTCAGGAATATAGTTCTGGAAATGGTATTCAGTTATGGTATAGTAAAAATGTAGTGATTGAACATAACTATATAGAACATGTACGAGATGGTATTTATTTAGAGTTTTCTGATGATTGTCTTATTAAAAATAATGTGAGCGCTCAGAACTTGCGTTATGGTTTGCATTTCATGTTTTCAAACAATGACGTCTATCAGGATAACACTTTTGAAAATAATGGAGCAGGTGTTGCTGTCATGTTTTCAAAAAAAATTAAAATGCTTCATAATACATTTAAAGAAAACTGGGGAACTGCATCGTACGGAATGCTTCTGAAGGAGATTAACGATGCTGAAATTAGAGGGAATACGTTCGAACAAAACACGATTGGAATCAACATTGAAGGCTCTAACAGGATTCTTTACAAGAACAATAATTTTATTAGTAATGGATGGGCTATCAAAGTACGTGGCGCATGCTATAGCAATCAGTTTTTAGAAAATAACTTTTTATATAATTCTTTTGACATTTCATATAACAGTAAGATAAATGACAACATATTTGACAAAAACTACTGGAGTAATTACACTGGGTATGATCTTGACAAAGACGGAATAGGAGATATCCCCTATCGACCTGTAAAACTATTTTCCTATGTAGTTAATAGGACTCCAGAAACAATTGTACTGCTCAGAAGTTTATTTGTCGATATTATTGATTTTTCTGAGAAAGTTTCACCGGTTTTTACGCCCGATAACCTTTTAGATACTCATCCTTTAATGAAGAAAAAGACATGGTAATAATTCAAGATTTATATAAAAAATTTGGAAAGAATCACGTGCTAAGTGGTGTTGATCTCACCATTGACCAACCTGGTATTTTTGCCGTATTAGGTCCCAATGGCTCTGGAAAAACAACTCTCATAAAATCTATTTTAGGAATGGTTATTCCTAATAAGGGAGACATTTTTGTTCTTGGGGAGCATATTCGGAAAAGTGCAAACTATAGGCATCATATAGATTATTTACCCCAAATCGCCAACTTTCCAGGAAACCTAAGAGTCAAAGAGTTAATTAAGATGATCAAAGATTTACGGGGAAATACTCTTGAAGATTCAAAGTTGATAGCACTTTTTAAACTAAGTCCTTTTTTAGACAAAAAGCTAAGTACCCTCTCTGGAGGAACTAAGCAAAAGGTCAATATTGTCTTAACGTTTATGTTTGATAGCCCTTTAATTATTCTAGATGAACCCACTACAGGTCTAGATCCTATTTCTTTAATTCGTCTAAAAGAGTTGTTACAAGAAGCTAAATCAAAAGGAAAAACCATCTTAATCACTTCTCATATTATGAGTTTTGTAGAAGAGGTTTCTGATGAGATCGTATTTCTTTTAGAAGGGAAAATATACTTTAAGGGAAGTATTTCAGATCTAAGATCACAAACCAAACAACCAAATTTCGAACATGCAATCGCATCCATATTAACCGACAATCATGCTTAAAATATTAAAATACAGTTTTTATGATTTGATGCGTAGCCGCTGGAGTTATGTGTATTTTTCTTTTTACCTATTGCTAGGAGCCGTCCTTTTGTTCTTAAACAATGACTTATCCAAAGCAGTGATTACGCTTATGAATGTAATTATTGTTTTAGTCCCCCTAATAGGAACCATTTTTGGTGTTATGTATTACTACAACTCCAAAGAGTTTACTGAGCTTCTATTGGCGCAGCCTTTAAAACGTTCTTCCATTTTCCTAGGTCAATATCTTGGTGTGGCACTCTCACTAACTATGAGTTTAATCTTAGGTTTAGGAATTCCTTTTGTATTTTATGGTCTCTTTAAGTCTGGTGCCATTTGGGATTTTTCTCTGCTTCTTATTACTGGCGCATTTCTCACGTTCATTTTTACTGCTTTAGCATTTAATATTGCTTTATCTAATGAGAATAAGATTAAAGGATTTGGGTATGCCATATTACTTTGGTTGTTCTTGGCTATAATTTATGACGGTCTCTTTTTAATGAGTTTGATTCTCTTTGAAGATTATCCCTTAGATAAACTATCGCTTGCTGGAACAATGCTGAACCCTATAGATCTTTCCAGAACACTCATCTTGTTAAAATTGGATATCTCCGCTTTATTGGGTTATACAGGTGCCATATTTAAAAAATTCTTTGGGACCAATTTCGGATTATTTATCTCTTTCTTCTCATTAATGATCTGGGTCATTCTACCCGTAAGTAGGATCGTGATCAAATCTAAAAAGAAGGATTTTTAAATGAAGTAAAAAAACTATTCCGAATGGTTATTGCAAGCACAAGAATCACAATTTTGGCGACAATTCTTTAATGATATGCTGCTTTTCAAAATTTGAGCAAACCCGCCATCAACATTTATCAAGTTCGAAAATCCTAGTTGTCTTAACACAGAAATGGCAATAATAGAACGATACCCTCCTGCACAATACACATAATATTTTTGATCTCGATCTAAGCCTTTGGCCTTTTCATGAATTTCTTGCAGCGAAACGTGTATAGCATTAGAAACATGATTTTCTTTATACTCATCTGCTCTTCTAACATCGATAAAACTAATTTCTTCATCCAATAGTTTTTGGGATGCTGCTGTTACACATGGTACTGATTCTGTTTTGAATGCATTTTCTTTCCACTGAGAAAGTTCACCATCTAAATATCCTAAAATGGTATCATATCCAATTCTGGAAAGACGGACAATAGCTTCCTTTTCTCTCCCTTCAGGTGCTATCAAAATAATTGGTTGATTAATCTCTTTGATTAGTGCACCAGCCCAAGGAGCAAAAGTGCCGTCGAGACCAATAAACATTGAATTCGGAATATGCTCTTTGGTAAATGCCTCAATAGATCTAACATCTAGGATTAAGGCATATTTTAATGAAGTGTGATTGATCATTTGAGCGACCGTAATTGGAAATAGCCCCTCAGAAATAACTTGATTCACATCTTTATTGACCTGAGTATTCAGCTTCGCGTTTTTGGGGAAATATTGTGGCGGAGTTGCCAATCCTTCCAACACCTGAGCTACGAAATCTTCTTTACTCAAGTTCGAGTTTAAGGCATAGTTTACTTTCTTCTGATTTCCTAACGTATCAAATGTAGCTGCACTCATATTCTTTCCGCAAGCCGATCCTTTTCCATGATTTGGATATACAATAACATCGTCAGGAAGTACTAGTACCTTTTCGTGTAATGAATAGTATAGTTTCTCGGCCAAGTCTTCTTTAGAAACGGTTGAGCTTACTGCCAAATCAGGTCTTCCAACATCTCCAATAAAAAGAGTATCTCCAGAAAATAGCGAGTGCTCCTTACCCGTTTCATCAAGCAATAAAAAAGAAGAAGACTCTAAGGTATGTCCTGGAGTATGCAGTAACTTAAGCGTCAAATCTCCAACAGGAAACTCTTCGTTATCTTTCCCTTCATAAAAATCAAACTCAGCTTTTGCCGATGGACCGTATACAATAGTTGCTCCTGTAGCCTTTGCTAAATCTACATGTCCCGACACAAAATCTGCATGAAAATGGGTTAGAAAAACAAATTGTAACGTTGCGTTATCCTCTTTCAATTTTTCCAAATACGGTTCCGTTTCTCGTAAAGGATCTATAATAACTGCTTCGCCTTTAGATTGAATATAATATGTTGCCTCAGCCAAACATTTGGTATATAATTGTTGTACTTCCATAATTTCTAAATTCTATTTTCAAAGAAACAATTATGGAAATATCTATACTATGATAATTATCACCCTTTCCCTTTAGTTTAGCTCCCTATAGAATTCCTCTTTTTACATGATAAAAGTCATGGATCCTTGCTTTCCTTGTCTCTAATTTTGTGGTATAATTTAAATTTAATTATCATGAAAAAAGCAATAATTGCAGTATGTGCTTTACTCTTATCCATTGGGATGACAAACGCACAAGAAGATTCAAAAAAAGATGCAGATTTTAGTAAGTGGCAATTTCGATTGAGAGTTATTTCTGTAACGCCAAACGAAAGCGCAACCATTCAAACTATTGGAGGAGATGTACATATCTCTTCTGCCGTTGTTCCAGAGTTAGACATTACGTATTTCTTTACCAAGAATTGGTCGGCTGAATTAATTTTGGCAACCACAAATCATGATGTAAAAGCAATAGGTACTTCAGCAGGAGATATTGATTTAGGTGATGTATGGTTATTACCTCCAACATTGTTAGGTCAATACCATTTTACAGGTGGAGATTTTGTCCCATATCTTGGGGCCGGAATTAACTTGACATTATTCTATGGAGTAGATAATGGTCCGGTAGCAGACAAAGTTGAGTATGATACCTCTGTGGGTTTTGCCCTACAAGGTGGCTTTGACTATATGTTGAATGATAAATGGTTTTTAAACTTTGACATCAAACGATTATTCTTAAGTACAGATGTAACGATTAATGCAACAACAGCTTTAGGCGCGACTGTTGGTGCTGATGTTGATATCAATCCTTGGATCTTTGGGGTTGGTTTTGGGCTGAAACTTTAGGTGGCCAATATTTTTTATAAAAGCCCGTTTCTCAGTTTTGAGAAACGGGCTTTCTTTATAGTAAACTTCCCGCTTACCTCCTTCCCATAAATAACAGTTCAATACACTCAATGTGGGTAATGTATCACTTCCTTCTCTTTGTAATAAAAAGGCTGAATTCTAAGGTTTTATCAAAAAAGATTTTGATATGTAAAATTAAATTGTAATTTTGGTAAACCAGATTGGTAAACCAAATAGGTTAACCAGTTGAGGTTCTCCTTTTGAAGGAGGTATCAATAATAAAACAATATAAAAATCAAGATTATGAAAAAAACATTACTCTTAATTATCACATTATTCACAGCCTTTTTAGGATATTCTCAGATGTTTGACAATATTCCAACAGGAACTGGAATTTATATAAATAAACTTATCGCGAGTCCTTCAGGTGATGACTTAATCAATGAATACATTGAAATTAGAGGTACAGCCAATGCTATTGTTCCTTCTAATTTGTACCTAATTACTATTGAAGGTGATGGAAATAGTAGTAGCAGAGGAAAGGTAAGTGAAGCTATTAGTTTGGGAGACGGAATTAGAACTTTCGGTGCTAATGGAATGTTAGTTGTTATTTGTAATTATACACAGAATGCATCAGATGACACTGGTTTGGAGAACACAAATGGTTTTTATCCTAGCCCATACATTGGTGTGATTTCAGCAGATGCCACCATCATTGAAATTGCTTTAACAGGTAATGACTTAGGTGGTTCAAGTTCTTCAAATGTATCTACAAAAGTTCCTGACATTGGTTATGACGGCAATTTAATTGATGCTACTGCAACTTATATGTTGGTAACAGCAGCTTCTAATCCAAAAGGAGCAAGGATAGACGGAACAAGCGATGCTAGTGATGCTAATGGTATCATTAATGCAACTGGAGATCATACATCTTGGGTTCTTTATGATTCTATCGCTTATATGGATGATGATGATGTTGATGGAGGCGAAAATGGTGAATATGCATATGGACAAATTGTCTATGCGCAACAAAGTAATTTGCATTCGACTAAACACTTTATTACAACGAGCGCAACTATTGTGGATTTTAATACAACTTCCGATGCCAACTATATTTTAAGACAGGGAACCAAAACAGGATATACAGAAAATGATTGGATTGTTTCTGCAAATGGATCCAGTTCTAGTGTTCCAAATTGGGTATTAAGCACTTCATTAGAAAAAGTGTATCCCGATGCTTTCGCGGGTTGGGACGGGATTAAAGATGTGTACGGGGACTTAAATCCTACGGCAGAAACTTTATCAACTAATGTATTTGCCCTTGCAAATATAGGTGTGTATCCAAACCCTTCTAGTGACTTTATCACTATTTCGACACAGGAAGATATTACGTCCATAGAAATATTCAATTTATTAGGAAAGAAGGTGTCTTCGATATCATCAGAATTATCTAATAAAACCGTAGATGTTACCTCACTTTCTAATGGTATTTACATTATGAAAGTTTCGAGTGGAAACTCAAGCATTACTAAAAAGATTATCAAAAATTGACTTTGGATTTATTTGTATTTGATTAAATTGTCGGTAAACAGTATTTGTTCATCGACAATTTTTATCCATACTTTTTTTAAGTAATATGATCTCAGAATTATCCATAGCATGAAGAGCAAACAAATGAACCTGTCGAAAATCTCATCAACTCCATGCAGTTATTTCTCAAAAACATCACCTAATATGAATATTAAAATATCCAAATCATTTTTTGTCTATTGCACCTTAGTAATAAGTGCTATGTTGCTTTTTACCAATTGTGCAGAAAACAAAAAACAAAATGCAACTATAGTCGCAAATGCAAACGACATAATACCATTTTTCCAGCATTGGAATTTAATCCTTGGTGATGGTTCTAATGCCGGCCAGGCCACTAATTATAGCAATAAAAACTTCTTTTACACGGCTTCCGATGACAAAAAAGGTTGGGTGGTTTTTAAATCACCTAATGCAGGAAACACCCATGGTACTTCTAATAATACAAGAACTGAGCTGGCTCAATTAAAAAAGTGGTCACCAATGACCGGAGGTAAAATGAAAGCTACTCTTAAAGTAATGAATGTTGCTCAAACTGGAGATGCGCGTGTTGCAGCAACATACTCGGTAGTCGTAGGTCAGATTCATAGTGCAGATGGGCACGAAAACGAACCTCTTAAAATATTTTATAAAAAATTTCCAGGTCAGACCAAAGGCTCTGTCTTTTGGAATTATGAGATTAACACTAAAGGTGATGATAATTCAGGACGATGGGATTATTCTTATCCTGTTTGGGGCTACGATTTTTCTATTGTTGGGTCCGATAAAAATAGCTATCCACCAGAACCAGAAGATGGGATTGCCCTAGGTGAAGAGTTTAGTTATGAAGTGGAAGTCAAGAAAGGAATCATGTATCTTACATTTACAAGTGAAGGGCATAAAACCAAAACATTTACTAAAAATATTGTCACCTCAGAATACACGCAGCAATCAGATTTACCAGAACAAGTGAAGAATTTATTTGTCCCTATAGGGCAAGATGGCGTGGAACGTGAAAGTGCCTATACAGGTGAGGGGTTATTTTTTAAGCTAGGCTGCTACAATCAAACAAACGGAAAAGACCCTAAAGTGAACAAAGTGTGGTGTTCTGGTGCTGAAACTCATGGTGGCAATATCCAAAAACAATATGGTGATGGAAATTACGCTGAAGTTTGGTTTAAATCTGCAAAGATTACAATTAGCGATGATGCCATATCCAATGAAGGATATTTTAAAGCGAATGACGATATGAGTACCAAAACAGTGTATCCAAGTGAAGTAATTCCGTTTATGGATAAATTCAAGATGTTGATGGGAGACGGAACCAATGTGCAAAATATCGTAGATTTTGAAGATAAAGATTTTTTCTACACTGTAATTGATGGTACAAGACGTTGGGTAGTTTATAAAACACCTAACTCTGGGGTTACTTCAAAAAATTCTAGTAATACGAGAACAGAGTTACACGAAAAAAGAGAATGGACACCTGAAGAAGGAGGTAAACTTACAGGTACATGTAAAGTTATGCAGGTTTCCATTTCTGGTGACGCACGAGTTGCCGCTTCATATTCAACAGTAGTTGGACAAATTCATAGTGGTGAAGGACATGAAAATGAACCTATAAAGATATTTTATAAGAAATTTCCAGGCCATACCAAAGGATCTGTATTCTGGAACTATGAAATTAATACTGCAGGCGATGATAATTCTGGAAGATGGGATTTTTCAACAGCTATATGGGGGAACGATATGTCTGTGGTCGGAGCAAGCAAAAATGACTATCCAGCCGAACCAGAGGATGGAATAGAATTAGGTGAAGAATTCAGTTATGAAGTAAATGTATATAAAGGGATTATGTATCTAACCTTCAAAAGTGATAAGCATGAAACAAAAACATTTACTAAAAATCTAATTTCATCTGAATATGTCAAAAAATCAGACACACCAGAACAGGTCAGAAAATTATTCGTGCCAATAGGACAAGATGGGACCGAGCGTGTCACAGCCTATAGCGGAGAGTTAAATTATTTTAAACAAGGTGCTTATAATCAAACCAATGGGAAAAGTCCTGAAACAAATATGGTATGGTGTGCTGGGGCAGAAACTTATGGAGGTGATATCGCTAAACAATATGAAAACGGTTGTTATACGGAGGTGTGGTTTAGAGAAGCAACAGTGGGACCAGGCACCCCTCCAAATTGAGCGGATCAACAGCAGTAAAAGAATATTTTTTGTAATTAATATAAGAACAATATAGTATGAAAACATTTGGATCAAGTAAAGAATTCATTATGGGAGATGATATTGAATGGGAAGTAGTGGGAGAAGGAGTAAAACGAAAAATTATGGGTTATGACGATAAAATTATGCTTGTAAAAGTTCATTTTGAACAAGGAGGAATCGGCCCTATGCATGAGCATTATCATTCACAGGTTACCTATGTTGAGAGTGGAGAATTTGAGTTGACAATTGGTAAAAAAACCAAGCTCATGAAAGGAGGAGATTCATTTTATATACCTCCGCACGTAATGCATGGAGCTATCTGCGTAAATCCAGGTGTATTGATAGATGTTTTTAGTCCCATTAGGGAAGATTTCATGGAATAATCTACAGGAGATCTAAGAAAAACTTGTTTATTCCAGAATTTTAATTATATTTGGTCAACCAGATTGGTTTACCAGTTTGGATAACCAAATGAATTTAATAACAACAAACAGCATCAAAAAAAGGATAGGTGCACGCCTATCCTTTAGAAACATACTTCTTTTGAGGGAAGTATAACTATACACATAATCTTATGTTAGTATAAGTAACACAAAAGTACAAAAACTAATCGATCTTTAGATCAATGTTTTTCTACCAAAAATGTAAGAATTATGTGAGAGTATTTTAGGGCTAACCAATGCACAGGTTAGCAAATTATGGACTTTTAACATAAAACTATTATTATGAAGCTAAAATTCAAACTAACACTATTGTTGGTTCTGCTGCTTAACATTTCTATGCTGGCACAGCAGGAGTTTACTGTAAAAGGAGTTGTGACCTCCAAATCAGATAACTCGCAATTACCTGGCGTGACTATTCTTGTCAAAAATACGTCAAGAGGATATACCACAGATTTAGATGGTACATTCGAATTTAAAGTAAAAAGCGGGGATATACTCGTGTTTTCTTACTTGGGGTTCCTTTCACAGACCATCACAATTACCACTCAAACAACACTTAATGTTGCTTTGGAAGAAGATGCTAATCTTCTAGATGAGATTGTTGTAATTGGTTATGGTACTCAAAAGAAGTCTCATTTAACTGGGGCTATTTCTAAGGTTGTGAATGACAAGTTAGATCAAATAAGTGCATCTAGAATTGACGACGCACTTGTTGGTCAGGTTTCTGGTGTAAACATTCAAGCAACTGAAGGAGAAGCTGGCTCAGCACCGACCATAAGAATTAGAGGTACAGGTTCTATTATTGGTAATTCGGGACCTTTAATTGTTATAGACGGAGTTCAGGTAGATGAAGAGTTTTTAGGGTCTTTAGACATGAACGATATTTCATCTTTCGAGATTCTGAAAGATGCCGCATCTAGTGCCATTTACGGTTCTCGTGGAGGAAATGGTGTAATTATTATTACTACTAAAAGTGGCAAAGAAGGAAAGACTGTATTTAACTATAATACCTATACAGGTTATAAGACAGCTAGACAGAGTGATGCGTATTACTTTTCAGTTGCTGAGACTGCAGCGGCAGAACTAGCTGCTACGGGAAGTATATCTGACAGAACGCGATACAAACAACTTATAGGAGTTGATAATGAGTGGCAAAACATTATTTTTAATGGAGGAGTCATAACAAATCATTCTTTTAGTGCCCGAGGAGGAGACAAAAAAACCAAGGCAAGTTTCGGAATGAACTACTTATTAGATGAAGGAGTGCTGTTGACAGATAATTACGATAAACTTAGTCTCCGATTAAAGTTAGATCACAAAATCAATAAAAGGTTGTCCATTGGAATCAATGTAACACCTTCCTTTACAAGTAAAAGAAGATTTGATGGATCAACACACGATATTTTAAGGCAACCACCATGGTTACCACTTTATCTAGATGCGCGTACAATTCAATTTGTAAATAGATTCCGAGATGGAGGAAAGTATGCTAATGCACAGATTGGGGATTATGCAATTCAGAGAATGTTTGACGATTATGATTTAGTTGCTGGCGCTCCAAGTACAGGAAGTGGTACCGATATTAGCAATACATCAAATACTAATCCTGGTGCAAAGGTTCTAGAAAGATATAGAATGGAGCGTAGAAAACAATTTAGAGGAAGTTTTTATGCTAAGTATAAAATAAACGATAACCTAAGGTTTAAAACTATGGTTTCGGGAAATTTCCAGTTTAACAAGAATACCCGCTATCAAGGTGTTCAGTCAAGCAGAAATGGCGCTGCAGCCGCACGACTAGATAGTGTTTACCAAAAAACAACCAGATTTGTTGCAGATAATGTGCTTACTTATAGTAAAACATTTGGAAAGCACGAGGTAAATGCTGTTTTAGGTACTTCTGCAGAACAGAGAACAAGAACATTTGAAAGTATTCAAGGAACAGGATATACAGATGACGCAACTCCCTTTATAGATGCAGCTGCAAGTATTACTGACAGGAATGAATATAGATGGGAACGAACATTATTGTCTTTCTTTGGAAGGGTAAATTATGCATATGATGACAAATATTTAGCATCTTTTAGTTATAGACGAGATGGAAGCTCTGTGTTTGGGCCAAATGTGAAGTATGGTAATTTTACAGCTATCTCTTTTGGATGGAATGTGTATAAAGAAGATTTTCTAAAAGATAGTGATATTGTTAATTATCTGAAGTTTCGTGTAAGTTATGGTGTTACTGGTAATGATGATTTTAGAACAGGAAATCCTTTAGTAGATAATTACCCTTATTTAGCAATACTAGATAATTCGACAACAGCAGTCTCAGGAGGAAGCCCTGGATTGATTGTAAATCCATTTAACATTGCTAACCCTGATATAACTTGGGAAAGGCAAATCGAATTTAATCCAGCTATTGATTTTGGGTTCTTTGATAATATAATCTCTGGTTCTATTGACTACTATACAAGAACAAGCGATCAGCTTCTATTATATAATCCTGTTTCAGGAACTACAGGGTTTAGTAATGCTTTAGTTAATCTAGGAAAAGTACAGAACAGAGGAATCGAGTTAGAATTAAGAAGTAGAAATGTATCTACTGAAGATTTTAAATGGACATCTACTTTAATTGCGTCAAAAAACAAAAACGAATTAAAGGATTACGGAGATTCAAATGGCCTTATTCAAAATGTTGATAGCAAAAGAGCGGCAGAATGGATCAATTTAGAAGGAAACCCAATATCTTCCTTTTATGGATGGGTTGTTGATAAAGAGATTCCTCTTGAATATATCTCAAACCCATACCACCCTATTGGAGGGCAGGCGCAAGATGTTTATGTAAGAGACTTAAATGGAGATGGTCTAATAGATGATGATGATAAAACAATTTTAGGAAGCCCGTATCCAGATTTAGTTTGGAGTTTTTCGAACAGTTTTCAAATGGGGAACTTAGATGTTAGTTTTATGCTTCAAGGAAGTCATGGAGCAGAGATTAGGAATATGGGAGATCAGTATTTATTCAACCATTTTAATAGTGCTCAAGATTTTATTCCGTCAACACCAAATCAAGAGTTTATAAAACAAAAGATTTTTACAAATTCCATCATACAAGATGCATCTTATATTGCTTTGCGTAATGTAAATGTAGGTTATAATTTGAATGATGGCCTTTTGTCCAAATTAAAATTAACAAACGCAAGAGTTTATATGGCTGCTCAAAACCTACTGTATATAACCGCTAGTGGTTATACAGGTTTCAATCCAGAATCGATTAATAACACAACTGCTACTACATATGGATATCAAAGAGCAGGGTCTCCAGTATTTAGTACCGTATCATTGGGTGTAAATGTACAGTTTTAGCATGCTATTAATTTAAAATAGAAAGTATTATGAAATCAATTAAAATTTTAATCTTACTCTTAACGACGGTGTGCTTCATGTCATGTGAAAAAACATTCTTATCACCTGAGTTAGAGACTGGAATTAATGGAGACAACTACTATGTAAATGATGCAGAGATAGAAACAGGTGTCTTAAATATTTATGATGGAATTCAAGGAGTCAATGCCTTGAAGATTACAAACAATAATTTGAATCATGCAGTTCAAGTAGAGTTTTACGTTACAGAAATGCGTAGTGACAATACTAGAACTAAGAGTAGTGAAGGAGAGGCTGCACAGTTTGAATCATTTACTATTGAGGCTACAAATGGTATTGTAGCGGATTATTATAGGAGTTATTACAATGTGATATACAGAGCGAATTTAGTATTAGATAATCTAGGAGCTGCGTCTCCAGATAGAGCCATCGAATTTGAGGCCGAAGCTAAATTCTTGAGAGCATATGCATATTTTAATCTTGTTAGATTGTATGGAGATATTCCTTTAGTGGATAAGATTATTGCTCCATTAGATACAGAAACTGCTTTTACTAGAGTATCTGCTACTACAATTTACGAACTTATAGTGAGTGATTTGGAAACGGCCGTTATAGGGCTAAGTGATGGTGGACCAAACGATAGAGCAAGCAAAGCTGCTGCTCAAGGAATCCTCGCTAAAGTGTTCTTAACTTTAGGAAGATATGGAGAAGCCCAAGCGTTATGCGAGGATATCATGAACCCAGGTAGAGGTTTTTCACTAGAAAATGACTTTAAAAATATTTTCTACAACGAAGGAAATAATGAAGTAATTTTTGCTATTGGTTTTCTTCCAAGCTCTAATGACGATAGCCAGAATTTTTCCGCAGAATGGTTAAATTCAGTCGGAAGAACAAGCGGTGTCAATTATGTAACTGCGGATGCAAGAGCATCTTTGGATGCTAATGGAGGAAATAGAACGGTTCTTTCTTACAGAGAAGATAGCGGGCAAGCTGGACAGTATCAGGTTGTGAAATATTTACCAAATGGCGATACTACTTTAGGGATACCCGTAACATCACCAGATCCTACTTCTGGCGGAAACGATTGGATCGTTTTAAGATATGCAGATGTGCTATTAATGCAGGTAGAGGCTATTATGGCTGGAGCAGCATCGACAACAAGTTCTAATGCCTTGGCATCATTCCAGTTGATTAGAGATAGAGCGGGGTTAACAACTCCAGTAACAAGTTTAACTAAGGAAGAACTTGTAGAGGAAAGAAGAGTAGAGCTAGCATTTGAAAATCACCGCTTTTTTGATTTAGTGAGATTTGGTATGGCACAGGATGTGCTGTCAGCATTTTCAACGGCAAATAATTTAGGCTATTCTGCAACAGACCTTTTATTACCAATTCCTCAAGTAGAAATTGGGTTGAGTAATGGATTACTAACTCAAAATCCAGGATACTAAACTTATAGATAATTAAATACTAATTATGATGAAGCAAATAATTAAAAAAACAAATTCAAAAACAATAAGGGCGCTAAGATCTTTCTTTGTTGTTGCTGCGATCATTACATATACATCATGTGAAGATAATATTTTACCAGAAGCTGGGTCTATACCCGATCTGACACCACCAGAGGCTGGTTTCTCTGCTACGCAGGGAGCTGGACCAAATGATGAATGGAAAACATACACTTTTGCAAACCTATCTACAGGAGCAACGATGTACTCATGGGGTTTTGGAGATGGAAATTCTTCTACATCCTTTGAGCCATTAAATACATTTCCTGGAGAAGGCACATATACTGTAACATTAACAGCATCAGATAATTTAGGTGTTGAAAGCACTTTCTCTGAAGTTATTGTGGTAGTACAGCCGATAGCAACAGTTATTCCAGATCCTGTTTTAGTAAACAACGATTTTAATAAACTTGCAAAATCGTCAGGATCTCCATGTGCTTGTGCTGGTTGGATCAATAAGAGTTTAGGAGATCAAGGGGAATCTAGTTCGGGTAATGGCGGCTCTGACAACGTGGTGAAATTTGATAATAATGAACCGGACCATGTATATCAAGAGTTTGAGGTTACTCCAAACGCTGATTATACAATAACAGTAATCTCATCTTTTAAAGACCCACTAAATGGAGCGAATCCTAGTATGCTTGAAATAAGAGTTTTAGCAGGTTCAGGGTATGTGAATAATTACTCTCCTACGTACTATACAGATACAGTGGATTTTCCTCAAGACGGATATGGATATGCTACGATTTCACAGGTTGAAGATCCTACGAATAATCTTATATCTCCAATAGTGCCAATATCGAATCCAAGTGACACCGGTTATCTTCCCAACATATTCACATTTAATGCAGGAAACAATACGAGTGTTGCCTTTTTTATGAGAGGTATAGGTGGAGCTGCTAGTGGAAACTTTGGTTATAACAGTGGAGATGAAGAAATTCGAGTTGACTCTGTAACGATTACAGCTGACTAGTAATGAATAAAAAGGCAATGAAAATATTGAATGTATTAATAATTGGGTATTTAATTTTGGCATTAAGTTGCCAAAGTAAGGACGAGTCTGTTACTTCAAACGAAAATGGAGTAGACCCAGTAACGCCTTCTTTTAAACTTCCAAACATTGATTTGAATCACTGGAAAGTGACTTTGCCAATCGGAAATCCTACTGAGGTGAAACCTCCAGAGATTTTGAATTATGCGACAAATGAAACATTAAAACCATTTATGTATAACGATTCGATTAAAGGAGCATTAGTTTTTCATACGTATCCAGGTGCATCAACAGCAAATTCTAACTATTCTAGAACAGAATTAAGAGAGCAAATGGTACCCGGTAGTAATAATACCAATTGGACCTTTTCTCAAGGCGGTACACTGAAAGGCGAGCTAGCTATGGGAGAAATTACAAAAGATGCAAATAGTAATTATCATAGAACTATTATTATGCAGATTCATGGTCGATTAACCAATGCGCAGAGAGATCTAATAGGAGAAAATGATAATAATGCCCCTCCAATGTTAAAAATATATTGGGTAAACGGTAAAGTTAGAGTAAAAACAAAGGTTTTAAATAATCTCAATGCAACGGCAACAGAAATGCTACATACAAGTGCGTGGGGAGATGATGTAGGGTATACTTTTCCGGAATATGTCGGCTTCGATAAGTTTTCATTAGAAGTAAAAGTAACCGAAGGCAGAATGGAGGTTATTATGAATGGAGTATCAAAGGTTTACGATGATATTCACATTGAAAAATGGGGTGTTTTTGAAAACTATTTTAAAGCTGGAAATTATTTAGTAACTACTGATGATTGGGCTAGATCCAAAGTGGAATATTATAAACTTGAAGTAGCACATTAAACAAATTAGTTTTTATATATTTAACATATTAATTTGGTTAACCAATTTTGACAGAAAAAATATAGAATATGAAGATAGAAGCTATCACTAAGACTGAAAATCAAACGATCCAAGATAAGATTATTGTGGGTATACGAGATTTGATTAATCATAAGAACTTAGAGCCAGGAGACAAATTGCCTTCTGAACGGATGCTTTCTGAAAGGTTTAATGTTAGCCGTAGTAATGTTCGAGAGTCGATTCAAAAACTTGAATTCTATGGGTTGTTAAAGTCTATACCTCAGAGTGGAACCTTTGTGGCAAATATTGGTGTGATAGCCATGAATGGTATGATTGAAGATATTTTAAGATTAGAAGATCCTGATTTTAAATCTTTGGTAGAAACCAGAATATTACTTGAGTTAAAAACAGCAAGATTAGCAGCATTAAGAAGAACTGAAGAAGACCTTGTAAAAATGAAAACCGCTTTAGACGCTTATGAAAAGAAGGTTTTGTCTGGAGAAGATGCGGTACAAGAAGATTTGCTGTTTCATTTGGCAATAGCGCAAGCAAGTGGTAATAGCACGATGAATACGTTTATGCTAATTATTACACCAGAAATTATAACAAATTTTGAGAAATATCATGTATGTGATGATGACCAAGCTCATAAAGGAATAAAAGAACATACAGATATTTTTAATGCGATTGTAGATCAAGATCCACAAGAAGCAAAAGAGAAGATGAAAATACATTTTAAAATGTTATACCAGTATTGCTATAACATTTAATAAATAATAAAAGGAAGTGCACGACTCCTTATTATTTATGGAAGATAAATCTTCAGAGGGAAAAACATAACTATGAATCATAAAGTATCTTGTGTGTTGCATTCTGCACGTACTTAGCTACTTCAAGATTAAAACAAATAAAATACTAAAGGTCAAACAATTATATGTTTGAACTCTTTAGAGATGTAATCTAATACATAAAAATGAAAATAAAAGGACTTAGATGGTGGATTATTATACTAATATTTATAGCCACCGTTATAAATTATGTCGATAGAACCGCGTTTGCGCTGCTATGGCCAGAAATGGGTAAAGATCTAGGAATGGATAATTCCGATTATGCACTTATGCTTAATGTCTTCATGATTACCTATGCTGCAAGTAAGTTTTTATCAGGAAGATTGTATGATAAGATAGGAACAAGAATCGGTTTCACACTATCCATACTTGTTTGGTCTTTAGCTGCAGCTTTTCACTCAGTAGCAAAAGGAATTGTATCGTTATCTGTAGTTCGAGGTCTTCTCGGTTTAGGAGAAGCAGGATTATGGCCAGGAACAGTAAAAAATAATGGCGAGTGGTTTCCTGTAAAACAAAGAGCATTAGCTCAAGGAATATTTAATGCGGGAGCCTCTATTGGTAATGTTATAGCACCGGTAATTATCGTGTATCTATACACACAATTTGGATGGAAATCCACGTATATAATTTTGGGGGTTGTTGGTTTAATCTGGATACTTCCTTGGCTTGTAATTAATAAGTCGAAACCTTTAAGCCATCCTTGGATTACAGAAGAAGAAAAAAACTTATTACTTGACGACAGAAAAGAAAACAACGTAGTCATTGTCGAAGGAGCTAAAAGCTTACCGGTATTAAAAATATTAAGTTTTAAACAGCCTTGGGGGATTTTATTATGTAGATTTTTCATAGAGCCAATTTGGTGGTTCTTTGCAGGATGGATGCCGATCTATTTAAATTCAAAATTTGGTTTAAGCATCGAAGAAATTGGAAAAACTATGTGGATTTCTTATTTAATGGCTGCCGCAGGAGGAATCCTTGGAGGAATATTTACGGAAGCAATTATAAAACGAACCTCTACAGATTTTGGTAGAAAAGTAAGTATTGTACTAGGTAGTATGCTGATAATAATTGGTTTTGTTTCCATCATATTATTTGTAGATAACTCTAATTACATGACGTTTATTTATTTAGCTGGATTGGCTCTTTTTGGGTTTCAATTTGCCATAGGTAATATTCAAACTCTTTCTAGCGATTTATTTAGAGGCCCGTCGGTGGGTACCCTAGCTGGATTAGCTGGTACGGTTGCTGCTTTTTCACCAATTATAATGAATTGGTTTATTGGTAGAATTACCGAAGGAGGTTCATATGTGCCAGCATTTATAGCAATTACGATTTCAGTAGTACTGGCCGTTTTAGCTGTGCTATTTTTAATAAGAAAAGTAGGACTTGTAATAAAAGAAGAAATATAAATATTAAACAAACAATATTGAATATGAGTAAATTAAATGGAAAAGTAGCAGTGGTTACAGGAGCTACTGGTGGTATTGGTTTTGAAGTAGCCAAACGATTAGGAAAAGACGGATTTACAGTAGTCTTGAATGGTATAGAAGACAGCGCTGGAGCTGATAGAGTGAAGCAACTTACCGATCAGGGAATTACAGCGGAATATTATGGATTCGATGTCACGAATGAACAAGCGGTAACGTCAAATATTCAGGCAATTGGAGAAAAGTATGGTAAAATTGATGTACTTGTTAATAATGCAGGCGGACTAGGCGGAAGATCAAGGTTTGAAGGAATGACTACAGAATTTTACCGATCAGTAATGGCTTTAAACTTGGATTCGACCTTTTTTGCTTCTAGAGCGGCCATCCCTTTTCTTAAAAAAGGAGAGAACGCTTCGATAATAAACTATACATCCATTGCAGGATGGAATGCAGGAGGCCCAGGAGCTGGCGTCTATGGAACATCTAAAGCAGGAGTTCATGCATTAACGAGAGCGTTAGCCAAAGATTTGGCAGAATATGGAATTAGAGTCAATGCTGTGTCTCCGGGTACCATTGATACGGCATTCCATGCTCAAATTAAATCCACTAAACCAGAGGTATTTGCTTCTTGGAAAAACAACATTATGTTAGGGAGATTAGGACAACCAGAAGATGTAGCTTCAGTTGTTTCCTTTTTAGCAAGCGGCGATGCTTCTTTTATTACTGCAGAAACAATACAAGTTGGTGGTGGACAAGGTTTAGGAATATAAATTAAGAATTAAAAAATTAGAGTAATGAAAAAAGTAGTTACGTTTGGAGAAATTATGCTAAGATTAGCCCCTCAAGGGTTTTTGAGATTCTCGCAAGCCAACAATTTTGATGTTATTTATGGAGGAGGAGAATCCAATGTAGCAGTATCACTAGCGAACTATGGTGTTCCTGTAGATTTTGTAACACGTTTGCCAAATAACGATATTGGGCAATGTGCCATGATGGAAATGCGTAAAAGAGGAGTAGGCGTTGATAAAATAGTATACGGAGGAGATCGTCTTGGGATTTATTTTTTAGAAACCGGAGCGGTTAGTAGAGGGAGTAAAGTAGTATATGATAGAGCACATTCTGCCATGGCTGAGATTAGCACCGGAATGATAGATTGGAAAAATGTTTTTGAAGGGGTAGAATGGTTCCATTGGACAGGTATTACTCCTGCTATTTCTCAAGGAGCAGCCGATGCATGTTTAGAAGCTGTAAAAGTTGCTAGTGACCTTGGAATAACGATTTCTACAGACTTGAATTATAGAGCGAAACTTTGGAAATATGGAGGAGATAGAGAGGCGATTATGACTGAACTAACCTCCTATTGCGATATTATATTAGGGAATGAAGAAGATGCAGAAAAACACTTTGGAATAAAACCAGAAGGCTTAGATATTACCACGCAAGGACATAATGTAAAAGCTGAAGCATTTTTATCAGTTTGTACACAGATGATGGAAAAGTTTCCTAAAGCCAAAAAAGTAATTACAACATTAAGAGGGTCAATTTCTGCGTCTCATAATACTTGGGCTGGAGTCATGTATGATGGTCAAAAAATGTATGAATCTCCACAGTATCAGATTACGGATATAGTAGATCGAGTTGGAGGAGGGGACTCATTTATGGGTGGATTAATCTATGGGTTATTAAAGTATCCTGAAGATGATCAAAATGCGCTTAATTTTGCGGTAGCAGCATCCTGTTTAAAGCATACCATTAAAGGTGATGCGAACTTAGCTACAGTGGCGGAAGTTGAAAAATTAATGAGTGGAGATGCATCTGGAAGAGTTGCAAGATAAAATTTAATCACTATGGCACAGTTTTCAAGAATAGAAGTAGCAACAACAATGGCTAATACGGGGCTCGTGCCCTTGTTTTTTCATGACGATCTTGAAGTAAGCAAAAAAATACTTAAAGCTTGTTATGATGGTGGCGCAAGATTATTAGAATTTACAAGTAGAGGTGATTTTGCTTTTGAAATCTTTGGTGAATTGACAAAATATGCCATCAAAGAGCTTCCAGGAATGATTATGGGTGTCGGTTCTGTTACAGACGCAGCCGCAGCTTCATTATATATGCAGCTCGGTGCAAATTTTATTGTAACACCTGTATTGCGAGAAGATATAGCCACCATTTGTAATCGTCGAAAGGTTTTATGGTCACCTGGTTGCGGTTCTTTAACGGAAATCGCACGAGCAGAAGAATTGGGTTGTGAAATTGTAAAATTATTTCCAGGAGGAATATACGGGCCTGATTTTGTGAAAGCTATAAAAGGACCTTGCCAATGGACAAGTATTATGCCCACTGGTGGCGTTTCTCCTACTCAAGAGAATTTAGAGTCCTGGTTTAATGCGGGTGTCACTTGCGTAGGTATGGGATCAAAACTAATCAAAAAAGGCAATGATGGTTCGTTTGACTATGCAACCATAGAATCACTGGTGAAGAAATCTTTAGAGATTATAACCAATCTCAAAAAATAGTTCAAATGTTTTCAGGTGTTACATTAAAGCAGATATCAAATCTGTCTGGATATTCCGTTTCAACTGTTTCTAAAGCACTGAACAATAGACATGATATTAAGGAGTCTACTCGCTCAAAGATTCAAAAGATCGCGACTAAAAACAACTATGTTCCTAATAATTCTGCAAGAGCCTTAAGGGATCGAAGAACGAAAGTTATAGCCGTTATTGTTCCTAAATTAACAATTGATTATTTCAACATTTTTGTATGCGAAATACAAAAAAAAGCATTTGCCATAGGATATAGAGTCATGGTTTTACAATCATTTGATAATCCTCAAAAAGAGAGAGAATGTATCCATTTTGTAAACGATGGAAGTGTTGATGGAATCCTTATGATTTCTAATACAAAGTTTAAAAATGTTACTTTTAAAACGCTTCCAACAAATCGCTTTATAACCATCCCTTTCAATAAGGTCCGTGTAGATGCAAATGTCATTAAAAAGAAAGCAATCAAGAGCTTTGAACAGCTTTTCTCTGAATAAAACCCTACTTATTAATTATGTAGCAAGCCTATCAACCCAACCTTGTTATTCTTGCTCAGTAGATACGATTTTTCGCTAGGTATAAACTTCTTTTTATCGAGCCACTTAGGGTTTCGATATAGAATATTCCGTTCACTTGCTGCTTTAGATAGTTTTATTTTACCGCTGTTATGGACAAGGCAATTCTCAATAGTGCTATTTGGGCCGTATAACGCAACTGGATGTTTTTGCGAATAACTATTCACAAATACCGAATTGGAAATAGTGACATTTGGAATTCCTTTGCTTTTTATTGAAAAACCTTTCTCTGAATTTCCAACTTTACTAAAAACACTGTTGGTTACTGTTAATTTCCCTCCATTGGTAACATATATATTACCTGGTTTAGTATAACTGATAGCAAACTCTGTTAAATTCTTGAAGGTGCTATTATGTACTATAAACTGAAGTGCGTTGAATTTAGCAAATTCCTTCTCATATGATAAATTAAAACCTCTATAACTATCCTTAAATGTTGAATTTGTAATTTGAATAGTATCGGCCAAAGTACCTACATAGGCCTTAAAAATGCTACCTCCGTTTGTGTTGTTGAAGTTTTGAAATGTACAATCGTCAATAAATAGGTTATATGGACTCGATTGATGCTTGTCTGGTGATACAATAGCATATTTAACAGGATTGGTATGGTCTCCATCAAAAACTAAATTACTAAGCCTTAAAGTGCTTTTTTCCTGAACTCTGAAAACGTAATTTAATGGCTTCGAGATATTGTCAGCAGCTTTAATTATGCTATTCGTCGATCCTTGTATAGAAATGGAGCCAGTAACCTTCTGTGTTTTACTCATGTAGTATATACCATCCGTCAACTTTAAAATTCCTTTCCGACCCACTTTTTTTAATGCCTTTGACAGAGTCCCAACTCCAGGATCGACAGTAATTTCAATAGTCTTTGCTATAATTTTTGGCTTTACGATTAAGGGTTTCCAGGTCGTTCCTGTTTTAACGCGCAAAGCTTCTGGGTAAAAACCATTGTTTAAGTTAAAAGCGCCAATTGCATTATCCTTTTTGGGGTTGTTAGTCATGTCCAATTTTGGGCTTTGATCATTCTTAAACGATGAAATTAGATCCGGATTCTCTAATGTGGGCATGGGAAGGGATCTAAGCATTTTCCAATTGAGTTTTACTCGTTTAAAAAGCTTTTCATCAAACTCGCCATTTGAATCTGCAACGTTATTCGAAAATGAAATTCCACTAAGACTGTCTTCCACATCCACTATGTTTAACGAAGTGGTATTAGATATCAGGTTGTTCGCAAATATGGTTTCTATGGGAGGCAAGGTTCTTTCAGAATCTTTCCCCGCTCCAAATACTATAGGGCCACAGTTTAATATGGTGTTATTTTGAACGTTTACATTCTTTACCTGATGGTATCGGTTCAAAGGAGAGTTAGGTACTCCATTCATAATAACGATGGGGCCACGGAAACCCGTGCCTCTAAGGCCGATCAGCAGATTATTTCGAACGGTGTGCCCTTCATTTATTATTCGGATGCCTCCCGTCTTGGGAACATTATTTCCTATAAAAACATTATTCTCTACTAGGGCATTATTACCGTGCCTTAGCGTTAAGGTCCCTTTACTTGAAAAGAAAAGATTATTACGATAAGTATTATCGTTCGATTTATTTGAAATGATCTCAATCTCTCCGTCACAATTCTTAAATGTATTGTTCTCTACAATTGTTTTAGACGATTTCATAGAATATGCGCTTGTTCCTATGCGAATAGTTTCACCTCCATTTTTTCCAAGTTCTGGACGATGTCCAAAAAAATTATGATCTATACGGTGGTTGTTTTCTTCATGCGTAATACCTTTTAGCCAAACCACTAATGTCGTTCCGTCATTTGTCTTTCCTGTAAAATTATTATGATCAACTCTATTATTCTTACCCCATAAATCTACCCAGTGAGATTTTAAGCTTGGGTTCTCTGGATTAAAATAAGAGATGGTGCAATTGGTTAATCTAGAATTAAAAGCAAATTCTTTCGAGTTTTTTCTAAAGGAAATAATAGATTTTGAAGTAGGAGATCCATCCTTGAACCAAAGCCCATCAACAACCAAATATGTACCATAAATACTCATTCGTGAATCCCCAGTAATAATTACTTTTCCAGGAGTTTCGGCCTTTATTGTAATTGGTTGGTCTTTTTTTCCAATGCCCGACACCTGTAGATGAACATCTCTCCACTCCCCGTTTCGCATTAATACAGTTGTCCCTGGAACCGCTTTTTTTATGGCTGCGTTGAACTCATTGATATTGGATACAGAAATGGATTCTTGACAATAAAATGTAGTATAAACAAGTAGACTAAAAATGAAAAAGAAGTACTTCATATTAATTGGTTTACCAGATTGGTTTACCAAATATATAGATATGCCAAGACATATCCAATAAAGAGGAAGCTTTTTAACGTTATGGAACAAGCACCTTGCATTTTTTATATAAAAAGCCAAGACGTTAATCTTGGCTTTTCCTCATAGCAAACTTCCCACTTACTTACTGCCTAAAAGCAACAGTTCATTACACACAATCTCGGTAATGTACCGTTTCTCCCCTTCTTTTGTTTCGTAAGAGCGATTCGTTAATCTTCCTTCCACAGCAATTTCTTTTCCTTTTTCTACATATTTCTCAATAATTTCGGCAGTCTTATTCCAAGCTACTACATTATGCCATTGTGTGTCTACTATTTTTTCGCCTTGTGCATTCTTGTAACTATCATTTGTAGCTATCGAGAATTTTGCTAATTTTTTACCATTATCAAGTGTAATGATTTCCGGATCGTTTCCTAAATTCCCAATGAGTTGTACTTTGTTTCTTAACGTATTCATAAGATAAGTTTTAGGCACTTCTATTAAATAAGTGCATGTTTATAATTTATTTTTGTTGCGATTAAACAACAGGGCAAAGATGAAACAACATCCAAATTTTATTCGGTTGAAAAGCGCTTACTTTCGGTTGTAAATAATTGTAGTCGTTTGTAAACGAGTAATTTGTCTCTTCGCTGGCATCTATATACTAAAAGGGACAAAGTTGCATAATTTCTATATATGAAGTACTCACGTGGAGTTTTTAAGCGATAATCCCATACGTGTAGTCACACGTTATTTCTCTTAAAATAGAGCGGTCTAAGCCAGAATTAATACTTGATGTGAAAGACCTGGTATCACCTGCTAATGTCCTAACAATGTAGATCCCCTAGCTATGATAAGAATCGAAGGTTCGTCTGAATCTTGATTCTAACAGTCGGAACTGAGTGAGTGGTAAAGGTAAGGATTATTTGGATTGGTGGGTATTAATCTAAATATATATATGTGATATTAAGATTACATATTTCATCTCCTTTACAAACAAATATATCACTTATGAAAGGAATAAAATTATTACTGTTATTCCCAGACACATCATATTCTTTTTTATAAATATCAGATAAATATACCTTATCTATAGAGTTCCCTTTTGATAGGAAGTACTTCTTCAAAGCACCTTTATAAAGAATTTTATCATCCCCAATTACGGTTAATAAATCTACAAATACATAATCTATTTTTGTAACACTTACATAATATAAATAATGTAAGTGGGAATATTGTTTAAACCTCTTAAAAGACATTCCTCCGTTAAGGTATCTTTCAATTATATGATAAAATTGCTTTCTTATCCCCACCCTCTCTTCGAAGATAAAAATTCTGCCAGAGAGTAAGTTATCCCACTCATTTGTAATATTGAAGATATTGAATCTAAAATCTAGATACAGTACTAGTATAATCTTTTTTAGTAAGTACCCTAAAGTTCCAGAAATAATAGATAAAGTGAAACTATATCCTATAAAAAGTAAAAACGATCCATTAATAACATTCTCAAAGTCTAATGTCGTTCCATTATCCCCAATAATTACGTAATAAAGTTGATTAAGGTGTATTGTATAATATTGTTCTACAACAAGATACCCTAAAGAATGGAAAATTAATGCAGCAATTACCATAAAAGATAATTCAGCCGATCTAGAAGTATCTAAAGGGTTTTCAAAAGATTCAGATTTAATTAAAAATAACCTGAATAAAATTCCTGGAAAAAGTAGAATAAATATTATTAAACCTCCTAAAGCTAAATTCATAGCTTTATCTTATCTTTTTTTAGGCCTAATACCTACACTTCTATAACTAGAAATGCTAGACCCTGAACGTAAAGTAACTGTAGAACCATTAGATAATTGTATCCTTTTTGTCCCTTTACTTATACCCAAGGCGCTTTTTCTATCTTCACTATTACCACTGCTAAATAGGGTTTTTGCTTTTTTTGAAAAGGGTGCGTTCATAGCTTGTTGTTTTAGGGCTTTTATTGTTTAAATATACAAAATATTTAATTAGTAGAACTTACAACCCCTGTTAAAGGTGTTATAATAATAGTTCTAACTCTATTAGTATAAACAAATATTATACCAATAATTGCATTATTAACATAACGTACTTTATTAGTAAGACGTATGAAAGTTGTATTAGTTACAAACTTAAGGTTTATCTTAATACATGAGTTTTCACACCTAAAAGCTATATTCTGTAGCAAGGTTTACTCTAATTCCACCGTAACTTTGCCATGTGTATAGGGGGTATTTTTCACAAGTCTTAAAGTCTAAGGGTGTTCCGCATTTGAGTGCTAATCAATTGCGAAGGCTCCTTAGTATCGGTTCACTAGAATATCATATAGATGAACTGGTAAAGATGAATATGCACTCTAGATCCATCTATAATAAGCTCGAGAAGGAAAAATCCAAGCTTAATAGACTCACTAAAGGACTTCAGCCAGAAGAACTCTTAAAGGAGATGGTGGAGCTTTCTAGATAGTTTTTATATTTGTTTTAGGTCAAGACATTAAGGTGTACCCCCATTTTGGGGTGTGCCAGTCTGTAGGCTGAACCCTACCTATATTTCGTTGACATATGAAAGTTATAGAGAAATTAAAGAAGATTCAACAGTGCGGAGTTTTTAAAATCCTTCAGACTGTAGAAAGGGAGGTTCACGCCTCCCCTTCTTAATGCAAAGATATCTATAATACTGTTATACTGATTTTAGATAATTTAATATTATACTTTGTATATTTGAAAAAGGAGAAGGGACCCAAGTTTGTTATTAATGATGTGCATGACCTTTAAGGTAGGATTGCACGGCTGGTAAGGTTGTACCTACCAATCCTTTATGATTTAATGACACACTCCCTTCTCTATTTTTCTGTTACAAAGATATCTATAATACTGTCACACTGATTTTAGTCTAGTAAACCTTAGAATAGCTCCTTAACAAAGGAAGACTCAAAGAAGTCATCTCCTAAATCATACACCTTACTAGGAAGTATCCTAAAGTCAACTGATTTCTCATTGTAGTACTTATCTACCACTTTAATAATGAACTTAACAAAAGTAAACTTATTCTTTTTGAATATTTCTCTATCCTCTTCTGTTACATAGATAAGTCTAAACAATCCAAAGCACAAGCCTTTTAAAGAAGCCTTCTCCTCCTTACTAAAGTACACAGATCCCTTGTGAGATAGGTTATCCCTTATTAATTCTACCTCAAAAATTAATTTAGAGCCCTCTCTTTTGACTAAATAATTATATGTCCTACCAGACTTTAAGGACAAGTCCTTTACTACAGCCTTGTACGCTTTCTCTGTGGTTTTCTGAAATTCAGATACTTGTGAAAAGGCACTAAAACTTGTTAACGTAATTACTATAACAGTAATCGTTAATTTTAAATTTCTCATTACAATAAGATATTAGATGTACTAACCTATATCTTACTATGCTCTCTCCTTAATATTTTAGCTAATTCACTGTGACCTTTATCTTCTATCGACTCTATACAAGTCATAAAGCCTAACTTAAAAGATTCAGTCACAATATTACCGCCCTCTTGTAATTGTTTCTTAGTGTTATCAAAGCCTCCCATAATAAAATGTAGCGTGTTAATACTAATCACTCCTAAGACCCTTAAGTAATTGTTATTATTCCTTGTTTTAGAAAAGCGCAGGTCTGTAACTTGATCCGCTATTAGAGGTTCTGACAAACCTTGTAGTACGAATAGAAACAGCCCACGCCGGAACGTGAGCATCAATCATCTATTCTATACTACTTTGAAATTGTCAGATTCCTAATAATAGAATAAAAGCTAACGCTTTGTATTTTAGTTATTACAAAGATAGTATTTTAGAAGGGAAATTTTAAAAAAGAGAAAGATTATGAAATATAATATGTACATCCAATCCTTAAAAATGGGGTATGAGAAAGGAAATGAAGGAGTGTCATTAAATCAAGTAACCAAGGAATTAGGGATTACATTTCCTGATGATGCTTCTAAAGTTAACTATGTGATATGGTTTTATACCAATTTCTATCAGAGTGATATGGAGCCTAGAATCTCACCTAAAGGAATTATGTTAAGGCTAACGCCAAATAATGTACAAGATATTCAAGAAAAGAATGATCTAAAATCCTACATAAAAGGAGAAGCTCTCAATAAATATATTGATTACTTAGAGTTAGAGAGAACTAGGAAATCTGCTAGAAATGCTTCATGGTTCTCTTCTATTTCTATTATAATCGCCGCCTTATCCATAATCCTTCCAGTCAGATTTCCACATACGTTTAAGCCAAACAATACTGAAATAAAGGCCAATGAAAGGGATTATAGACTTGATAAAAAACAGAGAGATTTGTCTCCCAGTAAAATTGTCGTGATTGACAGCGTGAGTGTACAGCAAAGAGATAGCATTGGCAAACTGAAAAGTAAGGATTAGTATTATAATAATATTGAATATGCGCATATCACAAATTTACCACTAATAGCAATGTGGTCATTTTTATGCTCTAAATTGCTACCTTAGTAGAATGGATATTAAAATAGAAACAGATCTAATACCTAATGTGTCTGGAGTGCCTCATTCAGAGGATAATTGGGATTCGCCTAAAGCTGATAAAATGAATAAGGCTTATAGGTATTTAAAAGAATTAGATATTGAGGGAGTTTTACATTTAAATTATGATAGTGAGTCTGAATCCTTTGAAGTTGACTACAGTAGTTCTAAGAACTTAACTAAGGATCAAATAAGTAAGATTATGGAGTCTCTACACCAAAACTTGTAGTCACCTTACAATTGAATTCCATGAACTCCCCTGTCACTGGGTCTTTTTGTTTCTTTCCTCCGTTTAAGATGTAGTCTGTTATGACTTTCTTATCTCGGGGAGAATGGTTTTTATCCAATTGATCTATGAACCACTTGTAAATTAAACTTTTTTCCACACAACAAATTTACCACTTATCAGGATACACTTGTTTTTAATGTCTTAGTAGAATGGAAGATGTTAGGTGAGACTGAAGAAGAGGAAGGGGCGTGCCTTCCTCTAAACCGATAGCAAAAATGAAATACCTTGAAAAGAACCCTTCGGTATAACCCCTATATCCCCCTATCGGCTAAAGTAAAGCTACTAAATAATTTTTGTATCTCCAATAAATCTTGTCCTTTATTGTATGTAGGTGCCTCTTCGCTGGCATCTATATACTAAAAATGACAAAATTGCATAATTCCTATATGTAGTAAGAGATTGGAGGTTTGTTGCAAGAGGTTCGCTACCCTCCTGGCTTATTACCAGTTTCCTTTACTTTGGCTCTTATACCTGTTTTACCATTGTCTTTTAAATTTTACTTTTTATAGTTATTTACTATATTGTTCCTTGAAGTTTTTAATTTTAGATTATGAAAAAGTTATTATTTGTTTTATTTACTGTTTTTTTTACACTAGGGTGTTCCGTTGATAATGACTTACCTGTACAACAAATAGATAGGCCTAACTATCGAACTTTTGAAACCAAACCTTTGGATTATCAAATAGTTTTTGATCCCTACTGGTGGACAGAAATACCCTTTTCACATAGTGATTATAACGTGTTTAATACTGAAGTTGAGTACTTCAACTATATACAATCTTTATCGTTTCTCAATACTGGTTCAACTAGTTCATTAATTACCTTGCCTATTGATTTTGATAGAGAAACTGCTATTGTGCTATATGATTTTTTAAGACATACTGGTCCCTGTGGAGGGGGAAATACGCGATTTTGGATTGAAGAAGCTACAGAATTTCGAAACCTTATAGAAATAAAGATCGGCCGCGATCTAAGTGAATGCGGATTTTTTGCTATTGAAAAACCAATTCTAGTTATAAAAATCCCTAAAACATATAAGCCAGTTAACTTTATTGACTTATAATTTAGTGTATTAGTTATTTTCAAAGAACTTTTCCAGTTTTGATAGGGCCTGAAAAACCTACTGTTATTAACAATAATCCCTATAACTAATACAGGCGACAGAAAGAGTGTCTAAAGAAATATCCCAACTTAGAATGTCTAGGGCTTTATAAAAGCACAATTTATCCGAATGTAATCGTTTTTAAGTATATTAGTTGCTTATTAATAAAATTAAAGTGCCTTGTCCTTTTTGGTATATAGGTTCTTATTTGGTTTATCATGAATTTTAGTATTGACAAGTCCTTAGAGATATTAACTCAAACACCAAAAACAATACACTCCTTGCTGGGAAATTTATCCGACGAATGGGTCTTTTCTAATGAAGGAGAAGAAACTTGGTCTCCTTTTGATGTTATTGGGCACCTCATCCATGGAGAAAAAACAGATTGGATCCAACGGACAAACATTATTTTAAAAGAAGAAAATAAGCAGTTTAAACCTTTCGATAGGTTTGCTCAATTTGAAAACTCAAAAGGGAAATCTATGCATGAGTTATTGGGTGAGTTTTCTGTTTTACGAGAAAAGAACCTTTCCTATTTGATGTCGTTGAACCTAACTGAAAGTGATCTTTCTTTAATTGGTATTCATCCCGAGTTTGGAGACGTTACATTACAACAATTATTAGCTACTTGGGTAACACACGATCTTGGTCATATAGCACAAATTGCAAGAGTGTTGGCAAAACAATATAAAAATGAAGTGGGTCCTTGGGTAGCCTACATACCAATATTACAAAAATAGTTATGGAAACAAGAGCATGTTTAGAATGTGGCGAAGCCGTAAAAGGAAGAATAGATAAAAAATTCTGTTCTGACTATTGTCGAAATTCATATAACAACAAAGTCAATAAGGATAGTAAAAATCTTATCCGGAATATCAACAACCGACTGCGAAAGAATTATAAAATTTTATCGGAGTTAAACCTCTCTGGAAAAACGAAAGTCACCAGAACAAAACTATATGATAAAGGTTTCGATTTTCAGCTCTTTACATCGATCTATACAACCAAAGTTGGTAAGACCTACTTTTATGTATATGATGAAGGATATTTGGCTTTAGAAAATGATTTTTTCTTATTGATTAAAAGAGATAGTTAAATTATTTCCAACTATTTCCTTTCATATTTAATGCTGCTTTTAGCACGTCTTTCTGACTAATCTGACCAATCAATTTTCCATTGTCCACAATAGGGAAACGTCTACGCTTAGAGCTAATAAATTTACTGGCAGCGTCAAAAATATTCATGTTCTTATCAATAGTCTCTACCGAAGAAACCATATTCTTTTCTACCGTATGGTTATTGTCCATAGGCATATTATAGTACTTACTTTCTGAAATGTGTTTAATACAATCTCCTTCAGAAATAATACCAACCAATTCATTTTTCTCGTTCACAACAGGTCCTCCAGATATCCTGTTTTTGATCAATGTTTCGATCACCTCTTCCACAGATTGCTCCGGACGGAAAGTTATCAATTTTGTTGTCATATAGTCTGAAACCAGAATATTCTCGGATGGTTTTGAGATAGACGTATCCCTCTTACCTTGAAAGTTTATAATGCCCATAATATAGAAGTTTAGTCCTTTTAAAGTTACTGCTTTTTAGCATGTAAGTCCATTTTATTTGCTTTTTTTTATTTTCTTACTTTTACACAAATCACTTTTTTATGAAAAAATATGCATCCCTTTTATCCATACTAATTGTTGTATTCACAGTTTATTGGAGTTTCTATGACATGATGCCCAGTTCGGACAAGATTAAAATTAAAGGCGATTTTTCTATCGAAAATGCGTTATCTCATTTGAAAGTAATCTCTGAAAAATCGCACCATGTCGGCACAGATGCGCATAAAGAAGTACAAGATTATATTGTTAAGGAGTTGGAAGCTATGAATCTTTCTCCCGAAGTTCAGGTACAAACCGTTGTCAATAAAAAATGGTTTGCTGGAACTACTACAGAAAACATATTAGCAAGAGTAAAAGGAAGCGGCAATGGAAAAGCATTAATGCTACTTTCTCATTACGATTCAAACCCACACTCTGCATTAGGAGCCAGTGATGCCGGATCAGGAGTTGTTACCATCTTAGAAGGAATTCGTGCTTTTTTAGCTGAGAACCCAATCCCTAAAAATGATATTATTATTCTCATCTCCGACGCTGAAGAACTGGGTTTACTAGGCGCAAAAGCATTTGTAGACCACCATCCTTGGGCAAAAGATGTTGGTTTGGTGCTAAATTTTGAAGCAAGAGGTAGCGGAGGTCCAAGTTATATGTTAATGGAGACCACTGGTAAGAACAGTAAAATGATCTCTGAGTTTTTAAATGCAAACCCAGGTTATCCATCGGCAAACTCATTGATGTACAGTATTTATAAAAAGCTTCCTAATGATACCGATCTGACGGTGTTTAGAGAAGAAGGAAATATCAACGGTTTCAATTTTGCTTTCATTGGCGATCATTTTGATTATCATACTGCTCAAGATTCTTTTGAGCGATTAGATAGAGAAACCTTAGCACATCAGGCTGATTACCTAATGAACACCTTGTATCATTTTGCTAACATCGATCTGAATAATTTAGATAGTGATGAGGATTATATCTATGTCAATTTTCCATTTATAAAATTACTTACCTATCCGTTTTCTTGGGTGATGCCTTTGCTGATAATAGCAATAGTGCTCTTTTTGTTATTACTTTTCTTCGGGTTTTCTTTGCAAAGAATCAAACTGAAAGGTGTCCTAAAAGGTTTTGGAGTTTTTATCATGGCCGTACTAGCCTGTGGAGGTATTTCGTTCTTTTTATGGAAAGCACTACTTTTTGTTCATCCACAATACAACGATATGCTACATGGGTTTACCTATAACGGATACACCTATATTGCTGCTTTCTCTTTTTTAACTATTTGGTTGTTATTTAGCATTTATAAGAGGTTTGCCCAAGATGTAAACCTTACCAACTTATTGGTTGCACCGATTACCCTTTGGTTAATTATTAACTTCTTAATCTTAGAAGATTTTAAGGGTGCAGGTTTTTTAATTATTCCAGTATATATTGCTTTATTGGTTTTGGCAATTTCAATCTTTTCAAATCAGAAAAAGAAATACACCGTGTTGTTTGCGATACTTTCGATTCCAACCATTTATATGATCGCTCCAATGGTAAAACTATTTCCTGTTGGTCTAGGCCTTAAAAATTTGTTCATTGGAGGTATCTTGATCAGTTTGCTTTTTGGTTTGCTGGTTCATGTATTTCTTTCAGGAACAGCAAAAAAAGGTTTTACCCGAATTGCCTTTATTTTAATGCTTGTATTCTTTATTAAAGCAAGTTTTTCTGCAGGTTTCTCTGAAGAAAAGAAAAGACCTAATAGCTTAGTATACATAAAAAACACAGATGCTAATACCGCTTATTGGGGTTCTTACAACACGATCCTCGATCAATATATACAACAAAAGTTAGGAGATAATCCGATAAAAGGAGGTATTCCGAATGCAGACACAAAAAGCAAGTACAACACTAGGTTTAACTATCATGCTGCTGCAGAGATTAAAGCAGTTCCTAGTTCCGAAATAACAGTTATAAAAGATACAATCATTGATACCAACCGACTTATCAATTTCGAATTGCGTCCTAATAGAAAGCTTAATAAATTAGAGTTTATTAGCGAAAATGGGATTCACTTTGACGCGCTAAGTGTAAATAATGCTAAAGTAAATGGTGGCAATTCATTCGGAATTCGAAACGGTACTTTTTTAATATATCACATGTCAAATCAAGATTCGATACTGAAGCTGTCCATGTCGATTAAAAAAGATTCTGTTCCGAAAATCACTATAAACGAAATTTCCTACGACCTTCTTAGCAATCCTTTATTTAATATAACGTCAAGATCTAAAGAGATGATGCCTATGCCTTTTGTAACCAATGATGCGGTTATTACTATACGACAGTTAAAGTTATAGGGTTATTTTATTTCTGAAACTCGTAATGTGTTTACCATTCCTCTTTCCTTTGCCGGCATTGAGGTAAGGTTAATCATTAAGTCTCCTGCGGTTACAAATCCTTTTTCCTTTGCTATTCTATTGATATCTTCCACGGTATCATCCGTACTTAGGTCAGAATCGTAATAAAAAGCTCGTACACCCCATAAAAGGTTCAGTTTTCCTAGTATTCTTCGCTCTGTAGAAAATGCTAATACATGAGTTCCTGGTCTCCAAGCTGATATTTGAAACGCAGTATATCCACTATTTGTCAACGTAGAAATTGCAGATGCACCGGTATCATCGGCCATCAAAGCAGCATGATAACAAACAGATTTCGTGATAAATCTATTCGTTCTGATGTGTGGTGGTTCGTGCGGTACTTTTATTAATGTTGAATTCTCTACTCCTACAATAATTTCAGTCATCTTCTGGATAACTCTTATCGGGTGTTTTCCCACAGAGGTTTCTCCTGATAACATGACCGCATCCGCACCATCCATAATGGAGTTTGCTACATCATTTACCTCTGCTCTTGTTGGCACAGAATTCGTAATCATAGTCTCCATCATTTGCGTAGCAATAATTACAGGAATTCGCGCTTGTTTTGCTCTATGCACCAACCCTTTTTGTATTAAAGGAACTTCTTGCATGGGTATCTCAACACCAAGGTCTCCTCGAGCAACCATTAATCCATCACAATAAGGAATCAAGGCATCTATATTCTCTACGGCTTCTGGCTTTTCAATTTTTGCAATTACCGGAACTCTATATTCCGAATGTTGTGCGATTAGATCTCGTAACATTCTAAGATCTTCTGGTGTTCTTACAAAAGATAGTGCAATCCAATCGACTTCTAGGCTCAACGCAAAAACTGCGTCTTTTTTATCTTTATCTGTTAGTGCGGGTAAAGAGATCTTAGTATTAGGTAAGTTCACTCCCTTCTTAGAAGATAAAACTCCTCCCACGATTACTTTTGTCTTAACAGTCGTTTGTTTATCTGTACTGGTAACTTCAAACAATAGCTTGCCATCATCAACTAAGATTTGCTCTCCTTTCTTTACATCTTTAGGGAAACGTTCGTAGGTCATAAATGCCTTCTCTTTATTTCCTACACATTCTTCAGTCGTAAAAATAAATTCATCTCCTTCTTCTAATTCCACCCCTTCTTCCATCACACCTACTCTTAGTTTTGGACCCTGTAGATCTGCCAGTATCGCCACATTGAAATTATTTTCTTGGTTGACCTCTCTAATCTGCTGTACTCTTGTTTTTACAATCTCATAATCAGCATGAGAAAAGTTAATCCTAAAAACATTCACCCCAGACTTTGCTAAATCGGTCAAAATCTCTTTGGTGTTCGTTGCGGGTCCTAGCGTAGCAACAATTTTGGTTTTTTTACTATGAGGCATATTTAAAAAATTAAAAAGTCCTTAGACTTTAATGTGTTTGTATCGACCTGGTAAGAGGTTACCACTTGATTAATGGTATTAATTCTATCAATCGTTTTAGTAATGTAGGCACTATCTGCTTCTCCTACAATTTTTATAAAAAAATCAACTTTTTTCTTCTCGTTGATCAGATATGTCTTTGTTTCCGTGCTTTGTAATAATCCACGGCTATTTAATTTCACTTCCTGAGTACAACTATTAGCAATTAAATACCACTCAAAGTCATATTCTTTATTTGTATAGTCATAAATAGAAAATGAAACGTCCTCTGCGGTGTTATTAAAATCGAGATTATATGTTGCTCTATGAAAACTTGTTTTCAAATGACTGTTTAATAGAAAAGCTAATTTATAGTCTTCTAGGGTTGTGTGAATCCCAATTAAGGTATATTTTTCTTCACAAAAATCATTTAAATCTAGAGCGTGTACTTGCATTGTATATAAAATTCACTTAAATTTTCATATCAATTTTAAGCTAAATTACTGATTGTTTAGCAAAGGTGGGTAAAAAAATAACGAAATCGTTATCGTATTTGTTAAGTATGTGCTATTTGATTTTGTAGTGCGAAGTATGCTCTTTTAGATGCTTGCTCTTCTGCTTTTTTCTTTGAAGTAGACCTTCCTTTTGCTATTTGTTCGCCATCAATACTGATCTTAACGCTGAAATGCTTTACCAATTCATTCCCAGTATCTTCATACGTTTCAATAGAATATTTCTTCTTTTGTTTTTGACACCATTCAATGATCAAACCTTTATAACTCGTAATCTTTCCTTCTAATTTTTCAATATCTACATAAGGAATGATCACCTTTTCGTACACAAATTTTTTGCAATAGTTATATCCCTTATCAAGATAAATGGCGCCTATTAGTGCTTCAAAAATATTTCCGTGAATATTCTCTCCAACATTCTCTTTCGCTATATTACTTTTTACAAAACGGATAAGGTTTAAATCTTTTCCTAATTCGTTTAAGTGCTCTCTACTTACTATTTTAGAACGCATTTGTGTTAAATATCCTTCTGTTTCGTTTGGAACCTTTTTATATAGGTAGGACGCTATTACAGATCCTAACATGGCATCTCCTAAGAATTCTAATCTTTCATAATTGAAAGCATTGCCATCCTTGTCTGATAACTTTAAAGATCTATGTGTAAATGCTTTTTCGTAATGCTCAATCTTCTTTGGAGTAAAGTTGAGTAGTTGTTTTATATCATAATAAAACGTGCCATCATTTTTAGAGGATGGCTTCACTATTTTACGAATAAAATTCATTAATTATTAATCTAATTTTCTAAAGGCAACACATGCATTATGACCTCCAAATCCAAAGGTGTTGCTCATGGCAACTTTAATATCCCTTTTTTGGGTTTGGTTAAGTGTTAAGTTTAGTTCAGGGTTGATGTTCTCATCAACATTAGAATGATTAATGGTTGGTGGTATCAGTCCATGTTCCATGGCTAGTATAGAAGCGATAGACTCAATAGCCCCAGCAGCTCCTAACAAATGCCCTGTCATGGATTTAGTTGAATTAATGTTTATATTCTTAGCATGCTCTCCAAAAACTTCTGAAATAGCTTTCAATTCGGCTACATCTCCTAATGGAGTAGATGTTCCATGCGTGTTGATGTGATCTACATCTTCCGGGTTAATTCCGGCATTTTCTAAACAATTTTTCATTACAGCTATCACACCTATCCCTTCAGGATGTGGTGCAGTCATATGGTGCGCATCGGAAGACATTCCTCCTCCGATAACCTCAGCGTATATTTTTGCGCCTCGTGCTTTAGCATGTTCATATTCTTCAAGAACAATTGCTCCAGCTCCTTCTCCCAACACAAAACCATCTCGCTCTGCATCAAAAGGTCTTGATGCCGATTCCGGAGTTTCGTTTCTGGTTGATAAAGCGTGCATAGCATTAAATCCGCCCATACCAGCAATCGTAACAGCGGCTTCACTACCTCCTGTAACAATAACATCGCAATGTCCTAGGCGAATGTAATTAAGTGCATCGATCATCGCGTTTGCAGAAGATGCACAAGCAGATACTGTAGTATAATTAGGCCCCATAAATCCATTCTTAATAGAAATGTTTCCTGGTGCAATATCTGCAATCATTTTAGGAATAAAGAAAGGATTGAATCTCGGTGTTCCATCTCCAGAGGCAAAGTTTAGCACTTCATTCTGGAAGGTTTCCAATCCGCCAATACCAGCTCCCCAAATCACTCCTACTCGTAATTTATTAATAGCATCTAAGTCTAATTTAGAATCCGAAATAGCTTCATCAGAAGCTACCATCGCATACTGTGTAAACTTATCCATTTTACGAGCCTCTTTTCGGTCAATAAAATCTCTGACCTCAAAGTTTTTAACTTCACATGCAAAACGAGTTTTGAACTTGGTCGCATCAAAATGTGTTATAGGCGCAGCCCCGCTAACTCCGTTAACCAGGCCATTCCAATATTCTTCAATATTGTTCCCTATTGGTGTTAATGCACCAAGTCCAGTAACTACAACTCGTTTTAATTGCATATAAAAATTACTTTTTTGCTTCTTCTATATAGCTTACAGCTTGACCAACAGTACCAATATTCTCTGCTTGATCGTCTGGAATTTGAATATCAAATTCTTTTTCGAATTCCATGATTAACTCAACAGTATCTAAAGAATCTGCTCCTAAATCGTTTGTGAAGCTTGCTTCTGTTGTTACTTCGTTATCGTCTACTCCTAGTTTGTCAACGATAATCGCTTTTACTCTTGATGCAATGTCTGACATAATTTTCTAAATTTTAAATTTTAAATCAAGGGCAAAAATACAAATCTTATTAGTTATATCTAACTTTTGCCTCAAATAATGAATCCTAAAAATAAATAATTTGATTTAATAATTGTTTAATTAGCGATTATTCTTTTTTTTGTAATCAAGAAAATCCTATATGAAACGTCTTGTTATTTTTGCTTCAGGCTCTGGAAGTAATGCCGAAAACATCATTAATTACTTTAAAGATGTTACTGATATAGCTGTGGTAAGTGTACTCTCCAATAGGAAGAATGCTGGTGTTTTTGAAAGATGTAAACGATTAGGTATTGATTGTTTTTACTTTTCTAAAGATGATTTTACACTAAAAAACAAAGTATTATCGGTTTTAAAACAATCTGCAGATTATATTATTCTTGCAGGGTTTTTGTTGAAAATCCCTGAGTCTATTGTAACTGCTTTCCCTAATAGAATTATTAATATCCACCCCGCTTTATTACCTAAATATGGTGGAAAAGGGATGTATGGAATGCATGTTCATGCTACCGTTAAAGAAAATAAGGAAACAGAAACAGGTATTACCATTCATTTCGTCAACAAATATTATGACGAGGGAGCTATTATTTTTCAGGCTAAAACAGTTATAAATGAAGCAGATACTCCTGAAGATATTGCGCAAAAGGTGCATCTATTGGAATATGAACATTTTCCAAAAATCATAGAAAAAACACTACTAAAAAATGGCTAAGAAAAAATATTATGTCGTTTGGAAAGGAAAGAAAACAGGTGTTTTTTCTTCTTGGGATACTGTAAAAAAACTGGTGCAAGGATTTGATGGCGCTCAATATAAAGCATTCGGAGATAAAGCTGAAGCAGAAAAAGCATTCAAAAAGAAATATTCAGATTATAAAGGAAAAAGCACTAAGAAACCGATGTTATCTGAAGCAGAGAAAGCGAAATATGGAGTTCCTCTTGACAACACCCTGTCTGTTGATGCTGCTTGTAGTGGAAATCCAGGGAAAATGGAATATCGTGGGGTTGTCACTGATACGAAAAGAGAGCTCTTTAAACTAGGTCCCTTCGAAAATGGCACTAATAATATTGGCGAGTTCTTAGCTTTAGTACATGGTATCGCTTTATTAAAAGGAAAAGGAATGCATAAAACACCCATCTATTCGGATTCTAAAATTGCCATGTCCTGGGTTCGTAAAAAAGAGTGCAGAACCAAAGTTGTATTTGATTCCTCAAATAGTGAATTACTGAAATTAATTCATCGAGCTGAGAAGTGGCTTAAGGAGAATTCCTATAGCAATCCAATTCTAAAATGGGAAACAAAGGCTTGGGGTGAAATCCCTGCCGATTTTGGCAGGAAATAAGTTCATTCATTATTGTGCAGCCAAGTTTTATTAACTGCTTTGCTAGTATAATTCCAACACAAATCCATATCGCTATACAAGGTCTTTTTCACATAAATGATTCCATCCTCTATCTTATAATCTTCGTTGTAATACACCAATACCTTTTCTAAATTACTATAAAAGTTTTCTGGAAGGTGAAGGTCATCGATCACTAAACCATCATATTCAGCTTTCCAAACGATTGGATAAAACTGTTCATAACGGTTTGGACTTAAAATGAAAAAGGAACCTATAATTAGTGATAATACAATTAGAGTACGTAGTTTTTTATTCATTTCAATTAGTTTTCGTAGCAATCACAAAAATTAGACCACTAAAAAGCCCAAGCGTATGCTTGGGCTCAGAATTTATTTTATGTTAGGCTTTCTTTAGAAGTTTGCTTTCATCAACTCTCTGTTCATACGAGCGATATTTTCTAAAGAAATTCCTTTCGGACATTCTACTTCACAAGCCCCAGTATTAGTACAATTACCAAACCCTTCTAAATCCATTTGTGCTACCATATTTTGAACACGATCTGCTGCTTCAACTTGTCCTTGTGGTAACAGTGCATATTGAGACACTTTAGCGCCTACAAATAACATAGCACTAGAATTCTTACACGTTGCGACACAAGCACCACAACCAATACAGGTTGCTGCATCCATCGCTTCATCTGCTGCATGTTTAGAAATAGGCGTTGCATTTGCATCTTGTGTATTTCCAGAAGTATTTACAGAGATATAACCACCTGCTTGCTGAATACGTTCAAAAGAAGTACGGTCTACTACTAAATCTTTAATAACTGGAAATGCTGCTGCTCTAAATGGTTCAATCGTAATCGTATCACCATCTTTAAACATACGCATGTGTAACTGACATGTCGTTACACCTCTATCTGGTCCGTGAGCTTCTCCATTAATATACATAGAACACATCCCGCAGATACCTTCTCTACAATCATGATCAAACGCCACAGGTTCTTCTCCTGCATTTACCAACTGCTCATTTAAAACATCCATCATTTCTAAAAAAGACATATGTTCTGAAATCTCAGTAACTTTATAATCGACCATTTGACCCTTAGCAGAAGCGTCTTTTTGTCTCCAAATTTTAAGTGTTAAATTCATAATGTCTTTATTATTTGTATGAACGTTGTTTTAGTTCGATATCTTTAAACTCTAATTCTTCTTTATGTAAAACCGCATCAGCTGGTTCTCCTTTGTATTCCCAAGCAGCCACAAAAGCAAAGTCTTTATCATCTCTTTTTGCTTCTCCTTTTTGTTCTCCGTCTAATTCTACAGATTCTTCTCTAAAATGACCTCCACAAGATTCTTCTCTCATTAAAGCATCTTTAGCAAACAACTCTCCTAATTCTAAGAAATCGGCAACACGTCCTGCTTTCTCTAATTCAGGATTCATTTCATTGGCATCACCAGGAACTTTTACTTCTTTCCAGAACTCTTCGCGAATGGCTTTAATTTCAGACATTGCCTCTGTTAAACCTTTTGCATTACGAGACATTCCTGCCTTGTTCCACATTACATTTCCTAATTTCTTATGGAAATAATCTACAGATTTACTTCCCTTATTATTCACAAAGAAATCAATTCTGTCTGTTACTTCTTTTTCTGCCTCAACAAACTCTTTGCTCTCTGTTGAGATCTTTCCAGTACGGATATCTCCCGACAAATAATCTCCGATTGTATACGGTAATACAAAATAACCATCAGCTAACCCTTGCATTAAAGCAGAAGCTCCTAATCGGTTTGCACCATGATCAGAAAAATTAGCTTCTCCAATACAATACAATCCGTTTACTGTAGTCATTAAATTATAATCTACCCATACACCTCCCATTGTATAGTGTACCGCTGGATAAATCATCATTGGTGTTTTATATGGATTTTGATCTACAATTTTCTCGTACATCTGGAATAAGTTTCCATATTTCTCTTCTACGATAGCCTGACCTAATTCGTATATTTTTGCTTCAGAAGCATCTGATATATTATGAATCTTAGCTTGTTCTTTTCCGTATCGTTGAATCGCCGAAGCAAAATCTAAGTATACTGCTTCTCCAGTTGCATTTACACCATATCCTGCATCACAACGTTCTTTTGCTGCTCTAGAAGCTACATCACGCGGAACTAAGTTTCCAAAAGCAGGATATCTTCTTTCCAAGTAATAATCTCTTTCCTCTTCTGACAAATCAGTAGGTTTTTTACGACCCTCTCTAATTGCCAATACATCTTCCGTATTCTTTGGTACCCAGATACGTCCATCGTTACGCAAAGATTCAGACATCAATGTTAATTTAGACTGATAATCTCCTGAACGAGGAATACATGTTGGGTGAATTTGAGTATAACAAGGATTTGCAAAATAAGCTCCTTTTTTATGGATTTTCCAAGCAGCTGTTGCATTGGATCCCATGGCATTGGTAGATAAGAAATATACATTTCCGTATCCTCCTGATGCAATAACTACAGCATGAGCTGAATGACGTTCTATTTCTCCTGTAATTAAATTACGAGCAATAATTCCTCTTGCTTTTCCGTCAACAATCACAACATCTAACATCTCATGACGGTTAAACATCTCTATTTTTCCGCGAGCAATCTGTCTGTTCATTGCAGAATACGCTCCTAATAATAATTGTTGCCCTGTTTGTCCTTTTGCGTAAAAGGTTCTTGAAACCAATACCCCTCCAAAAGAACGGTTGTCTAACAATCCACCATAATCACGTGCAAAAGGAACTCCTTGTGCGACACATTGATCGATAATGTTTGCAGATACCTCTGCCAAACGGTATACGTTCGCTTCACGAGAACGATAGTCTCCTCCTTTTACCGTATCATAAAATAAACGGTAGGTAGAATCTCCATCTCCCTGATAATTTTTTGCTGCATTGATTCCTCCTTGCGCTGCAATCGAGTGCGCTCTACGTGGAGAATCTTGGTATGCAAATGCTTTTACGTTGTATCCTAATTCTGCTAAAGTTGCAGCTGCAGAACCTCCTGCTAAACCTGTTCCTACTACAATAACATCAATATGACGTTTGTTCGCAGGATTTACTAAATCGATATGATTTTTATAATCCGTCCACTTATCTTTAATTGGACCCTTAGGTACTTTTGAATCTAAAGTTGCCATATGTTATGATAATACGTGTTTAAGATGATGATATAATGCGATAAAAATAAATCCTAAAGGAATGATAATTGAATATGCTTTTCCAATATTTTTTAATGTCTTTTTTCTTCCTGCTGTCCCCCCCATAGATTGGAAGGCAGAGGTAAATCCATGCATTAAGTGTAATGCTAAAAAGATAAATGCAATACAGTATCCAATTGTTCTTATATGACTGTGGAATTTATCTTGTAGTTCTTCATAGTATCTAAACTCGCCATTATGCATCCCTGTCCAATCTCCTTCTATAAACTTGGTGTTTATTTCTGGAAACCAAAAATCGATAAAGTGAAAGATGATGAATGCTAGAATGGCTATGCCACTCCAGATCATGTTTCTACTCATCCATGAAGAATTCGCTGCTCCATTGTTTTTTGCATAAGAAACTCCTTGTGCTTTTTTGTTTTTGATCTCTAAAACAAAGCCCATTACAAAATGAAATACAACACCGAAAATTAAAACGGGTTGTAGCACATATTGAATTAGTGGGTTTGTTCCCATAAAATGGGATACTTCATTAAATGCATCTGCACTGAAGACAGAAAGAATATTGATTGCAAAATGTTGAAGTAAGAAAAACATGAGGAAGAAAGCCGAAAGCGCCATGGCCACTTTTCTTCCAATTGAAGATTTAAAAAATCCGCTCATCTTGTAGTTAATTTTTAAGAACTACAAAGTTACGACTCAATCGTTTGATGACCAAGTTTTCAAAAGTTTTTTACTTTGTATTTAGAATGATTATAAGTAGCTGCTTACTTTACCTTTAACCCTCCTTCAACATTACCAATCTTAACATTATATTTTCCTTTTGGTAAATAATATACGCCATTTTTAGCCGCTTTTACAGAAGCTTCCTTGTTTTGTTCTTGATAAGCTTTTAGCCCTTCTTTAGAAAAGGAAACGTCAAAAGTAGCTTCATTGAACCCCAAATCTGCATCTACAGTTAACGAATTTACTTTGACATCTTTTAAATAAACATCTATCTTAATTTTCCCTGAAGCCTTTGTATAAAATGGGATCATGACCTCCGGTGTGTTTGGCGCTAACCATTTGCTCCATGAACTTCCCCAACTGTTTCTTTTTCGAATTGAGTTTATAGTAAAGATATGTACATCTTTACTTTTTAGGTCATCTGTCAAAAGTTGCAATGGAGCTATATTTGCCTTGTATATACTTCTACCATGCGTTCCTACAATCAAATGTTTTGCTTTAGGCTGAATAACAAGATCATGTACGGCTACATTGGGTAATCCATTTTCAAAAGGGTACCAGACATTTCCTGTATCAAGAGAAGCATATACGCCATTGTCTGTTCCTACATATAACAAATCCTCATTCTCAGGATCTTCTCTAATGACATTTACCGGTGATGTTGGAATGTTATTGGAAATGTTTTTCCATGTTCGTCCATAATCATCCGACACATAAACATACACATTGAAATCATCCCAGCGATATCCATTTAATGTAACATATACTCTTTCTTTTTTATGTTTAGAGGCAATTACTCGACTTACCCAAAGGTCTTTCGGAAAGCTCTCTGAAATACGCTCCCATGATCCTCCTCCGTTTTTTGAAACGTGTACATATCCATCATCAGAACCCACATACAATAGCCCAAACTGGAAAGGAGATTCAGATATCGTGGTTAAGGTTCCATAGGCTACATTTCCTTTTTTACCACCAGTTGTTAGATCGTCAGAAATAGTTTCCCAAGTGTCACCTTGATTTAAACTTCTGTGTAATTTATTTCCTCCTAAATATAAAATATCTTGATTGTGTTTTGATAAATGGATGGGTGTTTGCCAGTTGAATCGATATGGGTTTTCTCCCAAAGTGTGCTTAGGCTGAATATATTTTCTTCTGCCTGACTCTCGGTCTATTCGGAAATAATTTCCAAATTGATATCCAGTAAATACAATATTCGGATTTCTATCATCAACCTGTACTTGCATCCCATCTCCTCCCATAATAGAAGTATATGGATTGTGCCCTGATTGATGCCAACGTTTATTGATTCGTGCATTATGCGAAGCTACCCAAACGCCATTATCTTGAAGACCTCCGTACACATTGTATGGTGTTTGATTATCCGCATAAATAGCATAGAATTGCCCTACAGAGGGTACATTTAATTTGGTCCAACTTTCCCCATCGTCATAGGATAGATTTAATCCTCCATCATTCCCATCAATCAAATGACCTTGTCTATTTGGATTCACCCATAACGTCTGGTGGTCAGCATGCACATTTTCTTTGCTGATAGAAGTAAATGTTTTTCCGCCATCTTTTGATTTTAAGATGGGAACACCCAGTACATAAATCCCATTCTGATCTTGCGGATCCACGCGTATTTCGCCAAAATAGTATCCATATGAATAGTATAAATCATCTAAGTATCCTTCGTGTGTTTTATTCCAAGATTTTCCACCATCAGTTGTTTTATACACCTCAGCGCCTATGACTGGTGTATCAAACAAGAGTGAGTTCGCATTTTCTAAATACTTCGCTAGATCTATAGGTTTTACGGAACCTGCTCTAACCATTTGCTTTACATTTTCCGCTCTATATTTCTCTTGAAATCCGTTCGTTTTTAAATAACTGTTTAGTTTTTTATCTGTCAATTTTAAAAAGGCATCCACAGACATGGTTTTAAAATCTTCTTTGGTCAATGCGTTAGAACCTTCTTTCTTCTTTTCTTCTTTTCTTCGGAACTGACTGTCATGGAATGCATATACTGTATTCTCATCGAAAACAGCCAACCCAATTCTTCCAACACCATCACCTGTTGGAAACCCGTTGCTCCTAGTAATCTTTTTCCACGACTTCCCGCCATTAGTACTTTTATAAATTGATGAATTTTTCCCATCTCCATCAAAATTCCATGCTTTACGTTCTCTTTCCCAAGAAGCTGCGTATTGAATATTAAAGTTTCCTGGAGCGGTAACTACATCAATAATTCCTGTGTCCTTATTTATAAACAAGGTTCTCTTCCATGTTTTTCCTCCATCTGTAGTTTTATATATTCCTCTTTGTTTGTTTGCTGAATATAGATGACCAATTACACCCACGACAACTTCATCTGGATTATTCGGATTGATTACAATTCTACTAATATGATGTGAGTCTAAAAGCCCTACATTTTGCCACGTTTTTCCCTTATCCGTAGACTTTAACATTCCAATACCCGCATAAGAAGATCGAGATGAGTTCTTTTCTCCAGTTCCTACCCATAGCGTTCCGTTGTTCCAATCTACCGCAATGTCTCCGACATTTTGAGTTGGACTATTGTCTAGCACTGGTGTAAACGTGGTTCCATTGTTATTTGTATACCACAAACCACCAGACGCGTATCCTACATAAAATTCTGTTGGGTCTTGTGGATTTACATCAATATCTGCCACACGGCCACTCATAATCGTTGGGCCTATATTGGTAAATGGAATGTTCTTTATAATCGAATTTTGTGTAAGCTGCTGCTTATCGGAAAGTGATTTTTTAACAATACTTGCTTTCGTCGAGGGTTGTTGTGCCGCTAATGTCATTGAGAATAGGCACAATACAAATTTGAGTAGAGATTTCATTAGTTGTCTGTTTTGAACGCATGAATTTACTACTTTTTTTGGTATTCTATTTAGAGGAAATCTTCTTGACTATATTTCTTTACTATTGATTTTTTCAAAGAAATCCTTTCTATACGTATTTCCGATGGGAACTTGTCTGTTCTTGATCCATATGGCATCGTTTTCTATTTGGTCAATTTGTTCAATCGAAACTATATACGATTTGTGTACCTGAATAAAATCTTGTTTTGGTAGCATTTCCAAAATGTGCTTTAGCGTACTATACGTTATGATCTGTTCATCTTCCAATTGAACAGCCACATAATTCTTAAGGCCTTGAAAAAAGAGAACATCGGTTAAAAACACCTTTTTAAACTTGTTCTTTCCATCCGTTTTGAAGAATATGTACTTGTTTTTTAAGGATGAATTTGACTGAGAAGACGTTTTTTTAGGTTGTATTTTTTGAACCGCTTTGTAAAAACGCTCGAACTCAATAGGTTTCAATAGGTAGTCCATAGCTGCTACATCATAGCTCTCCAAAGCAAATTCTGGATATGCCGTTGTAAATATGATGTGCGTGCTTTTATTGACAATCTTAGAAAGCTGAATTCCCGTAATATCTGGCATTTGAATATCTAAAAAAATGATATCTACCAAATTACGCTCTAAAAAGTGTAGTACTTCCAATGGTTTTGTAAATGTCTTTACCAACTCCAAAGAAGGTATCTTATCCACATATTTTTCAAGCAGTCGTATTGCTGGAGGTTCATCGTCAACAATGATACAGGTTAAATGTTTCTTCATAGTGGCATTTTTAAATATGTTCTAAAGAGCATTTCATCCTCAGTGTATTCAAGGTGAAAATCCTCCTTAAACAATACTTTTAATCGGTTTTTTATATTTTCTGTACCAATCCCTTTGTCCATATATTTTTCCGATGGGTTTTTGCTGTTTTCGGTTCTTATTTCCAGATTGCTGTCTGTGATCTTAATATGAATGCTGGCTGGCTTTTTCGTATCATTTAAAACCCCATGTTTACATACGTTTTCAACAAAATGAATCAGAACTAATGAAGGTATTTTTTCGTCTTTGATCTTTCCATCTATGATCAGATCGACATAAAAATTATCTTCATATCGCTTTTTATAAAAGTAAAGATAATCTTCAATAAATGAGATCTCTTTTTTTAACGGCATAAAGCTCTCTTTAGCCTCGTAGGTTACATATCTCAGCAATTGAGAAAGTTTCAAAATTCCCTTAGCCTCTTCTGGGTTTTTGTCATAAAGATCAGAGTAAAACCCATTTAACGTATTGAATAAAAAATGAGGGCCAATCTGAGATCGTAACATAGCCATCTGAGCTTCCTGATGCTGCGTTTTAAGCTCATGCACTTGTTGTGTCTTTTCTTTATATCGAAAGAACCAATACACCAAACCACTAAACAAGCAAGGCCTAACCGTATATCCTGCGCTGTCCATAAGGTAAATTACAACAATGTTATCTCTGTCTAGGTTATAATTGTTCGCTCCAAATAAATGAAATGAAAGTATTTCTTCTAAAAAAAATCGAACAGCAGCAAAAAGCAATACCATAAAAAGAAAAGCAGCAATATATTGTGGAATCTTGTTGAGTTTTAAAAACCTCGGAGCAAAAACCAGGTAATTAATGGCATATACAGTAAAATAAGCCATATTAAATGTTAGAAAAAAAAGTACCCCTCCTAGATTTATATCGCTCCAAACATCGGACGATTTTCTAAAAACCATTTCAACTGAAATATCCCAGGTCTCTCCAACCAATATCAGAAGCAATCCGAAAAGAATGTTATACGTAAATTCTTTATTCCATTTCATACCAGCAAAACTAGGAAGATTGATCGTTTTCAAAACTTTATTGGGACAAGTTATCGTTTTTATCTTATAAACCCCCTATTTCACAAAACGTACGTATTTGTTTAGTAAAAAAGGGAGTACATATAGGTTCTAGGCGTATTTGTTTTAAAGGCCAAAGAATAATGAAGCGTTTAAAATAACATTGCGGTAATATTTAATAGTAATTTAAAATTTATATCAAATGAAACGTTTAATCTTACTCATTCTAATGGTTGGTATTACAAGCTGTATCAACTCTCAAACATCAAAAAAACAAGAAACACTCTCTACCGCATATGTAAAAAAACATGCTGCATATTTTACAATAGATGGTGAAAAAATTAAAGGAAAAGGGGTGAAAATGATCAAAAAAATGATTAATTCTTCGCAGTTTATTACCTATGGAGAAACCCACAACTCCAAACAAGTGTCTATCCTGATAAAATCTATGATGCCTTTATTAAAAAAGGCTAATTTTAATTATTTCGCTATTGAGGTTGGACCATCATCGGCTAAAAAACTTACAGAACTCTCTACTCCTACACAAAAAACTGTCGAAAACATGAGAGCATTTAACACCAAGTATACTGTTTCTCAAGCCGGTGAAACTGCAGAACCAATCCCATTCTTTGCAGGAGTAGGTGATGCAGAATTCTTACAGGTAGCAAGAATGAATAATATGGAGCTTTGGGGTATCGATCAAGAATACTATTATGGTACATTCTTCTTGTTAGACGAATTGATAAAGACCGCAAAAGATAGTCCCAATTATCAAAAGCTTACACAGCTAAAAAATGGAGCTGTGCAAATTATGTACAAGCATTTCTTAGATGAGTTCGCAAAAAAGAATGATGGCGCTTATGATCTAATCGTAAAAGAAAAAGCTGTTAACGATTTTTTCAATGCCTTTAAAAAAACCAATGCTGCTGCACAAGACATAATTAACAACTTAAAGGTTAGTTGGGATATCTATATTCGATGGAGAAACGACTCTCATGTAGATCGTATTAGTTATATGAGGAATAATTTTATGACTCATTATAAGAAAGCACTCCATCAAGAAAAAAGACCAAAAGTGTTTACGAAGATCGGAAGCCTACATGCCTCAAAATTAATTTCAAACGGCGCTTTCGATATTGGAAACTTAACAGAGGAGTTAGGACAAAAAAATGGTACCGTAAGTACTACAATAAACACGTGGGTTCCTTTTTCCAAGACAAAAGATGGTGTTCAAAATAATTTGGAAAAATATAAAAGATCGTATGGTAGGTACAAGGTAATTACCACCCTTGCAAAACAAGATCAATGGACCATCATTAATTTAAAGAGTATAAGGAAGGAGCTTTTGAACGGAAACTTAGTATTACCAAACAATGGTGACTACCACAAGTTGAAAAAGTTAATTTTCAGCTATGACTATCAGATCATGTTGCCTGCGAATGAGGGTATTACTCCAAATAGAGATTAATAAAAGCCTACTTTCATAAATTAACATTAGGGGTAAAGTTATAAACAATTGCCGTTCGCATTGACATTAATTTATTACATTACAGTCTATTAACTAATTAAATTTTAAAAATTATGGGCTTATTGTATGCTTTACTTATTGGTGCAGCTGCTGGTTGGATAGCTGGCAAATTGATGAAGGGCGGCGGTTTTGGAGCACTTGTTAACATTATTCTTGGTATCATTGGAGGAATCGTCGGGAATTGGTTATTTGGACTTTTAGGAGTTTCCATCGCAGATGGAATTCTTGGAGATTTAATTACAGGTGTAATTGGAGCTGTGGTCGTATTATTTATTGCCGGGCTACTCAAGAAAAAATAACTATAATTAAACAAATTAAGTAAGGCTCTCGTTTTGAGGGCCTTTTTTTATTCTTTACAAATGAGAAAGCCCGACCGATTAATCAATGTACCTTTGTGGCTCCATAAAAAGAAAAACAACAGTTGTTTTTCTTAAATAGAACATATGACATTTAGAGATTTAGGATTGTCCGACGCTTTACAAAAAGCAGTTAAAGAAAAAGGGTATACAAAGCCCTCTCCCATACAAGAAAAAGCCATTCCTGTTATTTTAGAAGGAAGGGATGTGCTAGCTTCAGCACAGACAGGAACAGGGAAAACAGCTGGTTTTACCTTACCTGTATTGCAGTACTTAGCTGAAACCAAACATCCAAAATATAGACCTGTTAGGGTCTTGATTTTAACACCAACCAGAGAACTGGCTGCTCAAGTATATGATAATGTTAGAGAATATAGTGCTCATTTAAATATTCGATCTGCTGTAGTTTTTGGTGGCGTTAAAGCTGCCTCTCAAATAGCTACCTTAAGAAGAGGTATAGATATCTTAGTCGCTACTCCTGGAAGACTTTTAGATCTACATGATCAAAATGCTGTTTCTTTTAAAAGAATTGATATTTTTATTTTAGACGAAGCTGACAGAATGTTGGATATGGGTTTTGTTAGAGACATTAACAAGATTATTAGTTTTATGCCTCATAAACGTCAAAACTTGATGTTCTCTGCAACGTTCTCAAAAGATATCAAAAAGCTTGCGCAAGGTATTCTAAGAAATCCTGTTTCTGTTGAGGCTACGCCAGAAAACACCACTGCAGAAAAAGTAAACCACAAAGTATATACAGTAGATAAAGGCAAAAAAACGGCTGTGGTTACCAACTTGATTAAAGATGGCAACTGGAGTCAGGTTCTTATTTTTACAAGAACCAAGCACGGAGCAAACAAATTAACTCAAAAATTAATAAAAAGTGGTATTTCCGCTGCTGCTATTCATGGAAATAAAAGTCAAGGAGCACGAACAAAAGCATTAGCTAATTTTAAAAGTAATGACATTCGTGTACTCGTAGCTACTGACATTGCAGCTCGTGGATTAGACATTCCTTTATTACCACACGTAATTAATTTCGAGTTACCTAATGTTCCAGAAGATTATGTACATCGAATTGGAAGAACAGGAAGAGCTGGGGCTAGCGGTGATGCCATTTCTTTAGTTTGCAGTGAGGAAACAGAATATCAAAAAGAAATTGAAAAGCTTTTAGGGATGAAGTTGCCTAGCGAAATTATTGAAGGCTACGAACCTACAGACACGGCTGTACCTAAAAGAGCTGCTACTCAGAAAAAAACAAATAATCGTCAGAAATCTAAGTCTAGAAATTCAAACACGAACAGATCAAAACCAAAAAGAGACGCTAATAGTTCCAATTCTTCTACCAAAAATAGAGGTAGGTCTAGAAGAAATAGGCGCAGATAACGTATTTTTATAAAAATGTGAATGTTTCATGGAAGCTTTAAAAACAGATTTTCTTCATTATATGCACAGCATCATAAATGATGAATCTTTTAAAGTTCATGTTCCAGAAATACTGGAAGCCTTCTCTCCTCAAGTGTTAAAAAAAAATGAATTTCTGGCTCAAAAAGGAAAAATTTGCACTGTTTTCTGCTACATTAAAAGTGGTGTTTTACAGCATTCTATTGAAATTGATGAAGAAGAGAAAACAACATATCTGGGGCTAAAAAACTCCTGCACCTCAGCGCTAAAAAGTTTCTTACAACAAACTCCTTCTCGAAAAAGTATTAAGGCATTAAGCGATTGTTCATTACTGAGTATAGATCTTCATACTTTCAATACACTCGTTAAAAATAATCGTGCGTTTCATCAATTCTATTTCAACTTAATTGAGCGTCAGATCTTTTTGATCGATGATTATCGTATTGATTTGTTGACCCTTACTCCAGAAGAACGCTATAAGAAACTACTAGAGAATGAGCCTAAATTATTACTAGAGGTTCCGCTGCATTATCTAGCTTCTTTTCTGGGTATTTCGAAGCGTCATATGACTCGAATCCGGAAAAATATAAAATAGCGCCATTTGGCTACATTTTGAAACCTATGTTTTCATTAATTTTGGAAAGATCAAAACTCTAATACCAAAAACAATGAAATATCATCACATCAATTCGCAGCTTTTTATAAAAAACAGAAAAGGGTTTACCGCCAAAATGAAACCTAATAGTTTGGCTGTTTTTAATTCGAATGATATTTACCCAGTGAGTGCGGATACCACTCTGCCTTTTGAGCAACACCGAGATATTTTCTATTTAAGTGGTGTTGATCAGGAAGAAAGTATTTTAGTAATGTTCCCAGATTGCCCAAAAGAAAAGCATAGAGAAATCTTGTTTTTAAAAGAAACCAACGAACACATTGCGGTTTGGGAAGGAGAAAAATTGACTAAAAAAGCGGCACTAGATACTAGCGGTGTTCAAACAGTATACTGGTTACAGGATATGGAAAAAGTAATGTTTGAGTTGATGACGCAGTGTGATACCATATACATTAATACAAATGAGCATTATAGAGCTAATGTAGAAACTGAAACTAGAGAAGATCGCTTTACAAAGTGGTTGCTCGGTAAATACCCTGCACATTCTGTTGCTAAAAGCAATCCTATTTTGCAACGATTACGATCTGTAAAAGATCAAATCGAATTAGACCTGATGCAACAAGCTTGTGATATTACCAATAAAGGGTTTCGTAGGATCTTAAACTTTGTACAACCAGATGTTTGGGAGTACGAAATTGAAGCCGAGTTTATCCATGAGTTTGTAAGAAATCGCTCTAAGGGATTTGCATATACTCCGATCATTGCTTCAGGAAATAATGCCAACGTACTTCATTATATTGAGAACAACCAACAATGTAAAGCGGGTGATCTCATCTTATTAGATGTTGGTGCTGAATATGCTAACTTCTCTTCTGATATGACCAGAACAATTCCTGTTTCAGGTCGATTTACCGATAGACAGAAAGAAGTGTATAATGCCGTAAATAGAGTGAAAGATGAAGCCACCAAACTATTAATGCCAGGAGCATTATGGGAAGAATACCATGTGGAGGTTGGAAACATCATGACCTCTGAATTGCTTGGTTTAGGTTTGATCGATAAAGCCGATGTTCAAAGTGAAGATCCGAATTGGCCGGCGTACAAAAAGTACTTTATGCATGGAACTTCGCACCATATTGGTTTAGATACGCACGATTATGGTTTGCTGCACGAACCTATGCAATCCAATATGGTCTTTACCGTAGAACCAGGAATCTATATTCCAGAAGAAGGTTTTGGAGTTCGTCTAGAAGATGATGTGGTTATTCAAGAAAGTGGAGCGCCATTTAATTTGATGCGTGATATTCCTATTGAAGTAGAAGAAATTGAAGATATTATGAACCAGTCTTAGACAGGTTTTATTTATACAACACCTCTTCTACCTCAACGTCTTCTTGGACCAACATCTTTCGATCTTTCGTGTAATCGTCATTTCCTTCAGTTATGACACGCAAGGCTAACATCAGTAAAATAAGAGACGCTGCCGCGTATACCATCCATTTTTTTTGTGACGGAAAGAAGGCTTGTTTAGATTCAAGCACGGTAAACTTATATCCTTTTTTAGGAATGGTTATAATAGTAATCTCGCATTCTAGGTTCATCTCTTTAATTAAAGCTCTCAACTTGTAGATGTTCTTTCGTAAGGCATTATTTCCTACAAATACATTGCCGTCCCAGACACGATCAATCAGATGTTTTTTAGTAATTACTTGGTTTTTAAACAGCATAAACTCGGCTAAAATCAATGATAATTGAGGTTCTATTTTTATCGTATCAATACTTTTCTTTCCTCTTATCAATAAAAGATTTTCATCCTTCAGAAGAGAAACAGTACTAGTAATTTTTATAGAATCATTCATAATAAAGACATTAAAAGGACATCCGTTTCTCACAAAGTTATCAGAACGAAAGTAATTTTAAAAATCATTAACAATAAATTATGAATTATGAAATTACGATCAATTGCGGTAATGCTGCTTTACTTTTTCTTTTTTACTAGTTGCGGACAGCACACAAACAAAAATGCTGCTACTAAAAAAGGAAGGGATCTTGAAGCTTTGGAAAGTTATATTAATTCTATAGAACAACAAGGTGTATATGGTAGTTTTTTATTGATGGAGGACGACAAAATACTTTATGAAAAAAGTATTGGGTTTGCCAACAAAGAAAAACAAATTAAAAGCCATAAAGGAGTAGTATATCCTTATGGTTCTATTGTAAAAGACTATACGTTGGCATTAATTTTATTATTAGAAACAGAAGGGAAACTCAACACTTCTGACAAGATCTCCAAGTATTTCAAAACCCTTCCAGAAGATAAAAAAGACATCACCATCGGGCACTTGCTCAAACATACTTCTGGGCTAGGTGAGTATCACGATTTGGATCCTAAACTAAAGGAAAAATATAAGGGTTATCCTAACGATCTTTTTCCCATGCCTAGAGAAGAAGCTTTGGATTATATTTTCACACAGAAATTAAAATTCGCACCAGGTACAGGAGATAGTTACTCCAACTCTGGATATACGGTCTTGGCATACCTTGCCGAAACAGTAACAGGCGAATCATTTGATGTTGCCGTACAAGATTACATTTTAGCACCCGCTAAAACAGCAAAAGCAGATTTTTATAGCAGCCCTCTTTGGAAACCAGAAGAAACAGCCGTAGGTTATGGAAGAGGTAATTTCGGAAAAGAGAATAGTGCATACTATTGGCCGAGAAACCCTGGTGCGTTGATTGGAAATGGCGGTATGTCGGGCACATTGCAAGATTTATACTTGGGTAATAGATATATCATCTCCTTAGAAACATCCAATCCTGCGTTTGGGAAGCTCGCTAAAAAATACAAATATTCAGATCATATTTCGTCAGAATACGTTGGGTCAGCCGGCGGGGGCGACCTTGGTTTTGTAGCTTTTACGTTTGGAATAAAGTCCAAAAATCAATATTTGCTTTTTGCTTCTAATAACAACAAAGATGGAGAAGATGAAAGGATGATTCGAAAATTAATGATCTTAGGGTTTGGGTTTGATGTGGCTTCTATTATTCCTGGTGAGTTTCCCGACGACACAAAGAATGAAAGTGAAGTAACACAAACTGCCAAAGGTGATCGAAATAAATGGGGTTTACCTAATAAATTAAAATATGATCGTATTGGAGGTTTCCTTGATTTACTTTCAAATCAAATGACCATAGAAGATTTTGCAAAAACACATTGTGGAGAAAAAATGCTTAAGAAAGTACTCAAAAGATATAAGAAATGGCCCAAGTCGAACTACTTCAAATACAATCAGGTGACGTCATATGGTGCCGAAATGGAATTAATCGTTAAAGATAGTGTTACCAACAAAAAATATGTATTTGACCTTGTTCTAGAACCTAACGCAGCAGCCAAGTTTAAAAACATCAAATTCAAGAAATAAAAAAGCGGGCATCTCTGCCCGCTTCAAACTTAAACCCCGATAAATTATTCGACAATCAGTGTATACTGAGGTGTCGGATTTAACGGACAGAAATAAACATATTCTCCTTTTTTTAATGTCACTTTATGAGAAGTAGACTTCGAGTTGTTTGCTACCGGCTTTGTTACGTATGCATTTTTAATATGCTTTTTAACATCTGATTTCGGCGCCAATACAAACCCTACATTATGACCTACATTATTATTTGAAATTTCAAAAATGTAGGTCCCTTCAGATAAGGTAATTTTCTTTTGTGTGAATTCACCTTTTGTTTGCTCTAAGGCTACTGTTTTTACTTTTTGAGCATTTGCGCTAAATACAAACCCTACAAATAATACGATAATTGCTATTACTTTTTTCATTTTTGTTATTTTAATTATTGATTAATTTTTATGCGTGAAAGTAGCGTTCATTTACGATTTTGCCATCTCTCCACTGCGTTCTATTTATTTGTTCAAACTTGTGATATGTTCCATCATTCGTTTTAAATTCCATAATGGCCTCATAATAGGATGTATCTCCAGAAATTGCATAATGTAAGATCTCGTACCTAATAAATTCTGTAACGGTTGCTAGCAATTCTTTTTCCGCAATGATGCATGCTTCCTTTCCAATTTTAGGTGTTCCATTTGCTTCTTGCAACACCACATCATCCGTTAAATATTTCTCCATCGCTTCTAAGAATTGCCCTTTTCCTAATAGGTTTCTTAAATCAAGAATTGCATCCTCTATTTGATTCTCCATAATTTGTTGTTTAAAGTTTGGTGATTAATTTTTTATTGAACTACTGCAAATTTTCCCGTTTCTACACTTGGAAAATCTACTACAGTTTCTGCAATGTGATTTACGTAATTTGTTAAGGTATTAGACACTACGTTTAATACGATTTCTAAGATATCTCCGTCTGTATATCCAGCGTTTTTAACTGCTTGAATTGCTTCTGATGATACTTGTCCTCTGTTTCTTGTTACATCTTGTGCAAATTGTAACCCTGCCTGTGCTTTTGCATCACCAGCTATTCCTTGACGACTTTCTTCTGTTTGTTCATCAGTCAATCCATTCATTTTCCCAATTGCAGTATGTGCAGATAAGCAGTAGTTACACGCGTTTTCTTCAGCGATTGCCAATGCCAATTGCTCTCTAAATTTATTAGTGAAGTTTCCGCTTGCGGTCAACTCTCCTAAACTTAAATAGCTTTGTAGTGTTGCTGGAGAATTTCCAAATACTTTGATTAGGTTTGGAATAAATCCTAGTTTATTCTGAACCGCGTCAAATAATTCTTTTGATTTTCCCGTGGTTGTTTCTGGATTCAAGGTTTCAATTCTTGTACTCATAATTTCTATTTTTTATGTTGACTTTATTATTATTAATTTTCTTTAGCGCATTCACATAACTGCCGATCTGGGTTTTTCTCATCATAAGTTTGATAGCCCCAACAGTTTGGACATTGATAGTTTTCTTGTGTACTCATAATCGTTAGTTTTGAATTACGGTACAAAGATGCGACAGGAATCGGGTGTTAAAAATGGACAAAAGTTCCTAGTGCTTGGACAGCACCTTTCTTAGAAGTCTTTTTTGAATTGTAATGGTGATTTTCCAGTTGTTTTTTTGAAAAATCTAGTGAAATAGGCTGGGTCGTTAAATCCAAGGTTGAATGCAATTTCTTTTACAGAGTCATCTGTATAGATCAATTTTCGCTTTGCTTCCAGAATGATTCTTCGCTTAATAACATCACTTGGAGTTTCAGTTCCAATCTTTTGAAAATGCTTGGTCAAGGATTTTGGAGAAACTCCCAATCGAGCAGCATAGTCTGTTACGGAATGTAGTTCGGTGAAATTAAATTCAACCAATACACTAAATTCTTTAAACAATTTACTTTCAATATCCTCTTTCATTGGATAATGCTCTTTCTGAATACGGACAGAATGAATAATGAATTGTTTTAAATACGTCTGCAACATATCATATTGAGCAGTTTCTTTTTGTTTGAACTCTTCAATCAGGCTTTCCAAAATAAAGTTCAGCTTTTGAGTGTCGCTTTCACAAGGTTCAATAAATGGAGTGTCATACACATTATTGAACAATACGCCATTACAAGCAACCTCCATATCATGTGTTTGAATACAATAAAAATCTCGAACAAAGGTTAATCGATAGGCTTCATGAATGTCGTCAGAATCAATAGAAAACACCTGTCCTGGCGAAAGAAAGAACAGTACATTCCCATCAAAAGAATAACTCTTAAAATCAATGGTGTACGTTCCTTTTCCTTCTTTAATCCAATAAATATTATAGGCATCTATTTGTTCCTGCTTGTGTACTACACATGCTCGATCAAAGTCTACAATACTCAAAGAAAAGGTATCATTAAATGTATATTTCTCAATATCCTGTATCGCCATTACACTGTTCTATTCAGACGTTTTAGTCGTAAATTTTTGGAAAACATTCACAAATATAAAAACTAATAGCGCTGGCAGTACCCACCCAAAGTGGTTACTTGAAAAAGGAATCATATTTCTAATGGGCAGCAGACTTTCTTTTTCAATTAAGAATCCTAAGAAGTCCGGAATACTAAAGATAAAAGTGACAAGTACCACCGCTTTAAAGATCGTCGGGCTTGCATATTTTTCTGGCAATACATTTAAAAAAATCAATACAATCGTAATTGGATAAATAAACATCAAGATGGGTAATGCAACCACAATAATATCATGAAAATTCATTTGCCCCACTAGGATTCCTACCAAACAACCAATAATTGCCGTAATCGTATATGCTTTCTGTGAGTTATTAAAAAGCCCTTTAAAATAATCTGCCGTTCCGGTTACGATTCCCACGGCTGTTGTAAAGCAAGCTAATGCGATTAATACACTCAAAAAGACATTCCCAATATTACCTAGAGTAGCAACACTAATTCCAGTGAGTAAATTAGCCCGTTGCATATCGTTGCTTAATGATCCATCAACGAAGATCTCTGAGCCAAAAAAGGAGCCCACAGCAATTAGTCCAGCATACATAATAAATAGACCAGCTCCGGCAATAAATCCTGATTTTCGAATCAATACTCGCCTCTCAAAAGAAGAGCCTTGTCCTTTTAATTGCAATGAAATGATGATTACACCTCCCACAACTACTGCCCCAATGGCATCAAAGGTTTGATACCCTTCCAATACACCTGCAATAAAAGGCGTTTCAAAATCACTCGGATTCATAATCATCTCACTAGAAAAAAGCCCAATGCCAATTACTAAGAATAGAATAATCACAATAAGCGGAGTTAGGAACTTCCCTATAAAGTTGAGTATTCTAGACCTGTTCAATACAAAAACAAGCACCAATGCAAAATAAATACTGCTGGTAAGCAAAGAACTTGTTTCAAAGAACGGATGTATCGCAACTTCATGCGTAGCAGAAGCTGTTCTCGGTGATGGAATTGCAATGGAAATCATGTACACAATCACGCAATACACAATGCTAAATATTGGAGATACTTTCTTTCCAAAATCGTACATGGTTCCCTGTAATTTTGCGTGTGCCATAATTCCGAATACAGGAATCACTACTGCGGTAATCATAAACCCGATGGCAACCCAAAACCAATCGTTTCCTGCTTTGTATCCTAAAAGAGGTGGCAATAGCAGGTTTCCTGCTCCAAAAAAGAGCGAAAACAACGCAAATCCAGCGATCCAAACTTCCTTGTTCTTCTGCATTCTTGACTTTATTTTGAAAAAGATGTTATTAACATGAATTCTTTACCTGATAGGTTTCGAAAGATACATATTTTTGCAGTATGCAAAAGACCATCCTTTTTAAAAATAGTAAGATTTCATTTAGCGATACTGGAAAAGGTTCCGCGGTTGTCTTACTGCACGGTTTTCTAGAGAATAACTCCATGTGGAAGGATATCCTTCCTGAGCTTTCGAAAAATAGAAGGGTTATCGCCATTGAGTTATTAGGTCATGGTAACTCAAAGTCAATAGGATATGTACATTCCATGGCGCTCATGGCCGAAGCAGTGGCTGGTGTTTTAAAAAGTTTGAGAATTCGACGTGTTACCATGATTGGTCACTCTATGGGAGGTTATGTTGCTTTGGCTTTTGCTGAGAAACATTCGGAAAAAGTAAAGGGACTATGTTTAATGAATTCGACTTCACTTGCTGATGATGATGATCGCAAGGCACTTCGTGCAAGGGCTAATACGATGGTTCAGAATAATTTTAACAACATGGTTCGTATGTCTTTTACAAATTTGTTTAGTGAAGAAAGCAGAACAACCTTTAAATCTGAATTAGAGATTGCTTTAGCTGAAGCTTTGCAAACACCTGTTCAAGGATATATTGCTTGCCAAGAAGGAATGCGAATTCGCCCTAATAGAATGACGGTTCTACAAAAAAACGACTTTAAAAAACTGATTGTTATTGGTAAAAAAGATCCTGTATTAGATTACCACACTTCGTTGGAAGAAGCTAAAAAAACAAACGCTGAGACAGTAGTTTTTAATGAAGGCCATATGAGTCATATAGAAAACAAACTTTTGTTAATTGCGGCTTTGAAAACATTTGTGAGAAGCAATTAAAAAAAGAACGCTTAAAGTTTTAGCTAAGGCGGTCTGGAAGATAAAACTTAAATTGCGATGAGAAATTCGAGTCTTAAAACGCACTCTTTTGTAATATGATAAAACTGTTTCGTTCTAGAATCTTAAAAACCCTCTTATCTCAAGCGGGTTTGTGGGTTCCTTTTGTTTCTTTGTTTATTACCTATCTTTCTTTTGGTGATTTTACAAAAAGACCTTTAACGGCTTATTTTCTATGCATTTTAGGGATTATTTTATTGAGTAATAGTGTTTCGAAAAAAAAAGCTTTTCTGTTCTTTTTGTTTATCTCTTCTTTTTTATTTTCCATAACTGCCTTTTTGGAAGTTGCGCATTGGTTCATTTTTAATACTGAAATTACCGAATCGACCATACATATTGTTATGGAAACCACTAAAGGTGAGTCTACAGAGTTTATTTCCTCATACTTAAGTCCTTTGTTAATAACAGTAGCTATTCTTCATCTTTTAGCAGTATTATTTGGCACAGTATACGCAAGTCGAAACCATCATCTTATCAGCTTACAACTGAAAAAACGCTCTAGGCTTATTTCCGTTTTCGGCTCCTTGATTTGCATCCTTTTGATCATACCTTTAAAAGCACACTTCTTACCCACCATCGCAGTAGAAGCTTTTACGGTTTATAAAGTAAATAGAGCGCAATTAGAAAAGTTAACCATTACCGAGAATGGTACTTTTAAAAATGTACTTCATAACGAGTCCAATGAAATTGAAACCTATGTGCTTGTTATAGGAGAATCTACTACAAGCCACCATATGGGAATCTATGGATACTACCGAAATACAACTCCTCTTTTAGAAAAAAGAAAACCAGAGTTAACCATTTACAATAACGTTAGTACACCTTTTTCAAATACAAAACTTTCTTTGGGAGCCGCTTTATCACTTCATCATGATAATTTAGAAAAAAAATACAACAGCACCTTAATTCAACTTTTCAATAGTGCTGGGTTTACTACATATTGGATCTCCAATCAGAAACCAATTGGATTATACGAAACCTCTACAAGGTTGATTTCTAAAAAAAGTAAGAAAAGTATCTATACGGACATGTCGGAAGTCATGTATGATGAACAAGTCCTGGTCCCTTTTAAAAAGGCATTAAATGAAAAGAAGAAGAAAAAATTGATTGTCCTACATCTAATGGGTACCCACAATATGTATATGAAAAGATATCCTAGGAAATTTGACATTTTCACATCAACGCCTAAAACGAAGTTTCATCACGATTTAGCCTATAGAAGTATTAACCAGTATGACAATGCTGTCGTGTATAATGATTACATTATAAATAGCGTTATTGACGAAGTTGAAAAATTGAACTCGAAATCTTATGTGCTTTACTTTTCGGATCATGGAGAAGATGTATATGAAACTATTGATCAGGCCTGTCACACTCAAGAAATTGGGACCAAGCCAATGCATGATATTCCTTTTTTATTATGGTTTTCTAAGAGTTATAGAGATGAAACTTCGACCTTCGTTTTTGATCCACAACGAAAATACAGCTTGGAAAGCCTGATCCACACGGTGAGTGACCTCTCCAATATTACTTTTGACGATTATAGTCCTGATAAAAGTATTATAAACCCTTTATTTGTAGAACGTAAAAGAACTATCTCAAACGGAAAATATTATGAAGACGTTTTTAGTGAGGAATAGGAAAAAGATGCTCATAAGCTTTATTCTTGCGTATGTCTTGCTATTCATCATAGTGAATAAGCAAAATCAAATATTTCGTTATTTGTATGCTGAAAAAGTTTGGGTTCATCGTGTAAATTCTATTGAAAAATTAACGGAAGTAAACGCCTTGTTCAAAGGGGTGGAATTAGATGTGATGTTCTTAAATGCCAAAGGAACTTTCGATGTTAATCACCCTCCGGCAAAATCGATTGACCTATCCTTATTTACATATTTATCCTCCATTGAGGATCCTTCATTGCACCACTTTTGGTTAGATTTTAAAAATTTAACCCCCTCAAATAAGGAGTCATCTTACATAAGGCTAGACTCGATTCTTGGTGTTCTAAACTTAAAAAAACAACAGTTCATTATTGAATCTAGAACTCCAGAAAACCTTGATGTTTTTATAAATAATGGTTATAAAACCTCGTACTATTTTCCTAGTCGGATCTATAAATTGAATGCTAAAGAACTTGAGGAAAAAGTAAAAGCCATTAAGCATAAACTTACTCTAAACAAAACCGATTATATCTCTGCAAATTTAGATCATTACAGCATTATGAAGAATCGTTTTTCGAAACAAAAAATCCTTACCTGGCCTTATAAATATGAACAGGAAAGTTATTACAACCCTATAACGTTGCTTAAAAAACTTAAAAACGTGTATTACAAATACAAGGTTTTATCGAACGATAAAGTGCATGCTGTTTTATTTACTTACGAAGCAAAAAAAGGGAATAGATAATTATCTTCTACTCTTCTTTTAGCGCGTTCCATCCCTGTGCTTTTAACTCAATTTCTTGATTAGCTCTGGTAACTAAGTTCATCCCTTGACTTTCTTCAGTAATGTGTCCAATAATGGAGAAATTTGGATTTCCTTTAATCTTTTCAAAAGCATCAATAGAGACTGTAAATAGCAATTCATAATCTTCACCTCCGCTTAAGGCTATCATGGTAGAATCTAAGTTGAACTCTTCACAAGTAGAAATGACTTGTGGGTCTAAAGGAATTTTATCTTCATAGATCTTACAACCTTTCTTGCTTTGTGAGCAGATGTGCATGATTTCTGAAGATAGTCCATCAGAAATATCGATCATCGAAGTAGGTTTTACACCCAATTCTTTTAATAAGCCAGGAACGTCTTTTCTTGCCTCTGGTTTTAATTGTCTCTCTATTAAATACGTATAGGCATCCAAATCTGGTTGATTATTCGGATTTACCTCAAACACTTGTTTTTCCCTTTCCAGTACCTGCAGACCTAAATAGGCCGCTCCCAGGTCACCAGAAACTACGATCAAATCAGTTTCATTAGCGCCACTTCGATATACAGTGTCTTCTTTATCAGCCTTTCCAATAGCAGTAACCGAAATAAGGATTCCTTTATTAGAAGAAGTTGTATCTCCACCAACTAAGTCTACTTTATATGTATCGCACGCTAATTGGATTCCAGCATATAAGGCTTCTAAAGCTTCTAAGGTGAATCTGTTGGACACGGCAATGGAAACTGTTATCTGCTCTGCCTGCCCATTCATGGCATATACATCCGATAAGTTTACCATTACCGCTTTATATCCTAAGTGTTTCAAAGGCATGTAGCTGAGGTCAAAATGAACGCCTTCAATCAACAAATCAGTTGTCACTAATGTCTGCTTCTCAGAAGCGTCAATAACGGCAGCATCGTCGCCCACTCCCTTTACAGTTGAGGGGTTTTGTATCTTAAAATATTGTGTTAAATGGTTAATCAATCCAAACTCTCCTAGTTCGGATAATGATGTTCTTCCTTGGTTCTTATCTTCAATCATGCCGCAAAGATAGTTAGTCTTAAAGAATCTGGTTATACCTGCATCGAATTTCTTAATAGTTAGTGTGCCTTAAATCTTAGATTTTGTCCGTATATTTGCACTCTATTTAGATTTAATCTATTTTAAATTATGATTAAAGTATCAGATACAGCAAAAAAGAAAGTAATAGAGCTCATGACCGATGGAGGTTTTGATGCTGCTGCGGACTTTGTACGTGTTGGAGTGAAGAGTGGTGGTTGTTCAGGGTTATCATATGATTTAGATTTTGACAATCAACAGAAGGAAAGCGATAAGATCTTTGAAGACAATGAAGTAAAGATCATTGTTGATAAAAAGAGCTTTTTATATTTAGTAGGTACCACGCTAGAATATTCAGGAGGCTTGAACGGTAAAGGGTTTGTATTTAATAACCCGAATGCCAATAGAACGTGTGGGTGCGGTGAATCATTTTCATTATAAATAAAGCGTTATGGGTAAGTACACGGAAGATGATTTACGTGAAGAATTAAAAACCAAGGAGTACGAATATGGTTTTTATACAGATATAGAAAGTGAGACTTTTGCAAAAGGGTTGAACGAAGATGTTGTCAGAGCTATTTCTAAAAAGAAGAATGAGCCAGAGTGGATGACAGAATGGAGATTAGAGGCATTTAGAGTGTGGTCTAAAATGGAAGAGCCTGAATGGGCCAATGTTACCTATAAAAAACCAGAGTTTCAAGAAATTGCGTACTACTCTGCTCCAAAACAAAAGCCAAAATTAGAAAGTTTAGATGAGGTGGACCCTGATCTATTAGCTACGTTTGAAAAACTAGGAATTTCTTTAGATGAACAAAAAAGATTGGCTAACGTAGCGGTTGATATTGTAATAGATTCTGTATCTGTAGCAACAACTTTTCAAAAAACACTAGCAGAAAAAGGCATTATCTTTATGCCAATCTCAGAAGCCATTCAAGAGCATCCAGAACTGGTTAAGAAATATATTGGTTCTGTAGTTCCTACAACAGATAATTTTTATGCTGCATTAAACTCAGCTGTATTTTCTGATGGTTCTTTTTGTTATATCCCAAAAGGAGTTCGTTGTCCAATGGAGCTCTCGACCTACTTTAGAATTAATGAAGGAGGAACGGGTCAGTTTGAAAGAACTTTAGTGGTAGCAGACAAAGGGAGTTATGTATCATACCTAGAAGGATGTACCGCTCCGCAAAGAGACGAAAACCAATTGCACGCAGCAGTGGTGGAATTGATCGCAATGGATGATGCTGAAATAAAGTATTCAACAGTGCAAAACTGGTTCCCTGGAGATAGTAGCGGAAAAGGTGGAGTATTTAATTTTGTAACCAAAAGAGGGCTATGTGAAAACAATGCGAAGATCTCTTGGACACAAGTTGAGACGGGTTCTGCGATTACATGGAAGTACCCAAGCTGTATATTAAAAGGAAACAATTCTGTAGGAGAGTTCTACTCTATTGCAGTAACAAACAATTTCCAACAAGCAGATACTGGAACTAAGATGATCCATCTTGGGAAAAACACGAAGTCAACAATCATTTCTAAAGGAATCTCAGCAGGAAAGTCTCAGAATAGCTATCGTGGATTAGTGCAGATTAATTCGAGAGCAGAAAACGCTAGAAACTTTTCGCAATGTGATTCTCTATTAATGGGTAATGAATGTGGTGCACATACGTTCCCATATATCGAAACAAAAAATAAGTCGGCACAGATAGAACACGAGGCAACCACCAGTAAAATTGGTGAGGATCAGTTATTCTATTGTAATCAGCGTGGAATTGATACTGAAAAGGCCATTGCGCTTATTGTAAACGGATTTAGCAAAGAGGTTTTAAACAAACTGCCTATGGAGTTTGCTGTAGAAGCTCAGAAATTACTAGAAATCAGTTTAGAAGGAAGTGTCGGATAACCTAAAACCAACCCAATGAAAAAAATACTTTTCTTATTTCTTGCAGTAGCTATTGTAAGTTGTAAAAATTCAGAAAAAAAAGAAGCTCCTAAAAAGGCAGATGTAAAACTATATGCTTTAGTAGGAGGAACAATTTTAGTGAATAAATTGGAAGTCTTTTCTCAAGACACGACCTATACCGGTCAGAGTAAGCAATTTACAGATGGGTATTATGTGATTTCCCACCCTAAAGGAAATTTAATGTGGGATGCTGGTCTACCAGAAAACTTAGTAATTCCAGAACCTTTTACAACAGGGAATGGCGTATTTACCATTCAAAGACCAGATTCTTTAAAAAACCAATTAAAATCGATCGGTTTTAAAATTGAAGATTTTAATTATTTCGCTTTATCTCATCATCATTTTGACCATACAGGACATGCAAACTCTATGAAAGATGCAACATGGTTGGTTCAAGAGAATGAGTACAATTTTCTTGCTGGAGATTCAACAAAAATAAACCCTGCCATCAAAGATTTGACAAAAATTAAAAAGTTAAACGGAGATCATGATGTTTTTGGCGATGGCACAGTCGTTATAAAATCAATGCCGGGTCATACTATTGGTCATCAAGTATTATATGTTGAGGTTAGTGGTTTAGAAGACCCTGTACTGTTAACAGGTGACTTATATCATTTTGAAGAAAATAGAACTAGTAGAGGAGTTCCATCATTTAATTATAATGTAGAACAAACGCTGGAAAGCATGGATAAGTTTGAAGCTTTTGCAAAAGAAAAAAATGCGGAAGTAATTATTCAACATTCACCAATTGCTTTAAAAAGATTACAAAAATTATTAAAAAACAAATAAGAAAGGATCATGTTAAAGATTGATAATTTACATGCCAATGTGGAAGGCAAAGCTATCTTAAAAGGGATTAACCTAGAAGTTAAAGCCGGAGAAGTGCATGCGATAATGGGACCGAATGGAGCAGGGAAAAGTACAATGGCTTCAGTAGTTGCTGGGAAAGAAGAATATGACGTTTCTAAAGGAACAATCGAATTGAATAATGAAGATATTAGTGAGTTGGCGCCTGAAGAGCGTGCACACGCGGGTGTGTTTATGTCCTTTCAGTATCCAGTAGAAATTCCAGGAGTTACGGTTACTAACTTTATTAAGACTGCCATTAACGAATCTCGAAAAGCACGAGGCTTGGAAGAAATGCCTGCAAAAGATATGCTGAAAAAGATCCGTGAAAAGTCAGAACTGTTAGAGATCGATAGAAAGTTCTTATCTCGTTCTTTAAATCAAGGATTTTCTGGAGGAGAAAAGAAGCGTAATGAAATCTTTCAAATGGCAATGTTAGAACCAAAATTAGCCATCTTAGATGAAACAGATTCTGGGTTAGATATTGATGCTTTGCGTATTGTTGCTAACGGTGTAAACAAATTAAAGTCTAAAGACAACGCTGTGATTGTAATTACGCACTACCAACGTTTATTAGAGTATATCGTACCCGATTTTGTACATGTGCTACATGATGGTAAGATCGTTAAAACAGGAGATGCTTCCTTAGCTTTAGAGTTAGAGGAAAAAGGATACGATTGGATAAAAAACTAACGCATGGAATTAAAAGAAAAATTACTCTCTTCTTATGTTGCCTTTGAAAACAGGGTGAACATCAATGACGATGTACATGCAATCCGATCTAAAGCGCTACAAAACTTTGAAGAAGTTGGTTTTCCTACTAAAAAAATGGAGGCCTGGAAATACACTTCTTTAAACTCTGTGTTAAAGGAGGATTACAGCATATTTCCAAGTGGTGAAGAAGCTATTGAGTTAGCAGATGTAAAAAAATATTTTATCCATGACATTGACACTTTTAAAATTGTGTTTATCGATGGAAAGTATAGCTCATTTTTATCTGAAACAACACATGATGGTATGGATGTTTGTTTAATGTCTTCGGCATTAACAAAGCCTAAGTATAAATCTGTCATCAAAAAGTATTTTAACAAGGCGGCCAAACAAGACAATATGACTTCCTTGAATACTGCTTTTGCTAAAGAAGGGGCATATATCCGTATTCCAAAGAACAAGGAGGTTCAGAAGCCGATTCAGATTATCAATTTTACTACCGGTTCTGATGATGCTACGATGTTGCAACCTAGAAACCTTATCGTTGTTGAGCAAAATGCACATGTGCAAATTATTGAACGTCATCAAAGTTTAACTAAAAACGCGGTACTTACCAACGCCGTTACAGAAATCTTTGTAGATAAAGATGCTACAGTAGATTACTACAAGATTCAAAATGACCATACCAATGCTTCTTTAATAGATAATACGTACATAGAGCAACAAACACAAAGCGTTTGTTCTGTACATACCTTCTCTTTCGGTGGAAATATTACTAGAAATAATTTGAACTTCTACCAAAAAGGAGAACGTATAGATTCTATTTTGAAAGGAATTACCATCATTGAAGGAAAACAACATGTAGACCATCATACGTTAGTGCATCATATTGAGCCTAATTGTGAAAGCCACCAAGATTATAAAGGTATTTATGGTGAGCGCTCTACCGGTGTTTTTAATGGAAAAGTAATTGTAAACAAAGAAGCACAAAAAACAAATGCCTATCAGCAAAACAATAATGTTTTGATGAGTGATAAATCGACCATCAATGCAAAACCTCAGCTTGAAATCTTTGCTGATGATGTAAAATGTTCACATGGTTGTACTATTGGTCAGTTAGATGATCAAGCTTTGTTTTATATGCAACAGCGTGGAATCCCTAAAAAGGAGGCTAGAGCGTTATTAATGTATGCTTTTGCAAACACCGTTTTGGAGAGTGTAAAAATTCCAGAAGTAAAATCAAGAATTACCAAATTGATTGCCATGAAATTGGGAGTCAATATTGGATTTGATCTATAATAAATTAAAAGTTCTATTATAGCAAAGCCTTACTGAAAAGTGAGGCTTTTTTTAGTCCTTGATAGAAGATATTATTCCACTCAAAAAAGTATTTTCATCATAATTCTTTAATCCAAAACGAACAATCACAAGGTCTTGTTCTGGTAAAATATACACACGCTGTCCTTGAAAACCGTCCGCGTAAAACATGTTTTTCGGAACATCTGGTAATCTTCCTTCGGCGTTTAACCAGAACTGTGCACCATACCTTCCATTAGAAGTCGGTGTAGGTGTAGCTACATAATCTACCCAATCTTGGGCAAATAGTTGTTCTCCATTCCAAGTCCCTTTGTGCAAATACAACAATCCAAATTTCCCCCAATCCCTAGCAGTTCCCCAAGCATATGCAGAGCCTACATAAGTACCGTTCATATCTGTTTCGATTACCATAGAATTCATCCCAATCTTATCAATAAAATCTGTATACCAAAAATCTAAATAGGCTTGGTGCGAATTAAATTGCTTCCTTAAAATTCCTGACAGTAGGTTTGAAGTTCCTGAAGAATAGTTCCAAGAAGCATTGGTTTCATATTTCAATGGTTTTAGTTCTTGCACCTTAGTCATATCCTTTTCTAAGAATAGCATTTTCGTCACATCAGAAATAGATCCATAATCCTCATCCCACGCGAGTCCGCTATTCATTTGTAATAGATTGTGAATCGTAATGTTTTTTCTAGTATCGTCTTGCCAAGAAGTAATTGGTGCGGCATCTTGAACATGTAGTTTTCCTTGATGCTGTAAAACACCATATACCGTACTCATGATGCTTTTGGTCATAGACCACCCCAATATTCTAGAATCTTTTGTAAACCCTTCTTTGTACTGCTCAGCAATGATCTGATCTTTATAAATGACCACAACTGATCGGGTATGACTTTCTTTGTTAAATATCCCGTTTACAGCTTTGTTCAACTCGTTATAATCAACATTTGCAAAGAGCGTGTCTTTTTGCACTCCGTTCCCATAAGGGTAGGCTACTGTATCACTAACAAACGATCTTTTTGGTACTAGCGGTTTTTTAGTCAGATCAAAATCATCCGTTATTAACACACTTCCCAGACCTTCTCTATACACTGCTTTCCTAGTCAATAAACCAAACACAGACGATGCAGCATATGTACCTTCATTATTAACCTCATCCAATGCAAAACTAACTTCGCCGAAATTGTTATCTGTGCTGTCTGTTAAGGCCAAGGTTCTTTGGGCTAAAAAAACGGAAGAACTTGTGTTTTTCGCAGAGTATCCTGCAATGATATTCAACTTAGGATAATTAAACACCACCAGCAAAATAAATGCAATTGCCAAGAGCAGTAGAATTCGTTTTAAAATTTTCATCATCAATGATTTGGTTACTCACAAAAGTAAGAATTAAATCATAGGATTTTTGTAAGTTTTGCATTTCAAGCCCTACCTTTGTAAAACAAACTCAAAAGGATGTTTCCAGTAGAAAAAATTCGTGCCGATTTTCCCATTTTACAACGAACTGTAAACGGAAAACCACTAGTGTATTTTGATAATGCGGCTACCTCTCAAACACCACAAATGGTTATAGATACTATCGTAGAGTATTACCAGAAGTACAATGCTAATATCCATAGAGGAGTACATGCGTTGAGTCAGGAAGCTACTGATAAATACGAGCAGGCGAGAATAATACTACAACAGCATTTTAATGCAAAACACACCTATGAAATGATCTTTACTTCTGGTACTACACATAGTATCAATATGGTCGCTTCTGGGTTTGCTTCTTTGTTGAGCAAAGGTGACGAAGTAATTGTTTCTGCCTTAGAACATCATTCTAATATTGTACCATGGCAAATGCTCTGTGAAAAGACAGGAGCTATTCTGAAAGTAATTCCTATGAACCTTGATGGTTCATTACAAATGGACACCTATCAGGATTTGCTCTCTGAAAAAACAAAATTGGTTTTTTGCAATCATATCTCCAATGCTCTTGGCACTATCAATCCAATAAAAGAGATCATTGATAAAGCACATCAAGTAGGTGCAGCTGTATTGATTGATGGCGCCCAGGCTTGTCCACATATCAAACCAGATGTTCAAGCGTTAGATGTTGATTTTTATGTTGCTTCTGCACACAAAATTTGCGGTCCTACTGGAGTTGGTTTATTGTATGGAAAGGAAGAATGGCTAGAAAAATTACCTCCATATCAAGGTGGTGGAGAAATGATCGAAACCGTAACTTTTGAGAAAACCACATACGCAGGATTACCACATAAGTTTGAGGCTGGAACGCCTAATATTTGTGGAGGTATTGCCTTCGGCGCAGCTATCAATTACATGAACGGTATTGGTTTTGACGCCATCGCAGCATATGAAAATGATTTGCTGATCTATGGAACGGCAAAGCTATCTGAGATCGATGGACTTCGAATCTACGGAACAACTGATAAGACGTCCGTTATTTCTTTCAATATTGATGGGGTACATCCATACGATATAGGAACCATTTTAGATAAATTAGGAGTTGCAGTTAGAACAGGGCATCATTGTGCACAGCCGATCATGGATTTCTATCAGATTCCGGGCACCATTCGTGCGTCTTTTGCGTTTTACAATACCAAAGAAGAGATTGATGTACTGGTTGCAGCTGTTAAGAGAGCGGTAGCCATGTTTGTCTAATTCTACTTAAAGATATCTTCACGGAAAACCGTTATCCATAAATTTCACCTAATCTAGGGATTGACAATTATGTTAAATAGCGCTAGCTTGCTTCAAGCAAAAGAAAGGGCTTTGCTAATAATTTATTTATTACTAACATAAACTTTTTATTATGAAAAAATTTCTTTTGCTACTACTAGTAGCGTCGACAATTTTTATTTCTTGTCAAAACCCAGTGGATGAACTTTCGAATCCAGAAATCAACATTGATCTAACCGACCAAACAACCTTTGCCAAGGTAAATTCAAAACCTTGCTTTTCCAAGGAAGCTCTGGACAAAAATCTTGTTAGCGACCCGGATCTTGCCAATCGAATGTCTGTTATTGAGGAGCATTCTCAAAAGATTATTAAAGAAGGCAATTTTAGGAGGCTTGAAAATGGAAGCATCGTAATTCCTGTAGTATTCCATGTTATCTATAGAACTGCGAGTGAAAATGTTTCACTATCTACTTTACAAGATCAAATAGACATCTTGAATGAAGATTTCAATTTACAAAATCCAGAAAGAAATACGATCCCTTCCGAATTCTCATCTGTAGAAGCGAACGTTGGGATAACATTTGAAATTCAGGATGTGATTAGAGTCTATAATCGAAGAAGAAGCTGGAGCCTCAACAATGCTTATGAAAAAATGAAGTCTGCTTCTAGCGGAGGTAGTAATGTCGTTAATCCTAGTGAATATTTAAATATTTGGGTTGTAAACAATATGACCTATAGAGACAGAGGATCTACTTTTACCGTTTTAGGGTATGCTCAGTTTCCTGGTGGCGCTTCAAATACAGATGGTGTAGTATTGGGTAGTAGATATACCGGCTATACAAGTATAAGTTCAGGTAGAACGGCTACTCATGAAGTGGGTCATTATTTAAATCTCTATCACATATGGGGTGATGGCGGATGTGGAGCAACAGACCTTGTTGCAGATACCCCAGATGCTATTTCAGAAAGTAGAGGTTGCCCAACCTATCCTCAAAATAGTTGTGGCAGTAATGATATGACCATGAATTTTATGGATTATTCTGATGATAGCTGCTTAAATATGTTCACTGTTGGACAAAAAGCACGCATGGATGCTTTATTTGTTAACGGAGGAGCAAGAGCTTCTATGGGAGATTAAAATTTATAACTAACTCTTATTAAAAGGCGCATTGAGCGCCTTTTTTTTGCCTTCTGGTAGGGACGCGAGTTTCTTGCTGGAAATTAGTCTAACATCAACTAACTAGACTATCCGAAGAAAAGCGCTCCTAGGGGCGCTTTTTATATGCCCAAAGAATTCTCGCTATCTTCTATTTATTTTTTTGGCAAGCTAATTGATTCTTCTTTTTATATATTTACAAAAACCTCAATATCATGAAAAAAATACTTCGATATACTTCACTCTTTACAATATTGATTTGTTTTGGATGTCCCGCTGCTCAGGAATCATATCCGGTAAAAGAGATCACTTATGAGGCAATGACTAGAGGTCAATTTGAAACGATCCATGTTAAGTCTAATATAATGAGTTACAAGACGCGCACTACATCTAAAGAGATCGAACTGTCCAGCAAACAATTGAAGGCCCTTTATAAGGTTTTAAAACCTGTAAAGTACACTGAAGTAAGTTCGCTGAAGGCTCCTTCAGGTAAACGACTCTATGATGGCGCTATGGCTGCTGTGGTTATTTTTAAAACGGAAACCGAGACCTATCAATCGGCTTCCTTTGATGATGATAACCCTCCGAACGAATTAAAAGATTTGGTAACGCTTTTAAAAAGCTTTGTACAATAAAAAAAGCGAGATCAAATGATCTCGCTTTTTTTATGAAAAACTATTCTTCAGAAACTAGATTCCTGGAGGGTAGTTTGTAGGATAATCTGCCGCTTTGGCCATATTTCCTGATACTTTAAAGTTAGATCCATATGTCGCATCAACAGCTTCTAAAATTTTATTAGCCATTAGTCCATATCCTCTGGTTGTTAAGTGAATACCATCTAAACTAACCATTCCACCAAATACTAAACTGGTTGTCATAGTAAACTCATCAAACTGAACACCCGTTGTAGCGGCATCAATTAATAATTGATTTACATCTACTAATGCTAATCCTTTTGTTGCAGCCGCTGCAGTAATAGAAGCGTTGTACGCATCTACTGCCGTTTGAATATTGTTCTGTTCTTGTGGAGTTAACACCCAATTGTCAGCTAACGGCACAGAAACACCGTTAATTAATGCTGGATTTCCACCAACAGTTGTTCCAATGAAGGACGAACTTGTTAAAATTAAGAAATCGCCTGCAGTAGCTTGTCTGTATAAAGGCAACCCTAATCCTGACGTGTCTACTAGATCTTCATCTACAATAACCACTGCGTTTTGACCCGCTGCAAAATTGATCGTACGCTTCGCAACTTCTGCTGCTATTTGACTAGCATCCATACCTAATCCTTGTAATGCATTCGCTGCTGTAATAGCAGGTGCTAAACTTGCGTTGTACGTCGCATATCCTGCATTTACTTGTCCTGCCGTTGCAGCGTCCATAGGTATTGGGTTATAAGGTACTGTCGTAAAGTAAGGTAGGTTTACAATTGCAGGAACAGTAACAATCGCTCCTTTTGCTCCACCAGCAGTCATTGCATTTACGATATTATTTAATACAATGTTAAACAACGCTGGTGCTGTAATATCATTAGATGCATACATTGTTGGATCTAAACCTGTTTGAACAACTCCTGTTCCTCCACCTGTTGCATAACTTAATACGTCATTTCCTCCAATTTCAGAAATGGTAAAGAAGGTTGGGCTTTGTGCTACCGCATCTCCTAACATTGTTGCAGTAGCGCTAGAGGCCATTCTTGCAAAGTAAGGATTTGCTGTTCCAGCTAATACGCCAGGAACACTTCCGTATCCTGGTGCCAGTACATGATAGCTTTTCGCTCCCGGTACTCCTACATTATTAAAAGGTCCTGTTAACACATTGGTCACTTCCGTAGTTGGTGTTCCAGGAAGTACTGCAGGCCCTGCTCCGTTAAAAAACAATCTCGGATTCGAAATTTGATTTCCGCCGTATAACAATCCTCCTACATTATCACTTACCAAAGGTTGTGTAAAGGCTCCTCCACCAGCTCCTGTCATTTTTTGTGCAAGAATACTAGGAAAAGAGTTTGCTTGCGCTGCAAGAAATACAGATCCATCTGAAAATCCAGCCGTAAAAGAAGCTCCTATCGATACATATTTTGAAAAGTCCGCTGTTCCTGCAGAAAGTGGAATAACCACTTCTGTTGGAGCTGGTATTTCATCTAAAGAGTTATTTACATCACATGCTGTTAAACCAGCAATTAAAGGCAATAACCATAAATATTTTATTTTCTTCATAATTTCTTTCTATTAGTTATTAATGGTCCAAGATAAATAATACATAGAGCCAATTGCTCCAACTCCAGGTGCACTAAAGTACTCATTACCTGTTAAGTTAGACCCTCCTAACTTGATTACTGATTTCAGTTTTGGTAACGTATAATTTACTTGTGCATCTACAATGGTTCTAGAATCGATTACTGTATCATGGAAACTTGATTCCCATAAATACTCATCTTGCCATCTTACATTTACATTGAATCCAAAGTTTTTGAATAGGTTTGGTTTTCCAAACTCAAATTTAAACTTGTGCTCAGGTGTGTTGAAAGAAGGTTCAAAGTCAGGATCAGTAGCTTGATCAAAGTCAAACTTAGCGTATGTATAGTTCAAGCCTACATTGAATCCATTAAATACTTTCGTAGATAAGCCGATTGAAGCTCCATAAGAGTTTACATCAGCTTTTGAGTTTGTATATACTTGGAAAGGTTTGAAGTCTCCATTACTAACAGCTATTACCGCAACAGGAACAGGCCCATTAGGTGTTGGTATAACATCTGATAAATCAGCATTTCCATAAAAAGGAACCAATACATTTTGCGTAGAGATAAAGTCTTGATAACTGTTATAGTATACACTTAAATCCACTGTTACTCTTCTTCCATCATTGATGTTTACTAAACCTCTATATCCAACTTCGTAAGCGGTTACTTTTTCTGGTTGTACTAAACCTGGGTCTGCTTTAATGAACTGCCCGCTATCTAGAACTCCAGATGCAGAAAATGAATTATCATATGCTCTTCTTCCCGAAAGTGTAACCGTTGGAGATCCAGTAAATGCCTGTCCTCCTCCACTTACTGATAATGGGAATGTCGTATATCTATCTAAGTTATCAGGTGCAGATCCTATTAAGATTCCTGATCCAGCATCTAAACCAATGTATTGATCTTGAGTTGTTGGATTTCTAAAACCTGTTTGAAAAGAAGCTCTGAAGTTACTATTCTTGTTCTCTCCTGCTGCATATGCTAAAGAAACTCTTGGCGAGTAATTTCCATCAAAGTTTTTTGCTTTATCATAACGAATAGATGCTGTTAATTTTAATCTATCCTCTTCTAAGAATTTTTTCTGTAGTTGCGTATAGATTCCATATTCATCATAATCGATAGGTCCATCGTAATCGGTAAAGATTGTTCCATTAGAGTTTAATGAATACAACCTATAAGAAGCTCCTACTTGAACTTCTCCCCAATCTATATAATCACGAAGATTCATATTTGCATCTACATGATATAGTTTCGTGTTATCCTGAAATTTAGAACCTGTAGATAAACTTGGATCAGATGCTACTTCAGCAAGCGTATCTGTGAAAGCCTGAGTTCCCGGTATCAATCTACCAGTATCTGCAGTTTGTCTAGCTAATACATGTGCTTGCGCTGGTAACAACCCTCCTAAGGTTCCTTGTACAAAAGCACCTACGTACTCTCCAAACCAAGTATTGTCATCCTTCCATCTTCTATTCACATTAATCGCTGCAAATCGAGTATCATACGAGTCTCCTGCATCTTCATTGGTTACATATCCACGAACGAAGAAGTTCTTTCCTCTAACTTCTAGTTTATGTTGTTCCATAAAGAAGTTTTGGATGTTATATCTGTTTGCTCCTTGATAAATAGTGTTTCCTCTACCAAACTTAGAGTTCCAGATAATTTCTAAACGATCATCTCCAAATGGTCGGTAGTGCAGTGCTCCACCGAACTTCATACTTCTTGCGTTGTATGGCATTAAATGTCTTTCTTCATACCCTGTCCTACTTACTGCTACACTAGGAACTAAAGCATCAGCTCCAGCAGGTAATATTCCAAGACCAATTAATGCTTGAGCCACACCGTTAATATTCGTAGAAACCTCATCTCCATACACATTTAATCCGTTGTAGTTGATATCTGTACTTCTATCTCCGGCGATGTAGTCTCCATCAAATGTATTTCTGTTGTCTGTAGCAAACCATTCTGTTCCTTTTAAGAAAGATAACGTTGCTTTTGCAGCAAATTTTTCAGAAAACACTGTTGCCAGTCTTAAATTGAATTCATAGAACCTGTTATCTCCAGCAGCCTCCTGACTTGTAATTCCTTCTCTATGCGAAAAGCTTATACCTTCACTGTTAAAAGGGTTTTTACTGGTCATAAACATGATTCCGTTAAAAGCATTCGCTCCATATAAGGCAGACGATGCTCCTGGAAGTAATTCAACCGTTTTTACATCTAGTTCAGACATTCCCAATAAATTCCCTAAAGCAAAGTTTAATGCTGGAGAAGAATTATCCATTCCGTCTACTAACTGCATAAACCTTGTATTTGCAAATGTTGCAAATCCTCTAGTATTAACAGATTTAAATGTTAAACTATTGGTGTTTACATCCACCCCTTTTAGGTTTTCCAAACCATCATAAAAAGAAGGTGACGAGGTATTTTTAATTGCTCTGCTATCTAATCTTTCAACAGTCACCGGAGATTCCATAATTCTTTCCGGAGTTCTAGATGCAGATACCACAACCTCATCTAGAGCTGTAGCGTTTTCTTCTAAACTCACCTCTACTTTCTGATTGTTCTGTGTAATTTCAATTTTAGCAGTTTTAAATCCTAACATCGAGACTTCGATGGTAAAAGGAGGTGCGTCTGGAACTGTTAATGTAAAGTTTCCGTCAAAATCCGCAGTAGTTCCTATGGCTTTGCCCGAAACTTTAATGTTAGCCCCAAGAAGTGTCTCTCCTGTTTTTGCGTCTTTTACAGTACCCGTTACGGTAGTTTGTGCGAACATCACCGAACTTCCAAATACCACAAAAGCAAAGAGTAATACCTTTTTTATCATAATATAAATTATTTGTTAACTATTCGCAAAATACAATTTTTTTTGATTTGTCCAGTGTTTATGCTTGTTTTTTGCGATATAGCAGGGTTTTCAGCGCGTTTTTTAGTGAATCAATATTTTGCTAAATGACTTGATTTTAACAAAATAGGAGTCGTACATTTGTACTATAAACTTGATGCAACTTTGGAAATAATTCATGATGTTTCTTCTTTTCATTCTTCAAACAGAACTATTGTAACGATTGGAACCTTTGATGGGGTCCATGTGGGGCACCAAAAAATATTAGAACGCCTGATCACTGATGCCAAAGAACAAGGTAAAAAGTCGGTGCTTTTAACCTTTTTCCCACATCCAAGGATGGTATTACAAAAAAATGTGAAAATTGAATTGATCAATACCATTGAAGAAAAAGCATTGCTCCTAGAAAATATAGGTTTAGATTATTTGATCATACATCCATTTAGCAAAGAATTTTCCAGATTAACAGCCTTAGACTTTGTAAGAGATGTCTTGGTTAATCAGCTAAAAACATCAAAATTAGTAATTGGGTATGATCATCATTTCGGAAAGAACAGAGAAGGGAATATCGATCAGTTAAAAGAATACAGTCCTTTATATGACTTTGATATTGAAGAGATCTCTGCCCAAGATATCGATAATGTGTCTATTAGCTCTACAAAAATCAGAAGGGCTTTGCATGAAGGAAATCTAAAAACAGCCAATCGGTTTCTGGGCTATCATTTTACCATTAACGGAACTGTGATAAACGGTAAACAACTTGGCGGGAAAATCGGATTTCCAACGGCAAATATTAATGTTGAAGAACCCTATAAGCTTATTCCTAAAACCGGCGTGTATGTGGTTCGGTCTTTTATCCAAGGTGTTTTTGTTAATGGAATGATGAATATCGGCTATAGACCTACTGTGGATGGTAAACATCAAACCATTGAAGTACATTTCTTTGATTTCAATCAGGACCTATATCATCAAAAATTAACTGTTGAATTATTGTATTTCTTAAGAGAAGAGCAGAAATTTGACTCCGTTGAAGATTTAATTGTTCAACTTAAAAAAGATAAAGAATCCTCATTACAGTTTTTAGAAAACAATCTTTAGTTTCAAATTGCTAATCTCTTAGAGTTCGTATATCTTTGCGGCTTATAAATTTTTTAACATGTTACAGGTTCAATTCATTAGAGATCACAAACAAAAAGTACTAGATGGTTTAGCAAAAAGAAATTTGCAAGACGCTTCGTCCATGATAGACAACGTACTTTCTCTAGATGAGCAAAGAAGGGCTACTCAAGTTTCTTTAGATAATACATTGGCAGAGTCTAATAAATTATCCAAAGAAATTGGAATCTTGTTTAAAAGTGGGGAAGTACAAAAAGCGAATCTGATCAAGGAAAAAACAGGTCAATTAAAAGATCAGTCTAAGGCACTTTCCGACACCTTAAGTCGCATTGCTGATGAGCTTCAAGAACTCCTTTTTCAAATTCCTAATGTTCCTCATGAATCTGTTCCTTTTGGAAATACTGATGAAGACAATGAAGAGATCTTTAGCGAAGGGGCTGTCCCAGTACTTCCAGAAAATGCGTTACCACATTGGGAGTTGGCAAAGAAATACGATATTATCGATTTTGAACTGGGAACCAAAGTTACTGGTGCAGGGTTTCCTGTGTATAAAGGAAAAGGAGCGCGATTACAACGTGCATTAATCAGTTATTTTCTGGATAAGAATACCGCTGCAGGATATACTGAATATCAGGTTCCTCATATGGTTAATGAGGCTTCTGGTTTTGGAACAGGTCAGCTACCTGATAAAGAAGGACAGATGTATCATGTTACTGGAGATGATCTGTATTTGATTCCAACAGCAGAAGTACCTATTACCAATATGTTTAGAGGAAATTTGCTCTCTGAAAAGGATTTCCCAATCCTTTGTACTGGATATACGCCTTGTTTTAGAAGAGAAGCTGGTTCTTATGGGTCTCATGTAAGAGGCTTAAACAGGTTGCATCAATTTGATAAGGTTGAGATCGTTCGTATCGAACATCCTGACAACTCATACCAAGCATTGGATGGCATGGTTGAACACATTAAAGGGATTTTGCGCGAATTAAAATTACCGTATAGAATCTTACGTTTGTGCGGAGGAGATACAGGATTTACATCTGCGTTAACCTTTGATTTTGAGCTTTTTTCTACGGCACAAGATCGCTGGTTAGAAATTAGTTCTGCTTCTAACTTTGAAACTTTTCAAGCAAACAGGTTAAAACTACGTTTTAAAAATAAGGAAGGTAAAAGTCAGTTGGCGCACACGCTAAATGGAAGCTCGTTGGCTTTGCCAAGGGTTTTGGCGGGAATCTTGGAGAATTATCAAACAGCAGAGGGAATTAAAGTTCCAGAAGTCTTAATCCCTTACACTGGTTTCGATATCATCGATTAATTAGCGACCATAGCGATCATTAATCTTTTACATTTATTCATTTCCAATAAGGCATTTAAATATGCACTTATTTGACCGTTTTTCATAAACTCTATCGAGCTTGTCTTGGCGTTCTCGTATTGTTTAGTTAAATCTTTCATGTTGTTTTCGATTGGTTATATATACTTAAGACAACTTTTGTGCCAAAATGTTACAAAAGCATATTTAAATTGGCCTAGTTTAATATAAATTTAACATTAATGTTACCTATCTTTGGTTACCTATGAGAACGCGAATTCTTTTTATTTTATTGTTTGTCAGCAACTTATGTTTCGCTCAAAATGATTTTTATTTAGCAGAAAATTATTTTAGAGAAGGTGAATATGAAAAAGCTACGCAGATCTATAAAAAACTAGTTGATAAGAATACGTATAACACTATTTACTTAAAAAGGTTAATTACCTGCTATCAAGAGACGGAGAAGTTTGATCAAGCTGAAAAATTGTTGACCTCCAAACTTCAAAAGAATCCCACATTGTTTCATCTAAATATTGAAATTGGGTACAATTTTGAACGTCAGCAAAAAACAGAACTAGCCAAGAACTATTATGAATTGGGTCTTTCAGGAATAGACGGCAATCCTTCCTTAGGAGTCACGGCAGCGCGTTTATTTAAAGAAAATAATTTATTGGATTACGCCATCAGAGCATATAAAAAAGCCATGTCTTTAAATAAAGGTGCAAATCATAATTTTCAGATTGCTCAAATTCAAGGTGAGAAAGGAGATTTTGAAAAAATGTTCAGCTCTTATATAGATCTTGCCGATAGGAACGGTAATTATTTGGGAACCGTCAAACGTTTTGTAAGTAGGTACATTTCGGAAGATGCGTATGACAAAAACAACATCCTTTTTAAGAGAACACTTTTAAAAAAATCGATTAGTAACCCTAAAGATATTTGGAACGAACTGTTAAGTTGGTTATTTACCAGACAACATGAATATCAAAAAGCACTGGTGCAAGAAAAAGCGCTGTTTAGAAGAGACCCAAACTATCTTTCTAACATCAATACGCTAGGAAGAACTGCCTTTAACAACAAAGATTATGAAGCGGCAAAGTCCTGTTTTTCATTTGTTCTTTCCAACACTAACTTTTTAGATGAAAAATTGTTTGCCCACTTATATTCTCTCAAGTCTTCTATAGAGACTAAGGATAAAAATGTGGAGGCCATGTTTAAAAAAGTGCTAAAAACCTATGGGATAAAGACCAGTACATTAAACATCCAAATTGCTTATGCCGATTTTCTCACATTTCAAAAGAACGAACCCTCAGTAGCTAAGGAAATTTTGGAAAAAGCACTTGCCTTAAATAGCTCCAAATTTGAAAAGGCCAGAATCAAACTTAAGTTAGGAGATGTACTCGTTTTTATGGGCAAATACAATAAAGCACTTATCTATTTTTCCCAGATCCAAACGAAACTAAAGAATCATACACTAGCGCAACAAGCTCGGTTTAAAGTGGCACAAACTTCATTTTTTAAAGGTGATTTTACTTGGGCTATGGCTCAGTTAAAAGTGTTAAAAGGCTCTACCACCCAGCTTATTGCCAATGATGCTGTGGATCTTTTTTTAGTTATTTCTGATAATGAGCCTAAAGATTCTATTTCGACTGGATTAAAAAAGTTTGCTGAAGCGGATCTTCTTGCATTTCAAAATAAAAATGAAGCTTCCATAACAATCTTCTCAGAGATCATTCAAAAATATAAAGGGCAGCCCATAGAGGACGAAGCGCTGTACAAACAAGCTGCCGTTTTTATAAAAGAAGGGCAATTTGAAAACGCAATTACCAACTACCTTAAGATCATTGAACTAAAAGCCGATGGCATTTTGGTCGACGATGCATACTATCAGCTAGCGGAAACCTATTATTTCAAATTAAATAATCCTAAAAAAGCCTCCGAGTACTATCAAAAGATTATTTTTGACTTTGGCTCAAGTATTTATTTGGTGGATGCCAGAAAAAAATTTAGAATGCTGCGAGGAGATACCGTCAATTAGTACTTTTGTTCCTATATTAATCAATTCATAATCTAGAAGATGCTTTAATCTTCATAGTAAATAATAACACTGTGTACATATATAACGTAACAATTAATATTCATGATAGTGTCCATAAAGAGTGGCTTATTTGGATAGAAGACCATATTCAGGAAGTATTAGCTACAGGTAGGTTTTTATCGGCAAAGCTCACTCAGGTACTTGTAGAAGAGGAAATGGGAGGAGTTACCTACTCGGTACAATATACTGCCAAGACTCGAAAAGATTTGGACGATTACTATGCTTTTGATGCTGACAAATTACGTGGTGATGGTATGAAAAAGTTTGCAGATAAAATGCTTGCTTTTAGAACTGAATTAAAAGTAATTAACGAGTTTTACCCCAATACCGTGAAAAACTAGTATGACTGTAAGAGCGAAAAAACATCTTGGTCAACATTTTTTAACCGATGAAAACATTGCTAAAAAAATAGCCGATTCGTTAACCGAAACCGGGTATGATACTGTTGTCGAAATTGGCCCTGGAATGGGTGTGCTCACCAAATATTTACTGCAAAAAAAACCAACGGTCACAGTATTGGAAATCGACACTGAGTCTGTAGCATATTTGCAAGATTCTTTTCCTAAAGAACATATTAATTTAAACACTTCTAAAGAGAAGTTTCAAATTATAGAGGGCGATTTTTTAAAGCAAGATATCCCTACCCTTTTCAACCAGAAGCAAGTTGCCATTATAGGGAATTTCCCTTATAACATTTCTTCTCAAATTGTTTTTAAAGCGATTGAGAACAGAGCCTATGTCCCTGAGTTTGCGGGAATGTTCCAAAAAGAAGTTGCAAAGAGAATTGCGGAAAAAGAAGGAAGCAAGGTATATGGAATTATTTCTGTTTTGACGCAAGCCTTTTTTGATGTCGAATATCTATTTACGGTTCCGCCAACCGTTTTTAACCCTCCGCCAAAAGTAGATTCTGGTGTTATTAGGTTGATTCGCAAAAAGAATTTCTCACTTCCAGTGGATGAGCAATTGTTTTTTAGAGTGGTAAAAACGGCTTTCAATCAGCGCAGAAAAATGCTGAGGAGTAGCTTAAAATCATTTAAACTTTCGGATAGCTTAAAAGAAGACCCTATATTTGCGAAAAGGCCGGAACAATTATCTGTAAATGAATTCATTTCATTAACAGAAAAAATAGCAAGTCATGGGATTTGAAATAACCAAAGAGCTCTTAGAGGATGTAAAAAGTTACATTGAGGCATCAAACAATGAAGCATTACAAGCATTGTTTGAAGAGATGCACCATGCCGATATTGCTGAGGTCTTAGATGAGATCTCTTTTGATGAAGCTGTCTTTATTATTAAGCTTTTGGACAGTGAAACCACTTCTGAGGTTTTGATGGATGTGGATGATGATGTCCGTGAAAAAATCCTGCAAAACCTTTCTGCTAAAGAGATTGCTGAAGAGGTTGAAGAACTAGATTCGGATGATGCTGCCGATATTATCGCTGAACTTTCGGAAGAACGACAAGAGGCTGTAATGTCTCAAATTGAAGATGAAGAGCATGTAAAAGAAATTGAGGAATTACTTACCTATGACGAAGACTCTGCAGGTGGATTAATGGCGAAAGAATTGGTTCAGGTAAACGAAAATTGGACCGTGTTAAAATGCGTAAAAGAGATGCGTATTCAAGCCGAAAAAGTAACTAGGGTACACTCGATTTATGTGGTAAATGATGGTGGAGAATTAAAGGGTCGACTTTCCTTAAAGGACCTTCTTATTGCCTCTACTCGAACACCTATTTCCGATATATATATTCCTAAAGTAGATTCCGTAAATGTGGATGAACCTGGTGAAGAGGTTGCAAACGTGATGCGTAAATATGACCTGGAAGCTATTCCTGTAGTGGATAACGACGGTCTTTTATTGGGAAGAATTACCATTGATGATATTGTTGATGTAATTAAAGAAGAAGCAGATAAAGATTATCAGTTAGCCGCAGGTCTGGTAGAAGATGTAGAGGCCGATGATTCTATTTTAGAGCTCACGAAAGCACGACTGCCGTGGTTAATCCTTGGTCTTTTTGGAGGACTCGGAAGTGTAGTCATTATGGAGGGTTTTGAAGATGCTATGAACAGCTACAAAGAGTTGTTTTTCTTTACTCCATTAATTGCCGCGATGGCAGGGAATGTGGGAGTTCAATCTTCCGCGATTATTGTACAAGGTTTAGCGAACGACAATGTTAAGGGCAGTTTATGGAAACGACTCTTAAAAGAAGTGGGCTTAAGTCTTATTAATGGTCTTGTTTTAGGGCTTATTGTAATTGCTGTAGCTCCAATCATGCATTTAAGTTTGCAGTTTAGCTTAACCGTGTCAATATCGATGCTCTGTGTAATTATCGTTGCGTCATTAATTGGAACCTTTGTGCCTATCATCTTAGATAAAAGAGGTATCGATCCAGCAATCGCTACAGGGCCTTTTATTACCACAAGTAACGACATCTTTGGAATCTTCTTATTCTTTATGATTGCTAAAGCTTTCTTACCCTTTTAAACTAAAAAAACCTTCCGACCGAAGTCGAAAGGCAAACTTTTTTCTTTTTCTAGTTATTCCCCTATAGATAACTAGCAATTACTTTCCCGTACTTGATTAATTGTCTCAATCGAAATAAGTAAGAGTGTCAAAAATACTTCAGACAAATGACTCTCTATTTCGGGTTTCCGTAATTGAAAATGTGGTTTTCTGCAGTGCGTCTCTTAGTCGATGATTCCTAGCTCTTTAGCCTTTAGCACTAAGTCGGTATTATTGTTTGCATTTAAGTCAATTCTTAAATTTGCCAACTTATTCTCTATGGATCTCAACTTTAAAAATCCGCCGCTCTCTTTGGTGATGATCCCTTCTAGATTACTAATCTTAGGGTGTTTCGGAAGTTCTTTTAAAATCTGAACAGCGACTTCATCCATCTGGATCTGCACAATGTTTCTCTTTAAGATTTTTTGATGGATCTCGTAGGTATAAAAGCGTTCGTTTTGCAACATCTTCTTAATAGCAAAATCTAACTCCTCCGCACCGGCATGGTTTTTTAGGATGTACGCGTCTGGTTGTAAATTGGAAATCACATTGTATACCCTATTTGTTTCGGTATGTCCAGAGATGACCCCTATTTTAATATCAATTTCTAAGGCTTTCACTGCTTTAATAAGGCTTTCACCACCATCTAATTCAGCATTTTGAGGAGTATTATCAAAACTAAGATCTGTAAACAAAATATCAAAAGGCTCCGAATGCATTTGCTGTTTGATACGTCTCAACGCATCATCGCAATTATTTGTAGATGAAACCTGATAGGCATCAAATGCACTTAATGAAGAGATGATACCATCTATAATTAATTGATGATCATCGACAACCAATATGTTGATCTTATTTTCCATTTCGGGGGATCCTAATCTTTATTTGTGAGCCATTTTCTGAGCTCTCTATATCTAAATGTCCTCGTAACTCCTGAACACGTTCTTCCATGTTTTTGAGTCCTATTCCTTTAGGTTCTTTTGTTGTGTCAAATCCTTTTCCATTATCCTTTGCGCTGACTAATACTTCCTTTTTATGCAACGAAAAAAGAATATCAAACCTAGAGGCTTCTGCATATCTTAACGCATTCTGAAGACTTTCTCTTACAGATAAATAAAGCGTCCTTTTTATCGTTTCGTTCACCTCTTCCCAACCTTCTAGATCCAATCCTTTTATAAAGACTTTAAAATCTTTTGAGAAGTAGTCTGTTGCTAAATTAATCATTTGATCTTTAAAAGAAACCTCTTCAAAGCTAACACTGCTTAATTGATGTGATAAATTTCGCACATTTTCTTTGATTTTCTCCAATCCGTTTGCCTCTTCCTGCTGATTACTTCCTGCCAATTTCTGGTGGAGCATCCGTAGATCTCCTGCAACTTCATCGTGTAAAGATTTTGCAATCTGTTGACGTTCTTGCTCTCTCGCGTTGGCCTTTTCCAATTGAGATTCGTAGAGTAATTTCTTTCTTCTATTTATAAAAAACATCACACTTGATCCTAGAGTTAAGAATAATGCAATGGCTACTAACCAACCAATAATACGTTGTTGCTCAGCTTTTTCTACAGCCGCTTGTTTCTTTTCATTTTCAAGCTTTAATGTTATATTTTCCTGCTCTTTTTTCTCTGTTTCATAACGGATAGTGGTAAAGTCACTTCTTAAACTTAATTCGATTTTTTCCAAGCTATCAGTTAACCTCAGGTGTTCATCGAAGTACCTCTCAGCTTTCTTTCCAGATGTCAATTTCACCAACTTAATCAGAACAGATGCTCGTGTAAAATTATTATTTACCTTTTTCGTAAGCTCATAGCTTTTAAGGGAATGGTACAAGGCTTTTTTAGGGTTTCCTTCTAACATATAATAGTAAGCAAAACCATTGTGCGATACTCCTTGGCCAAAAATATTCTTGTTCTTTTCTCTAAATCGAAGCAGTTTCCAAAAGTCTTCCCAGGCTTCTTTTGTATTACCCAACAGGTAGTTTGCATCTGAATAATTCCCTAATAAAAGTTGATAATGATATGGATACTTTAAAGCAATGCTATCAAATTCAAGTGCCTTTCTAAAATATGGTAGCGCCTCTTGAGGTTTATTCTGCTGTAAATATGTGTTACCTATATTGTTTGCTATCAAAAGGTTCCAGTCTTCATCTTTATTACTAGCATCTCTTTTCTCTACTGTTTCAAGTACTTTGTTATAATATTTTATCGCCTCATCATATCTTCCCGTTTTAAGTAATATGTGCCCTAGTGAATTGTATGATTCTGGCGTGTACCTTAAATCACCTAAAGGTTCTAGATGGTTAAGCCCTTCGACAATTGTCGCTTCTGCTCCCGCATAATCCTTACCATCTTTTTGCATATAAGACATACTTAAACACCTTCTTCCCACCTCTAAAGAGTCTTTGAGTAAAATAGATATTTCTTTTGATTTATAATAATGGTAAAAAGAACTATCTAATCTATTCTGAATTCGAAAAATTAACGCTCTGAAGTGATAAGCTTTGGCTAAAGAAAAAGAATCTGTATTTTTTCTATATAAAGAAATTAAGGATTCCTTTACTTTTTTTAACCTCACAGTATCTCTCTTGAAATAGGAGTCCAACCCAAGCGCGATGGATGACTTCTTTAATAATGAATCATTCCTAAGTTTCTGACTTAACGAGTATGCCTTTTTTAGGTAAGGGGTTTTTAATGAATCCTTAGCGTTCGTAAGATAGAACGAAACAGAATCCTTTTGCTGTGCTCTTAAGTCAGTTTTCTGTCCAAAAGCAAAAAGTAAAAACACCAAAAAATAAAGAAAAAATCTCATGACAAAACAGCAAAGCATCCTTTTTCAAGGATGCTTGTATTTTTTATAGCTTTCCGCCGCCGCCTTCACCGCCACTTCCATTTCCACCTTCGCCGCCCATTCCGCCAGTACCATTACCGCCATCTCCACCTGGCATTTTGTACATCGACTTTACTGTTTCTTGTTTGAATAGTTTTTTGCTTTTCATATTTCCCGAGTTTTTAAGAATTAATAACTGCAATCCCCTTTCGATTGCACATTAAAAGTAGAAGAATCTGAGGTATAAAAAAAAGAATTATGAGAGTTTCTGGAATAAATCCCATAAAACAACTCCACAACTTACTGAGATATTTAATGAATGTTTGGTGCCTACTTGTGGAATTTCTATCTGATAATCACAGGCATTAACCACATCTTGCTGCACGCCTTTTACTTCATTTCCCATCACAATAGCCAGCTTTTTATTTTTAGTAGGAGTAAAGTCATTTAGCTTTAGACTATCTTCTACTTGTTCAATAGCCGCTACTTCAATATCGTCTTCCTGCAAGGTTTTTATAAGCGCTAAAGTATCTTCTACGTATTCCCAATCTACTGATTCCGTAGCTCCTAAGGCTGTTTTATGTATCTCTTTATTGGGTGGTGTTGCCGTAATGCCACAGAGGTAGATCTTCTCAATCAAAAACGCATCGCTCGTTCTAAAAACAGACCCTACATTGTTGAGGCTTCGAATATTGTCTAATACAACAATCAGCGGTGTTTTTTGCGTTTGTTTAAACGTCTCAACACTGATTCTACCTAGTTCATTATTCTTCAGTTTTCTCATAAAAAGCCTGTATATTTAAGCACGAATATTTAACTTCGTAAAACTAACTGAAAATTTCCAATAACTTGGCAAAATCAACTGTGAAAAAGGTCACTCCTTTAATGAAACAATACAACACCATCAAGGCAAAGTACCCTGATGCGATGCTGTTATTCAGAGTGGGAGACTTTTATGAAACCTTTGGAGAAGATGCCAAAAAAGCAGCGGAAGTTTTAGGGATTATTTTGACCAAACGTGGAGCGGGTAGTGAAAGTGAAACTGCTTTGGCCGGTTTTCCGCATCACTCTTTAAACACCTACTTGCCAAAGCTGGTAAAAGCAGGAATGCGGGTGGCTATCTGCGATCAGTTAGAAAACCCTAAGCTAACCAAGAAGATTGTAAAACGAGGCGTTACCGAACTGGTTACTCCTGGAGTATCATTAAACGATGAAGTATTACAATCGAAGTCGAACAATTTTTTAGCAGCAATTCACTTTGGAAAAAAACTACTAGGGATTTCTTTTCTGGATGTTTCTACTGGAGAGTTTTTTGTGGCTCAAGGAAACGCGGAATATATTGATAAGTTATTGCAGAACTTTAGCCCAAGCGAGGTGTTGGTTCAAAAACAGCATAAGCAATCTTATTTAGAATTATTTCAAGACCGTTTTTATTCTTTTTATCTAGACGATTGGGTATTTCAAAAAGATTTTGCTTCCGAAAATTTAACGGCACATTTCAAGGTAAGCTCTTTAAAAGGGTTTGGTGTGGATGATCTTCAGCATGGCTTGATTGCTGCGGGAGCTGCATTGCATTATTTATCGGAAACACAGCATACAAAATTAGAGCACATTCAAACTATTTCTAGAATACTAGAAGATAATTATGTTTGGATGGATCGATTTACGGTCAGAAATTTAGAGTTGTACAATCCAAATGCTGTGAACTCTGTGACACTTTTAGATGTCATCGATAAAACCATTTCTCCTATGGGAGGACGACTGCTAAAACGTTGGTTGGCGTTACCTTTAAAAAACGTAGCGCAGATTCAAACCAGACATGAGCTAGTGAAGCATTTCATTGATCATGACGAAACATTCGAAACCGTTGCGTATCAATTAAAACAGATAAGTGACTTGGAGCGTTTGGCTTCTAAAGTGGCCACAGGAAAGGTGTCGCCAAGGGAGGTAGTTTTACTTAAAGATTCTTTAAAAGCTACGTTGCCGATCAAAAGTATTTTAGAAAACAGTAAGAGTGCTTCGGTAAAATCCATTGGAGAGTTGCTACATAATTGTGAAGCATTGATCTCTAAAATTTCAGAAACCTTGTTTGATGATGCTCCGGTAAACATCAATAAAGGAAAAGCCATCGCTTCTGGTATTTCTGAAGAATTAGATGAGCTAAGAAGCATCTCTTTGTCAGCAAAGGATTACTTAGATTCCATGTTGGCAAAAGAGACGGAAAGAACTGGTATTACCAGTCTAAAGATCGCTTTTAACAACGTCTTTGGGTATTATATTGAGGTTCGAAACACACATAAGGATAAAGTTCCTGAAGAATGGATTCGTAAGCAAACCTTGGTAAACGCAGAACGCTATATCACAGAAGAGCTGAAAGAGTATGAATCCAAGATCTTAGGTGCAGAAGAAAAGATTCAGGTTTTAGAGCAGGAGTTATTCGCTAAACTGATTCAATATATCATTCCATTTATTCACCAGATACAGCAAAATGCGCAGCTTGTGGCGCAGGTAGACTGCTTATTGTCTTTTGCTACCTTAGCTATCAGTAATAATTATATTCGCCCTATACTGGATGAAAGTACGGATGTCGAGATCAAAAATGGAAGACACCCTGTGATAGAAAAACAGCTTCCAATTGGCGAGGAGTATATTGCCAATGATGTTGTGCTGAACAGAAACCAGCAACAGATTATTATGATTACTGGACCCAACATGTCTGGTAAATCGGCTATTCTCCGTCAAACCGCTTTAATTGTACTATTGGCTCAAATGGGAAGTTATGTTCCGGCACAAAATGCGCGTATTGGCATTGTAGATAAAATCTTTACACGAGTTGGTGCCAGTGATAATATCTCTATGGGAGAATCTACTTTTATGGTTGAAATGAATGAAACAGCTTCTATTCTAAATAATATTTCAGAAAGAAGTTTGGTTTTATTAGATGAAATTGGTCGTGGAACCTCAACGTATGATGGAATCTCCATTGCCTGGGCTATAGCTGAATATCTGCATGAACACCCTTCTAAAGCAAAAACCTTGTTCGCGACGCACTATCATGAGTTGAATGAAATGACGACTACTTTTGAGCGCATTAAGAACTATAATGTGTCTGTAAAGGAGTTAAAGGATACGATTGTTTTCTTAAGAAAGTTGGTGCAAGGCGGTAGTAATCACAGTTTTGGTATTCATGTAGCAAAACTAGCAGGAATGCCGGGCGCTGTGGTACATAGAGCTACCAAAATTTTAAAGCAACTAGAGCTGAATCATACACAAAGTGAGGTAAAAGAGACCCTGAAAGAGGTGCAAAACGATGAATTACAGTTAAGCTTTTTTCAACTAGACGATCCTTTGTTAGAGAATATACGAGAAGAAATCTTGACGACTAATATTGACACGCTTACGCCGATTGAAGCGCTGATGAAGTTGAATGAGATTAAGCGGATGCTCACAAAGAAATAGGAATTAATTTTAACGCTTCTCTTTCAATCTTCTTTTCTATCTTTGCATAAATTATGAGTACTACTTTTTTATTTATTGGAACTCCGGAGATCTTTATGATCATTTTGATTGTAGTCATGTTGTTTGGAGCAAAAAGAATTCCTGAAATCGCTAGAGGCTTAGGACAGGGAATGCGTCAGGTAAAAGATGCAACGAATGATATCAAAAGAGAAATCAACGAAAGTGCTAAGAAAGAAGGTATAGATACTAACCTTACAAAAGACATCAATAAGGAGATTAACGAAATGAAGGATAATATTGATGATTTTACAGGGCCTATAAAAAGAAGCATGTAGCTTATTTTACTCTGCTGATTGTTAACCCATCTCGTATTGGTAACATTACCGTTTCTACTCTCATATCTTCATTTAGCAATTGATTGTACTCTAAAAGAGCTTTAGTGTCTTCATCTTTTGGGTCTAGTTTTTCCACAACTTTTCCACTCCACAGCACATTGTCAGATAAAATAATTCCACCAGGATTCATTTTACCAATAATCAAATGAAAGTAGTTTGGATAATTGGACTTGTCCGCATCTATAAACACAAGGTCAAACTTGACATCCATAGCGGGAATAATCTCAATAGCATTTCCTACATACTGTTGTATTTGATGTCCATAGGAAGACTTAGAGAAGTACTTCTGCTGTAACGTTTCCAATTCTTCGTTTTTATCGATGGTGTGCAATGTTCCTGCTTCCCGCAACCCTTCGGCTAAACAAAGTGCGGAGTAGCCTGTATAGGTACCTATTTCTAGAATTTGCTTTGGTTGTACTAGTTTGGAGATCATAGATAGTACGCGCCCTTGAAAAGCACCACTTAGCATCCTAGGGTTCAATACTTTTTGCCAGGTTTCCTTAGATAATTCTTGTAATATTTCTGGTTCTTGTTGTGAATGTTTCACAACATAATCGTCAATTTGCTGAGGTAAGAAATTCATTCTTTTTTTTTCAAAAATAAAAAAACGGAACTTATTAAAATAAATCCCGTTTCAAATTTTGCTCTTTTTGTTCTAAACTCCCACTTTTTCCAGTTCTCTTTTCAAACTGTCTTTATCGTGAGCACTCATACAAATATGTTGTTCTTTTAATTCTCCTGCTTTTTTCTTAAATGCTTTAGTAAGTAGCCTATTTTGTTTAGTATACTCTTTACACATCTTACAAGCGAGAATATGCACTCGTAATTTAAACTTATCCCAAAATGAAGCTTCTCCATACTGATTCTTATCACAAATCATTGCGGCTTCATCACACGATAGCATGAATTTTTTAAACATCTCTTATTTTTTAAACCAGTTTTCTTCCATACAGCTTCTTAACTGCGTTCTCGCTCTATGGATGATAACCCATAAATTTGACGGAGTAATATTTAACTCCTTACAAATTTCTTCAGTTTCAAATTCCTGAATGGTTTTCATCCTGAAAACCATGGCATATTTTTCTGGTAAACGATTAATACAATTGTCAATTGTTTCTTGTAATTCTGCAGATTCTATGGATTTAGCTGCGTCATTCCCCCAAGATTGAGGAACTCTTTCTTCCAGCCACCTTCCTTCATTCTCGCCGTTATCATAAAAGCTCATTCGAACCTCAGCTTGTCCTTTCTTAGAATTTATTTTTCTATAGTGATCGATTATCTTTCTTTTCAATATAGAAACAAGCCATGTTCTTTCTGTAGATTTACCCTCAAAGTTTTTGGCAGATTTTAAACCTGCGAAGAATGTTTCTTGGACTAAATCTTTTGCTAGGTCAGAATTGTTAACGCGCACAACCGCATAATTAAACAAATAATCTGCGTAATTATCAATCCATTTATTTGGGTCTAATGTGTTTGTTGGTTGTTGCTCGCTCATTCAAAAACAAAAACCAAAGATAGTCTATTTTTTATTTTTTAGCGCATCGCAATTTTGTCTTCTTCGCATGTCTACCAAATACACAATTTCCCAGTTTCCGTTGTTGTTAAATAGCTGGAATGAATTTGCTCCACAATGCGAAAAATTGCCATTGTAATAAAACTCATATGGCGTCCAAACTGAGGCTAAATTACCATCAACTTTGATCGTGTAGGAAAGTAATTTTTCTAGATAAGTATCTTGAGGTTTTTTATTGGCTATATTGGTCAGTACTTGTTGTTTGGTCTCCGTTTTTAGCATTTTTTTTCCTTCTCTATTGGTTGCTGTTGTCTGAATCTTTATGGTGTTGTGCATCGTAGATTTCATTACCGTTGAATCTCCTTTGTGAAGTCCTTCAAAAAAAGTCTCAATCACTTTTTTAATCGCTTGTTTTTCTGCCGCCTGGTCTTGTGCTTTTGCTATCGTTGTTGTAACAGATAGTACTAAGAGTAATAGTATTTTTTTCATGGTATTCGTTTGATTGGTTTTTAAAACTATGAAATTTTACGAGGTCTTGAAAAAAAGCATTTGGTATTAACGAAACATTAACGTGTGATAAATCTGTACATATTTAGTACTTTTACATCATAAATTTGTGAAACATGTCTGTAGCAAAAAAGCAATATAAAAGGATTACTGTAAAGTCGTTGGTAGAAATGAAAGCCAACAATGAAAAGATCTCTATGTTAACTGCGTATGATTATACGATGGCTAAAATTGTAGATGGAGCTGGAGTCGATGTAATTCTGGTTGGAGATTCTGCTTCTAACGTTATGGCGGGCCATGAGACGACCTTACCTATTACATTAAACGAAATGATTTATCATGCGAGCTCTGTGGTACGAGCAGTAGAGAGAAGTTTAGTGATTGTGGACCTTCCTTTTGGAACCTATCAAGGTAATTCTAAGAATGCTTTAGACTCTGCTATTCGAATTATGAAAGAGTCTGGTGGACATGCGGTAAAACTAGAAGGCGGTAGTGAAATTTCTGAGTCTGTTTCTAGAATCTTAACTGCTGGAATTCCAGTGATGGGACATTTAGGATTAACTCCTCAATCTATTTATAAGTTCGGAACCTATACAGTAAGAGCAAAAGAAGAAGAAGAAGCGCAAAAATTAATAGAAGATGCCAAATTATTGGAGCAACTGGGGTGTTTTGCGTTGGTTTTGGAAAAAGTTCCTGCAAAATTAGCGGAACAAGTGGCAAAATCTATCTCTATACCTGTTATTGGTATTGGTGCTGGTGGAGGTGTTGATGGTCAGGTATTAGTAACACATGATATGTTGGGAATGACTCATGAATTTAATCCTCGTTTTTTAAGACGCTACCTAGATTTGTTTTCTGAAATGACTGGAGCATTTGAGCAATATGTTGCTGATGTAAAGAGTCGAGATTTTCCCAATGAGAACGAACAATATTAACTGATGAGAATTCTTCATTTAGATACGAATCATCCTTTACTTTTAGATCAGCTTTCTTCTTTAGGCTATACAAATGATGAAGACTACATATCTTCAAAAGCGGTAATAGAAGAAAAAATTCACCTTTATGATGGTATTATTATAAGAAGTAGATTCTCTATTGATACTGCGTTTTTAGACAAGGCAGCTCATCTCAAATTCATTGGACGTGTTGGCGCTGGTTTAGAAAATATTGATTGCAAATATGCTGCGAATAAAGGCATCCAATTAATAGCAGCACCTGAAGGGAATAGAAATGCTGTTGGTGAACATGCACTGGGAATGCTACTTTCTTTATTCAATAAATTACACTCCTCAAACAACGAAGTAAAACAAGGAGAATGGCTGCGTGAAGAGAATAGAGGAGTTGAATTGGATGGAAAAACCGTTGGTTTGATCGGTTATGGTAATATGGGTAAATCCTTTGCAAAAAAACTTCTAGGTTTTGACGTTGATGTAATTTGTTATGATATTAAAGACGGTGTTGGTGATGAAAATTGTACCCAGGTTTCTCTAGAAGAGTTGCAAGAAAGGGCGGATGTGTTAAGTTTACATACACCTCAAACCTCTTTGACTATTAATATGATAGACGGTCAATTTATCCACAGTTTTAAAAAACCTTTCTGGCTCATTAATACTGCAAGAGGTAAAAGTGTGGTGACAAAAGATTTAGTTTCTGCCTTAGATTCTGGAAAAATATTGGGTGCTGGTTTAGATGTATTGGAATATGAGAAATCCTCATTCGAAAATTTATTTTCTGACTCCTCTATGCCGGAAGATTTTAAATATCTTATGACTGCAAACAATGTGCTATTAACTCCACATATAGCAGGTTGGACTATAAAGAGTAAGAAAAAATTAGCGCAAACAATCGTTGACAAGATCAAAGAAAAATTTTGCTAATTTTAGCATATGAAAAAAACAATTATAGTCTTTGCTTTATTAATACTTGCATTGCTTTTATTGTTTCAGATTAGTACCTATTCAATTATTTCGGGAGATACTACGACAGAAATTGTAGTCGCGGTTATAGCTATTGTTTTCTTTATTGCTGGAATCTATATCAACAAAAGAAGTCTTGCAAAAAAATTACGCCGTTCATCCGAGATTGATCATCAGAAAATCAAGCAACTAGAAATTACCTCCAGAGAGTATGAGGTTTTAAAAGAGATTGCTTCGGGATTATCAAATAAAGAAATTGCTGCTAGGTTATTTCTTTCTGAAAGCACTATAAAAACGCATGTTTCCAGTCTCCTTTTAAAGTTAGACGCAAAACGAAGAACACAAGCTGTTCAAAAAGCAAAAGAGCTGCATATTCTATAAATAGTTGTCATTTATACTTAAGTATGACAAATTTGGTACTTTAGTATGAGCTCTTTTTAATACCTTGACAGTACTTTAGGGCCATCAAACTTTAAATCTTTATATCATGAAAAAAACAATTTTACGCTATGGAATGTATGGATCTATAACCTTGGCAATCCTCTTTTCTTTAGGCCTATATATTGGTCAGTTTTTAGATTATACGTCAAGAGAGGTTATTGGATATGCCACAATGGTTGTTTCCTTAAGTTTTATTTTTTTTGCCATAAGACATTATCGAGATAAGGAGAACAACGGTGTTGTTACTTTTAAACAAGCCTTAAAAATTGGTGTTCTAATCAGTTTAATTGTAGCGCTTGTTTTTGGAATTATAGACGTCATTTATATCGAATTTGTCAACCCAGAATTTATGGCTGAATATTATACGCATTACGTAGCGGAATATAAAAGCACATTATCAGCAGCAGAATTTCAGGAAAAATTAAAAGAGTTGGAAGCTCAAAAGGAATTGTTTTCAAGTACATTTATGAGCTTTCTCTTAATGTCTATGACCGTTTTTGTACTAGGGTTTATCATTTCATTAATTTCAACTATATTTTTACAACGTAAATAAAAGATTATTATGAGATACGAAGCAACATCGCCAGAAGACTATATTAATCAACTCCCTGAAGAGCGGCAAGAACCTATAAAAAAATTACGTCAAATTATTCTAGACAATCTTCCTAAGGGAATGGAAGAGCAAATGAGCTATGGAATGCTAGGTTTTATAATTCCGCATAGTGTATATCCCGATGGCTATCATTGTGACCCAAAAACACCTTTACCTTTTATGAATTTGGCTTCTCAAAAGAATTTTATTGCTGTGTACCATATGGGTATGTACGCAAAGAAGGAAGTCTTAGATTGGTTTACTACAGAATATGCTAAGCATTGCAAATACAAATTAGATATGGGGAAAAGCTGTGTGCGTTTTAAGAAAATACATGATATTCCATACGATCTAATTGGCGAGCTAGCGGCCAAAATGAGTACAGAGGAATGGATATCTATCTATGAAGAAAACATAAAAAAGAAATAATGAAAAATCGAGTTACAGGAATAGGGGGTTTGTTCTTTAAAACAACAGATCCAAAAAAAACAAAAGACTGGTATAAAACACATTTAGGTTTTAATACGGACGATTGGGGTTGCACTTTCTGGTGGAAGGACGATGCCGGTAATAAATGTTCTACACAATGGAGCCCTTTTACGAAAGACACTACCTATTTTGAGCCTTCTAAAAAAGAGTTCATGTTCAATTATCGAGTTGAAAACCTTGTTGAGCTGTTAGAGGAATTAAAAAAAGAAGGAGTGACGATTGTAGGCAATATAGAAGAGTATGATTACGGAAAGTTTGGTTGGATCTTAGATGGAGATGGTAATAAAATTGAGCTTTGGGAACCAAAAGATGCTGCTTTTTTATAAATTTACGCATCTAACCAACACTTTTTATCATGGATGTAGTTGACGACCAAGGAAATAAAATTCCTGAACACGAAAGCAAAAGGGTCATCGCAGGAATTCTGGCAATCTTTCTAGGATGGGCAGGCGTGCACAAATTCATTTTGGGTTACACCAACGAGGGGCTAACGATGTTAATCTTAACGGTTGTCCTCTCTATTGTAACTTGCGGTATTTTTTCTGGTGTTGTCGGTTTGATTGGCTTGATAGAAGGAATCATTTATCTCACAAAAACAGACGAGGAGTTCGTCTATGAATATCAAACTAACAAAAAACCTTGGTTTTAAAAGCTTACCCTAAACACCATGTTTGGTGTAAAGCCTAGTGAAGAAATATCTTTAGTAACTAAGAAGGAATTTCCATTGGTGTCAAAATCAACAGAATATACGCGTTGTAGTACATTCTTTTTATTGTATACATTGATCAACGATAACCCTATTTTACCTTTCCAAGTTCTCGTTGAATTTAAATGAAACGAATATGTACTGGAAAAATCTAAGCGGTGATAAGAAGGAAGCCTGCTACTATTAATATTTTGATAAATGATTTGATCGCTTGAATCCAATCCTGTTCCTCTAGTAAAAGGAACACCACTCCTATAATTCCAACCCAGAGAGAATTGATAATTCCCTGTCTTTATATTATGTGTCCAAAAGAAATTATGTGTAACATCTGTGTTCGATGGAAATGAATGTCCTTGATTAATATTCGAAAAAGTTAGGTCTCCTTTATTATAACTATAGCTGATCCAAGAAGAGTAATCATTCCATTTTTTCTGAATTAAAAAATCAATACCTCTAATATCGTTGGTTCCTTCTGAAAACGTATTATTAACTGTTTGGAAACCACTACTCACGGTTGTAATTCCTCGTACTTTCTTTAGGTAGAAATCTATGTCTATTGTCCAATTATCTCTTTTAAAAATAAAACCAGCAGTGGTTTGATTACTTCTTAGTACGGGTACATTATTATTATTAGATAACGCCCAAATCTGATTTTCTAATCCAAAATCAGCTGTTGACAGCTCCAATAGCTGGCTAATATTTTGTTGTTTGAATTCTAAAGATCCTTTTGCCCAAAACTTTGGAGCTATTTGAAATTGTAGGTAAAGTCTAGGAGCCACAAAGAACTTCTTCGTAAGACTAAAATAGTTGCTTCTTACCCCTAGTTGAATTGTTTGTTTCTCTCTATTATTATACACGTACTCACCAAAAATCGCATGTGTAATATTTCTATTTGATTCTAGCAGGGCGAAATTGTTTTGAGGAAAGAGTTGGTCTACACTTTCAAAGCTGTAAAATACTTTGCTATTGGCATATTCATACCCAATGTCAAAATGCGATACCTCACTTTTCTTAAAATTGAATGTCGTTTGAAAATTCGCGTCCTTTATTTGATTCTGTTTTGCTCTAGACTGATCTCTATTTGCTACATCTTGAACCGCTTCAAAAAGATATTCTAAATCATACTTTGAGTAATAAAAGCTTGTTTTTTGAGTCGTTTTTTCGCTCCAATTTCGAAACCATTTAATACTAAAACCATCGTTGTCAATATTGAGCACATCTTTAGTTCTATAACTGTTGTCATTAAACTTAAATAAGTGTTCTAATTTGTTTTTGGTCATTAGCTGATTAAAAATGATCTTATCTTTTTTTGTTGGCTCATAAATAATTTTACTGTTGAAGTCTACAAAATGGAAATCATTATTGTCGGAAAAAAGATCACTATTCGATTGTTGACCATCAATATCAATGATTGTATTTTGAAATACTTTGTCTGAAAATTTGTTAAACGTATTTGTGTTTATAAAATCTGTGAATGATCTTCTTGCAGAAAATGATACTCCTATATTGTCATTCAGTTTAGTCTCTATGAATACGTCGGCATGGGTAAGGTTAAATCCAAAACCACCATTTGTCTTGCTTGTTATATTGTTGTTCGTTTCTATATCTACCACGCCCGAGATGTGATTTCCGTAACGCGCTCCAGCTCCACTTCTATATACTTTTATCTTATCGGTTATATAAGGGTTAAATGACGATATCATTCCAAAAAAGTGTGCAGAATTGTACATTTTGATGCCATCGAATAGAATTAAATTCTGATCAGGTGTTCCTCCTCTTATATGAATACCCGATGCGGTTTCACTTGGGCTATTAATTCCTGGCAAAAACTGTATGCTTTGTAATACATCTGGCTCTGTTAGGCCTGGAAGAATGCCCAATTTTTTTGGCGAAATTCCTATAGAACCATCTTTTTCTCTAGTAATACCATTTGCCAAATAATTGGTGATTCGTATTTCGTTTAAAACAGATGTAAATTCTTCTAAATAAATTCGCTTACATGGTTTTTTGATTAGCTCTTTAGCTAAAAAAAGCTTGCTTAAATATCCTATAAATGAGATCTTGATGGTATCGTTCGCGGTTATAGATTCCAATTGAAAATATCCTTCACGATCCGTTGTGGTCCCAATATTTCTAGAAAGAATGGTTATCGATGCTTCTTGCAATGGTTCATGAGAAATAATATCAAGTAGATACCCACAAGCCGCCGTTTTACTTTTCTCATCTTTGTCAAGTACAATGATGTATCTTTCTGTTACTTTTTGAAAAATAAAGTTCGTTTGCAATTTTATCTCTCTTAAAATAGCATCAAGCTCTTTTCCGTCCAACTTTATAGAAACACGAACATTCGATACTAAATTATCTGAATACGAGAATTTAATTTGGTGTTTTTTTTCCAGCTCGAAAAACACCTCTTTGATAAGTCTACTTCTTTGAGGTTCTCTTTGCGCGTACGCTGAAGATGCTATAAGAATATAGCAGATAAAAGAAATTAATACACGTTTATTCATTCATTGCCTCTAACACAACCGTTTTCTTACCGCTAAAGGTAACACCTATTTTCATAGGAACAAAAACTGTTTGCAACGCAGTTTTCAAATTGTTGTGCGTGAAGCTCCCTGTGAACTTATCTTCGCTATTAATATTGGAAAGGTCAAACCTCACATTATACTGGCTTTCTAGTGCTTTTATGACGTGTTTTAGTGGAACACTTTTAAAAGAGCTTTCTCCTGTTTTCCAGGTAGGTTCATTATGGCTAACGTCCCACCTTTCTGGTAACGTTCCCCCTTGTTTTCTAAAGGCATTTCCTTTTGTTAGTATGCCAGAATGTTTATTCGTTTTTGCTTCTACTTTTCCTTCATAACAGATTACTTCGAAGAAACCTTCACCTGTTCTTATGTTAAACTTTGTTCCAAGAACAGCCACCTGTCCATGTGGTGATTCAACTATAAAAGTGCTTCCTTTTTCTACTTCAAAATATGCCTCTCCATCTAATTTAACGATTCTTTTTTCGCCCCATTGAGAGTCATTATACGAAATAGTCGTTTTAGAATTCAATAAAACTTTAGAATTATCTGGCAATACAATAGCTAATTTTTCCCCGATATTAGTTAGATGTTCTTCCGAACCATCATTAAAGAAAAGTATACCAATTGTTAAAATGATTGATGCAGCAGCTACATAGCTTAACCTTTTAACTAAAGATCGTACTTTCCCTTCTTTCTTTGAAGATACTTTTTTCTCTATTTCACTAAAGATCAACCCTTTATTATAATCAGGAGCTGAGAACTCCAAAGATTTTTCTGCTATTTTCTTGTACAGCAAATAATCTGAAGACTTCTCAAACTCGCTGAGTTCTTTAGGAGTGAGCTCATTGTTTAACCAACGTGCAAGAAATGTATCTGACTGATTTCTTTTCATTTTATCTTTATTAACAGTATAACAACTTATACTTATTTTACCCTACGGCTTTTATATATTTCCTATTTTCTCTCTTAGCGACTTGAGTGCCAAGCTCATTCTCTTTTCTACAGTTTTAATTGAAATCTCTAGCATCTCTGCAATTTCCTTATATTTCTTCTTATCAATCCTATTTAACAAAAAAACCTCTCTTTCCTTTGCTGGTAAGTCCGCAATGGCTTTTTGAAGCTTTATCATAAACTCCTTTTCTTCAAGTAAAAACTCTGGATTTTGGTTAGTATGTTGAAGATGCGTACCTTGCTGATGTTTTAGGATCACTTTTTTATGTGCTACATCGTTTAGAAATAGATTATTAGCCACTGTGAATAAGAAGGATTTTGCTTTACTAACCAAAACTTTAGCACAATTCTTCCAGAGCTTTACAAAGGCATCCTGGACAAAGTCTTCAGCAAGATCTTTGTCACCACATTTGTAGTACATAAAATTGCGCAAAGTTTCGGAGTGTGTGTCAAACACCTCTTCAAAAACTTTAGGTTTGCATATAGATTGATTATCATCCATGTGGAGCAAACATACCAAAATTTTTAAAATAGCATGTACAATATGCTATATGGATTATTAAATATGTAATACAATAACTGCTTAAACCAACCAACATGAAAAACTTCAGAGTTATTTTCTCTATAGTCTTACTATTTGTATCATGTATGTTATTTGTTTCTTGTTCTAACGATAAGGGACTATTGATTACTGATGGTGTAGATAATACTACCAATAATGGAGATAATGTTGGACAACAAGCGGGCTCTCAAAGTTCTATTACTTTATATAAAGTAACGAATGGAAATATTTCAAAAATACGAGATTATAGAGTGACCGGAGAAAATCTTAATTATCAAAGAGATATTGCCAAGCACAATGAAATTTGGGATTTAGTGACAAAAATTGCCCCCTTAAATCAATTGGAGAAAGTCTCAGAGTTTATGATATACAATGGACATGCTGCTGGATCTTCTGGCTTTGTTTTAAAGAGAAGTGCAGACCTAAGTAAATGGCAGTTGGGAATTGCTATTGATAAAGCTTATGAAGGTGGTTTTAATTTAAATGGAGAGCTTGCGTATACTATTATACATGAGTATGGTCACATTCTAACACTAAATCATACGCAGCTTGATGCGGCTGTTTCTGAAAGAAGCTGTACAACATACTATCCTACAGAGGGGTGTTCATACGAACATTCGTATATCAATGAAATGTATAGTTTATACTGGAAAGATATCGAAAATGAACATAGGGCTGCTCAAAATAGCCAGAGCGATCAAATGGCGTTTTATGCTAGACATACTGATCGATTCGTGACCAACTTTGCCTCTACAAACCCAGTTGAAGATATTGCGGAGGTTTTTTCCGTTTTTATTACTGCAAGGGATAAGCCTTCAGGAAACACTATCGCTGATAAAAAAGTTTTGTTAATGTACGAAAGTAGTGAACTCATTAACTTTAGAGAACACACCAGACAAAATGTACAGTTCAAGGGGTCTTCTTTATCTGATTTTGTATTGCCAGCTCCTGGGTCATGGAGAAGGGCAAATACATTTGGAAATCCCGTTCTATCTACTTGCGGACACTGACAAAGAGAGTCTCTTTGAACGATCCTTTTTTCTTAAAATTACTACGAATTTTATTCTATTATTTACCGTTACAGTAATTTCTTTTTGATTTAACGTAGGGAAACTTAAGGTTTAACTGTTTTATATTATGAAAAGGAGATACTCCTGATAAAACATGTCGCTTAACTGCGGAATTTTTTAATCGCCTTTTTATTGATTATCATATAAAATATTGAACTTTTTAATTCCTTCTTAATTCGGAATTGAGGTTGGTTGACGTAAGAAAGCTCAAACATACTTTGTTCGAGCTTTCTTTTTTTTGAAAAAAATTGTTAAATCTGTAGGGTATTTTTCATCTGGTCTGTTTAACACACATATGCACTGAAAGGGACATATATTTACTTAATTTGGATTTAAGTTTAGTTAGTTAGTAAAGCTCATTCATGATTTTTGTTTGAGCTTTTTTTTATGGTACATTTGGTCAAATTAATTATTATTATGAATGTGCTTTTGGATCATCCCGCAGAAATTTTAATTCTTTTGTTTTTAATTGTTACTTTTTTACAATCTGGTTTTGATAAGCTTGCAGATTGGAATGGTAATCTGAGTTTTATTAAAACACATTTTAAAAACTCTCCTTTGAAAAATTCAGTTCCTCTTTTGTTGGGAATTGTCTTACTCATTGAAATCGCAGCGAGTATTTTCATGATCATAGGAGTATATCAAATTGTTACACATGGAACAAAGGAAATGGCATTATACGGTGCAGAACTTTCCGCACTTACATTAATCCTTCTTTTAATAGGTCAAAGATTAGCTAAAGATTATGCCGGAGCAATGACACTCGCTGTATATTTTATTACTGCTATTTTTGGTGTGTATCTTTTATCTCTGTAGGTCATAAATAAAAATTATTGTTTCTAGATAAATTATAATTTTTATTTATGTTTCTTGCTTTTTTAAACGGTCTTGGTTGTTAGAATTAAATTCAACCTTAGAAAGGTGTGTTTTAATCAATAAAGTGGCTTAAAGTCTCTCTAAACACCTTTATTTCTTTTTCAACACATATATGACAGAAGAATACTCAGATGTTCTCCTTGCTTTTCGATTTGACTTCCATCCATTTAGAAATGCTCTTGCTATATTTTTCTTTCCCGTTTTATTTTGTTCACTTAAAAGAGAAACATAATACGAGTCAAATTTTAATGGGTGCTTTTCAATCACCTTCATATCAACTTCTTTAAAAAGTTGGTCAATTCCAGTTTGTGAAAAATGCCATAAGTGTCTCGGCACATCATATGCTGCCCAGAATTCTTTATAATGAGATGCATCGAAACTTTTAAAGTTCGGTACGGCAACAATCAATATTCCTTTTTCTGTTAATAATCTCTCAAGTGTTCTAATATATTCACTTAGATTCGGAACATGTTCAAGTACATGCCACATAGTAATAACATCAAATTGCTGTTGATTGTATACGGAAATTTTATCTTGCAGGAATACTTCTTTCTGAGCAGAAAGTGTTCTAGCCTTTTCGTTGGGTTCTACTCCAAAAACTTTCCATCCTTTTGATTTGAAAAAAGACAAAAAATCACCTGTTCCCGCTCCTATATCCAAAATTCTCTTTTCAGTCTGAAAGCTATTTATCAAATTAAACTTCCGTTTTGTCGAGATTTTTTTTATCGTTTGATATACTTTATCAAATAACGTTTTTTTAGAATCTGTGTGCGAAATATATGCCTCGTCTTGATAATAATGCCCTAAGTCAACCGGTACAGGAGAGGTCACTAACATCTCATATTGATCACAAAACATAACCTCATAGCTCTCGCCAGATACGAGATGATCTTTACAGTTTAAGTAAGGGGTGAGTCCGCAATAGAATTCTATTTCTTTTTCCATTTACACATATTACTATTTCATATGTTCCACATGAAACATTTTACTTTTTACCTACCCATATACACGAGTAACACCGAAATGTCGCTGGGAGAAACTCCGCTTATTCTACTTGCTTGTGATATGGTTACGGGTTTTATCTTACTTAATTTTTCAGTCGCCTCATATGATAACGACTTTACCTTATGGTAATCAAAAGAAGCGGGGATGGGAACGTTTTCTAATCTATTCAGTTTATCTGCATTGTTCTTTTCCTTTTGAATATATCCCGAATACTTTAAATGAATCTCAACTTGTTCAATGACTTCTTTATCTATTTGATTTGCTTCCACAAATTCAGAAAGTTCTGGAATTTGTATAAAGTCGTTAAACCCTAATTGAGGTCTGGCGGCAATCTTAAAAAGCTTCATAGATTGATTTACCAGTGCTAAATCCTTCGATGCTAAAATCGGGTTAATGGTTTCTTTACTGACACTTAAATTCTCAAGAAATTCAATAAGCGCTTCTGTCTTCGACACCTTAGTATTTACTCTTTCAAGCCTATCATCAGAAGCAAGCCCTATTGCATTAGATAGTGGTGTTAACCTAATATCTGCATTGTCTTGTCTTAACAATGTTCTATACTCAGCTCTGGAAGTAAACATTCTATATGGCTCTTCCGTTCCTTTTGTGATCAGATCATCAATTAAAACTCCTATATATGCCTCACTTCTTTTTAAAATGAAAGCTTCTTTTTCTTGCACTTTTAATGCCGCATTTACACCTGCCATCAATCCTTGTGCCGCAGCTTCTTCATATCCGGTAGTTCCGTTTATCTGTCCAGCGAAAAACAAGTTTTCAATCAGTTTTGTTTCTAAGGAATGTTTCAGTTGCGTTGGTGGAAAATAGTCGTATTCTATAGCATATCCATATCTAAAGAACTTTACATTTTCAAATCCAGGAATCAATCGAATGGCCTTATCCTGAATATCATCCGGTAAAGATGTAGAAAAACCATTTACATAAATCTCTACAGTACTCCAACCTTCTGGTTCTACAAAAATCTGATGTCTTTCTTTTGATGCAAAACGATCAATCTTGTCCTCAATAGACGGACAGTATCTTGGGCCTGTAGATTGAATTCTACCATTAAACATGGGTGATCTTTCAAAACCCTCTCTAAGCAGATCGTGTACTTCCTTGTTTGTATATGACAAATAACAAGATCGTTGTTTTATTAGTGGTTTAGTAGATGGTAGGTATGAAAACTTCTCAGGGTTCTCATCTCCTGGCTGCTCTGTCATTTTGGAAAAATCCAACGAACGCCCGTCCACTCGAGGAGGTGTTCCCGTCTTCATTCTCCCTGAATCAAAACCTTTAACCACCAAATCTTCAGTAATACCTGTCGATGATTTTTCTCCTGCTCTACCCCCTCCAAACGTCTTCTCCCCAATATGGATCAAGCCATTTAAAAAAGTTCCAGCTGTTACAATTACTGTTTTAGCAGATATAGACAATCCTAAGCTGGTCTTTACGCCTACAATTTTATCTTCATTAAATAAAAGTCCGTTGACGGAGTCCTGATAGAAATCTAAGTTTTCTGTTTGCTCCAACATGGTCCTCCAGGTTTCTGCAAACATCATTCTGTCAGATTGTGCCCTTGGGCTCCACATAGCAGGCCCTTTTGATTTGTTGAGCATTTTAAACTGAATGGCCGTCTTATCCGTAACCACTGCGCTATATCCTCCTAATGCATCAATCTCCCTAAGTATTTGTCCTTTTGCTATTCCACCCATGGCAGGGTTACAGCTCATTTGAGCAATATTCTGCAAATTCATGGTAATTAAAAGAGTCTTTGCACCCATATTGGCCGCAGAAGCTGCAGCCTCGCTACCAGCATGACCTCCTCCAACAACAATTACATCATATATTATACTTGATAAACTCATTCTGTTACTGTTTCACGTGAAACATAAAATCACAAACAACTGATTGTCAATTATTTAAATGTTTAATTGCTTCGTTTTCTCTCTTTCTCATTTCCTGCAACTCTTTTTCAGTCTTATCTTTATACCCCATAAAATGCAATATGCCATGAATAATTACACGTTGAAGCTCTTCATTAAAAGGCACTTCAAATGCTTTTGCATTCTCTACCACTCTCTCAGTTGATATAAAAATATCACCTGAAATATTCTTATCCATACTATTATCAAAACTGATAATATCTGTTAAGGTATCATGGTTCAAATATTGTACATTCAGTTTGTGAAGGTACTCATCATCACAAAAGATATAATTGATTTCGTCACATTCAAACCCCTCCTTACTAAGAACTTTAATAATCCAATTAGCAATAACCTCTTCATTTTGTAATGAGAAGTCGTTTACATAATTAAAAAGTATCATACATTAGTCCTTTTTCTTAGGTGCAGAAAAATACTTCTGTACCTTCTTTTTATAATTTTGCTGCAAAGGTAGTGATTGTCTGTTTAATATTTCTGTTTGGTTGTAAAACAGTTTTTTAAGTGTAAGTTCTTTTATCTTTCTTTTAGCGGATGCATTCTTATTTGCTGTAGATTTTCTCTTTTTTTCAAAGCCTTGTTCAAACGCTGCTTTATCAAGTTTTAAAAGTTGATACTCCAGGTTTCTCATCTTTTGCAAAGTAGATGGATTAAATCCTTTTTCCAGAATTTCGTTCTCCAACTGCTCCATTGTTTTTAACGCTTTTCTCGCTTCGCCAGTTTTATCTCCTCCTTGCTTAATTGCATTTTGCAATTGTTCTCGAAGTTGTGATTGTTCTTTATAGATTTGATATAACTCCTGATTCATTTGTTCCTCTCCTTCTCCACCATTTCCCTTGTTGCCTTCCTTTCCATTCTTATCAGGCTTATTTCCTTTATTCTTATCTCCTTTCTTGTTTCCTTTTTCATTTCCCTTTTTCTGGCCATTCTTCATTTTTTCGCCAAGCCCTTTTTGCTTTTGTATGAGGTCTGGCAAGCTAAATGACTTTCCTCCTTTTTTTCCTTGACCCGAGGAAGGCGACATGCTATTTTGCATATTGTTCAGCATATTACTTAAAAAGTCCGCTAAACTGTTCGCTGCAGTCATCACATACCGTTGGTTAGATACACCGCTCGTAAACCTTCGTTCGGCGAAATTCTCCAAAGATTGGTTTAAATTATAATGTGCACTGGATAAGTCGTCCTGAATCTTCGTTGACAATGTTGGCATTCTCATACTCAGAACATATAAACTATCATCAATATGCTCGAAATAGGTTTTAATTTCATTCTGCTTTTTAAGGTTTTTACCAAATTCAGGGTGTTCAGATGAAATTTTGTCAAAAGTGTTCATTAAGTCTTCTTGCTGAAAAGAGAATGTAACTAAGTTCTCAAGAATCTTTCTAAGATCATCTATATTTTCTTCAATCATCTCGCCCTGCATGTCCATCATTGATTGTTGCATCATTTGACTCATCTCCTTCATCTTTTTAGAAGCTTTCTTCTGACTCTTCTTAGCTTCTTTGTTCTGTTGTTTACCCAGATTTTCCTTCGCCTTTTCTGTTTCCTTGTTTACATCTTCTTTCTGATCATCCATTTCCGGGATTTTCATCGGCTCTTTTAGCTTCTCATTGTCCTTGGATAATTCTTCTAGTTCTTTCTCGATGTCTTTAAACTCTTTATTGATCTTATTTTGTTGCTCTTGTGCACTAGGTTTATCATTTTGCACACTATCCTGCTTCTTTGAAAGTTTATCCAGTTTATCTGCAATCTGCATTGTTTTTTGCTCGACGTAAAATCTCTTAGTCAACTCCAGAATTCGTTCTAAGCTTTTTTCTTGTTGTTTGTTTTGCTGTGCAAGTTCTTTAGCTTTCTTGATCAATTGTTCCTTGTTTAGCTTTTCGGCCATTTTTTCCAATTCATCTAAGAGTTTTTGCTGCTTCTCTAATTTTTTAAGCTCTTCTATTCTCTTTTTTAGCACTTCCTTTTTATTCTGAAGTGATTCATTTATCTCTTTCTTTTCATCTAAGTTCTCTTGCATCTTATCCGTTTGACGCTCCATCATTTGCTTATATTGCTCCTGTCTTTTTATGTAGTTGTCAATCTTCTTTTTATCGTTCCAGTTTACCTCTTTTTTGTCTTTAAGGTTCTTCTGAATATTATCTAATTCTTTTTGTTGTTGCTTTTGATTCTGGATAGAGTTTTCAAGCTTATTGATGTAATCCTTTTGCTCTTCTAATAACTCTTGTTGTATTTCATTATCTGTTTTATTTTTAAATGAGAATTTTCGGCTAATTGCCTTTTTAGAACCATTAACTCCATCATTATCAAAAACCTCAAAATATAACTCGTAGTAAACTCCTTTTTTACTCAATAAAGAATCTGGAAGTTCATAAAAAAACGTTTCTAAGCTTTTCTTCTGAATAACAACTTCCTGAAATTGTTTATTATCTGGATTTAACTGATCATAATAAACAACTTGTAGTTTCTTTAACCCATAGTCATCTGAGATTTGCCCTATAAAAAGGCGTTCTTTATCTGAGATAGAATCCAAACTTGATTTTACTTCTATTTTTGGGTGCTCATCTCTTAATACGTTGATCGTAAATCCCAGTTTTTCGTATTCCTTTAGGTTATCGTTAGAAGAAGCTATTTGATAATGTAATCCTTTTCTAATTCGCTTTTCATATTCAAAATGTTGCTCTTTCGTTTCCGTAAATGATGCTCTATTTGCATCGTCAATAAAGAGCAGCTCAGTTGTTTCATTTGTTCGAACATTCCATCTAAGTCTCGTGCCTTCTGGAACAGTTACATTCGTTATGTTTTGCAATGATTCATCCTTCTTTCTGATATATCTTGGATATTCAAAATCTAAAGAGATATTTTGAATAATGGGCGCCTTAATCACATTTAGTTCATACGTTCTCGATTCAATACCATTGGATTCTACATAAAACGAAGTTGACTCTTGTACATCAGAAAATGTAAAAGAGAAGGTTCCTCCTCCATTGGTGTCTAAAAAATATTCTTGGTTGTTAAAAAAGATCTTCGCCTCTATAGGCACCACTGCTCCATTGGTTTTTACTAATACCTCCACCTGTTTGCCTTGAATAACATCAAGCGTTTTGTTTAAAAGTTGAAAAGAAAATGGTGCAGGAGGTACATACTCAGTATTAAAATTAACCACTCTGGTAAAACTTTCTGATAATGCTTTACTTGTTCCCGACATCAGGGAGATCACCCATACCAATACAGGTATAACAAAATATGGAATGTACTTCTTGTTTCTGTTGAAATTAATGGCTTTTGCAAATGGTATTGGCTGTAGCTCTTTTGACTTTTGAGCTATGCTTGCCAACAATAGGTCTGTTTGGTTTATGTTTTCTTTTAGTTGCAAAACATTTAGCAGTTTGTCTTGTACTTCAGGAAAGTGATTCCCTATAATCTTTGAAGCTTCCTTAAAGGATATTCCTTTTTGAAGCCCTATTAATTTAAACACCGAAAACAAAATGAATTTAAATAACAGGAACCCTTCAATCGCTAAAAAAATCAAAAATAAAAAGGTTCTGCCTGATGGTTTTAACCAAAGAAAATATTCTATATACAGCGCCGAAAAGGTAAATAATACCCCCAGTACTAAAAAGAAAATAGATCCCTTGATCAGTTTGTTTATATAATACTTTTTATAAAACTGATATAATTTTTGCTCTATCGTACGATTTCCTTGCATCATAAGAGATAAAAATACAGATTTTAAAGATTGAATGGATCAATAAATTGTTAAAAGCGTGTAAGCTACTCTTAGTTTTTGCAACAAAGAAGTTATAAAATTTATATTATGAAAAAATTTATCGTTTTAATTTTAGTCTTGAGTATATCAAATGTATATAGTCAAAGTCCGTGGACACAAAAGAAAGGAAAGGCATATACACAGCTTTCATTTACTTCCATATCTGGATATACAGGTTTATATGGAGACCCTGATTATCCTACGGAGCGTAAAATATCGGATAACACACTTCAATTCTTTGCAGAATATGGTTTGACTGATAAAACATCCATCCTCTTAAATCTGCCTTTCAAAATGGTAAAAGCTGGAGATTTAACGAATTCCGCGAATTTAACTCCTCTAACACAATCTGGCTCAGAATCTTCTTTGGGGAATATAGAGGTGGGTATTAAACATGTGTTCTCTCAAAAAAAATGGATCTTTTCTGGGCAATTCAATATTGAGGCTAACTCAGGTAATTTTTATGCTAATTCTGGGTTACGAACAGGATATGACGCATGGAGTTTTACACCTTTGTTCTTAACGGGAAGAAGTTTTGGTAAAACCTACGTTCAAGGGTTTGCAGGAGCAAGCATTCGAACTAACAATTACAGTTCAAATTTCAAAATTGGAGGAGAAGTAGGAACAAAAGCGTTTAAAAATATTTGGTTGATTGGTTTTGTGGATATTTCTTCTTCTTTTAAAAACGGAGATATTACCATACCTAATACGAATCAACTAACAGGTTTATACGTTAACGATCAAGAATATGGTGCAGTAGGTATAAAAGCTATTGGAGAGATCAATAAAAACTTTGGAGTTAATGTTGGTTTTGGAGGTGCTTTTTCAGGAAATAACGTCCCAAAAAGGGCTGCAATTTCCTTTGGATTGTATCATAAATTTTAAGTCTTTAAATCACTTATTAATTATTAAAAAGCCATTTTAAAATGGCTTTTTTTTATGATTTCAGAAAGGTATCTTTGTCCCATCAAATTTTACTTTTAATGGAAACTAACGTACGTGTTCGTTTTGCGCCGAGTCCCACTGGACCTTTACATATTGGAGGTGTTAGAACCGCCTTATATAATTATCTTTTTACTAAAAAGCACCAAGGAACGTTTATCTTAAGAATTGAGGATACGGACCAAACAAGATATGTGGCCAACGCAGAACAATATATCATTGATGCTTTGGAGTGGTGTGGAATTCCGTTTGATGAAGGGCCTGGGAAAAATGAGCAATTTGGTCCATATCGTCAGTCTGAAAGAAAAGAACTGTATAAAAAGTATGTTGACATCCTGATAGAAACTGGTCATGCCTATTATGCTTTTGATACGTCTGAACAATTAGATATTCTTAGAAAAGAACATGAAGCCTCGGGTAAAACTTTTATATATAATTGGCATAATAGAGAGAAGGGGGCACTAGTAAACTCCTTGACGCTATCTAAAGAAGAAGTGCTACAAAGAATAGGTGCAGGGGAAAAGTATGTAATCCGTTTTAAGTCTCCTCAAGACGAAGTATTGATTTTAAAAGATGAGGTCAGAGGAACTATTAAAATTGACACCAATGTTTTAGATGACAAAATCTTATTTAAAAGTGATGGTATGCCTACCTATCATTTAGCAAATATTGTAGATGATCATTTGATGCAGATTTCGCATGTTATACGAGGAGAAGAATGGTTGCCATCATTAGCATTACACGTATTGTTGTATCGTGCTTTTGGCTGGGATACGCCAAAATTCGCACATCTTCCGTTGATTCTAAAACCTGTTGGAAAAGGTAAATTAAGTAAACGTGATGGAGATAAATTAGGATTTCCTGTATTTCCTTTGGAGTACACAAACGAAAAAACAGGAGATATTTCAAGAGGATATAAAGAAGATGGCTACTTTGCCGATGCTTTTATAAACATGTTATCTCTTTTAGGATGGAATCCTGGTACGGAACAAGAGATTTTCTCTTTAGAAGAATTAATTACCGCATTCGATCTTAAAAAGGTGAGTAAATCAGGCGCTAAATTTAACCCTGATAAAACGAAGTGGTTTAATCAACAATACCTTCAACTCAAAGAAGATACGTATCTTACGGCATTGTACAAGCCAATCTTAGAAGAAAAAGGCATTACTTTTGATACAAGCTATGTTACTAAAGTGGTTTCTTTAATAAAAGAGAGAGCGGCTTTTGTTCATGATTTTTGGGACCTAAGCTATTTCTTTTTTGAAAGTCCGGCGATATATGATGCAAAGGCGTCTAAAAAGAATTGGAAAGAAGGAACTCCTGATATTATGATGGAGTTAATAGAAGTTATTTCTTCTATAGATCGATTTGAATCAGCAAATATTGAATCCATGGTAAAAGAATGGATTACTAACAAAGAAATTGGTTTTGGAAAGGTGATGCAGCCCTTACGGTTAGGTTTAGTTGGGGCATTAAAAGGCCCTCATCTGTTTGATATTATAGAAATGATCGGCAAAGAAGAAACCTTGAAAAGAATACAAAACGCAATAGATAAATTATGAGATATTTTCTTTTACTTATTACTCTTTTATTTTCATTCTCTCTTGCCGCACAGAGAAGATCTGGCTCTAGAGGCCAATCAAGTAGAGCGCTTACAAACACAAATTCTTCAAAACCGCCAGAATTTAAACCAAACGAAGTTGCAGGTCTTATTTTCTATGATTTAAAAAAAGTATATAAAAAAGTCTCGGTAAAAGACCTTAGCGACGAAGGGAAGAAAATGGCAAAAGCTATAAATACGTATAACAAATCTATTAAAGACATTAAAAGAATTAATAGATTCTCTTTAAACGAGTTAAAAACGGTTTACAGTGTAGCAATAAAAGATGTTGTCGATAATAGAGATTATACCAAAATGACTGCTGCTCAAAAACATATTAAAACAGTTTTAGATCCTATTAAAAGAGAGTCTTTTAAAAAAGATAGTCTTTTAAATATTCAGCTAAAAGAGTTTCTTTCAAAAAAGCAATTTAAAAAATGGATTAAATTTTCCAATAAAATAAAACAGAGATCGATTCCAAAAAACTTTAGGAAAAACAAAAGCACTCCAGTTAGTACTAGAAGAAGAGGTTATTAGCCTCTTTTTTTTGTAACAAATACTTTTTTTTGCGTCTTGTAGTTAGATACTATTTCCTGTATCTTTAAACATTATTAACTTTTAAAAACAACGTTATGAATCCAACCTTGTATATTATTTTAGGTGTTATAGTCCTTCTTGGTATTGGCACATTTTTTATAGTAAAACAGCAAACTGCAGCTGTTATTGAAACTTTCGGTAGATTTAGTAGTATTAAACAATCTGGTTTACAATTTAAAATACCTGTTGTTCAGCGGATTGCAGGTCGTTTAAGTCTAAAAATTCAACAACTAGACGTTATTATAGAAACAAAAACATTGGATGATGTTTTTGTAAAACTAAAGGTGTCCGTTCAATTTAAAGTCATCAAAAACAAAGTAGAAGATGCTTTTTATAAATTGGATTATCCACATGATCAAATTACTTCTTATGTATTTGATGTAGTGCGTGCTGAGGTTCCAAAAATGAAGTTAGATGATGTTTTTGTTAAGAAAGATGACGTTGCTATAGCTGTAAAATCTGAGCTGAATGATGCTATGATAGAATACGGATATGATATTATTAAGACCTTAGTAACTGATATTGACCCTGACGCTCAGGTAAAAGCAGCGATGAATAGAATTAATGCTGCAGATCGTGAAAAAACAGCGGCACAATATGAGGGGGATGCTGCTCGTATTTTAATTGTAGAAAAAGCGAAAGCTGAGGCAGAAAGTAAGCGTTTACAAGGGCAGGGTATAGCAGATCAACGTAGAGAGATCGCTAGAGGTTTAGAAGAGTCTGTAGAGGTGTTGAATAAAGTGGGAATTAATTCTCAGGAAGCTTCTGCTTTGATTGTTGTAACCCAACATTATGATACATTACAATCTATTGGTCAAGAAACAAATAGTAATTTAATCTTATTACCTAACTCACCTCAAGCAGGAAGTCAAATGCTAAATGATATGGTGGCTAGTTTTACGGCTAGTAATCAAATAGGAGAAGCTATGAAGAACTCAAAAAGGAAAAACGATGAATAGGGTTATTTTAACAACAACAAACGGTATTGATGGCAAACCGGTAAAAGATTATTTAGGAATCGTCACTGGAGAAACCATTATTGGGGCTAACATTTTTAAAGATTTTTTTGCTGGTATTAGAGATATCGTAGGTGGAAGATCTGGCTCTTATGAAAAGGTTTTGCGAGAAGCAAAAGATACAGCATTAAAAGAAATGACCGATCAAGCAATGCGTTTAGGTGCTGATGCTATAATAGGGGTTGATTTAGATTATGAAACTGTGGGTGCTAAGGGTGGTATGTTAATGGTTACTGCCTCTGGAACTGCGGTTCGATTCTAGTTTGAAAATATATATAAAAGAAAAACCGAGGCTTTTACCTCGGTTTTTTATGTCTTATGTATGTTGAATTACTTCTTTTCTTCTAATTTTTCTTCTTTAGTTTCGTCTTTAGAAGCATTTTTAAATTCTTTAATTCCACTTCCTAAACCTCTCATTAACTCAGGAATCTTTCTTCCTCCAAACAACAATAGAACTACCACTACTATTAATGCGATCGATGCTCCTCCTGGAATTGCTAAAAATATTTGTAAACTGTTCATTATTTCTATGTTTAATGCTACAAAGATACAAAAAGGTTTTAATTAGCTGATAGGATTAATTACGTTGTTTGATGATCCCTCCTACTACTTTTTTATCTTTAATTACTTCTGGGTTCCCTTTATAAAATATAGAACCTCCAAAACTTACTTTTGCATTGAGTGTTTCTCCAGCAGAAATCTCAGCTTTAGCACCAGATCCCGCTCTTACCGAAGAATTATCTGAAACTTGTAAGCCATACCCATGATAAATTCCATATAAATCAAGGTTTATGTCCTGATTTTTAGCAGTACCTGTTAGTTTAACGATTCCTCCGGAAGAGGATTTAACCTTTAGGTGTTTTACTTTTAAAACTATATTGATAAAAGCTCTTTCTTGTGCTTTTATTTCTATTTGAGGTTGAGTAATTTCTTTACTTGTTATAGTAGCTCCCTCATTTGCGTCAATCACTTTGATCTCTTTATTATAATACAACTTAACTTCCACTTTGTCATCTGCAGAAAGGTCTGGAAACCTTAAAGAAATCTTTAAAATATTTCGTGTATTCTTTACTTTAACCTTTTCAGATTTTTCTCCTGTTATTACTAGCTTATGTTCATCAGACTTGATCAATTCTACATTAATTCCATTATATACTTTCAATGTAGAAAAGTCTCCTAAATTTTTACTTATGGTCGTTTGTCCAACCGATATACTAGATATAAACAGTGCAATTAAAAAAACTGTTTTTCTCATTTTTGTTGCGTTTGATAATTGATTCATCAATTTATATACCATAATAAAGGTATTATTCAAATTTTATTGTAAATGATACGTTAAATTTAGTCTTCGATTAGGTAGAAATCCAGATGTTTTCTTTCTAAATCGGTGTTCTTTACTTTCACTTTAACAATATCTCCTAATTGGTACATATTTTTAGTCGCTTCTCCTATAATGGCAAATTGTTTCTCGTCAAAAGTATAGTAGTCACTTTTTATATCTCTGATTCTCACCATTCCTTCACATTTATTTGATAAGATTTCTACATAGATTCCCCATTCCGTAACACCAGAAATAACCCCTTCAAAGATTTCATCTTCATGATCCTTCATATACTTAATTTGCATATACTTAATAGAATCTCTTTCTGCTTTAGCGGCTAGTTCTTCCTGTTTTGAAGAGTGTTTACATTTCTCCTCATACGTTTCGGCTTTAGGCGTATTACCTCCATCTAAATAGTGCTGTAACAAACGATGTGTCAATACATCAGGATATCGTCTAATAGGTGAGGTAAAATGACTGTAATAATCAAAGGATAACCCATAATGTCCGATATTTTGCGTTGTGTAGGCTGCTTTACTCATAGATCGAATTGCTAATGTTTCTACCATATTTGCTTCACCTTTTCCATGAACATCTTTTAAAAGCTTATTTAAGCTTTCTGAAGTAGAAGCTCTACTATCCGTGTTGATCTTATATCCAAACTTGCTAATAATGTTCTGAAGTGCTGCTAGTTTTTCTACGTCTGGCTCATCATGTACTCTATAAATAAAGGTTTTATTGGTTGCTTTTCCTTTTGCAAAACCAATAAACTCTGCAACTTTTCTATTTGCTAATAACATGAATTCTTCTATCAACTTGTTAGCATCTTTTGCTTCTTTAAAATAGACACCTGTTGGATTTGCTTTTTCATCTAAATGAAACTTGACTTCTACCCTATCAAAAGATATTGCGCCGTCTTTCATTCGTTGTTTTCGTAATTTCTTAGCAAGCTCATCTAGCTTTAAAGTAGCATCAACTATGCTATCATCTACTGTATAAGCTTCTCCAGTTATAGATATATGTTCTGGAACTTTATTCTCTTTTGTTTCAATGATATGTTGCGCTTCTTCATATGCAAATCGTTTATCAGAATATGTCACTGTTCTTCCAAACCACTGATTAACAATTTGAGCACGCTCATTCATTTCAAAAACTGCTGAAAAGGTCAACTTTTCTTCATTTGGACGTAATGAACATACTCCATTCGAAAGTACCTCTGGTAACATAGGTACTACTCTATCTACCAAATATACTGACGTAGCTCTACTGTATGCTTCATCATCTAAAATCGTTTTTGGTTGTACATAATGCGAAACATCAGCAATGTGAATTCCAATTTCGTAATTACCATTTTCTAATTTGGTAAAAGACAAGGCATCATCAAAATCTTTTGCATCTTTTGGATCTATAGTGAAAGTAAGATCAGATCGCATATCACGTCTTTTGGATATTTCATCTTTCGTAATCTCCATGTTTAATTTAGAGGCATCCTCTTCAACTTCTTTCGCAAATTCATAAGGTAAAGCGTATTCTAAAAGAATAGAATGGATTTCTGTATCGTGTTCTCCTGGTTTTCCTAAAACCTGTGTGATTTTACCAAACGGATTTTTTGATCTGTCTGGCCAATCCGTAATTTTTGCATATACTTTATCTCCATCTTCAGCTCCGTTTAGTTTATTTTGAGAAATAAATATATCAGCGTACATTTTATGATTATCTGGAACCACAAAACCAAAGTTTTTATTCATTTGTAACGTTCCTACAAATGCAATTTTATTTCTTTCTATAACTTCAACAATATCTGCTTCCAGTTTATTATTTCTTCTTTTCTTATAAACATAAGCCTTTACAGTATCATCTTGCAATGCTTTATTAACGTTTACAGATGGAATAAAAATATCGACTTCAAAATCATCACAAACAAAATATCCATTTCCATTGCTTGTAAGGTCTATCTTTCCAATATGGTATTTTCTATCTTCATTAATCTGAAATTTACCTCTATCTATTTCTTTTATTTTTTTATCTGCTTTTAACTGCTGTAACTTTTTAATAATCTGATTCTTACCATCAGTATTTGTTACTTTTAATTTTGCAGCAATTTGTTTGTGATTATAAAATTTATCGGGATGATCTTTTAAAATTTTTAAAACATTCCTTGTTAAGTCTTTAATAACATTCCCTTTCTTCTTGTAGATTTTTTTCTTTCTACTCATTATTTCTTTTCTATTTTATGATTAGCAAAGTACAAATTATTAATACGTTCAACATTAAAAAATGGTTATATAAGTATTTTGTACTTTGGCTTTATTATTATTTTATTCTTTATGTCTCACTTAGACGAATCCAGCGCAACATCTTCTTGGTTTTTAATTGTGAATCCTTCATCTGGAGGAGGTCATTTTCATAAAAAATGGGAAAAAATTCAGCAATTATTAAACGTCTATCAAATAGACTATTCTTTTTCTTTTTCTGAGTATTCCAAACATGAAATACAACTTGTTGATACGGCAATTAAACAAGGTTTTAGAAAAATAATTTCCGTTGGTGGAGATGGTACACTACATTATGTAGTAAACGGAATTATGCAGCAAAGGTACACAAAAACTTCTAATATAAAAGTTGGAGTCATTCCTATTGGTACCGGTAATGATTGGATTAAAACATATACTATTCCTAATTCTATTGAAAGTGCTATTCAAATAATAAGTAAAAATCATACTATTCTACAAGATATTGGTATAATAACATTACCTGATACTTCCATTTATTATTTTAACAATCTCGCTGGTGTTGGTTATGATGGTTATGTGGTATATAAATTAGATTCATTAAAAAAATTAGGAAGTATCTCATATATATTGAGCGGATTATATGGTTTATTATTTTACAAAAAACCTAGATTTAAAATATTGATCAATAATAAGATTATTGAAACTACTTGTTTAATGACTTTATTTGGAATCTGCAAATATTCAGGAGGAGGTATGCAAATGACTAAAGACACTGACCCACAAGATGGCTTACTAGATATTACTATTGCCAAAAATTTTAGTTTTCTAGATCTTGTTCTTAATTTAAAAGGATTATACAACGGAGCTATTGTACATCATAAAAAAGTAGAGGCTTATAAAACTAACCAACTGGAAATTATTGATATAGATACCAAGAAACCATTTATAGAAGCTGATGGTGAATTAATAGGTACTGGATCTTTAAAAGTAAGTATACAACCTAATGCTCTCAATTTCGTAATTAACTCTATTCGACCTTAAAAAGTTAAGGAAATCTTAAAAAAAATGTAACGTTTGTTAAAATTAGACGTCTTTACATAAAGAGAACCTTATAAAAAGATGAAAAATCTTAAAAAAATAATAGCTTTATTTCTACTGATCTTTATTACGGGAACAGTGGTTACTATTATTTCTATTAATAAAACGCTTGAAAAAAATACTTCACCTGAAACAGTAGAAGTTTCGAAAGATTCTATTAAAGATCAAAAAAACGATAAGAAAGCTGTTTAGCTAATTTTTTCATTTATCAACAATATATATAATAATCATTTTATTTATTTTAAATTTAAAAAAGAAATGGTTGTTATTATATAGTGTTAATAGTTGCTATAATTTTTAACCTTATAATTTTGATATATGAGTTATTAAAAAAGTTGAACAACTTATTAATGAAGTAATCTATTAAAAATCAAAGCTATTTTTCACTTATTAACAAATGTGATAAACACAAATCAACATATTTTTTTAATAATGATTACATAAAATGATGTAAATAAGTTGTAAATTTTATGTTGATAAATGTTCATTAAAAACTAAAAAATAAAGTTGTTTATGTGAGAGTAATTCTTGTATTGTAATATTTATTTAATAAATCAAATTAATTTTTAAAAATCTACTAATAGTTCTTAACATTTAACTAAAGCTTTATAATACCTTCATATATAAAGGGTTATTAAAAATATTAAAAAAGTTATTTTCATATCTGTTGATAACCATATCTATTTGTATTTTTGTAACATATAACCACATAAAAATCAATAAATTATGAATATTGCAATTGGTAATGATCACGCAGGAACTGAGTATAAATTTGCTATTGTTAAGTTATTAGAATCAAAAGGTATCCATGTAACGAATTATGGAACTGATTCTAATGAAAGTGTAGATTACCCAGATTTTGTTCATCCAGTTGCAAAAGATGTAGTTAATAATACTGTTGACTTTGGAATTTTGATATGTGGTAGTGCTAATGGTGTTGCAATGACCGCAAATAAGTACCAAGAAGTAAGAGCTGGATTATGTTGGACAAAAGAAATAGTGACTTTAATAAGACAACATAATAATGCTAATATATTATGTATTCCTGCTAGATTTACAGCTATTCCACAAGCACTTGAAATGGTAGAAACCTTTTTAAACACTGAATTCGAAGGAGGTAGACATCAAAATAGAGTCAATAAAATACCTGTTTCTTGTTGATGGAATTTGTAGTTAAAAAGTTTAACGAGTTAAGTACTGCAGAATTATATGCTATTCTTCAGTTAAGATCTGAGATATTTGTAGTTGAACAGGATTGCGTATATCAGGATATAGATTACAAAGATCAAAGAGCTTTTCATGTTATTGGAGTAAAAGAGAACAGTATTGTAGCCTATGCTCGCGTGTTCGATAGTGGCGATTATTTTGAGCTACCTAGTATTGGTAGAATTCTTGTAAAGGAAGACCAACGAAAATATAAATATGGACATCAACTTGTTCAGGAAGGAATCACCTATATTGAAAATAACTTTAAGGATACCTCTATTTTAATATCTGCTCAAACATATCTTCTTAAATTCTATAATAATCTAGCGTTTACTCAACAAGGAGAAGAGTATTTAGAAGATGGTATACCGCACATAAAAATGCTTAGAAGTTAATTACCTACGCAACGAAAAATACCCTCTCTTTTTTGATCCATCTGTAAAGTTTATGCGATACCAATACGTATTACTAGGCATTAGTTTACCTGCATAATTGCCATCCCAACCATTATCTGTAGGTGACTTAATTTTATATATTAACTTACCATATCTGTTAAATATATCAATATAGTTTATGACATCAGTATTACAACTTACATTCCAAAAATCATTAAAATTATCTCTATTTGGGGAAAAGAATTCAGGAATTATACAAGTAAGGTTTTGAAGAATAGTAACAATAAAATTAGATTGAGCTGAACAGGTAGCATCGGTTGCACTTACATTATAAATAAAAATTTGCTGTGAAGAAGTAATAACATCTCCTGCGAAAAGAGGAGTACCGCTTCCTGCAAAACCAGTGAAATAATCACCCTCGCTTAAAATAGGAAGAATATAACTACTTAAAGTTTCTATATTCATTAAGGTATCCACAGATATTTGACATGATGTTCCATTACATTCTGCTTCTGAAGCAACAAAAGAAGTGTTTGAATCTATACCTATACCAAAATTAGCATTACTAAAACTAACATCATCAACAAAAATACAGTCTAAACTTGGGTTATTAGTCGCATTTATAGTTGTGATGTTCATATTATTACCATTTCTTAAATCAATAGATTCCAAAGAAGTAAACCTTCCTGTAAAACTTGCTATAGCTACATTACGTTTTAAATCTATTGTAGTTAAAGGATTATTATCACAAGAAATAATAGCTAATAGTAAATTGTTTGTTACATCTACTTCAGTGATCATATTATTATTAAATGATAATGTCCTCAATAACAAATTATTCGTCAAATTAATACTTGAAAGTTGATTATCATGACAAAAAAAAGACAGCAGGATTTGATTTTCTGTAATATCTACATTAGTTAGAAGATTATTATTACAAACAAAATGTTCTAACTTTAAATTGTTTGTTACATCAATCTGAGTTAATAAATTATCAGAACAAAAGAAAAGCCCTAAATTTAAATTTAATGACACATTAATATCGGATAGTAAATTATTAATGCATTGAAATTCTAAAAGATTAATATTTTGACTAATATCTATACTAGTCAGATTATTATTATTTACTTCAATAATTTGTAGTGCATTATTAGCTGTTACATCTATTTGAGTCAATAAGTTGTCACCAATGTTTATATTTTGTAATTGAGAATTATTTGAAAAATCAATACTTGTAAGCTGATTTTGATAAGCAAATAATATTTCAAGACTCCCATTTTGACTAATATCTAAGGACGTTAGTTGATTATCATAACATTCTAAAGTTGTTAGCAAAGTATTGGAAGAAACATTAATACTAGTCAATGCATTATCACCACAATTTAATGCAGTAAGAGCAGAAAAATCTTCAATGCCCGTAAGATTTTGAATATTTAACCCCCTAAGATCTAATGAAGTGATTGACGATATATCAGCTGTCAAAACGAAATCATCTAAAGGACCGGTATCGTACCCTAAATCAATAAGAGCTTGTTCAAAATTATCGTCAGGTATAAAAGTATTTTGTGACTGAACAACAAGATTAAAAAGCAATAAAAACAATATGAATATATATTTTCTCAAGCCAATAAGAGTTACTCAAAAATACGAAATAAATGATTCATTTTTTTTTCTTTATAATAAATGACATTTCGTAACTTGTCGTCTCTATTTTAAAAAGTAAAAATAAGCGAGATTTATGTCAGCAGATAAAGAAAAAACAGCAAAGCTAAAAGCATTACAACTAACACTAGATAAATTAGATAAAACCTATGGAAAAGGCGCGGTGATGAAGATGGGTGATAGTGTGGTAGAAGATATAGAAGCTATCTCATCGGGATCACTAGGATTGGACTTAGCATTAGGTGTAGGAGGATATCCTAGAGGAAGGGTTATAGAGATCTATGGACCGGAATCTTCAGGTAAAACAACACTTACATTACATGCTATTGCTGAAGCTCAAAAAGCAGGAGGTATTGCTGCTTTTGTAGATGCAGAACATGCTTTCGATCGTTTTTATGCCGAGAACCTAGGTATAGATATTGATAACCTGATTATTTCGCAACCGGACCATGGAGAGCAAGCTCTAGAAATTGCAGATAATTTAATTAGATCAGGAGCTATTGATATTGTGGTGATTGACTCCGTGGCGGCATTAACGCCAAAATCTGAAATAGAAGGCGAAATGGGTGACTCTAAAATGGGGTTACATGCACGTTTAATGTCACAAGCTTTACGAAAACTGACGGGAACAATTAGCAAAACGAATTGTACTGTTATTTTTATCAACCAATTGCGTGAAAAGATTGGAGTAATGTTTGGAAATCCAGAAACAACCACAGGAGGAAATGCATTGAAATTTTATGCTTCTGTAAGGTTAGACATTAGAAGAAGAACACAAATAAAGGACGGAGATAGAGTTATTGGTAATCAAACCAAAGTAAAAGTAGTTAAGAATAAAGTAGCTCCACCATTTCAAACTGCGGAATTTGACATCATGTATGGAGAAGGAATCTCTAAAGTAGGAGAAGTGTTAGATATTGGAGTTGATCTTGGAATTATAAAGAAAAGTGGATCTTGGTTCAGTTATGGTGAAACAAAACTAGGGCAAGGAAGAGACGCGGTAAAAGGACTTATAAAAGACAATCCAGAACTTATGGAAGAACTGGAAGGAAAAATAAAAGAAGCTATTGATAATCAAGAATAAGTTTTATTAAAAGTTCTATTATGTAAGACGGTTGGAAAGTTCCAACCGTCTTTTTTTTGTAATAAGGATGAGTATTATACGTTTACATTCATACTAATAAGGTTGAAGAGGAATAAAAATAATTCATAGTACCTTTAAGATATCTAATATGAGGAAAACAATACAAAACATGAAAACAATACTATTCTTGTGTGCTATGATTTTTAGTTCTGGTTCTTGTTCAAAAAATAACGAAACAAGTGGGCCTCCAACAGGAAACAGTACTCAAAAAATGTATTACAATGGGAAAGTATTTACAGTAGACGAGACCAAGCCATGGGCCGAGGCAATCATTATAAATGATAATAAAATTGTTTTTGTTGGAACAAATACGGAAGCTACCACTTTTGCAGAAGCGGGTGCCGAAAAAATAGACTTACAAGGAAAATTGGTGTTACCAGGGTTTCATGATGTACATATGCATCCAATGGAAGTAGGTTCTACAACAACATCATTTGTTTTAAGTGAAACAGAAACAAATGCCGAAAACTACAGAACGACTATTGAAAATGCCTCTGCAAACGACCCAGGAAACCATTGGTTAATAGGGTTTGGTCATTCTATTAACACCTTATTTGATGCAAATAGAAGCCCTCTTGAGATTATAGATCAGGCCGTTTCAAACAGACCTGTTATTATAATGGAACAAACATCGCACTCTATGTGGCTTAACTCCGCAGCTTTACAAAAAGCAGGAATTACGGTAACTAGCCCAAATCCGCAAGGCGGAATTATCATGAAAGAAGGAGGAAACCTAAGCGGAATTTTAATTGACAATGCTGGAGATATTGTTTTTCAGCAAGCGATAGCAGAACTAAACGACACGAATGGAGAATATAATGGAATGACAACAATTGTGTTACCAGAACTCGCAAAGCACGGCATAACATCCGTTTCAGATGCAAGAACCTATTGGAAAAGAGATCAACATTTAGTGTGGAAGCGCTTAGAAAACGATGGAAAGTTAACCGCAAGGTTTAATTTAGGTCTTTGGGCATATCCATCTGATGATGATGTATCCCAAATTGCATCTTTAAAAGCATTGTATAGTAATAATGAGAATAGCCTTTTAAAGATCAATCAAATCAAGTTGTATTCTGATGGAATAACACATAATACTACAGCTGCACTTCACACGAATTATCAAATAGATTACTTTAACCAGACCACCAACAATGGACTGAATTATTTTACTGAAAGCAGGATTAAAAGCTATATACAACAATTGGAGTCAACAGGTTTTGACTTTCATATTCATACCATTGGAAATAGGGGGGTAACTGAAGCCTTAAATGCAATTCAGCAAGCTGCTTCTCAAAACGGACGACATAGACTTACTCATGTAGAAATGATTGACGCTTCAGATTTGATTCGGTTTTCTCAATTAAATGTAACTGCAGATGCTCAAGTCGCTGGAGAATTTACACAACCCCATAATTGGAATGAGAATGCTTATCTGGTTGGAAATACATTGGCAAATAATTTAATTCCGATAAAATCGCTTGCAGATGCCGATGCTAGAATCACGTTAAGTAGTGATTGGAACGTGAGTACACTAAACCCTTTTGTTGGAATTCAAAATGCAGTTACCAGAGCACCACAAAACATTCCTTTAGAAATGGCAATTAAAGCATATACAATTAATGGAGCCTATGTTATGCGCCAAGAAGGTAAAGTAGGTTCATTGGAAGTGGGAAAGTTAGCTGACTTTGTTGTTATTGACAGAGATCTTTTTACCATTTCGAACACGCAGATCAGTCAAGCAAAAATTGAGCGAACGATCTTTAATGGAGTGGAGATTTATAGGAGATAAATAGCAATCCCTTGTTCAAATACTTATAGCTTAAACACCTGTACTACCAAAACCGCCTGCACCTCTTTTAGTCTCATCCAAAACATCAACTTGTTGCCACGCCACTTGTTCGTGTTTGGCAATAACTAATTGTGCAATTCTTTCTCCATCCTCTATGATAAAATCATCATGAGAAAGGTTTACAAGTATAACCCCTATTTCTCCTCTGTAATCAGCATCAACGGTTCCAGGGCTATTCAACACTGTAATTCCTTTTTTTGCCGCCAAACCGCTTCGAGGCCTTACTTGCGCTTCATAACCTTCAGGCAACGCAATATATAAACCTGTTTTGATGATAGCTCTGTCAAGAGGTTTTAAAACAATTGCTGCATCAATGTTGGCACGTAGATCCATCCCAGCAGAACCAGTAGTTTCATAATGAGGAAGCGCATGTTTTGATTTATTGATAATTTGTACGTTCATAATCTTAGTTCATTTCAAATAGCTTAGCAAGCTTGTTATCCGTTACGGTTTAAAATTTTTGATATAGTGTTTCTTTCGTTGAAGAAAATGATCAAAAGAAAGAGTAAAATTGCAAAAATCGAAACTACATAATTTCCTCTAAAAGACAAAAATGATACCCCACTAAAAATAGATGAGGTGATAATGTATAATCCTATTTTTTTTAGTTCATATGGCACCGGATAATGTTTTTTACCAACAACATAAGAAATGACCATCATTGTTCCATATGCCAAGAGGGTTGCCCATGCTGAAGCCATAAAGCCAATTTTAGGGATCATCATAATGTTGAAAACAATGGTTACCCCAGCCCCAAAAATGGAGAAATACATACCATATTTGGTCTTATCTGTCAGCTTGTACCAAATAGAAAGGTTATTGTAAATACCTAAAAACAGATTGGCAAGTAAAATGATAGGAACAATTTGAAGCGCTGTAAAATATTCAGGTTTCCCTAAAAGAATATGAGCAAAGAGATCGATAAAAACAACTACAATTAGCATGAAGGAGGCCCCAACAATACTAAACCATGTTAATATCTTTGAATAGGTTTCTTGTGCATTTTCTTTATGAGAGGTGTTAAAGAAAAACGGCTCTGCACCTAAACGAAACGCCATAATATACAAGGTCATAAAAACACCTAATTTATAACATGCGGCGTATGCACCCATTTGAGCATTTCCTAACATTTCTCCAAGCAACAATTTATCAAGGTTTTCATTCGTTACAAAAGCCAAACTTCCAACCATGATAGGTAAGCTGTAGCGCAGCATTTTCTTTAATAGCGTAAAATCAAAGAGCACTTTAAACCTTAAGTTAATAGGTAGTAATAATAAAAAAGTAACAGCACTAGCAACAGTTCCAGAAACAAAAATGTGTAGCACTTTAGGATGCGTTGCATAATAATCTGTCAAAAATTCTGGTAATGATAAATTGTGCTGTAAAGCGTAGGGAATACCCCACAAGAAAAAAACATTTAATAAAGCAAAAATGGAAATATTGATGACTTTAAAAAGAGTAAATCTTTTTGGTTTATTAGTTACCCTTAAGTACGCATAAGGAATGACCACAAGAGTATCCAGTGTGATGGTCCAGATAAGCAATTTCAAAAATAAAGGATTGCTAAAATCGAAATAAACTGTTAAATGATCACTAAAAAATAAGGCAATTATTAAAAAGAGTAAGCTGGTAAAAAGTAATGTAAAAAATGAGGTAGACACTACTTTACCGCTTTCCTTTTCTTTAGAAAAAAACCGAAAAAAGGCAGTTTCCATACCATAGGTAAGCAGAGCGTTTAAATAAGCAGCATAGACATAATAATCAGTATTGATAGCATATTTTTCGACAGCCAACGTAGATGTATGTAGCTTTACCAAAAAGATATTAATCGCTCTGGGCAATACGGCTGCAATCCCGTAGATCACAGTATCTTTTAGAAACTTTTTTAATACACTCAAAAGAGAAGAGATTAGGAGCAAATATAATAATTAGGAATAGCTTTGGGTGATGGATAATAGTTTTATTACTTTTGACTAAACCAATCGAATCAAGTATGGATAAAAACACAAGGGTTGCCGTTTTAGGCGGAGGAAGCTGGGCTACTGCAATTGTAAAGATGTTATCTGAAAATCTGGATAATATTGGTTGGTATATGAGAAGTGTTTATGCGGTAGAACACATTAAAAGAAATAAACATAACCCTAGTTATTTAAGTTCAGCAGAACTGCATCCAGAACAACTAGACCTTTCTTCAGATATTAACTCAACAGTTGCAAATTATGATGTGCTCATTTTTGCGATACCTTCTGCGTTTTTAAAATCCGAATTAGATAAGCTTACGGAATCATTAAAAGGGAAAATCATCTTTTCAGCAATTAAAGGAATAGTTCCTGAATCCGGACATATTGTTGGAGAACATTTTTTTGAAAAATACCAGATACCTTTTGAAGACATTGGAGTTATCACGGGGCCTTGTCATGCAGAAGAGGTTGCGATGGAAAGGTTGTCATACCTGACTATTGCCTGCATAGACGGACACAAAGCGAGATTTGTAAGTCAATGTCTAAAAGGGAGGTATATCAAAACAAAAATATCAGATGATATTATAGGTACAGAATATGCTGCCATGCTAAAAAACATATATGCGATCGCTGCCGGAATATGTCACGGTTTAGGATATGGAGACAACTTTCAATCTGTGCTGATGAGTAATTCCATTCGCGAAATGAAGCGCTTTATTAAGAAAGTTCATAAAATGAAACGAAATATTAATAATTCAGCGTATTTGGGTGATTTATTAGTAACAGGATACTCTACCTTTAGTAGAAATAGAATGTTTGGAAACATGATAGGTAAAGGATATACAGTTAAATCTGCGATGTTTGAAATGAGTATGGTAGCTGAAGGATACTATGCTACAAAAAGCGCCTATGAACTCAATGAAAAAAATGGAGCTCGAACACCCATTATAAATGCAGTGTATAATGTCCTATATGGAGGAAAAGAAGCTAAGTCTGAGTTTTTAAAACTAACAAATAGGTTAAATTAAACAATTTCTAAAGTAACATTTTTTGGGAATAACCCTCTGTTCAAAGCATTTAAGGCGCGCTTCTTATCAGAAGTTTTAACCAGTAAAGAGGTGTTATAATCACTACCACCATATGAGATCATTCTGATTGGAATATCTTTTAGAGAGTTAAAAACTTCTGCACTAATACCTTCCTTATTCTGCGAGAAATCACCAGCGACACACACTATGCTTAAATCTGTGTCTACCTCTACAGAGCCCAACTCAGTAAGCTCCGAAGTGATTTTTTGTAAGTTAGAATCATCATCTATTGTCAAAGAAACTGCTACCTCTGATGTGGTAATCATGTCGATAGGTGTTTTATAGGTTTCGAAGACCTCAAAAACCTTTTTCAAGAAACCATATGCAAGTAACATTCTAAATGATTTAATCTTTATAGCCGTAATTCCATCTTTTGCAGCAATAGAAGTAACACCATTCGTAAGCGCATCGTTTTTAATTACGGTTCCTTTTTGGGATGCATTGAAGGTGTTTTTTAAACGAACAGGAATGTTCTTTTCTTTTGCAGGGATTAAACTTTGTGGATGTAAAATCTTAGCACCAAAATAAGCCAACTCTGCAGCTTCGTCAAAAGAAATTTCTTCAATAGAAAAAGTGTTTTCTACAAACCTTGGATCATTATTATGCATACCATCAATATCTGTCCATATTTGAATTTCAGATGCATCTAAAGCGGCCCCAATTAAAGAGGCGGTATAATCACTTCCGCCTCTTTTAAGGTTATCAACCTGATTCATTTTTTTACAAATAAAACCTTGGGTTATGAAAAGATCATCTGAAGATTCGCTATATATCTGAGGAGATAAAAAGGTAGCGATTTTACTAGGAACAGGTTCTTCATTATGATCTATTTCCATAAAATCTAATGCCGAAATTAATGTCGAAGAAATTTTCTTTTCTTGTAAATAGAATTGAATAATATGCGTGGAGATAATTTCTCCCTGAGCAACAATCAGTTTTGTGTTTTCTTCACTATAGCCTTCATGGGCATAAGAAGCAATTTCCTTTATTTTGAAATCAATAAAATTTAGCGCAATTTGTTTGTAAGAATGAAGTTTAAAAAGATTAGAAATAATATCTCTACACTTTACTTCTAATAGATTGAGGCTTTTAGATAAGGTAGCTGTATCTCGTATCTCGTATTGAGTATTAATATGTACCAACAAATTGGTTACTCCAGAAAAGGCCGAAAAAACGACCACTTTTTTCCCAGAAGTAGACGCAATAATTTCTACCACTTTTTCTATACTTTCTGCTGATCCTATAGAGGTCCCTCCAAACTTTAGAACAATCATTAAATCTTAAATTTTACACAAAAAAAAAGCATACTCAAGCGAACACCAATTTTATTTAATAATTTTACGAATTATAACAACGTGTTTAAATTTCAACATAATCATGAAAACTATACAAGAAGCAGTAGAAAGCACTATACGCAAAACACCCTTTATGGAAGAAGCGCTGTATGAAAAATTGATTAACGTGTCTTCTTTAGCTAGAGTTATATTACCTGAAGTCTCTAAACTGTTGAAAAAAGAAGTGAAACCCGGCGCAGTAATGATGGCAATTAATAGACTTTCTCCTGCCAATGAACTTCGTATTAGAAAGAACATTCGTAAAATGACACTTTCTATAGGGGATTTTATTGTACGATCTGACTTATGCGATTTTACATACAAGAACTCCCCATCACTTTTTAAAGAAATCGGAAAGATCTTTACAAAAACCTCAGAAAGCAAAGACTACTTCTTTACAGTTTCTCAAGGAATTTTTGAAACAAACATTGTAATGAGTAAAACATTACTCTCATATATTGAAAGAAACTTTAGTGAAGAAACCCAAATCAATGCTGTTCTGGACTTGGCCTCTATTACCATTAAGCTACCTGAAGATAATTTGGAACAATCAGGGGTGTATTACTTTATTTTAAAACAATTAGCTTGGGCGGATATCTCATTACAAGAAATAATATCTACGACAAATGAAATGACCATTGTAGTAAAGGAAAAAGATATTAACGAAACGTTCTCCATCTTAATGAACATGAAAATGAAGTAGATAGCCGTAAAATCATAACCTGTGAAATGAAAAAAACTGCAGAAAAACCACTATATTCGTAATCAATTTTTTCAAATACAATTTATGATGATAAAAAAATACGCTAGAAAACTACTGTTTCTTACCCTTAGCACCTTTACTCTTGTTGGACATACACAAACCAAAAAAGAGGTAGAAAAAATAACAAAGAACTATAATTTGAATAAGATTCAAAGCTTATCAAAAAAGTTTAATAATAAGTATATAAAAGGAAAACAAAAAGCCTTAGCCATAGCCCAACAAAAAGGATGGCGTATAAAATATACTGATAACAATGGAAACCTTTATGAACTCATGAATGTCACTGATGATGGGTTTCCTCTGTATTATAAAACAGACAATTCTGATGCAGCAATATCTACTCGAACAGATTTTTTACACAATAACGGAGGATTAGGATTGAACTTAGAAGGTCAGGGAATGACTGTATATGTTTGGGACGGTGGTTTGGCAAGGTCTACCCACCAAGAATATGATGGTATTGGAGGAGATAATAGATATTCGGTTGGAGATGGAACAAGTGCATTAAATTTTCACGGAGCTCATGTTACAGGAACAATAATAGCATCTGGAGTCGATCCTGAAGCAAAAGGAATGGCGCCACAAGCAAAAGCGATAGGTCACTTCTGGGATAATGATGAAAGCGAGATGGCCGCTGCCACGGCAAACGGGATGATATTATCTAATCACTCTTATGGTTTCGCATTGGATGGAGTAGCAGATTGGGTTGCCGGAGCCTACATTACAAACTCAAGAGATCTTGACGAAATTATGTATAATGCACCGTACTATTTAAATGTCACTTCTGCAGGAAATAGTGGTAATGATAATATTTCAAATGCAGACCCTTTAGAAGGAGACTCTTCTTACGATAAATTAACAGGATGGTCTACATCAAAAAATAATTTGGTAGTTGCTAATGCTCAAGACGCAACGATTAATCCAGACGGAACCTTAAATTCTGTGTTTATTAACAGTGGTAGTTCAGAAGGCCCAACAGATGATTTGAGAATAAAACCAGACATTACAGGGAATGGTACCAGCCTTCATTCTACATTCGAGACTTCAGACACAGCATATAGTAGGATTTCAGGAACGTCTATGTCATCTCCGAATGTTTGTGGATCGTTGTTATTAATTCAACAACATTTCAACAATACACAGGGAAGTTTTATGTTAGGAGCTACCTTAAAAGCATTAGCCCTTCATACAGCTGATGATAATGGCATGACAGGTCCAGATGCAACTTGGGGATGGGGATTGTTGAACGCTAAGAAAATGGCCGAAACAATTACAGACAGAGGGTTGCTTTCTGAAATTAAAGAATTAGAATTGGTCGATGGAGAAACCTATACAATAACTGTAAAAGCAGATGGTATAAATCCACTTATTGCTTCAATTAACTGGACAGATGTACCTGGAACTGCTAGTAGCGGTGTTGCAAACGATGGTACCGCTGTACTAGTAAATGATTTAGATATTAGAGTTACTAAAGCAGCAGATACTTTTTTACCTTGGAAACTGACAAGTGTAAACACAAATGACAAAGCTGACAATACTGTAGACCCTTATGAAAGAGTGGATGTTGGAGTTGGTTCTGGTGAATATACCATTACAGTTACACATAAAGGAACATTAACAAATGGAAGCCAGAAGTTTTCATTAATTGTTACTGGAATTACTGCAGATTTTGCTTTTTCTACACCAGATGCTACTGTGGAAGGCTGTACAGGAGGAACCGCTCAATTTGATTTTAACTACAGACAATCTTTAGCTACTACAACTAATTTTACGGCTGAGAATTTACCAGCAGGAGTAACAGCAACCTTTTCTGCAAATTCATTAAATGCAGATGGTGACTTTACAGTAACTTTCGATAATCTTCAAGGCTTAAGTTTTGGTGCTCATAGCGTAGATATTGTAGGAGATAACGGAACAGAATCTAAACGAGAAACAGTACAGATATTTGTATTGGAAGATAGTTTTACAAATCACCCACAAACACTAACATCTCCGGCAAATGCGCTTACTGGAGCTTCGGCAAGTAAGGTTACTTTAGAGTGGGAGAAGAATACCAATGCAGAATCTTATGTTGTGCAGGTTTCAGAGAATCCTTCTTTTACAAGTACGTTCGCATCCGAGACAACAACATCGTTGACATACGACGTTACTGGATTAGCAGAAGAGACAGTTTACTATTGGAGAATAAAGCCAGAGAACACATGTGCGGTAAGTACAACATATTCTGAAATAAGAAGTTTCCAAACACAATCTTTAGATTGCTCAAATAGTTATGATGCAACTGATTTTTCTTCAGCAAGTGTTGCTGGAGCGGCTGCGAATGAGACAGGGTCAGTTTCTATATTTGTACTAGACAACCTAACAATAGAAAAAATGACCGTTTCTATAGGGGTTTCTCATACAAGTGTTTCAGACTTAAGAGTATCTATTCAAGAGCCTGTGGGAATTGGAAATAACGAAATTTTCCTAGCATCAAATGTATGTGATGACACAGACGATATAGACGCTGTCTTTGATGATGGTGGTGCTGCATTGTCTTGTAATACAACAGCTCCTGCAATTTCAGGAACTATAGCACCCGAAGATGCTTTGAGTAGTGTACAAGGAAAGAATTCTTTTGGACTATGGTCTATATTTATACGAGATGATGTTGCAGGAAATGGAGGAAGTATCACCTCGACAACGATAACTGTTTGTACAGTTAATGCGGCAAATGACCCAGCCAATTTTGTGAACAACCCGTTAGAAGCATTAACAAACTCAAGTTTATTGGTTACTTCATCTCATATGGAGGCTACCACTAACTCAGAGACTGCTGCGCAGCAAGTGTACACGTTAGTTGTAGCACCAGCAGAAGGGAACTTAACAAAAAGTGGTGTAACCTTGAATGTAGGTGACACATTTACGCAAGAAGACATTAATACAGGACTTATCTCTTACGAGAATACGCAGACAGCAGTATTTACAGATGAGTTTAAGGTGGATATCTTAAATGGAAGCAACGGATGGTTGCCAAATCAAACAGTAAATATTACATCTACATTAGGTGTTGAGCGTTTTGATTTAGGAAATCTTTCTATGTATCCAAACCCATCTAGCACTGAAATTAATATTAGAATCAGTTCATTTTCGAATGACCCTGTAACTGTAGAAATTTTTGATTTACAGGGAAGAGCTATCCTAAGAAATAAATACAGAGATATTTCAGGAGCTTTTACTGAGCGTATAGATGTAAGATCAATCTCTAGTGGAGTGTATCTTTTAAAAGTGAAACAAGGCAGTAAAGAAGGAACTAGAAAAATTATTATTTCAAAATAGCTCTCTTTCATTGAATAAAAAAAGGCAGAATTTGATAATTCTGCCTTTTTTTATTTTGTGGGTTTTCCATCAATACTGACCATATTCCGCTCTTTCCAATAGGTTTTAATGCCGTCTTCACCTTTTTCATTAGCCCAATCTATCAATTGTTCTCGTTCTCCTGTATACTCATAAAAAGGAATAGACATTCCACAGGAGGTTTGCGCACTTTCGATGGTAATATCAAAAATTTGACGTGTACCTGGTAGTTTGGGAAATAAAGACTCTAACGTACCCCATGAAGAGTCTCCAGGGTAGATGGCTTTTGCTTTTCCATAAAGACGCAGAATATTAGGAGCTCCTTCAAACGCACAGAACATGATCGTAATTCTGGGGTTTTCTAATATATGAGCTGCCGTTTCATTTCCACTGCCAGTTACATTTAACCAAGCAATTCTATTGTTATCTAACACCCGTAGGGAATCCATTCCTTTAGGAGAAAGGTTAATCCTTCCTTCTTCCGGAGCTGTGGCTACAAAGAATATTTTTTGTTTTTCTATGAAAGATTGAAGGCGCGTGGTAAGCGTAGTATAAAGTTTAGCCATGTCATGTAAATTAGAGAACTAATTTACAAATTACTCAACAATAACCCCTCTTTTTTGTAGTACAGGAATCATTCGTAAAGCCCCTTCTTTTACAGTACCCTTTTCAAAAGAAAAGGTTTTATCATATAAGGTGTTATTTTCAAAAAAACTTACTTGGAAATCATTATTTAACGCAAAAAGTTCGGGTTGAATCAACTCTACTTTGGCAAAAGAATTTGCAGGGAGTAGATCTAACTTCTTTCGAAGCGTAGAGCTTATTTTTTGATCGTTATACCCTTTAGAAACAATTACAACTAATTCAAGGTCTACATCCTTATTGTTGATAATATACACGTTCCAGTCGTCTGTTTTATAGATGTCGTTATGCTCGAAAACAATAGCTATCTCAACACCAGAAACTTCAGGTATTTGAATGTCTTTTTTCAATTTAAAGAACAGATTTAAACTGCTCTAAGAAACGCACATCGTTCTCATAAAACATCCTAATATCTGGAATTTGATACAACAACATCGCAATACGCTCTATACCCATACCAAAAGCATATCCGCTATACTGAGTAGGATCAATATTACAATTCTTTAACACATTAGGATCTACCATTCCGCAACCCATAATCTCTAGCCAACCTGTTCCTTTAGTAATTCTATAATCCGTTTCAGTTTCTAAACCCCAGTAAATATCTACCTCAGCACTTGGTTCGGTAAATGGGAAATAAGATGGGCGTAGTCTAATTTTAGACTTACCAAACATCTCTTTCGTAAAATATAACAAGGTTTGCTTAAGGTCTGCAAAAGAAACATCTGTATCAATATATAAACCTTCTACCTGATGAAAAATGCAATGTGCTCTCGCAGAAATATCTTCATTTCTAAACACACGGCCAGGAGAAATGGTTCTGATAGGCGGTTTGTTATTTTCCATATAACGAACCTGTACAGAAGATGTATGGGTTCTTAATAAGGTATCTGGATTTTTCTCAATAAAGAAAGTATCCTGCATATCCCTTGCTGGGTGATATTCTGGTAAATTCAATGCAGAGAAATTATGCCAATCATCTTCAATTTCAGGTCCTTCAGAAACTGTAAAACCAATACGATTAAAGACCTCTATAATTTGATTCTTTACAATAGAAATAGGGTGTCTTGCTCCAAGCTCTATGGCTTCCCCAGGTCGGGTTAAATCGCCATAAACACTTGCATCAGAAACAGTGCTGTCTAATGTATCGTTCAATGAAGAAACTTTATCAGTAGCTGCAATTTTCAAATTGTTCAGCGCTTTTCCAAAATCTTTTCTAAACTCAGCATCTACATTTTTGAACTCAGCGAATAATCCTTTGATTAAGCCCTTGCTTCCTAAATACTTAATTCTAAACTGCTCAACTTCTTCCTTGCTCGTTGCTTTGAAAGCCTCTACTTCTCCTATTAAATGTTTAACCTTATCTAACATTTCAAAAAATCAAAATAATAAAGGGCAAATTTACATTTTTTATAGAGAAAGACTGACTGTTTTTGCTGGAATTAAAAAATGCAAGCGAAAACGATTGAATACTGATGATTGGGCAAATAAATTTAAAACGAAAATTCATTTTATGATGTGTTAAATTATCTATCTTTGCCAAATTATTATCAAATAAAACAATATAAATCACTTATTATATGGAGGCTAAGATCAATGCTTTTATGGATTTGGTGAAACAAAGAAATCACCATGAGCCAGAATTTTTGCAAGCTGTTCACGAAGTTGCAGAAACCGTAATTCCGTTTATAGAGAACAATCCTAAATACCAAGGGAAGAAATTGTTGGAAAGAATGGTGGAGCCAGAAAGAACTTTAATGTTTAGGGTTCCTTGGGTTGATGATAGTGGAGAAACACAAGTTAACAGAGGTTATAGAGTAGAATTTAACTCTGCAATTGGTCCTTACAAAGGAGGATTACGTTTTCACCCGTCTGTAAATTTATCAATCTTAAAATTTTTAGGATTCGAACAAGTGTTCAAAAACTCACTAACTACTTTACCTATGGGTGGAGGAAAAGGAGGTTCTGATTTTAACCCTAAAGGCAAATCAGACAGAGAAGTAATGGCGTTTTGTCAAGCTTTTATGTCAGAACTATTCAGACATATTGGAGCAAATACAGATGTTCCTGCTGGAGATATTGGTGTTGGTGGGAGAGAGATCGGATTTATGTTTGGTCAATATAAAAAATTACGCAACGAATTTGTTGGGGTTTTAACAGGAAAGGGTGCTAGTTGGGGAGGTTCTTTAATTAGACCAGAAGCTACAGGGTACGGAAACGTATACTTTGCTGAAAATATGTTGAAGACCAAAGGAGATTCTTTTAATGGAAAAATAGTCGCTGTTTCTGGATCTGGAAATGTCGCACAATATGCTACTGAAAAGGCAACAGAACTAGGAGCTAAAGTGGTTACCATGTCTGACTCTTCAGGATATATTTATGATGAGGATGGAATTGATGCTGAAAAATTAGCTCACGTAATGGAGATTAAAAATGTACGTCGTGGAAGAATTCATGAATACGTTGAGAAATACCCATCAGCAAAATTCTTTAAAGGAGAAAGACCATGGAGAACTACATGTGATGTAGCGTTACCATGTGCTACGCAAAATGAGTTAAACGGAGAGGAAGCAAAAGTGTTGGTTTCAAACGGATGTATTTGTGTTTCTGAAGGAGCAAACATGCCATCTACTCCAGAGGCAATTGAAGTATTCGACGAAGCAAAAATATTATTTGCTCCAGGTAAAGCTTCGAATGCAGGAGGGGTTGCAACATCTGGATTAGAAATGTCGCAAAACTCATTACGTTTAAGCTGGACTAGAGAAGAGGTGGATGCTAAATTACATAGTATTATGAATAGTATTCATGAAGCATGTGTAACGTATGGAACTCAAGAAGGCGGATATGTAGATTATGTAAAAGGAGCAAACGTTGCTGGTTTTGTAAAAGTAGCAGATGCTATGTTAGATCAAGGTGTAGTATAACACTCAAGACATAAAATGTAAAAAAGGCGCTCCAACGGAGCGCCTTTTTTTTTAACAAAAATATTGTAAAGCAGCTCTGCTTGGTACGACACAAATAGAACAGTTTTACAGTATGAATATAGCAGTACCGTTCATTTTAGGGTTTGCCACATCGTTTTTAGGAACGATTTTTCCGAGTATGCTCAATATGACTGCTGTGAAAACAAGCCTTGATAGAAATAATAAGGAAGCCATTCGATTTGCGTTTGGAGTGTCTGTTATTGTATTAATACAAGCATATCTCGCCATCTTATTTGCGAAATATTTGCACGAGAATCCAGCGTTTCTTCAAAACATTCAGATCATAGGAGCAACAACGTTTGCGATACTGTCAGTATATTTTTTCATACAATCAAAAAAAGAAAAGCAGGATAAGGAAAGAAAAATGGTAATGAATAGCTTTATGGTTGGCGTGGTACTTTCTTCTCTCAATATGTTTGCAATTCCTTTTTTCTGTGAGATTACCTCTGTTTTAGGAATGTTTGGCTGGTTGCAATTTGAGCAAATCAGTACAGCAACCTTTGTTTTGGGCTCAGCAATAGGTACCTTCTGCCTATTGAATGTATATATAATATATGCACAAAAGATCAAGAATAGATCTAAAAAAGTAATGAAAGACATGAATATAGTCCTAGCTGGGCTAACGGGTATTTTATCAATAATTACTATAGCAAACATACTGTTTTAAAAAAGCACTCTTTTTAACGCTCTTTTAAAGGACATCAGCAAAGATTTTGTAGTTTTATCTAGTGCAAGAAGAGGGTATATATCGTAAAATAATTCATGTAGACATGGACGCATTCTATGCATCTGTAGAACAATTAGACAATCCTGAATTAAGAGGTAAGCCTGTGGCTGTTGGAGGAAGCGAAGTAAGAGGTGTCGTCTCTGCGGCGAGTTATGAAGCCCGTAAGTTTGGTGTTCGCTCTGCCATGAGTGGATATTTAGCGAAGCAGAAATGTCCGAATATTATTTTTGTCAAACCTCGATATGCCAGATATAAAGAGATTTCAATAAAAGTTAGAGAAATATTTTATGAGTATACAGATTTGGTAGAACCTCTTTCTTTAGATGAGGCTTATCTGGACGTAACAGAAAATAAGAAAGGAAATCCATCAGCGAGCTTGATTGCCCAAGAAATAAGAGATCGTATTTATGATGAACTAGAACTAAGAGCATCGGCCGGAATATCTATTAATAAATTTATTGCCAAAGTAGCTTCTGATATCAATAAGCCGAACGGTCAAAAGACTATTAACCCAGAAGAGGTCCTTCCGTTTTTGGAGGAATTACCAGTGAATAAGTTTTATGGCGTGGGTAAGGTCACTGCTGCAAAAATGCACAACCTAGGTATTTTCAACGGAGAAGATATAAAGAAAAAATCGTTAGAAGACTTGACAAGGCTTTTTGGAAAATCAGGACAATTCTATTTTAATATTGTTCGCGGAATTCATAAAAGCAGCGTAAAACCAGATCGCATTCGAAAATCTATCGCTGCAGAAAGAACATTTTCCGAGAACATTTCATCAGAGATCTTTATGCTAGAAAGACTAGATAAGATCGCTGAAGAACTGGAAAGAAGAATGATAAGCTCAGAAACAAAAGGAAAGACGATTACCCTAAAAATAAAATATAGCGACTTTACACAGCAAACGAGGAGTAAAACCGGGAGCAGTTTCTTACAAAAGAAAGAAGAATTTATGCCTGTGGTGAAGGAACTACTATATCAAGAAAAATTACAAAACTCCGTACGCCTTCTAGGGATATCTTTTGGTAACTTAGACACAGAAAAAAAAGAACCTGTTTTTGTACAATTAAAATTTGAGTTTTAATGAATATTTGTGCCGTCATTCTGAACTTGTTTCAGAATCTTATAAAACAACAATGGAGTTAAAAATTAAAAGAACAAACTCTCAGGATAATGATTTTATAGCATTGGTAAAAGAATTAGATGCCTATCTAGCTATTACCGATGGAGACGATCATGCATTTTACGATCAGTACAACAAACTGAATAAGATTAAGCATGTCTTAGTTGTCTATGACGATAACAACGCTGTAGGTTGCGGATCGATTAAAGCCTTTGATGATAAAACCGTAGAAATTAAAAGGATGTACTTGAAGCCAGAAAAAAGAGGAGGAGGTATCGCGGATACCATTATCCTTGAGCTGGAAAAATGGGCAAGAGAACTACATTATGAAAGGTGTATCTTAGAAACAGGAGAAAGACAAGTAGAGGCAGTACAATTTTATCATAAATCTGGATATACAAGAGCGAAGAACTATGGTCAATATGCTGGAGTTGAAAATAGTTTATGTTTTGAAAAACAACTAAATGAAGTATAGTTATTGGGAAATAAAAGAATGGTTCTCCAATGTTGATTATACCATCGTTGGCAGTGGAATTGTGGGGTTAAATTGTGCGATCCGATTAAAAGAACGATTTCCGAAGGCTAAGGTGTTGGTCTTGGAAAAAGGAATGTTACCACAAGGAGCAAGTACAAAAAATGCAGGCTTTGCCTGTTTTGGCAGTGTTTCAGAGATACTAAGTGATCTAAAAACACATACCGAAACAGAAGTTTTTGACCTTGTTAAAAAACGCTGGGAGGGCTTACAATTATTGCGAAATACTTTGGGTGATACAAAGATAGATTATCAACACCATAAAGGGTATGAGCTATTTCAAGAAGGCGATTTTTATGAAAGTTGCGCAAGTCAGATATCATATCTGAATACACTTTTGCATCCGATTTTTAAAGGAGACGTTTTTTCGACTTCAGAAAACACATTTAAGTTTAATAATATTCATTCATATTACACTGTTAATGATTTTGAAGGTCAAATAGACACAGGAAAGATGATGGCGTGTTTGTTACAATTAGCACAACAAAAAGGCATTAAAATTTTGAACAATGTTTCGGTTGAAGAATTTTCTAAAAACGAAAGTCAAGTGAAAATTCAAACGAGTCAAGGCGAATTTACAACGGCTAAATTATTGATTGCAACAAACGGTTTTTCAAACCAAATAATTGAGGAATCAGTAAAGCCAGCAAGAGCTCAAGTGCTGATTACCAAACCTATTAAAAACCTACACATCAAAGGTACTTTTCACCTAGACGAAGGGTATTATTATTTCCGAAATATAGATGATAGAATCTTGTTTGGAGGTGGTAGAAATCTGGATTATGAAACAGAAGAAACTTCTGAATTTGGTCAGACAGAATTAATTCAAAATAAGTTAGAAGAGTTATTGAAAACAACAATTTTACCAGAGATATCTTTTGAAATTGAGCATCGCTGGAGCGGTATTATGGGTGTTGGAAATCAGAAAAAAGCCATTGTAAAAGCAATCTCTTCAAATGTATTCTGCGGAATACGGTTAGGAGGCATGGGTGTTGCTATTGGTAGCTTAGTGGGAAAAGAATTAGCAGAATTAATAGATTAATCGATGATAAGGCAAATCCAACAATTTGATATAATTATAGTTGGAGGAGGCTTAGCAGGATTAACTAGCGCAATTCACCTTTCTCATTTTAAAAAAAGTGTACTTCTTATCGAGAAAAATGAGTACCCAAAACATAAGGTTTGTGGAGAATACATTTCAAATGAAGTCCTGCCATACCTTAAATCACTGGGAATTGATCCAATACAATTAGGTGCGAAAGAAATTAAAGAAATTGAAATAAGTACTGTAAAAAGTAACCAAATCAAATCAAAATTACCTTTAGGAGGCTTTGGAACGAGTCGCTATTTTTTAGATGCTTTTTTGTTTAAAAAGGCAAAACAAAAAGGAGCAATTTCGGTAAAAGAAGATGTCATTAATATCAACTTTCAGGATAATATTTTTACTGTAAAGACTAAGGAAAATAAAGAATACCGCAGCAAAATTGTTGTTGGAGCTTTTGGTAAAAGGTCTTCTTTAGACATAAAGATGAACCGAAGGTTCATTCAGAAGAAGTCGCCATATTTGGCAGTCAAAATACATGTAGAGGGCAAATTTAAAGAAGACTTAGTGGGGTTGCATAATTTTAAAGGAGGGTACTGTGGTGTTTCGAAAGTAGAGAACGGTGCTATTAACTTATGTTATATAACAGATTTCAAGGCGTTTCAGCAATATAAAAACATAGAAGAGTTTCAAGAACAAGTTGTTTTCAAAAACAAACATTTAAAAAAAATCTTTAAAAGTACTACCCCTCTTTTTGAGAAACCCTTAACCATAAGCCAAATTTCATTTGAAACAAAAAAACCAGTAGAAAACCATATCATTATGTGTGGAGATACTGCAGGAATGATTCATCCATTATGCGGAAATGGAATGGGAATGGCTATTCGAAGTGCTCAAATAGCATCAGAGAAAATTATACAGTATTTAGATGGGAAAATTAAATCAAGAGCGCTTCTGGAAAAGAGTTATATTAGAGACTGGAACAAAGAATTTAAAATGAGGTTACGAACAGGACATTTGGTTGCCAAGCTATTTCGCCAACAAAGACTGTCTGAAATAACACTCTCTCTTTTAAGAATGTTCCCTAAGTTATTACCATATATAATTAAGCGAACTCATGGAAAACCCTTAAAAGGAATATGAGTTTTCTAGTTAGCACAAAATACCGATCCGAAGAACAAGAAATGATGGATGATTTTTCTATTAAAGGAGAAGTAATGCGAGATACTTTAAACAAGCTAGAAAGAATCAATAGATTATTAGGAGGTAATATTGTGACGATTAATGGGCTTAAAAAAATACTAAGAGGCCATAATACATCAACCCCTATAACGATTGTCGATTTAGGTTGTGGTCATGGCGATATTTTACGAGATATAGCACAGTTTGGTAGGAAAAACAAGTACACATTTCGTTTGATTGGAATTGATGCTAATCAAGAAGCGATTGACTATGCCAATGAGTTGTCTATTGAATATCCAGAACTCAGTTTTAAAACGATGGATATTTTTTCAGAAGAATTTAAAAACCTTAATTATGATGTGGTTGTATGTACCTTGTTTTTACACCATTTTAAAAACGAGGAACTAGTTTCTTTTTTAAAGCCAACACTACAAAAAGCTACGATAGGAATTGTAGTTAATGACCTACAGAGAAATAAAATTGCATATTATTTATTTAAATTAATAGGGCTATTTATAAGAAATAAAATGGTTCGAGAAGATGGGTTAACATCTATTTTAAGAGCTTTTAAAAGAACCGATTTAGAACAAATTTCAACACAGCTAAAAGTAAAAACAGCAATAGCTTGGAAATGGGCTTTTCGCTACCAATGGATTTTACAGAACAAATGAGCGTAAAAATAACATCGGTGGCAAAACAGCTGCCACAATATACTCGAGAAACAAAAGATATTATTCCATATGTAAAACTGTGGATGTCTGGTCAAGAAGAGCGCTTTCAACGAAAAGTAATTAAGTTATTTGAAGGAGCTGGAGTAGATCGACGTTACTCCATTATGGATGCCGAAGAAGTTTTTTTTAATTCATCATTTGAAGAGAAAAATAAGATCTATGCTCAAGAAGTTACAAAACTAGCAGAAGAATCACTCAAAAAGTCATTACAAAAAGCAAATCTTGAGCCTACAGATATTGATTATATCATCACTGTAAGCTGTACAGGAATCATGATTCCTTCTGTAGATGCATATTTGATTAATAGACTAAACATGAGGCAAGATATTGTGCGTTTACCAGTAACAGAAATGGGTTGCGCAGCAGGCGTTTCAGGAATCATTTATGCGAAGAACTTTTTAAAAGCAAATCCAAACAAACGAGCTGCGGTGATTGCAGTTGAATCACCCACGGCAACATTTCAACTAGAAGATTTTTCGATGGTGAATATTGTAAGCGCTGCTATTTTTGGTGATGGAGCAGCTAGTGTAATTCTTTCTTCTTACGAAGATGACGAAGGACCAGAAATCTTAGACGAAGCCATGTATCATTTTTATGATGCTACACATATGATGGGTTTCAAATTGGTAAATACAGGGCTTCAAATGATTTTAGACAAATCGGTTCCTGAAACAATTTCAAATCATTTCCCAAAGATTGTGCATCCGTTTTTAGAGCGAAATAATTTGACAATCGAAGAAGTAGATCACTTAATTTTTCACCCAGGCGGAAAGAAAATAGTGCAAACAGTGGAAGATTTATTCGGATCCTTAGGAAAGAATATAGACGATACAAAAGAGGTTCTAAAACTATACGGAAATATGTCTAGTGCTACGGTGTTATATGTCTTAGAACGATTTATGGATGGAGATAGACAACAAGGAGAAAAGGGTTTAATGCTCAGTTTTGGACCAGGTTTTTCCGCGCAACGAATATTATTAGAATGGTGAGAATCTTTTCAAAAAAGAAGAACAAAAGATGAAAGAATTCGAAGATAAAAATGAATGGGCACTTATTTTAGGAGGCTCAAGCGGGCTCGGTTTGGCAACTGCAAAAAAGTTGGCCAAACATGGAATGAACATTTGTATTGTGCATCGAAATTCGAAAGCACAGCAAAAGAATATAGAAGTTGCTTTTGAAGAAATTGCCAAAAACGGAATCGAGTTTGTAAGTTATAATACCGATGGGTTAAATCTAGAAAAAAGGACTGCGTTAATTGAAGATTTGCAAGAAGAAATAGAGGGAGGAACCATAAAAACATTTGTGCATAGTGTTGCTAAAGGGAACTTAAAACCTATGATTTCTGATGAAAAACCAATGATACACACAGACGATTTTCAATTAACGATTCAAGCCATGGGGATTAGTTTATACGATTGGACGAAAGCGCTGTTTGAAGCAAAACTATTTGCTAATGACGCAAGAGTTATCAGTTTTACCAGCGAAGGAAATAGCAAGGCATGGAAAAATTATGCAGCAGTTTCAGCAGCAAAAGTAACCTTAGAAGCAATTACCAGAAATATAGCTTTAGAGTTTGCGCCATTTGGAATTCGTGCGAATTGTATTCAAGCTGGAGTTACGGATACTGCTTCATTGCGTATGATCCCTGGAAGCGATTTAATTAAAGAACACTCTTTAAAACGAAACCCGTACAACAGGCTAACACTACCTGAAGATGTAGCCAATGTAGTGTATTTATTATCCAAAGATGAAGCTTCTTGGATTAATGGGACGATTATTCCTGTAGACGGAGGAGAACATATAAGTTAATTGAATGTCATTCCAAACGAATAAAGGAATCTCATGAAAAGAATTTCCAAAATTATGTTTATTTTTAAATAAATGACTTTATCAGAAATCATACAACTCTTACCCTATCAGCCTCCCTTTCTATTTGTGGAAGAGCTAACAAAAGTTTCTGAGAATGGAACAGAAGGTTTTTACACCTTTAAAAAAGAGGAAGATTTTTATAGAGGTCATTTTAAAGACAACCCTGTTACGCCAGGTGTAATTTTAACCGAAGTGATGGCGCAAATAGGCTTAGTTTGCCTAGGGATTTACCTTATAAGAGATGAAATTTCAGAAAAACATAAACCTAAAATAGCGCTTACTTCTAATCAGGTTGATTTCTTTTTACCTGTGTTTCCAAAAGAACGAGTAAAAGTAGTCTCAGAGAAACTATATTTTCGATTTAACAAGCTTAAATGTAACGTGCAGTTATTTAATGAAAAGAATGAATTGGTTTGTAGAGGAACCATTTCGGGAATGCTAAAATTCATGAAAGATGAAGCGTAGGGTCGTTATTACAGGTATGGGTGTTGTGGCGCCAAATGCTGTTGGTTTGGATAATTTTTTAGAGGCTATTCAGCAGGGAACATCAGGAATTAAGTTTCATCAAAAACTACAAGATTTAAAGTTTTCCTGTTGTATTGGAGGTATTCCAGAAATTTCAGAAGCGCTAAAAAATCAATACCTAACACCGTTACAATTACGAGGGTTTGACAGCTCTGGAATCCTATATGGGTGTATGGCAGGAGTGGACGCATGGAAGGATGCTGGTTTTTCTGTTGATGAAAACTCTTCAATTGATTATGATTCAGGAATGGTATTTGGAACTGGAACGTCTGGAGTGGAAAAATTTCGAGAAGCCATTTACAAACTTGATGATCAAAAAGTAAAACGATTAGGAAGTTCTGTTGTTATTCAAACCATGGCAAGTGGAATTAGCGCATATTTGGGCGGAATTCTAGGAATGGGCAATCAAGTCACTACAAATTCATCGGCATGCACTACGGGAACTGAAGCCTTATTAATGGGGTTTGATCGTGTTCAATCTGGAAAAGCAACACGAATGTTAGTAGGAAGTTGTAGTGATGATGGACCGTACATTTGGGGTGGATTTGATGCGATGCGAGTAATGACTTATAAACACAATGATTCTCCAAAACAAGGTTCTCGACCCATGAGTGAAACTGCTTCAGGGTTTGTTCCAGGAAGCGGAGCAGGTGCGCTAGTATTAGAAACGCTGGAAAGTGCATTGAAAAGAAACGCAACAATTTATGCCGAGGTTTTGGGAGGAAATGTAAATTCTGGAGGACAACGAAATGGAGGAACCATGACAGCTCCAAACCCTGAAGCTGTACAAAGATGTATCTTAGAAGCGATGAAGGAAGCTAGGATATCTTCTTCGGAAATTGATGCTATTAATGGGCACTTGACTGCAACAATTAAAGACCCCGTAGAAATAGAAAACTGGACAAAGGCACTAGGGAGGAAAGGGAGTGATTTCCCTTATATCAATTCATTAAAGTCGATGGTCGGACACTGTCTGGCAGCAGCTGGAGCTATTGAAAATATAGCGACAGTACTACAATTAAAACATCAATTCCTGTTTCCAAATATTAATTGTGAAGACGTACATCCGGAAATTATAAACCGTATTGATCAAGACAAAATTCCAACCAAAATGATTCGAAAACAACTAAATATAATAGCAAAAGCAAGCTTTGGCTTTGGAGATGTTAACGGATGTATTATTTTTAAGAGATATAACTTATAATATGAACAGAGAAGCACTCATTACTTCATTAAAGAAAATTGTAAAACCGTATATTCAAGATGAAGAAGCGTTTAAAAACCTTTCTGAAGAAACCGACTTTATTAATGATTTAAAAATAAACTCAGCAAATTTAGTAGATGTTATTTTAGATGTAGAAGATGAGTTTGATATTGAAATAGACAACGATTCTATGGAACAAATGCTCTCTGTAAAAGCTGCACTGGATATCATTGAAACCAAATTAGCGAAATCTTGATAGGGAATGATATCATAGATTTGTCATTAGCTGAAACTGAAAGCAATTGGCAACGAAAAGGGTTTTTAGCAAAACAGTTTACAATCAAAGAGCAGGCTATTATTTTAGATGCTGAGAATTCTTTTGAAATGGTTTGGCGATTGTGGAGCATGAAAGAAGCAGGGTATAAAATTTGGGCTCGATGCAATGAAAAGCGAGTTTTCTCTCCTAAAAATTTCGAGTGTAACGTAATATCTGCTTCTGAAGGGTTCGTATGTTTTAAAGACCAAAAATTCTATACTACAACTAATGTAGACGTGAGCTATATTTTTACTGTAGCGAGTTTAGAAAAAAAGATTAAAAGCTATTCTTCTATTGGTCCCTCCTACGGAATTGATCAAAGCATCAAAAAGAAGTTGGAAGAAGAAACAGGCATTCCAGCTTCTGAAATTGAACAAATAAAGTCAAAAAATGGAGTTCCAAGTTATTATCATAGAAGCGAAATTATAACGCAGTCATGTTCCATTACGCATCATGGAAATTATGGCGCTTTTTCTATCGTATTATCATGAATGTAAAAGAAGAACTACACAAACAATGTGAAGAATATGTCAATCAGCGTTTGAAAACGGTAGAGAGTATCATTCTATCGAATCAGAAAGCATTGGCATCAGAAACTAAGAGCTCGGCAGGAGACAAACATGAAACGGGTCGTGCCATGTTGCAATTAGAGATGGAAAAAGCTGGGCAACAACTTACTTCGGTACAACAAATGAAAGAGGTTTTAGAGCGAATCGATGCCTCAAAGGAGACGGATATTGCTAGTTTGGGAGCACTTATTGAAACCAATCTAGGAAACTATTTCTTAAGCATTAGCGCCGGGCAAATTGTACTAAAAAACACTACGTATTTTGCAATATCAACCTCGTCTCCAATAGGGAAATTATTGCTAGGTAAGAAGAAAGGAGAAGCGTTAGTTTGGAATGGAAGAAAAATCAAGATTCACCGCATCTCCTGATGTCATTTCAGATGAATGCTGAAAGAATATTTTTTGTGAATTATATTCAGCTTCAATAAGCCAATAAAAGCCTTTAAAGTAGGATTTTAACACGGAAGCTTTATTATTTGAATTTTCAACAACCTTGATTTGATGTGGATATAACAATGTCAAGACATCATCAATTTTAAGCTCATTTACATCATCAAAAAGTGCAGCAACATATGTATGTTTAAGCTCCTCATATAGTGCCTTTGGTGCTCCTTGTGCTAGTATCCTATTATTTTTAATGACAATCATTTGATCTGCAAAAGACAACGCATCATTGCCGTCATGAGTTGCCACAATACAGGCAATACTTTTTTCTTTTAGATAGGAAAATAGCTTTCGGCGTAAAGAATTCTTTTTAAAATTATCGATTTGACTAAAAGGTTCGTCTAACAAAATAAGTTCAGGCTCTTTAGCTAATGCCCGGGCAATTGCGACACGCTGTTGTTGTCCGCCACTTAAGTTCTTTACTTTTTCATTTGTAAATTCAGTCATTTCGATAACCTCCAATAACTCTTGTGTTCTGGCTTCTTTTTCTTTAGGATAGAATCGCGATAAATGTTTTCCAATATTTTCAGAAACAGAGGTATAAGGCATCAAATCGAAATCCTGTGGGACATATTTAAAGAATTCCATTCCCGGAATCAAATGATGGGCTGGACCCAAAATTTGATGTTTTTTCCAAAACAAAGTACCATCATTCAAATCTAACAAACCATAAATGGCCTTAAGCAGCGTCGATTTTCCACTGCCACTTTCACCCATAACACATAAATGTTGACCAGTGGCTAATGTAAAAGAAAGCTCGTTTAAAACTTCTTTTTTCTGATCATATCGGAAAGATATATTATTGACTTTAAGCATAAAAAAACCGTAGACGTTAAATGTCTACGGCAAAAATAAGGCGAAAATGTCATTCCGACAGAGCTTTGCAACGAGGAATCTAAGATTTCTCAATCACCCGAAATTTCGGACTCATATCGAAATGACACTTTGTTAATACTTACCAAATAGCAACTCTTTCTTCAGGTTTTAAGTACATTTTATCCCCTTCTTTAACATCAAAAGCTTCATAGAAAGCAGCTACGTTTTTTAAAGGCATATAAGCTCTATACATTCCTGGAGCATGTGTGTTTGTCATGATTAAGTTCTTTAAAGCTTCATCACGCATTTTAGTTCTCCAAATAGTTCCCCAAGAAAGGAAGAAACGTTGTTCAGGAGTATAGCCATCAATTTCTCCAGGACGGCCATTTTTCTCTAAGAAAATTTGCAAGCCTTCATAAGCTGCTTGTACCCCACCTAGATCACCAATATTTTCTCCTAGCGTAAACTTACCGTTTAAGTGCATACTGTCAATAGCAACAATACTACTGTATTGATTTATTAACTTTTCTCCAGCAGCAGCAAATTTTTCTGAATCTTCTTTTGTCCACCAGTTGTTTAAGTTTCCATCACCGTCAAAACGAGCTCCAGAATCATCAAAACTATGAGAAATTTCATGGCCGATAACAGCTCCAATTCCCCCATAATTTACAGCTTCATCTGCTCTGTAATCATAAAAAGGCGGCTGTAATATAGCGGCAGGGAAAACAATCTCATTATTTACTGGGTTAAAGTATGCATTAACTGTTTGAGGAGACATTCCCCATTCAGATCTGTCTACTTCTTTACCTAACTTATCCATATTTTTAATATAGTTCCATTTGGCAACATTCAAAGCATTTTCGAAGTATGTTCCTCCTTTTTTAATGCCTTTAACTTCTAGTTCTGAGTAATCCTTCCACTTGTCTGGATAAGCAATCTTAACCGTTAACTTATGTAGTTTTTCTAAAGCTTTTTTCTTTGTCTCTTCACTCATCCAAGGCAATTGAGCAATACGCTTTTCGAAACCTAACATTACATTGTCAATCATTTCTCTTGCCTTCTTCTTAGCTTCAGGTGGAAACTTAGCGTCTACATATAATTTCCCTAAAGCTTCACCAACAGCACCATTTAAATTTCCTAAAGCACGTTCATCTCTTGGGCGTTGTTTTTTAGCACCACGCATCGTTTTACTATAGAACTCCCAATTTGCTTTTTCTAGATCTGTGGTTAATAACCCAAGAGAGTTATTAATAGCTCCCCAGCGTAACGCTAACTTTATATCTTCTACAGAAGTATTTTTAAAAGTTTCGCTCATGGCTTTAAAATACCCAGGATCTGTAACAATGATCTTGTCTAGGTTTTCAACACCGATACCTTTTAAGTGAGCACCCCAATCAATAGCAGGCGACAATTTTTGCAACTCAGCAACGGTCATTGGGTTATAAATTTTACGAATATCTCTACGCTCTTCTTTAGTCATCATTGGCTCTGCTAAACTTTTCTCGAAAGCAACGATTTTTGCAGCATTTTTCTTTGCAGTAGCCTCATCATCACCAAATTTCTGCAACATTTTTGCAATAAATTCTTGATATTTTTCTAGCTTATCCTTTACTTTTTCATCTACATAGTAGTCTCTAGATAAACCCAATCCACCACCACCTAAATAACCAGCATTTACACTACTGTTTTTTAAGTCGTTAAAAACACCAAACCCATAAAAACCAATACCGCCATAAGGAGCCATATTTGTAATTAGGTTTTCAACATCGTCTTTGGTTTTTACTTCAGCAATCTTATCTAAATAAGGCTTTACAGGAGTGATACCTTGCTTATTACGAGTAACAGTATCCATAATACTCTCATAATAGTTTACAGCCTTTTCTTGATCTGAATCGACCTCATTCCCTTGTGCATCTTTTATTTTTGGGAAATCTCTTTCCTCAATCGCTTTGTTTAAAATAGTTAAAACATCAGCATCGGTTTTTTTACGAAGTTGATTGAATCCTCCCCATGATGTTTGATCGTCTGGAATTTCTGTATTATCAAGCCATTTCCCATTTACATGCCTAAAGAAATCGTCATTAGGGCGGACTTCTTTGTCCATGTTTTCTAAAGCAAGACCAACATTTTCGTCGGCTTTATCTTTCTTACACGCTACCATTCCTAAACTTGCTACAGCACAGATAAGAAGCGTTTTTTTGGTTGAATTCATTCTGTTTTGGTTTTTATTTATGATTTAATTTTTGCTTTTGGAGGATTAGGTAATGCGTCAAAGCCCATATTAAAGAGTGTAAATCCGTAAATATCAGAATACTGCTCTATAGTCTTTGCCACAGGCGTACCCGCTCCATGTCCTGCATTGGTTTCTATTCTAATTAAAACTGGGTTTTTCCCAACATGTTTGTCTTGTAGTTCGGCAGCGAACTTAAAACTATGTGCAGGTACTACACGGTCATCATGATCTCCTGTAGTAACTAACGTTGCCGGGTAAGAAGTACCTTCCTTAACATTGTGCACAGGTGAGTATCCTTTTAAATATTCGAACATCTCCTTGCTTTGTTGTGCCGTACCATAATCGTACGCCCATCCTGCTCCCGCAGTAAATGTATGGTAACGCAACATATCTAATACCCCAACAGCAGGCAATGCTACCTTCATAAGGTCTGGTCGTTGTGTCATGGTTGCTCCAACTAATAAGCCACCATTTGAACCTCCGCTGATTGCTAGATAATCGGAAGATGTATATTTATTTTCAGTCAAGTATTCAGCTGCGGCAATAAAATCGTCAAATACATTTTGTTTTTGCATTTGTGTTCCAGCCTTGTGCCATTTTTTACCATATTCTCCACCACCTCTTAAATTAGGAACGGCATAGATACCTCCTTGCTCCATCCAAACAGCTCTTGTAATTCTGAAAGAAGGATACAGCGAAATATTAAAACCTCCATAACCGTATAAGATTGTTGGGTTTTTACCATTAAGCTCAATTCCTTTTTTGTACGTAATAATCATAGGAACTTTTGTCCCATCTTTTGAAGTATAAAATACTTGCTTACTTTCATAGTCATCTGCATTAAAATCAATTTGAGGTTTCCAGTATAATTTGGATTCTCCAGTTGCAATGTTGTACTTGTATGTACTTGTTGGTGTATTGTAATTTGTGAATGTATAGTAATCGAATTTGGCATCTGTTTTACCACCAAAACCTCCAGCATTCCCTACACCTGGTAATTTTACCTCGCGAATTAGCTTTCCATCAAAATCGTACTGCATTACTTTCGATACGGCGTCTACCATATATTCAATAAAGAAATATCCTCCACCGGTTGAAGGGCTCATCACATGTTTTGTTTCAGCAATAAAATCTTTCCAGTTTTTTGGAGTAGGGTCTTTAGCATCAACCGTAACAATCTTCTGATTAGGAGCATTTAAGTTGGTTACCAAATATAATTTACTACCTCTATTATCTATAACATAGGTATCGCTATCAAAATTGTCTACCACTGCCACTAAAGGACTGTTCTTTTTAGTTAAATCTTTAAGAAAAAGTTTGTTTCCAGATGTTGAGGTAGATGCAGAAATGATTAAATAACGATCATCTTCAGTCAAATACCCTCCTACATATCTATGTTTTTCGGCATCTGTTCCACCAAAGACAACAGGGTCATTCTTTTGAGATGTCCCTAGCTTGTGGTAGTATAATTTATGTTGATCTGTTTTAGCAGACAATTCACTTCCTTTAGGCTTGTCATAACTTGAGTAATAGAATCCTTCATTTCCTCTCCAGTTAATTCCAGAGAACTTTACATCTACTAGGGTATCTTCTTTTATTTTTTTAGTTTCTACATCGATGACAATGATCTTTCTCCAATCACTTCCTCCTTCGGAAATGGAATAGGCTGCCGTTTTACCATTCTTAGAAAAACTCAACCCGCTTAAAGAAGTGGTTCCGTCTTCAGAAAACGTATTTGGATCCAAGAAAACTTCCTCTTTTCCTCCGTCTTTCTTACGATAGGTAACATAATGGTTTTGTAAGCCACTATTTTTTCTATAATAAATATAACCTCCTTCACTATAAGGAGCGGTAACTTTTTCATAATTCCATAGCTCAGATAAACGATTTTTTAGTTGCTCTCGATATGGTATTTTATCTAAGTAATCGAAGGTTACTTCGTTTTCAGCTTTCACCCAGGCTTCTGTTTCTGGGCTTCTATCGTCTTCTAACCAACGATAATTATCGGTTACTTCTGAGTCAAAATAGTTGTCTACTACTGGTTTTTTCGCCGTTTCAGGGTAATTCACTGCAATATCTCTTTTTGGTGCTTCTTCTTTACAAGCTGTAAATAGAATGACAGCGCAAAGAACAGGGAAGATTAGTTTTTTCATGATGAATGTAATTGATTGGCGTCTAAGTTAGTATAAAAAAAACCTCTTATGTTACATACATAAAAGGTTTTAACAGAATTTAACATTTTTTATTAGCTAATCGAACAGTGATTTAAATCGATCCCAATTAGTATAAATCAAGAGCAGATTTAAAATAGCAACAACTGCTGCAAATAATATCCCTTCAGGAGCATATGCTAAATGAAAAGCTACGATATTGAAAGAAACAGGAACCAACATTGTTAATGCAAAAGGAACGGCTTTGTTCAACACTAGTAGTAATCCGGCAAGAATGTATACAACACCTAATGCTGGGAAAATGTATCCGCTACCATCTAGCGCGCCCATAAATGCGCCGGCTGCTTCTGGAAGTTCAGGGTTCGGCATGAAATGAAAAAACTTGTTGGCTCCAAAAACCAACATGGCTAATCCTAATAGATAGCGAGCAATCATTGCAATAGAATTCATAATATAAAGTATTAATTAATAAATAGTTATGTCTTAAAGTTAGCAAATTAAAAGCGGAAAAGACTGTGGTTGGTTGATAACCTGTAATTTATGTTAATAAAAAACGTCTAACTTTACCCAATTAAAAAGAGAAAATGACAGAATTATTGACGAAGGAAACCTTTTTAGAAAAGGTCTTCAATTTTGAAAAGAATAAAGAATGGAAGTTTGAAGGAAATGTACCTGCGATTATAGATTTTTATGCTGATTGGTGCGGCCCATGCAAGATGATTGCTCCAATTTTAGAAGAATTAAGTGAGGAGTATGGCGATAAGATAACTATTTATAAAGTGGATACTGAGGCTGAAAGAGAGTTATCCGCGGCATTTGCAATACGAAGTATTCCTTCAATGTTGTTTGTTCCTATGAATGAACCACCGCAAATGGCTAACGGTGCACTACCAAAGCAAAACCTGGAAGAAATTATTCAGCAGGTGCTAAAAGTTGAAAAGTAAATAATAGACCCAGATCGATTGATCTGGGTTTTTTCTGTTTCAGAAATAATGCATAAGAATTTTATACATAAGAAAATTATGTATATATTTGTTTTCTCAAAAATAAAATATGGGAAACCAAAAATTATATAAAGGATCCTTACAAACAATTATTCTAAAACTTCTTGGAGAAAATGATAGGATGTATGGATATGAGATTACCCAAAAAGTAAAGGAACTTACCAAAGGAGGATTAAACATTACAGAAGGGGCTTTGTATCCGGCGCTACACAAGTTAGAAGGAGAAGGGCTTTTAGAAGTTGAAGTTGCAAAAGTTGGAAATAGATTGCGAAAATATTACAAACTAACAGAACAGGGAACTAAAGAAACCGTAAGTAAGCTTGCTGAAATGCAAGAGTTTTTAAAGACAATGCAACACTTAGTAAACCCTAATTTCAATATAGAATAGCATGGAACTAACAAAAGAGCAAATGCAGTATTTGGATACACTTTTACTAAAAAAAGGTATTCGTTATTGGGATGTTAGGTTGGAGATGTTGGACCACCTAGCAACTTCCATAGAAGAGAAAATGAACGAAGATTTAAAATTTGAAGAAGCTGTGGAAAGTGCATTCGTTGACTTGAATTGGAAAGGTTCTTTATCTGATCTCAATAGAAAGATGTGTAAAGAAGTGAATGAAAAATGTAGAAATATCTATGGTAAAGAGATTATAGGTTTTTTTAAATCTGCTAGAAACCTAGTGCTTCTTTTTTCCTTTGTGGCTTTTGAACAGTATCTTTCTAATACGATAAGCTTAGAAAGTTTCACGGAACTAAATTATCAGTTTTTCTTCCTTCCTTTAGTAATAGTTGTCTATTATGGTT